>Ga0156023_1036_pt1 | contig 27310 bp, 37 predicted proteins | sample RifCSPlowO2_02_FD_107677 | JGI IMG/M metagenome (GOLD analysis project Ga0156023, IMG submission 107677) | Betaproteobacteria bacterium RIFCSPLOWO2_02_FULL_67_26
CGCCAGCAGCAGCCCCATCAGCCGCATGGCGATGTTGACGCCGGTTTTCCCGAGCCATGTGCTGACGGGGGTCGCGACCCGCAGCGCGATCCAGGTGGTGAGGCCCACCAGCAGGGCGCAGGCGATGATGGCGGCGAGGTGCGCCAGCGAGGATAGCGCGGTGGCGTAGATGATGATGGTCGAGATCGCCCCGGGCCCGGACAGCAGCGGTATCGCGAGCGGCACGACGGCGATGCGCTCCTTGTCGGCGGCTTCCTTCGCCTCTTCCGGCGTCTGCTTTTCCCCGCTCTGCGTGCCGTGCATCATCGAAATGGCGATCAGCAGTATGAGGATCGCGCCGCCGACCTTGAAGGACGCGATCGTGATCCCGAAGAGGGCGAGCAGCGGCTGACCGCCCACCGCCGCGACGATCAGCACGATGGCAACGGCGGTGCTGGCGGTGCGGGCGATGCGGTGCTTTTCGTCCGCGGTGTTCTCCGCGGTCAGGCTGGCGAACAAGGGCACCGCGCCGACGGGGTTGACGATCACGAGCAGCGCCAGCAGTATCTTGGCGTATTCGGTCCAGTCCAGCATGCGGCCAGTCTACTCTCCACGCCCCGCCGGGCGCGCGCCACCGGGCCCGGGTCGAGGAAAAAAGTTACACTGATCCCATTTACGCTAACTCATTTACCCTCACTGAACCGGGGAGATTCACATGAAGGCTTTGCACGGACTTCTGTCATCAGTCGTTGCGGCGTGCCTGCTCTGCGCCGCGCTTCCCGCCGCGGCGCAGAAAACCGGCGCGGCCGGCTACCCCTCCAAGCCGGTGCGCCTGATCGTCCCATTCGCGCCAGGCGGGGGCACCGACATCATTGCGAGGCTGGTCGCCCAGGAACTCGGCAAGAACTGGGGGCAATCGCTGGTCGTGGATAACCGCGGCGGCAGCGGCGGCACCATCGGAACGAAAATGGCGGTGGATGCGACCCCCGACGGCTACACGATGGTGATGTGCAGCCTGGGCGTCTCGATCGCGCCTGCGTTGTACTCGAAGCTCTCGTTCGATCCCCTCAAGGACCTGGCGCCGGTCTCGCGCGTTGCCCAGCAGCCCTTCGTCTACGTGGTGCCGTCGACGTTGGGCGTCAACTCGATGAAGGACCTGCTGGCGATGGCGAAGGCCAAGCCGGGACAGGTCCGTTACGGCTCGGGTGGCGTCGGCGGCTCCTCGCACATGGGCACCGAGCTGCTGAAGGTGATGACCGGGATCGACATGCAGCATGTCCCCTACAAGGGTACCGCCCCGGCGCTGACGGCCATGCTGACGGGCGAAATCCACATGCAATTGATCGGGATCGCCTCGGTCGTGCCGCATCTCAAGACCGGCCGCATGAAGGCGCTGGCGGTCAGCGGCGCGAAGCGCTCCCCGGCCGCACCCGATATCCCCACGGTCTCGGAGAGCGGCGTGCCGGGCTACGCGTTCGACGTGTGGTATGGCATGCTGTTTCCGGCCGGCACGCCGCGCGCGATTACGGGCAAGGTCAGCGCCGATATCAATGCCGCGCTCAATTCCCCGGCGCTCTCGCAGCGATTTGCCGCGCTGGGCCTGGAGGCCGCCGGCACCACGCCGGAGGCGTTCTCCGCGATACTCCGCGGCGACATCGCCAAGTGGCACAAGGTGGTGAAGAACGCGAACATCGCGGTGAGATGAGCGGGCGCCGCAATTCAGGGTCCCCGTGATCGCGACCGGGTCCGATTGCCCGTGAAACGAAGCGCACTGGCTGGTCCCGCCGCCTGGACCGGTTCGCGGATCCAGGACGATCCTTCGTGGATCGTGCGCCTTGACGCCGCGGCCCTGGCGGAGATCGACGCCGCGCTGGAGCACGCCAGGCTCGCGGGCGCGCGAATTCCGTTCGGCGCGGACAGGTTTCCGCTTCCCCGCGTCTCCGCCGCGCTCGACGGGGTGCTCGACGAGGTGATCAACGGCCGCGGCTTTGCCCTGCTTCGCGGCATCCCGCGCGACCGCTACACGGACGAGGAATGCGCGCTCATCTACTGGGGCATCGGCGCCCGGCTCGGCAATCCCGTGTCGCAGAACGCGCGGGGCCACCGCCTGGGCCATGTGCGCGACGAGGGACGGGTCATAGCCGACCCCAACGCCCGCGTCTACCAGACCAACCTGCGCATGGATTTTCACTGCGACCTGCTTCCGGTCGACGTGCTGGGATTGTTTTGCCTGCGCGCGGCGAAGTCCGGTGGCGCGAGCAAGGTGGTGAGCGCTCTTACCGTGCACAACGTGCTGCTGAAGGAGCGCCCCGACCTGCTCGAGGTTCTCTTCGGCGACTTCCATGTCGACTGGCGCGGCGAGGAGCCCGAAGGGGAGCGGCCGTGGTACACCCTGCCGATGTTCAGCGTCAGGGACGGGAAGTTGACCGCGCGTATCTGCAGCCGGTCGTATTTCCTGTCGGCGGCGCGCTTCGGAGAGTCCTGCCGGCCCACGCCGCAGCAGCTCGAGGCGCTCGATGCCGTGCAGGAAATCGCCAACCGGCGCGAGCTGATGCTGACGATGGACTTCCAGGAAGGCGATATCCAGCTGCTCAACAACCACGTCACGATGCACGCGCGCGATGCGTACGAGGATCACGAGGAGCCGGCCCTGCAGCGCCACCTGCTGCGGATGTGGATCGCGGTGGACGACGCGCGGCGCCATCCGCTCGCCGACGCCCTGGCCGAGCGCTATCGCTGGGTCGAGCGCGGCGGCATTCCCCTGAAGGCGTGACGCCGGCTAGAACGGAACCGAACCGCTTACGGTGACCCGGTGCATTCGGCGCCGGTAGGGCAACGCGTAGTCCTTGCTGTTCGCCTTGTGCAGCGACGAGCAATTGTCCCAGACGACCAGGTCGCCCACCCGCCACCGGTGGCGGTAGACGAACCGGGGCTGCGTGCAGTGATCGATCAGCTCCCTGATCAGTTGCCGTCCTTCGCTTTCCGCCATGCCGACCACGCCCGCCGCGGTTCCGTCGCTGATGTAGATGCACTTGCGGCCGCTTTTCGGGTGGGTGCGGACCATGGGGTGCATGACGTCCGGCGTCTGCTGCCGCTGCTCCCCGGTGAGCGCAACCAGCTGCGAGCCGGACTGGCGCCTCTTTTCGTACTGGTCTCCGTACCGGTATATGACCTTGAGCGATTCGAGCTCGCGTTTCCTTTTTTCGGGCAATGCATCATAGGCCGCGAAGGTGCTGGCAAAGGAAGTGTCGCCTTTCGGCTCTCCGTCGATGACGGGAACCTCCAGCGCGTAGAGCAGCGAGTACTTCGCGGGGGCCGGCAGGTAGGAGAAGTCCGAATGCCAGGTCGGGCCGGCATCCGAGACGCCGATATTCCGCCCGTTCTCGACGACGTTGGATACGATGTAGACCTCGGGATGGCCCGGCAGCAGGTACGCCTTGGCGACGTGGATGGCCAGCTCGCCCAGGCGCGCGCCGAATGCCTTGTGCTGCTCCGGGGTGATCTTCTGGTCCCGGATCACCACCACTGAATGGCGGACGATCTCGTTCTCCAGCCGCTCGACCGTTGCGTCGTCGAGCGGTTTCGAGAGATCGACATCGGAGATTTCGAAGCCCAGGCGTGCGTTATCGTCCAGAACGGCGGTCATGGCGGTCCTCATCACATTGGCGTTGTGCTGAAAGACTACTGCAAGGGCGGCGGGTTGAGATAGGGCCTGGCATGCATGACGGCGAGCCGGGGGGGCGAACCGGGGGGATCGCAGAGACAGACCCCATTGAAAAGTTATATATTTCAATACGTTGATGTAGTGTTCCACACCCCTAGATCGTTCGTGCTGTTGCGCCATTTACTCCAGAGTGGCATAGTGCTACGTCTGGACATATGCGTTGATATGGGAACCCATATATGAAGACGACGGTCGAGATCTCCGACGCGCTTCTGGAGGAAACGAAGAAAATCGCCGCGCGCGAGGACGTGACGGTGCGCACGCTGATCGAGCAGGGGCTGCGCCAGGTGATCGCGCAGCGCAAGCAGAAGCGCGGGCCGTTCCGGCTGCGCGACGCGTCGTTCGACGGGCAGGGGCTCGGCGCCGAGGCGCGCGCGGCCGGTTGGGAACGTTTGCGTGAACTGGCCTATGAGGGCCGCGGCGGGTGATCGCGGTTGACAGCAATATCCTCGTCTACGCCCACCGGAAAGACGCCGAGTGGCACGCGCCGGCGCGCGCGAAGCTGGCGGAGCTGGCGGAAGGGCGCGGCGCGTGGGCGATACCCTGGGCCTGCGTACACGAGTTCCTCTCGATCGTAACGCACCCGCGAATTTTCCTGCCCCCCACGCCGCTCGCTGCCGCGGTGGACCAGGTCGAGGCGTGGCTCGAATCGCCTTCACTGGTGCTGCTCGCGGAATCGGCAGTGCACTGGCGGACGCTCAAGGAAATGCTGCTGAATGGCAAGATCTCGGGGCCACAGGTGCACGACGCACGGATCGCGGCGCTATGCGTTCAGCACGGCGTCAAGGAACTCTGGTCGGCGGACCGCGATTTCGGGCGCTTCCCGAATCTCGCGGTGGTGAATCCGCTCGTCGGCTGATTCCGGGCCGGTCCCAATCGTTATTCAACTCAGTCATGGACCTTCGCGTCGCCGTTCTCATCCTCGCGCTGATAGCGTTTCACGCGCCGTCGCAGGCTCAGTTCGGGAGCGGGAAGGGCGAGAAGAAGATGGGGCAGGCGCGGACGGATAGCGGAAAAAACGCAATCCAGGCGAGCGGCTTGCGACCGGTGTATCCGGTCGAGGCGCGTTGCCCGGAGATCGCGTCGCCGTATGCCTCGCCGACGCGCTATGACGGCAGCGCCCGGGCGCCGTGGGCTTTCGGAGGCTTGCATGGCGGCATCGACATCTCGCTCGACGAGGGCACGCCGCTGCTCGCCCTGGCCGCGGGCACGGTCGCCATGAAGGGCGAAGGGGGGATGCTGGAAGGCATCTATCTCTGGCTGCGCCATGCTCCGGAAGACACGGGACTCGCGTACTGGGTCTATTCGAAGTATCAGCACCTCGAGTCCATGCCCGATCTGGAGCACGGCGCGCCGGTACGATTGGGGCAGGTGATCGCGCGCTCGGGCCGAACCGGCACCGTCGGCAAGCATTACGGCATGTCGGGGTATCCCCATCTGCATCTCACGACGCGCAAGAGCCCGGAGGACGTCGTGACGGTCGGATCTCGAGAGTCCTTCGGGGGCGCCGCGCTGTTGGATCCGCTGGCGATTTATCACGAGGCCGGCGCGGTTCCCATCCCGTACGCGACCGCCGACGGCAAGATCGCCACGCCCGGCGCCCGCGTCGTCTGGCCCGTCGCCTGTCGGCCAAAATAGCTGAAAGCGATTCACATGGCCGAATTCGACCCCGCTAAGCCGCGCCCGATCCTCGACGAGGAGCAAGCTTCATTCTTCATCCTTATTGAACGGAGGTTGCCATGACGCTACAAGTGAGGCGGATCGTCACCGGCCACGACGCGAACGGGAAGGCCGTCGTCGCCAGCGACGAGCGGCTGACCGCGGTCTCGCGGCGGATCGGGGCGAGCATCACGGGCTGCGAGATCTGGTCGACCGACCGGATGCCGGTCGACAACTCGGCGGCGGCCGACGGCGCGCAACGGGCCGGTTTCGTGAAGCGCTACAACTACGTCGGCACCGGTGAGGGCACGACGATCCGGATCACCGAGTGGGCCCCCGGCCACACCCGATTCACGCACCGCACCGAAACCGTGGACTACGCGATCCTGTTGTCGGGCGAAATCGACCTCGAGCTCGACGACGGCGAGGTCGTGCATCTGAAGCCCGGCGATGTCGTCGTCCAGCGCGGCACGATCCACACCTGGGTCAACCGGGGCTCGGTCCCGGCGGTCACCGCCTTCATCCTGATCGACGCCAGGCCCGCCGAGGTCAACGGGGAGGTGCTGCGCACCCATTTCCCCGCATGACCGCAACGGCAAGCGAATTCAGGGTGATGACCTCCGGCGCCTTTACCGCCGCGTATCTGGCGTTGATCCCGCAACTGGAGCGTCTGACAAAGACGAAGTTCGTTACCGTCACGACTTCCGTCGGCACGGGCGAGGCGTCCATCCTGAACCGGCTCACGCGCGGCGAGGCCGCGGACATCGTGATCGTTGCCGAGCCCATATTCCGGCAATTCACCGCGGACGGCCTGGTGTTGACCGAAGGCCAGGCGATTGTTGCCCGATCGGTCATCGCCATGGCGGTGCGCGCGGGCGCCCCCAAACCGGACATCAGCTCGGTCGATGCATTGAGAAGCACGCTGCTGCAGGCGAAGTCCATCGGGTATTCCGCGAGCGAAAGCGGCAAGTACTTCTCCACCCAGCTGGTCCAGCGTCTCGGGATCGCCGACCAGGTGCTCCCCAAGAGCCGCCTTATCGGCGGCGGCGTGCGCGTGGGCGCCGTGGTCGCGAAGGGCGAGCTGGAGCTTGGCTTCCAGCAACTCAGCGAGCTGCTGCCCATACCGGGAATCGCTCACATCACGCCGCTGCCGCCGGAATTGCAGAAAGTCACGTCGGTTGTTGCCGGCATTTCCGCGAGCTCCCCGGACAAGGCCCGCGCCCGCTCGGTTATCGAATTTCTGGCCTCCCCGCAGGCCACCCAGGCCATTGCGAACAGCGGCCTGGAAGCCATGAAATAATCAGGGTCAGTTCAGTACGAGGTCTACCGCGCGGTGTTCAATATCTTCTACGCCATCATCGCAGTCTGCGGGCTCGCCGGGCTGCTGTTCCTGATACTCGCGGCGCGCCGGCTCCGGCAGTGGCGGCTGCTCGCCGGCGGCGTTCACGCCCTGGCGGGCGCGTGCTTCCTGCTCGCGGCGGCGGCGGCATGGATGCTCGGCTTCAGCGTGTTGACCTACGAGCGGCTGACCCATGAGCAGCCGGCGGCGGAGGTCATGCTGTCGCGCCTGGGCGAGCGGCACTATCGTGCCACGCTGACTTATCCCTCGGGCAGGACGCAGAGCTTCGAGCTGCGCGGAGACGAATGGCAGGTCGACGCGCGGGTGCTCAAGTGGCGCGGCCTCGCCAACATCGCCGGCTTCGACACCGTCTACCGCCTCGAGCGCATCGGCGGCCGCTACCGCGACATCAAGAGCGAGCGCGCCGAGCCGCGCACGGTCCACGTGCTCCGCGAGCCCGCGCGCGTCGACGCCTGGGAGCTCGCGCGCCGCTACCACGCCTACGTGCCCTGGGTCGACGCGCTTGCCGGCAGCGCGGCCTTTCTGCCGATGGCCGATGGGGCGCTGTTCGAGGTCCGCGTATCGCAAAGCGGCTTGATCGCGCGGCCGCTCAACCAGGCCGGACGCGACGCCGTTGCCGGCTGGCGATAAGCTTGTTCATATCCGCGCATTGACACGGTCTCCCGGGCGACTTACGGTACATTCACCCATTACATGCGCGGCGCGCCGGATACCCGCGGCGATCGCAACCAACAGGAGGGAACAATGGCACGCGAAGGCTACCTGATCATGGACAGCGACTTGCACATGATGGAACCGGACGACCTGTGGGCCCGCTATCTCGACGAGCCCTATCGGGCGAACCCGCCGCGGTTTTATGGCGGACAGCAGCAGCCGCTCTCGCCCAGCGCCGAGGACAAGGGCAGCGCCGATACCATCAGGGGGATGGAGGTGCAAGGGCTGGCGATCCCGGCGTTCGCCAAAGCGCAAGGCGCGGCCGCCTCCAGCCGCGAGCTGAGGCGGCGGAGCCGCGCGCGCCACCCGCATTTCAACGTCGCGCGGGCGCGCGGCTTCGATCCGGCCTCGACCCTGACGGCGATGGATATCGAGGGCATCGACGTTGCCGTGATGTACGGCACGCGCGGGCGGCAGATCCTGTGTCACGACGATCTCGCGCCGGATTACGCGGCGGCATTGGCCCGCGCTTACAACAACTGGGCCGGCGATTACTGCAAGAGCGATCCGCGGCGCCTCAAGTTCGCCGCGCAGATCGCGATGCACGACGTGGGGATGGCGGTGGAGGAGGCGCGGCGCAGCGTCAGGGAACTGGGCGCCGTCGCGGTTATCGGCACACCGAACCCGGTCAACGGCCGGCTCCTGCACGACGAGGCGTGCGAGCCGCTCTGGAACGAGCTCGAACGGCTCAATGTGCCGGTCGGCTTCCATCCGACCGGCAACACCTCGCTCAAGGAAGATGCCGGGCGGCGTTTCGTCGGCCACGCCAATTTCTATCCGATCGCCCACGCCATCCGCAACCCGGTCGAGCTGATGGGGGCGATCGCCAGCATGACCTCCGGCGGCATCCTCGAGCGTCACCCGAAGCTGCGCTGCGCGTTCCTCGAAGGGACGGCCGGATGGCTCTACTGGTGGCTGTGGCGGCTCGACGACCAGTGGGAGAAGTACGGGCCCGGCTGCGAGCATCAACTCACGATGCCGCCGAGCGGGTACTTCAAGCGCCACTGCTGTATCGCGCTCGATGTCGACGAGGAGCCGGCCGTCGACGTCGTCAATAAAATGGGGGCGGAATACTTCGTCGTGTCGAGCGACTATCCGCATTCCGACGGGGCATTCCCCGAAGCCATCGGGCAATTCCTCGGCCTGGCGCTGAATGACGAGCAGCGGCGCAAGATCCTTTGGGACAATTGCGCGCGTCTTTATGATATCGCGAAGCCTGCAGCCCCGCTGACCCGCGATCAGAACACGATTTCCACCGCCGCATAGAAGGCCGACAAGGGGTCGGGAACTTTTTGAACGAGGAGGAAGACCGTGAAACGGACACCACCCGCGATCCTGCTGTTCACGTTGTCCCTGCTGGCGGGAGGCGCCGCGTTCGCCCAGCAGGCGGCGAATTACCCGGTGCGGCCGCTGCGCGTGCTCGTGCCGTTCGCGCCAGGAGGCGCCTCGGACTTCGTCGCGCGCATCGTGCAGCCGAAGCTCGGCGAGGTGCTGGGCCAGACCGTCGTGGTCGACAACCGCGCCGGAGCCTCGGGCAACATCGGCGTGGAGGTTTCCGCCCGCGCCACCCCCGACGGCTATACCCTTTTTCTCGGCAATATCGGCACCATGGCCATCAACCCGAGCGTCTATCCGAAATTCCCGGTGAGGCCGCTGCGCGATCTCATCGCGATCACCCAGGTCGTGGACGTGCCCACCGCGCTCGCCGTGCACCCGTCGGTGCCGGCCGGATCGGTGAAGGCGTTCATCGCCTACGTCAAGGCGCGCCCGGGCAAGCTCAACTTCGGTTCCGCCGGCGCGGGCAGCAACGGGCGCCTCGAGATGGAATCGTTTTTGCTCGAGACCGGCCTCAAGATGGTGCACGTGCCCTACAAGGGCGGCGCCGGCGCGGCCAACATTGCGTTGGTCGGCGGAGAAGTCCAGGCCGGGATGCTCACCACCGCCTCGGTCATACCGCATTTCAAGGCGGGGCGCCTGAAAGTGGTTGGCGTGGCGGCCAAGAAGCGCGTCCCGGCGCTCGCGAGCGTCCCGACCATGCCCGAATCGGGTTTTCCGAAGATGACGACCGGTTCCTGGCAGGGAATGTACGTGCCCGCCGGCACGCCGCGGGAGATCGTGAACAAGCTGCATGGCGTGCTCATCAAGGTGATGGGCGACGCCGAGGTGGTCCGGCGCATCGAGCTGGGAGGAGCCGACGTCATCACCAGCAAGTCCCCGGCGGAATTTGCCGCGTTCATGAAGGCCGAGAACGACCGCTTTGCGATTCTTGTGAAGAACGTCGGCGCGGCCGTTCAGTGACCGCCGCCAGGCCCGCCAATGCATGCCAGGACCCCGGGTCCTGGCCTCATTCCTACGCTTCCAACCTTTGCTCAGTGAAGGACGCACGATGATCGCACGCACTTGCACGAAGGCGCTGGCGCTGCTGTTCGCGTTGCTCGCGCTGGCCGCGCACGCCCAGCCCTACCCGAGCCGGCCGCTGCGGGTGCTCGTGCCGCTGGCGCCGGGCGGCGGCATGGACACCGTCACGCGCAGCCTCGCGCAAAGCCTGGGCAATGCGCTCGGGCAGACCGTCGTCGTCGACAACCGCCCGGGCGCGGGCAGCCAGATCGCCCTCGAGATCCTGTCCGACGCGGCGCCGGACGGCCATACGCTGATGATGCTCAGCGCCACCACGGTGATCTACCCGCTGCTCTACAAGTCCCGCTTCGACATCGTGCGTGATTTCGCGCCGGTGTCGCAGGTCACCGCGCAGGGCTACGCGCTGGTCGTGCATCCGTCGCTGCCCGCGAAAACGGTCCTCGAGCTGGTGAAGCACGCGCGCGCGAACCCGGGCAAGCTGAACTACAGCTCGTCCGGCATCGGCAGCCCGATACACATGACCACGGAGCTGTTCCAGATCGCCACCGGCACGAAGATGATCCACGTCCCGTACAAAGGCATGGGCGCCGCCTACGCGGACCTGGTCGGCGGGCGCATCGAGCTGTCGTTCGCGACCATCATCTCGTCGCAGCCCCACATCCGGAGCGGGCGCTTGCGCGTGCTGGCGGTGTCGCCGCCGAAGCGCGCGCCGGCCATGCCCGACACGCCCACCCTCGCCGAGGCCGGCGTGCCCGGCGTCGCCGTGGTCAACTGGTACGGCCTCATCTCGCCCAAGGGCACTCCGAAAGCGGCCATCGACCGGGTCGCGGCCGAAACAGTGAAGGCGGTGCGCGCGCCGGAATTGAGGAAACGCCTCATTGCCGACGGCTCGGAGGGCGTGGGTACCACCGCCGCGGAATTCACGGCCCACATCCGCGCCGAGAGCGACCAGTGGCGCCGCGTGATCAAGCAGGCGGGTATTCGCGGACAGCGCTAAGGTCACGCTGCCATGCGCTACGAAGTGATCTCGGCGGATTGTCACGTCGATCTCTGCTGGCTGCCGCCGGAGCTGTTCACCGAGAACGCCTCGTCCGTGCTCCGCGAGCGCATGCCGTACGTAGCCGACGGGCCCGACGGCCGGCGGTGGACGACGAAGCGCGGCGCCAGCCTCGGCCTGGTGAACGGCATGGGCTCGGGGGGGCGGCAGTACATCCCCGGCAGGATCCATCGCTCGGACCGCATGGCCTCGACCGGGTTGTACGAAGACGGCAAGCGCGGCATCCGCCGCCTGACCGACCCTGACCTCCGGGTCAAGGACCAGGACCGCGACGGCGTCCAGGCCGAGGTCCTCTACGGCGTGCTCGGCGCCACCAGCCGCCTGAACGATGCCGAGGCCGCCGTCGAGGTCCTGCGCATCTACAACGAGTGGCTCGCCGGGTTCTGCTCGACGCACCCCGGGCGTTTCGCCGGCCTCGCCTCGATCCCGAACCACCCGATCGAGGCGGCCATCGCGGAGGTCGAGCGCGTCGCCCGGCGCGGCGCGCTGCGCGGCCTCGACATCGCCAACTCCCCGGATCTCAAGCCGCTGTGGGACCCGTACTGGAACCCGCTGTGGGAGGTCATCAACGCCACCGGGCTGCCGCTGCACTTTCACACGGTTAGCGGCTACGTGCCCGACCACATCCGCAAGATCCAGCTGATCGGCGGCGACCCGACGCGGGCCAGCCTCCCCGGCATGCCGGAGGTGGATCTGCCGGTGGCGCGGGCCGCGTTCGCCACGAACATCACGGCGTTTCAGCTCAACATGTCCAACATCCTCACCTCGATGATCTACAGCGGCGTCCTCGAGCGCTGCCCGCGGATCAACCTGGTGCTCGGCGAGGCGGGCATCGGCTGGATCCCGTACGTGCTGTGGCGGATGGACGCGGAGTGGGAGGACCAGTTCAAGGATCTCTCGCTCACGATGCCGCCCAGCGGCTACTGGAAGCGCCAGTGCCGGGCGACCTACCAGTCGGACCCGGTGGGGATCAAGCTGCTGGACGAGCTGGGCGCCGGGAACGTCATGTGGGGGTCGGACTTCCCGCACCCCGACGGCATCTGGCCGGACTCGCAGGAGTACATCGCGCGCGAGCTCGGCCACCTGCCCGCGGCCACGCGCCGCAAGATCGTGTGCGAGAACGCGGCGAAGCTGTACGGTTTCGCGCTGGCTTGATCCTACTGGTCGTAGTCGGTTGCGACGGCCTGGGGCGCCTGCCCGTCCCACACGCGCTTCATGTTCTTGTAGGCGAAATCGGCGCGGCGGAACCAGGTGTCCCACGTGGTGCCCGCGCTGTGGGGCGACAGCACTACGTTCTCCAGCTTGAGGAGCGGATTGGCGGGATCGACCGGCTCCTTCTCGAAAACGTCCAGGCCGGCGCCCGCGATGCGCTTTTGCTGCAGAGCTTCGGTGAGCGCGACCTCGTCCACGACCGGGCCCCGGCTCGTGTTGATGATCACCGCCGTGGGTTTCATCAGGGCGAGGTGCCTGGCGTTGACGACGTGGCGCGTTTCGTTGGTGAGGGGCGCGTGGCAGGAGATGATGTCGGAAGTGCGGAACAGCTCCTCCAGCGACACCCGCTTCGCTTTCAACTCGCGCTCGCGCTCGGGCGCGAGCGGAAACTTGTCGTAGTACTGGACGGTCGCGTCGAAGGCCTGGACCCGCCGCGCGACTTTCTGGCCGATATTGCCGAAGCCGAGCACGCCCACCACCTTGTTCGCCATCTCGAAGGTGTTCATGCCGTCTATGGCGGCGCTCCAGCGGCCTTCCCTCATCGCCCGGTCCGACGCCGCCAGGCGCCGGTAGAGCGACAGCATCGCCAGCACGGCGTAGTCGGCCACGGCCCAGGAATTCGCCCCGCCGTTGTTGGCGCAGGGGATCTTGAGTTCACGGAGGAGCTTGAGGTTGATGCTGTCGTAGCCCGCGGAGAGGATCTGCACCAGCCGGGCCTTTTTGGCCGACCGCAGTATCGGCTCGGTGAGCTTGGCGCGGAACGCCATGATGAAATCGGCGTCCTTGACGGCCTCCACCTGCTGGGCTTCCGGGGACTTGCCGTCGACCACGGTCGTGGTGAAGCCGGAGGGGTTGAACGAGACAATGGCCTCCACGATGCGCTGGTGCAGCCCGTGGAGGAAGACGACTCTGGCATCGGCCATGACGGGTTCCCGCATTCGGTAATGAATTGGGGTCAGTGTAACCTTTTCCGGGCGCCCACTCCCCTCTAACCGTGGCTGCCGATCCGTGGCCCGAGGAAATACCACAGGATCAAGCCCAGCAGCGGCAGCAGCACCACCGCGATTATCCAGATCAATTTCTTCTCGTTGGGAACGGTGCTTTGAAGAATATTGATAATCGCCCAGATATCACCGGCGAGCAGCAGCAGGCCCCAGAGGCCGTTGTATCCGATGTGCACGGGCAATGGGGTTAGATGGGGAGCTGGTACGGCAGCAAGCGGTCGAATTCTTTTTTCACCACCGCGTAGCACTCGCATACCCGTTTCTCCAGCTTCGGGCGGTCGAGAACGGTGATGTGACCCCGGCTGTATCGAATCAATCCGGCGGCCTGCAGGTGGCCGGCGGCTTCGGTGACGCCTTCGCGGCGCACCCCCAGCATGTTGGCGATCAACTCCTGGGTCATGGTGAGCTCGTTCGAGGACAGCCGGTCCAGGCTCAACAACAGCCAGCGGCACAGTTGCTGGTCCACCGAATGGTGCCGGTTGCACACCGCGGTCTGCGCCATCTGCGTGATCAGCGCCTGCGTGTAACGCAGCGCCAAATGCTGCAAATGACCGCCCAGTGCGAATTCCCTTTTCAGAATGTTCGCCTTGAGCCGGTAGCCGTGGCCTGCGCTTTGCACCACCGCCCGGCTCGGCGTGCTCTCCCCGCCCATGAACAGGGAGATGCCCACCAGACCCTCGTTGCCGGTGATGGCGATTTCGGCCGTTGCGCCGCTTTCCATGACGTAGAGCAGCGAGACGATGCTGGTGGTCGGGAAATACAGGTAGCCCATCTGGTCGCCGGACTCGTAGACCGCCCATCCCAGCGCCATCGCCATGTGTTCCAGGTCGGGCAGCAGGCGCGCGTAATCCTCCGGGGGCAGGGCATCAAGAAGATGGTTTTGCTTCGGGGTATGCGGTGAAGACATGACGGTTGTCTCCGGCAGACTTCCTGCGTCCTATTTGAAATGACACGCCGAAATGGATGTCAGTGTGCCGCAATACTTGCTGAGCAGTTTGACGGTGGAAGCAGAAATGGTCAGGAGGCTGGCGCGATGATCGCTCGCATGTTTGCGCCGCGTTACGACTTCGCGTTCAATCAGCCTGGCCAATTTGCGGCGTACCGTCGTGCGCGAACTGAGATTCAGCAGGAACAGCTGTTTCAGCGTCAGGGGTTGCTCCTGCTCTTCCGCATATCCGATCTCGACGACGATATCGAAATCGACGACCGCCTTGAGGAATGGCAGTTGCCGCCTTTCAAACTCCCTGATCTGCTTCAACCCGGTGAATAACTTCATGGTTTATTTCGTTTTTGACTGCTGTTAGCGTTGTTATAGTGTGGCCCAATCATGGCGCTGGCAAGCAAAATTGGGTTCCTTTTTGGCACGCATAAAATAGTGAATCCGGGGGGCAGCTCAGTCTGTCCCCGTTAAACTTTTACCGATCCGTGGCCCGCGCGTGTACCACACGATCAAGCCCAGCAGCGGCAGCAGCACCACCGCGATTATCCAGATCAATTTCTTCTCGCTGGAAACGGAGCTTTGAAGAATGTTGATAATCGCCCAGATATCACCAGCGAGCAGCAGCAGGCCCCAGAGGCTGTTGTGATCGATGTTCATGAAACGTACATGGGGTCAGAGCAAGAAGATGAAAGGCGCGATAACTGTGACAACGGTCACAGCAATGAAAAAACCCGCCGACTGGCGGGTTTTGCTTTGCGCGTGCCGCGCGACTTCCCGATTACCGGTGCCGGGGCAGGGTCTTGGCGATGGTGACTGTCGTGCCATCCTTCCGGATATACCCGCCCTCGGTCAGATCCTTCAGTATCCGGCTGACCGCTTCGCGGGACGCGCCGATCCGGTACGCGATGTCCTGCGCGGACAGCTTTTCCTTGATGACGAGCTGGTCGTTCTCCAGGGTGGCCTGCTCGAGCAGTATGCGCGCCACCCTGCCGTAGACATCCAGCAGCGCGAGGCTCTTCACGTCCCTCAGCAATCCTCGCGTGCGCAAGATCAGCTTCAGGATCACCCGCATCGCGAAGTCCGGGTTCCTGGTCAGGTATTCCCTGAATACCGACAGCGGAATGACGGATAACTGCGAGGGCACCATGGCCACCACGGAGGCGGACCGCGGGCCTTCGTCGAGCACCATCTCGCCGAAAAAATCCCCCGATTCCAGCACTTTGATGTCCACTTTATTCCCGTCTTCACTGCGCAGGAATACTTTGACCCGGCCCGAGCGGATCAGGTAGACCGAATGGGTCCGTTCGCCCTCGTTGATGATTACCGTGTTCTTCGGAAATGCCTTGACGGCCGTATGCGCGAACAACGTCTGCAACTCGTCTACTTGCAAGTCCGAAAAAGCTGGAAACCTGAGCGCGGGGGTTGGCACGGTAAGCGCGCGCATCGCCAAACTTACGCCTTGCCGCCCCGTGGCCCGAGGAAATACCACAGGATCAGGCCCAGCAGCGGCAGCAGCACCACCGCGACGATCCAGATCAACTTCTTCTCGTTGGAAACGGCGCTTTGAAGAATATTGATGATCGCCCAGATATCACCGGCGAGTATCAGCAGGCCCCAGAGGCCGTGGTATCCGATGTTCATCATAGGTAAATGGCGCCAGTCAATCCTCACGCGCAATGATCAGTATCCCACACCGGCAAACCGGGGTCTGTGCGGAGTCGTACACACCATCATCGCAGTCTGCGGGCTTGCCGGCTTGCCGGGCTGCTGTTCCTGATCCTCGCCGGGCGCCGTTGACGATGAGGGGCAGAAGCCGGCGGGCCGAGGCGAGCGGCAACTTGCCGCTGGTGGAATTTTCACGTAGCTTGCGAAGCTACGCGTAAATTCAGGAAGACTCCGATGATCTCCCACGAAGTGACGGGCGCCATCGCCCATATCGAAGCGCACCGGCAGGCAATGGAAAAGGAGTCCAATGTCGCGGCGGCGTGCAACGAGGCGCTGCGCAAACTGCATGAGCTCCTCGACCGCGAGCGGGACGCGTTGCAGTCGCGCGGCCCGGATGGCGGGCATGCGGCGAACATCGATGCCGTGACGGCCGAGATCGAGAGGGTAAAGCGACTGGCCGGCGCGGCCGGCAAGGGCGTGATGCCGAAGCCCGGGCGCTCGCCGATGCGGAAGAACGTGGGGCCGGGCCAGGCGCACTATCGCCCGCGGCACAAGGGCCGCCGGACGATGGGGCGAAGCGGCGGTCGCGGATAAGAAACAGGGTCGGAACCATTCATCACCCCATGTATCCGAATACATTGCTCTACATCAACGGCGCCTGGGGCCCGGCCGCATCCGGACGCACGCTGCCGGTCGTCAACCCCGCCACCGGCGCCGGGATCGGCACCGTCGCGCACGCCGAACGCGCCGACCTCGACCGCGCGCTCGAGGCCGCGGAGCAGGGCTTCAAGGCCTGGCGCAAGGTCCCGGCGTTCGAGCGCTCGAAGCTCATGCGCAAGGCCGCGAACCTGTTTCGCGAGCGCGCCGACCAGGTCGCGCCGATCCTGACCGCGGAGCAGGGCAAGCCGCTGGCCGAGGCCAGGCAGGAAGTGCTCGCCGGCGCGGATGTCATCGACTGGTTCGCCGAGGAAGCCCGCCGCGCCTACGGCCGCGTGATCCCGGCGCGCGCGGAAGGGGTGTACCAACTGGTGATCAAGGAGCCGGTGGGGCCGGTGGCCGCCTTCACGCCGTGGAATTTCCCGATCAACCAGGTGGTGCGCAAGCTCTCGGCCGCGCTGGCGGCCGGCTGCTCGATCATCGTCAAGGCGCCGGAAGAAACGCCCGCTTCTCCCGCGGAGCTGATCCGCGCCTTCGCCGATGCCGGGGTCCCCGCCGGGGTGGTCAACCTCGTGTACGGGGACCCCGCGGCGATCTCGAGCTACCTCATCCCGCACCCTGTGATCCGCAAGATGTCGTTCACCGGCTCCGTCGCGGTCGGCAAGCAGCTCGCGGCGCTGGCGGGAACCCACATGAAGCGCACGACCATGGAGCTCGGCGGCCACGCGCCGGTGATCGTGTTCGACGACAGCGACGTGGACGCCGTGGTGAAGACGATGGCGTTCATGAAGTACCGCAACGCCGGGCAGGTGTGCATCTCGCCCACGCGCTTCCTGGTGCAGGAAGCCGTCTACCCGAGCTTCGTCGAGAAATTCGTCGCGGGCGCGAGGGCGGTCAAGGTCGGCGACGGGATGGACCCGGACACGAAGATGGGCCCCCTCGCGAATCCGCGGCGGAGCCGAGCGATGGAGGCGCACGTCGCGGACGCGAAAAAGCACGGCGGCAAGGTGCAGGCCGGCGGCTACCCGATCGGCGAGAAGGGCAACTTCTTCGAGCCCACGGTGATCACGGAGCTCCCGAAGGAAGCCATGGCGATGAACCAGGAGCCGTTCGGCCCCGTGGCCATCATCAACCCGTTCCGCAGCTTCGACGATGCGGTGGCCGAAGCGAACCGCCTGCCGTACGGGCTCGCCGCCTACGCGTGGACGCGGTCCGCGAAGACGGCGAATGCGATAGCCGCTTCCGTCGAGACCGGCATGATGACCATCAACCACATGGGCCTGGCGCTGCCCGAGGTGCCGTTCGGCGGCGTCAAGGACTCCGGCTACGGCTCGGAAGGCGGCAGCGAGGCGATCGAAGCGTATCTCAATCCCAAGTTCGTGTCGCAGGCGGGCTTGTGACCGCTGTGCCGCGGTCTCGCGCGGCGCGCGTCGCCGCGCCCCGTGCCGGCGGGTGCGACTGTGTCAGGAAATTCCTGACACCGATTGTCAAAGATGCCCGACACGGGCCGGGCCCTGATTTCCGCATCATTCCGAAGTATGGAAATGCCGCTCCGCTACGTGTACCTGATGTTTCACGCCGATTCGAATTGCATCAACGCGTGCCGGGTGCCCGGAAACCTGGACCAGCTCGAGAAATGGCGCAACAACGGCGTCATATTGCTGGATAGGTCGCGGCCGGCGTTGGGCGAGGGCCGTGCCGGGCCGGGCAAGGCGCACCGGCTCCGGGCAGCCAACTACCTGTTTTCAGCCCGCTATGCCGATACGCCTGACGATGTGAAACTGGTCGAGCGGATCGGAATCCTGCTGTACCCGGGAGGACCCGAAGACGCGGGCCAGGATGACGATGTGGAGAGCGTCTTCAGGGCCGCGAAATACCAGCGGATACTGATTACCAGTGGATCCAGGTCCGGATCGCTGCCCTGCAGGATACTGGGCACCTCGGAACGTCTGGAGCGAGAGCTGGGCGTAAAGGTCGTTACCGACGCCCAGGCGCTGGAAAGCGTAACAAGGGCCATCGCGCAAAGGGATGACATGGCGCGACGCGTTTCCCGGGAATTCGGCATCAAGCTCCCCGCCTGGGTGGGGCGCGACTAGACCCCCGGCGGAGCGATAGAATGGCGGCAGCGCCAGGCCATGGAATATTTCGGGGAAGCCGAGGGGACGGGCCACGCTGAATGGACGCGACCGACGAGATCACTACGTGGCTGGCCAGGAGCGGGCGCAAGGCGCTCGATCTCGAGGCGGCGAAGCAGCTCGCGGCGGAATCGCCGCAGCTGTGGTATGTCGCGTCCTACGGCGCCAGGGGTTTTCTGGTCGGGAAAATGACCATGCAGAAATTCTCGCAGCGGCACATCCTCGTGGATGAAGCCGGTCAAGTCGTGCTGTTCCCCACGATCGAGGGCGCGAAGGCCTTCCTGCGCACCGAACTCAAGGTAGCGGACCCGCACGTCTTCAATTTCTGAGGGCACCCGGGCCCCATGCCGCGTCCGGGCCGTGTGCCGCATTTCACGCGCCGCGCTGCGAGATGTAAGCAAGCGTAAATTCCGGGATAGCCCGCTTGTTCTCATGTTCCAATGGCGTATGCAGCGAATGTGAGGCCGTCCCCGATGGTTCATCGTCCTGAAAAGCAGTTGATGCCCCTGGTTCCGGGCGCGGGCCTTCTCATCCTGCTCCTGGCGACGGGTTGCGCCGGGATGGATCGCGCGGCGCAGGACGAGCCGCCCGCGGCGGGCGCGGTGCAGGAAAAGGCGCCCGCGCTCGAGCCGCAGAAGCCTGCGCTGCCCGTTGCGGCCGAGCCGGCCCCCCCTGCGGCTGCCGCCCCGCCTCCGTCTCCGCCGCCAGCCGCGCTTGAGAGCGCCGCTACGCCGGACGTGCCCGCCGCGAAGCCGGCAACAGTGGCCGCCAAGCCGGAAGCGCCTGCCGCAAAGCCGCAGGCGTCCGCCGAAAAGCCTCCAGCCAAGGCTCCCGCGTCCCCCGCGCCGAAGGCGCCGGCGCCGAAGAAGGAAAGTGCGGTTCCGCCAGCGCCCAGGCCGGCGGCGCCGACGCTGGACCTGACCGCGCTGGAGACACGCCTCAAGGAAACCGGCGCCATCGGCGTATTCACCAAGCTCACGCTCAAGAACCAGGTGGACGACCTGCTGAACCGCTTTCGGGCGTACTATCAGGGGCGCGCCAAGACGACGCTCGCCGAGCTGCGGCAACCGTACGACCTGCTGATCCTCAAGGTGCTCACATTGTTGCAGGACGGAGATCCGTCCCTCGCCGGCGCGATCCGGGCGTCGCGGGAGGCGATCTGGGCCATACTCACGGATCGGGAAAAATTTTCAAAGCTCGCGAGCTGACACAGGAGAAACGCGATGAGCCTACTTGCGAAGTGGTGCACCCTGATCATGATGACGGCAGCGCTCCTCGGCGGGCCGGCGCAGGCCGCGGACGAGCTCGGCAAGGACCTCACCTCGACGATCGCGCTTCTGGGCCTGCCATGCGGGCAGGTCGTCAGGGCAAAGCGGCTGGGTGACAACGACTACCTTGCGACCTGCAGCAACAAGATGACCTACCGGGTGTTCGTCAACGCCCAGGGCCGGGTCGTGGCGCAAAAGCAATAAGCCATGCGAGCGGGTGATGCGTGATGGGTGACGGGAGAAAGTCAGCCGTCGATCGTCACCGCTTCGCGGCCTGAATGCTGGAGGATAAGCCGGTTCGGGTAGCGTCCGGCACGCTGCTCGTCGCGCTGGTCTGCGCGGCGCAGGTGCTGGTCCAGATCGGCGCGTACTTCTGGCCGGCGCTGCTGCCGGGGATGATCCCGCTGTGGGGGCTCAGCAACAGCGAGGCCGGCTGGATCACGGCCATCTTCTACGGGGCCTACATGGTCTCGGTGCCGGTCCTGGTGACCCTGACCGACCGGGTCGATGCCCGGCGCGTGTATCTCTTCGGTGTCGGCTGCACCGTGGCGGCCCATTTGCTGTTCGGCCAGTTCGCCGAGGGCTTCTGGTCGGCGCTCGCGCTCCGGGCGCTGGCCGGCATCGGCTGGGCCGGCACCTACATGACGGGCCTGAAGCTGCTCGCGGACCAGGTGGACGCGAAGCTCATGTCGCGCGCCGTGACCGGGCACGCCGCGAGCATCGGCGTCTCCGGCGCGCTGTCGTTCTCGGTCGGCGGCGTGCTGGCGGAATCGTTCGGCTGGCCTGCCGCGTTCATCGCAGCGGGGCTCAGCGCGGGCACCGCGTGGCTGATCGTGGCGCTGTCGGTAGCGGGCCGTGCACGACCCACGCCTCCCGCCGCCGCCGGTTTCAGGCTGTTCGATTTTCGCCCCGTTTTCCGCAACCGCTCCGCGATGGCCTACTCGATCGGCTATTGCATCCACACGCTCGAGATGAACGCGCTGCGCGGCTGGGGCGTGGCCTTTCTCGGCTACGTCGCGGTCAGCACCGGCGCCACCGGCTCGCTGCTGTCCCCGACGTTCGTGCTGACCGCGCTCGCCCTGATCGGCACGGCCGCGAGCGTGCTGGGCAACGAGGCCGCGATCCGCTTCGGCCGGCGCCGGCTCATTGGTTTCGCGATGCTGGCCTCGGTCGCGGTCGGCGGCAGCATCGGCTTCGTCGGCACGCTGTCGTACCCGGTCGCCGTCGGCCTGCTGCTCGCCTACGGGCTCGTCGTGTGGCTCGACTCGTCGTCGTTGACCGCGGGATCGGCCGGCACCGCCGATCCCGCGCGCCGCGGCGCGACGCTGGCGGTGCATTCGACGCTCGGCTACGCGGGCGGTTTCGTCGGGCCGCTGATGGTCGGGGTCATCCTCGATCTCGCCGGCGGCATGTCGCGCGCCGCCTGGGGCGCCGCGTTCCTGGCCGTTGCGGTGCTGATGCTGCTCGCGCTGGCGGCGTTCTGGCTGATCCGGCCGCGCGAGCTTGCCGGTGATCGCGGCGGGCAGTAGATTCGCGGCAGTACTCCCATATGGACGCGGACGTTCTCATCGTTGGCGCCGGCCCGACCGGGCTGATGCTCGCCAACCAGCTCGGGCGCCGCGGCGTGCGCGCGCTGATCGTTGACCGGCATTCGGGGCCGGCGCAGCAGTCGCGGGCGCTCGGGGTGCAGGCGCGCACCATGGAGATTTACGCGAAGCTCGGCGTTATCGAGCGCGCGCTGGAGCTGGGACAGCGCGGCACGGGCGCTAACCTGTGGGCCGAAGGGCACAAGATGGCCCGGGTCCCGCTGGGCGAGATCGGGCGCAGCGTGAGCCCGTATCCGTTCCTGCTCATCCTGGGCCAGGACGACAACGAGCGGATCATGGGCGAGAAGCTGCGCGACTGGGGCATGTCCGTGCAGTGGAATACCGAGCTCACCGCCCTCGAGCAGTCGTCCGGCCACGTTATGGCCACACTGAGGCAGCCGGACGGCTCGACGCGGAAGATCGCCGTGGCGTGGGTTGCGGGATGCGATGGGGCGCGCAGCGCGGTGCGCGAACTCTCCGGCATCACGTTCCCGGGCGCGCCCTACGAGCACGTGTTCTTCGTCGCCGATACCGTGGCGACAGGCGACATGGTTCCGGACGAGCTCAACGTTTACCTGTGGCGCGAAGGATTTCACCTGTTCTTCCCGATGCGCGGGAAGGATCATTGGCGGGTCGTCGGCATCCTGCCCGCGAACCTGCGGGGCCGGGACGACTTGGTGTTCGAGGAAGTGGTCCCGTCGGTGCGGCGGGAGGCGGGATCGGGGTTGTCGTTCAAGTCGTGCTCCTGGTTCTCCACCTACCGCATCCACCATCGCAGCGCGGAGCGGTTCCGCGACCGCCGCTGCTTCCTGCTCGGCGATGCGGCGCACGTCCACAGCCCGGTCGGCGCGCAGGGCATGAATACCGGCCTGCAGGACGCCTACAACCTGGCGTGGAAGCTTGCGCTCGTCGTCGAAGGACGGGCGGATGCCGCGCTGCTCGACTCGTACGAGAACGAACGCATCCCGGTCGCCCGGCGGTTGCTGGACACGACCGACCGGGCGTTCATGCTGATCGTTTCCGATAGTTGGCTCGCCGGCCTGTTCCGCACGCAGGTGCTCGCCAGGATCATGGCGTTCGCGATGGGTCGCGCGCGCGTGCAGAGATTCGCGTTCGGCGTCATCTCCCAGACCGGCATTCACTACCGGGACAGCCCGTTGTCGGAAACACTTCCAGGCCTCCCTGAAGGCGCGCCGCGCGCCGGCGACCGTTTTCCGTGGATGCGGCTGATGTTTCAGGCAAACGGACCGGTCGAGGACCTGTACCGGAAACTCGACGACACGCGCTTCAACCTCATCGTCATCGGGCAGCCCGCGCCCGCCGACGGAACGCCGGGGCTCGGCGGCCTGCTGCGCACCCACGGGGTTGCCGACGACCCGTCCAACGCGAATGAACTGGCGTCCCGGGCGCGGATCTCGGGGCCGGCGTTCTACCTGCTGCGTCCCGATGGCCACGTAGGGCTCGCCGGGACCCGGCTGGAAATCGCCGCCGTGACGCGCTATCTTTCGGAAAGGCACATCTTCATATGAACAGCAGCCCGCTCACCCGCGTCACCACCCTCGCGTTCGACATCTTCGGCACGGTGCTGGACCTGACCGGCAGCATCACGCCGCCGACCCGGGAGTTCCTGCGGCGAAAAGGCGCGGCCGTGGGCGCGGAGGCGTTCTGGGACCAGTGGCGGGCGCGGCAGCGCATCGAGCAATACCAGGACAGCCTCATGATGCTCGGGCACAGCGGCTACCTGGAAACATGCCGGAAGGCCCTCCTGTACTGTCTGCGGCTCAACCACATCGCGTTCACGGACGAGGAGGTGAGGGAGGCGATGCGCGCTTGGCAGGGGCTGACGCCGCATGCCGACGTGGCGGAGGGGCTGCGCCGCCTCAAGCCGCGCTACCGGCTGGTCGCGCTATCGAATGGCGAGCAGCCGTACCTGGAGCGCCTCGAGAAGGAGCGCATGCGCTTCGGGTTCGATGCGCTGATCTCGGTGCAACAGGCGGGAATGTTCAAGCCGCACCCGTCGGTGTACCGCACGGGAGCCACGCTGCTCGGCGTGGAACCGGGCCAGATCATGATGGTCGCCGCGCACGCTTTCGATATCATGGGCGCCCGGGCCTGCGGCTTCCGCGGGGCGTACGTCAACCGCTACCGGCTGCCGTACGAAGAATCACCGCACCGGCCGGATATCGAGGTGCGGGATTTCGTGGAACTGGCGGATGCGCTGACCTGACCGCGTTATCATTGGCGGCAACCGCTTCGAATTCAAACCATGTCAATCGCAAGGGAGGGAGCATGATCAAAGCCGCCATCGTCGGGCTGGGCTGGTGGGGAAAGACGATCGTCGAGTCCGTGCAGGGCAAGAGCGATCAGATCACATTCGTCGCCGCCAACACGCGCACCCGCGCCAAGGCGGAAGATTTCTGCCGCGACAGGAAGATCGACCTGCGCGACGATCTCGACGCGGTCCTGAAAGACCCCGGCATCGATGCCGTCGTCTTCACGACGCCGCACCGCCAGCACGAGGAGCACGTCAAGCGCGCGGCGCAGGCGGGCAAGCATGTCTGCATGGAAAAGCCCTTCACCCTGACCGCGGCGAGCGCCAGGTCCGCGATCGAGGCGGTCAAGAAGGCCGGCGTCGTGCTTGCCGTCGACTTCCAGCGGCGGTTTCACCCGTCCGTCGGCGAGATTCGCAGGCGCGTGCGGGACGGCAGCCTGGGCCCCATCTCCTTCTGCGTCGGCGAAGTGTCGACGCCGAGCGGGCTGGCCCTGCCCAAGGAGTCCTGGCGGGTGAACCCGGAGGAAACGCCGGCGGGCGCGATGACGGGGCTCGGGGTACACCTCGTGGACGCGTTCATCGATCTCTGCGGCGAGGTGGAGGAGGTGTATTGCATCAACGCCCGCCGCGCAGCGCCGCTCGTGGACGACACCACCGTCTTCACCATGAAGCACAAGAACGGCGTGATCTCCACGAGCTATTGCACGCTGGCGAGCGCGGCGAGCTATTGCATCGCGGTCTTCGGCAAGAACGGTATCGCCGATACTGCCCGGCCGAGCCTCGACACGTTCCGCTTCATGCCGGTCGCCCAGGGCGGTCCCCACGCGACGGCGCAACCGGAAATCATCGAGCACAAGGGCGTCAATCTGGTCAAGGCGGTCATGGAGGCGTTCGCGACGGCGGCGCAGGGCAAGACGGCGTTTCCGGTCACCCACGATCAGATCATCCACGGGGTAGCAGTCTTCGAAGCGATCGTGCAGTCCGCGAAGACCGGCAGGCCGGTCAAGGTCGCCTGAACGCGGAAGGCGGTTTGTCGGCCGGAGGGGAAACCCGATGGAATGGGCTGAAGCGACAAGGCAGCAGGAAATCGAGGGCCAGATCGGGCTTTGCGTGAGAATCGCCCGCCTGGGCTTTGGCCCGGATGTCATGCGGCTGGCGCTCGAGCGCAAGGGTGTCCCGCCCGACGCGGCGAAATTGATTGCGCTCTCGGTCACGAGTTCCCATGCCGCGCTGAGGACGATAGAGGCGGGAGCTTCGTGCGGCGAATCAGCCGGCCGCGAGCCGACGGAGCGGGACCGCGAGCAATATCGCAGGTCGCGCGCGGCAGGCTATTTTCTCGGAAGAATGCTGGTATTTTTCTGGTTCGGGCTGGTTGCGATCGGTGGCGGCCTGGCGCTGGGGTGGATGGTCGGTTTCGAATACGGCGCAGCCGACGGCTACGACTGGATGCAGCGCTCGATTGAGCGGCTGTTCTGGCGCTGATCAGGGCATCCAGCGCGCTCGCGGTTGCACCGTATTGATTCGGCGCGCCTATCTTTGCGGCGGTACTTGGCGTATAATGCGCCGTCGAATGCGCTTTGGGTCTGTCTGCAGTTCGTTTCCGGCTGGTTCCTTCGGTCCTCTCCCACAGGTAATTTTGATGCCACGCGCACTATCGCGCGCGGCCACGCCACCTCTGGAGGACATAATGTCTACCACCGGCACCGTAAAGTTTTTCAACCCCACCAAGGGCTTTGGTTTCATTCAACCCGACGATGGTTCCAAGGATGTGTTCGTGCACATCTCCGCGGTCGAGGCCGCGGGCCTCGGCACGCTGAGCGAGAACCAGAAGGTCTCGTTCGAGGTGCAGAAGGGCAACAACGGCAAGTTTTCCGCGACCAACCTGAAGGCTGCCTGATGCACTGTGCCGGATGAGAATCCGGCGCGCAATCACGAAACCCCGCTTCGGCGGGGTTTCGTTTGGTGCGGCCGCCACGGGCATTTCTCAAGGTCTCTACCAGGAGTTGACATGAATATCTTCGTGGGCAACCTCGGTCCCGACGTGACCGAAACGGAAATCTCGGACCTGTTCAAGCCATTCGGCCAGGTGGTGTCGGTGCAGCTGGTGCGGGAGCTCTTCACCGGCAAGCTCAAGGGCTTCGGCTTCGTGGAGATGCCGGGCAAGCAGCATTCGCTCGCCGCGATCGCCGGGCTCAACGGCAAGGAGCTCGCCGGGCGCCCGCTGACGGTGAACGAGGCGCGGCCCCGGCCCGAGCGCGGCCGGCGGCGGTAGGTGCGAGCCAGCATGCACATCTGGGTCGACGCCGATGCCTGCCCGGTGCCGGTCAAGGAAATCCTTTTCCGCGCTGCCGAGCGGTCGCGGTTCCCGATGACGCTGGTGGCGAACAAGCCGTTGCGCACGCCGCCGTCGCGCTTCATTCGCACGGTGCAGGTGGCGCGCGGGCTCGACATTGCCGACAACGAGATCGCCCAGGGCATCGAGCCGGGCGACCTCGTGATCACTGCCGACATTCCGCTTGCCGCCAAGGTCATCGGGCGCGGCGGTCACGCGCTCAATCCGCGCGGCGTGTTTTACACCCCGGAGAACGTCCGCGAGCACCTGTCGATGCGCGATTTCCTGGAGGCGTTGCGCGGCGGCGGCGTGCAGACGGGCGGCCCGGCGCCGCTCGACCCGGTCGATTGCAAGCGCTTTGCCGATCAGCTGGACCGCTTCCTGACCCGCCGTGCCCTCGCGCATTCCAGAGGATGAAGCATCCGCGGGGGAAACATTGATTGCCCTGCGCGCTGGAACCGCGTATAACAACAAAGGCGTTTAGTTTCCTCTCCTTGGGCCCGTTTCATGCCGGGCCACTCCTGTAACTGCTGCCAGGACCTGGGAATAAACAACCCCGGGCTTGCCTCCCCATCGTGCACCAAGGACACCCGTGAGCGCCATCGAAACCGTAGGAATCACCCGGGCGAGCTGGATACCGTTGCCGGGCTGAGCCGCACGACAAGAGCGCGAGCGATGGATCAGGCGATCGGTTTTGACGAATTGCGCTGGCTGCAGGAACTGACGTTGAAGACGCCGAAGGAGGCGGTTCCCGAAGTCATCGGCGCCAGGCTCCTGACGCGGGGGCTCATCGAGCGCAAGGACGGCGGCTTCGCGCTCACGCCGCGGGGCCGGATCGCGATTGCCAAGCTGGCTTGACCATGAAAACACAGATGATGCGCGTCGAGAACCTTCCCGGCCGCGTGCTGGTCGGTCCGAAGAAGCTGCGGAACGCCTATGTCCGCATCGTTTCCCAGAGAGACGGCTCCGGACGCATCGAACGCTACGATGCGGGCTCCGGCAACTGGGCGCCGGCGCCCGAAAGCGTCACGTTCAGCGAGGTCTGGAGCGCGCCGTCCGTATCCGCAATGGCGTGGGCAGATATCGACCGCAAGCCCTGATCCCCTTGCCGGCTGATGTGGCAACCAGCGGGGGGCCGGCGCATACTATCGAGGATCGAATGCGGGAGCTCATCGGTAGGGAAGCGATGAACGATGCAACGCAGCTTTACGAAGTGGAGCGCCGCGCCCAGCACGCCGCGCGCCCCGGATTCCGCATCCAGGAAATCCAGATTTCCAGGACCCAGCAAGTGCCGTGGCACTATCACAACAACGTGCAGGACACGTTTTTCGTGCTCGACGGCAACCTCAGGCTGTTCCTGCGCGAGCCCAAGGAGGAGGTGCGGCTCA
>Ga0156023_1026_pt1 | contig 26628 bp, 26 predicted proteins | sample RifCSPlowO2_02_FD_107677 | JGI IMG/M metagenome (GOLD analysis project Ga0156023, IMG submission 107677) | Betaproteobacteria bacterium RIFCSPLOWO2_02_FULL_67_26
GACTGACGACTGACGCGCCGGAATGGCGTGCAGCGTTGGGCCAACCCGAAAATCCGGGACATCGCGCCTTCCCGCCCTCACGGATCCTGTCGCTCTCCCGCCCTCCCGCTCTCCCGCCCTCACGGGCGTTCTGCCTTAGGGCTCCGCCCTTGCGTCAACGGCCGCTGGGCCATTTCCGTTATGTGACTTGAGGAGGTGGAAATGGCTGCACGCAGCAAAGCGGTCAACACGCCAGTCCGGATTGAGGAATCAATCCTGATTCTGCGCAGCCAGAAAGTGTTGCTGGACTCCACTCTGGCTGTTCTGTACGGTGTTCAGACCAAGGTTCTTATGCAAGCTGTCCATCGGAATCGATCACGGTTCCCCCAGGATTTCATGTTTCAGTTGAGTATTCAAGAAGTTATGAACTTGAAGTCACAATTTGTGACTTCAAGTTGGGGCGGCCGCCGGAAGTTGCCGCATGCGTTCACTGAGCATGGCGTAGCCATGCTCTCGAGCGTGCTGAACAGCCCGCAAGCCATCCGTGTAAACATCGAGATCGTGCGCGCGTTCGTGCGACTGCGAGAAATGATTTCAACCAACAAGGAACTCTCAAGAAAGCTGGACGAGCTGGAGCGGAAAGTGTCCACGCATGACAAGGCGATCGCAGGGCTGATCACCGCGATTCGCGAGCTCGCCACCCCAGTACCACCCACGCCGAAACGCCGCATCGGGTTTGTCATCGACGACTGACCGCAGCCGGCGCCAGTCCCTGGCTACCTCACCTTTGGAGCCAGCGCGGAGGGGCGCTTGCTGGTTGTCGCCTATACCGAAGCCGGGGATACAATACGCATCATCAGTGCACGTCGCGCAACGCGCAACGAACGAAAGATCTATGAGGAAGGCTAAACACACGGCGGACGACCTGAGAGCCGAATACAAACTCTCGGATTTCAAGACCAAGGGCGTCCGCGGCAAGCACTTGAAGCGCTACCGCGCCGGGAACAATCTCGTCCTGCTGACCCCGGACGTGGCACGCGCATTCCCCACGGACAAGGCGGTCAACGACGCTCTGTCGGGCTTGATGCGCCCCGGGAAACGGCCGGCATCGCGTTCAACAACGAACGGCCGCAAGCGCTAGCACCACTGCCCAGCCGGGCCATCCTCCAGGTGGTGCCGACCCATCACCCACACCGGGGCCAGTCAAAGGCACAAGTCACAAGGCATAAGGCACAAGGAAAGGCCTGGCTGAGTCGACTCCTTTTGCCTTGTGCCTTGTGCCTTTTGCCTTGGCTTCGCCGCGTCGGGAATCGCCGACACTTCGCGTCAGGGTTTTCCTGACAACGGCGTGAATCCCCCCTTTGCTGCGGCGCTGGCACCTTGAAATAGAACAGCTTTGGTTGACGAGAGCCCGCTACGCGGGAGACTCATCACTCGTCACCCATCACTCATCACCGCCACCACAGGTGGCACTGGCTGGGGTTTGGCGCGATACTTTTCTAATGCAAACACCCTGCCCCGTTTTCTAGCCGAGTGTCGTCATGCGCCTGGGTAGACATGTCCTTGCCGCGGGAATCCTGGCTGTTTCCCTGATCACTTCCGGGCCGTCCTGGAGTTACGGCTGGCTCAGCCACTGGAGGATCGTTGAAACCAACTGGGAAGCATTGAGCAGGAACTTGTGTCCAGACGCTGGAGGAGTTCAGCGTCCGGACCTGACCCGGAAGGAATACGAGAGGCCAGCCATTGCCAACGCCGCGGCACTCGGCGCAGTCATCAGCGACCTGAGCTATGTCTATCCGCCCACTCCGCGGCGGTTCAGTGATCTCCTGCATTACACGGGCACCGGCAGATTCACGGACACCGTGACGAGGACGGCTTGCGAGCTTGGCGACCGCGAGTTGCTGGCATTTGCCGTCGGGCTGCGCTCTCACTACTGGGCGGACCGCCTGGGCCACCACCACGGCACGAACGTCATCGTGGCCAGCCTTCCGAACAAGGCGCCGAATCACCTGCGAGGCATCCCACGCCTCGTCTACGAGCGCGATACCGCAACCCACAGGATGGTCGAGATCCAAGCCCTCTCCGCCGTGGACCTGTCGCTCACCCTGGTGGAGGCGGCGTCTGTTTTCATCGGCCGCGCCGACGAGAGCCGGGAGCTCGCCGCGAGGGTTGAAAAACTCCTCGGGGCGTCATTCGGGGTGTTTTATGGAAAAGCCATGCTGGAACTCGTTCCGGACCTGAACAGGATAATCGAGTTCTCCGGGCGCGTTGCGTCGGTCACCTGCTCGGCGATCGACACCGCCTATGGCGAGGCGCCTCCGTCCAGCAAGGATAATTTGCAGCTACTCGACCGGTGCAAGCAGCGATTGCGGTCCGACGAGGCGAAGGACAAGGATGCGGCGCAGCGCCATCAACAACGCCGCAGCAATCTTCTGAGAAACATCCAGCTCGTGAAGCAGTTTCCTTCGATCGTGACCACTTATCGCAAGTCGCTCAACGACGTTGCGCAAGGCATTTCGAAGCACGCCGGTCCACTCCCCGACTACAACCTCGACACCAATCTTCCAGCCGCGGGCGGGCAATCCCGCATCGCCGACCGCACGTTCTGCGGACTGGTAGATACCTGGGGAAAGTCATGCAAGGACGGCTCGGTATTCTCGTTAACCGAAAAGGTCCGATTCGACTGGAAGCAGTATCTGGATGAAGGGCTGCGCGCGCGAGCTGATGGGCCGAAAGGCGGCGGTGGGTTCGTGCACAGCCCTTCTAAATGACAAGGAGATCAAGTCCGTCGTCGAGCGCTGGCAGGTGCCGGTCGAAGTTGGTGGAAATTCAACTTCGTCACCTCACAATTGCCAGAATGCGGGCACATTCAAATTGCTCGATAAGTCCTTTCGCCTCGACGCCAAGTGTGACGGGTTCGGCGCGCTCAAGGATATTCGAAACGTCGACATGTTGTATGGATGCCGCGTGGCCCAGGAATTCAGGAAAGCCAGGACGACTCGGAAGCCACCCGCCCTGCAGGCCGTGGCGAGCCAGATCGAACCGGAGTACATCGAAGGCCTGGAGAAATTCAGGCTGAGCGCCGAGGAGATCGGCGATATAGAGGCGTCGACGAGCCTGTATAAACAGCCTTGACCATCCGGTCCGCCTGGATTCATCTAGCCTTCGGTCTCCCGCCTCTCCGACAAACGGGCGGCCGCGCGTTTGTCTGTGGCGGGGTTTGGCGCGATACTTTCAGAAAGAAACCGTGGTCTGTCCCAGATATTCAATCATCAGTCGCCACTGGGGTTAAAGGGCCCTCATCCCTCCGCCCTCATCCCTCACAATTGGGCGTTCGCCCAATTGTTTGTGGCGGGGTTTGGCGCGATACTTCAACGAAGGTTAAATCTGCCGCTGAATACCTATTAATCCGGACCGGTGATGTCAACTCTACTTACCAAGCGCCCGTCAAACATAACGCAACTCGTTCGTATCGTTGAAAAAATTCAACGTAGATTCGGACAACCTTTATGGTTCCGCGGATGTGGTGCTTCGCGTTTTCGACTAGTTCCGAGCCTTTACCGCCATCAAGTGATACGAAAAGCAGCGGACATCGCGAAGTTAGAAGTCGACTTAATGGATCGGTTTAAGCATAGAAGCCTCCCTTTCAACAACAGAAGTTTCGCGGATGATTGGGACCAGCTTTTCTACATGCAACATTACCGAATTCCAACGCGCTTACTGGATTGGACTGAAAACCTCTTCATTGCACTTCATTTCGCCGTTATGGCCGCGAAGAGGAGGGTTACCAGGAATGGGAGCGAACGATTTTCGACCGATGCAGCGCTTTGGGTGCTAAACCCTGCGCGGTGGAATAAGTTCGCACTCCGTAATCAACGTTTCGAAGGTGCGATACTCATGCCAGAACATGAGGCACTGAAGAGTTACAGACCACGTGAGTATTCTCGAAACATCGGCAGTCAGCCAATTGCCGTTTCAGGTCCACACAACAGCAGTAGGATCGTTGCGCAACGTGGAGTGTTCACAATATTTGGCGAATCACGCGTTCCAATGGAAAAACTTTTCCAAGACCAAAGATTTCCTCAGTGGAGTTTACTTAAGATTGTTCTGCAGCAAGATCTGCTTCCTAATTTCCGGGAGTCAGTCCTAAACCTTGGATTCACAGAGTCTGCGGTATTTCCAGATCTCGAAGGATTAGCCAGAGAAATTCAGCGGGGCTTTGGATTCAGGGAGGACACATGACTGACGAACCCAAGAATTTTCTCGTTCGTGCATTTGAGCCGAAAACCTTAACGTGGTGGTGGAGCCGGCGCACAAAGATAGACTTCGCCCCTCCCTACCAGCGCCGTGGTCATCTTTGGTCAAAAGCTGACAAATCCTATCTAGTGGATTCGATCCTGAACGGTTTCGATATCCCCAAATTGTATGTGGCAGATTTCACATGGGGTAACTCACGACTCAACCTTCGAAAACTTCCGTACGCCATCATTGATGGCAAGCAGAGATTCGAGGCAATTTTTGATTTCTTCGAAGGAAAGATTGTTCTAAATGACGACTTCGAATTCTTTGAGAACACTTCTCTCAAGCTTGGCGGCCTAGGATATTCAGATCTCAAGAAGAATCACGCTGAGATTGCTGAGATATTCGACAACTTTAATCTTTCCGTAGTTAGTGTTTATGCCCAAGATGAGGAACCCATCAACGAGCTATTCGTTCGCCTGAATCGCAGTAAATCATTGACGGGCGCGGAGATTCGAAATGCCATGTCAGGGCCGGCCCCAAAACTGATTCGAGAGATTGCAAGACATGAATTTTTTCGGAGCAATATCAATTTTACCGTGCAAAGGGGGCAGGATTTGAACGCGAGCGCAAAAATTCTTCTGTTTGAGTACGCCAAGGGTCTCAAGGAAACTAAAAAACGAAACCTCGATGCATTTGTAAAGGAAACACAAAAAGGACCGAAGGAATCACTTGAGCTTGCCGTAAGAAAGGTCATTGAGGGTTTGGGAGATATGGCAGGTATTTTCCTTCCGAAGGATCGACTGCTCAACTCCAACGGAATAGTTCCAGTTTACTATTGGTTTATTCGCCAGCGGTCAAAAGACGAATATCCATATGTTCGTGAATTTCTAGTCCGATTTGAACGTGCGAGGAAAGAGAATAGATCACTTGAAGATGCCGACCCAGCAAGCAGAAGCATTAATCGAAAACTACTCGACTTCGATAAGTTTAATAGAAGCACTAATGATCTACAAAGCTATACAGGTCGATGGGAAATACTTGAAGAGGACTTTAAGAAAGCTAAACCGAAATTAATGCAGGAATTGTCAGCATACACCGTCTCAACTTAAGAACAAAGACGAAATAACAGTGCCGGGGTCGCCCATTAGCCGCCGCGTGTAAAGAGCGCGAATGAAGTACCTGCGATGACCTGAGGTAAGAGATCGGGAGGTCGCGAGATCGAAAGGTCGTCAGAGAGGTTTTCCCCTCTCCCGCCCTCCCGCTCTCCCGCCCTCCCGTCTTCTGCTGTAAAAATGGGAAGAAATAGGGTCAGACTCGACATACGCTGGTGGTTTCGCCGTCGAACTTCTCGAACCGGGTCGCCCATTAGCCGGCGCGTGTAAAGAGCGCGAATGAAGTACCTGCGATGACCCGAGGTAAGAGATCGGGAGGTCGCGAGATCGAAAGGTCGTCAGAGAGGTTTTCCCCTCTCCCGCCCTCCCGCTCTCCCGTGTTCCAGCGCTAGCGGACTTTGAACACGAGCTTGCCGCGCAAATGGCGGCCCTCGCTCACCCGGTGGGCGGCGGCGGCCTCGGACAGGGAATAGACCTTGATCTCCGGCACGCGCACCGCGCCGGCGGCGACGAGCGCGACGATCCGCTCGAGATGCGCGCGGTCGCGCCCGACCTTGGGACGCAATGAAACGACGTCGCTGCGCGGCGCGACGGGCGCCGTGGGGCCCGAGCCGATGAACGCCGCGCGCCCGCCCGGCCGCAGCACGGCGAACGAGCGGTTGACCACGTCGCCGCCGACGGTGTCGAACACCGCATCCACCCCCGACACGACCTGGGTGAAGTCCTGCTTGTTGTAGTCGATGACCTGGTCGGCGCCGAGGCTCCGCAGGTAATCGTGGTTGGCCGCGCTCGCGGTCGTGATGACGCGCGCCCCGATGTGCCTGGCGACCTGAACCGCGAAGCCGGCCACGCCGCCGGCGCCGCCCTGGATGAGTATCGTCTCGCCGGATTTCAATTGCAGCGTGTCCTCGATCGACACCAGCGCGGTGAGGCCGATCAGCGCCAGCGCGGCGGCTTCGACGTGGGTGAGGCTGTCCGGCTTCCTCGCCACGATGGCCGCTTTGATCGCGACCTTCTCCGCGTAGCAGCCGTCATCGACCTGCTGCACCACCCCGAACACGGGATCGCCGGCCTTGATGTCGGTGACGCCCGCCCCGAGCGCGCTCACCACGCCGGAAAAATCCCGCCCCGCGACGTAGGGGAACCTGGTGATCGGGGCGTAGGCGCCCGTGCGCACCTTCCAGTCGGCCCCGTTCACGCTCGCCGCGTGGACGTCGACCAGCACCTGGCCCGCTGCGGCCACCGGGTCCGGGACCTCGCCGTACTGCATCACTTCCGGCCCGCCGTTTTTCATGAAGAACGCCGCTTTCATCTTCTCTCCAGGGTATTTTTTCGCAGGGTGGCCATCCTAGCACGTGCGGCAGGCCCTTCGGCCCGCTAAGGACAGGCTCTAGCTTCCGGAAGAGAGCGGTGGCAGCGGTAGCCGCGCCCCGTCCGGTAGCGGGGTCTTGTCGGTGTTGAGGCACATCGACACCAGCACGTAGAACCCGTTGACGGCGATCAGGTCCACGATCCCCCGCTCGCCGAAGCGGCCGAGCGCGGCCTTGTACGTCGCGTCGCTCACGCCGTGCGTCCTGTGCAGCTCGGTCGAGAAGTCGTAGACGATCGTTTCGTCCGGGTCCATCCGCGCCGGCCGGCGGCCGTGAGCGATGTCGTCGGCGATGGCCGGGTCGAGCCCGGCCTCCAGCGCGAGCTTGCAGTGGGCGAACCACTCGTATTGAGACGTCCACTGGCGCGCCGTGATGATGATCGCCATTTCGTTCAATTTGGACGGCAGCGACGAGCGGAACCGGATCTCCGCGCCGAGCTGCTGAATGAGGTTGCCGATGCCCGGGCTCCTCAGCCAGACGTTGAACGGCCCGCCGATCGGCCCCGGCTTCGCGGCGGAGGAATTCGCCACCTTCGCGCGCGGCCCCGACCGGATCGCGTCCGCCACCGCCCGCTGCTCCGGCGTGAGGCTCTCGGACGGAATCAGCCTGAACCGGCGCCCATCAGCGCCTGCAACGCCTTTCGAATCTGCCATGCTCGCTCCTCGTGGATCGTGGGTCGTGGGTCGCGTCTACCAACGTGAAGGGTGAATAGTGAATGGATGTTGGGCCCCGCGCAACGCGCGGGCGCTTCCTCCGCCTTTCGCCTTTCGCCTTTTCCCATTAAAGTGCGCGGTTCGCCATTCCACCGAATCGAAGCGCGCGAGTCCAGTCCGTGAACAACGCCGGGGAACCAGCGTCCCTTTTCACCAGGCCGTTCGTCCTGCTGTGCGTCGCCATGTTCCTCGGCTACGCCAACCAGTGGCTGATGACGCCGATCATCCCGCTCTACGTCCAGGACAGGGGTGGGTCGGCATTCGTGGCCGGGCTGGCGCTGCTGGCTTTCGCCCTGCCGAGCTTCGTCAGCCGGCCGTTCTTCGGCCGCCTCGCGGACCGGTGGAGCGCCACCGGCGTGCTGGCCGGCGGGCTGGTCCTGCTGGCGGCCGGCAGCCTGCTGTTCCTCGTGCCGTGGCTCGCGATGGTGTTCGTCGGCGGCGTGGTCCGCGGTCTCGGCTGGGGCGGCCTCAACATCGGCGGCTATACGACGCTCGCGATGGCCGCGCCGGCGCAGCGCCGGGGAGAGGCGGCCGGCTACTACACCAGCGTGACGACGAGCGTGTCCGTCGTGTTCCCGGCGCTGGCGCTCTGGCTCGTCGCCGGGCACGGCGGATTCGGCGCCGTGTTCCTGCTCTCGGCAGCGCTGGTGCTGATGGGGCTGCCGGTCATCTCCATCCTCGCGCGGCACCGGGGCGAGGCGAAGAAGCCCGCGGCGGCCGCGGAGGAACGGGCGTCGTTCATCGACAAGGGCGTGCTGCTCGCCACCGGGCTCAACCTGTGCGCGACGCTCGCCGCGCCGTCCGTCATGGCGTTCCTTCCGCTCTACGCCCGCTCGCTCGGCATCGACAACATCGGGCTGTTCTACGTGCTGGCCGGCATCACGAGCATCGTCATCCGGCCCGTGCTCGGCAGAAAATCGGACGCCATGGGACGCGGCCCCGCCATCGCCCTCGGGCTCGCCGCGCAACTGCTCGGCCTCGCGCTCATCGTCGCGGCGCAAAGCCTGCCGCTGATACTCGTGGGCGGCGTCTTCGTGGCGCTGGGATGGGCGATGATCGGATCGACCACCACGGCGCTCGCGATGGATCTCACCGACCCCCGCTCGCGGGGCCGCGGCATGGCGACGTTCAGCCTCTCGTTCCAGCTGGGCATGGGCGTGGGCGCGATCATTTCCGGCGCGCTCGCCGACCTGGTGGGACTGCGGGGCATGTACGCCGGGTCCATCGTCATTACCCTGGCGGGCTTCGGGCTGCTGGCGGCGGCCTGGAAGCTGTTGCCGCGGCCGCGCTGAAGCTTCGCCGTGAAGGCTAAACGGGGACGGAGCCGTTCACGGTGACGCGATGCATGAGCCGCCGCTGGCCTTCGCCGTAATCGCGCACCGCGAGGTGCTGGCAGGAGCAGTTGTCCCACATGAGCACGTCGCCGACGCGCCACCGGTGGCGGTACTGGAACCGGGGATCGATCAGGTGCCGGTGCAGCTCGGCGATGAGCGGCAACGCCTCGGCGTCCGCCATGCCCTCGATGCCCGTGCACTCGCCTTCGGTCACGTAGATGCACTGGCGGCCGGTGACCGGGTGGGTGCGGAATACCGGGTGCGCGACCGGCGGCGTTTTGGCCAGATGCTCCGGCGTGACTTCGCGGGTCAATCCGACCGCTTCCTTGCGCGCCATCATCTTGGCGAGGTAGCTGTGCGTCGAGCGCCTGCCCGCCAGGCGCTTGCGGGTCTCCGGCGCCAGCGCATCGTGCGCGGCGGCGGCGCTGGCGAATATCGTGTCGCCCAGGATCGTGCCGTCGGCCGCGCTCGGCACCTCCTTTGCGTAGAGGATCGAGCAGCGCGGCGGGCAGGCGTACGCCGACATGTCCGTGTGCCAGGTGGTGCCCGCGTCGGCGAGCCCGATGTAGCGGCCGTTTTCCCGGATGTTCGAGACCAGCAGGACCTCGGGATGGCCGGGCAGGCAGGCCTGGGTATTGACGTTGATCTCCACCTCGCCGAAGCGCCGCGCGAAGGCGATCTGCTGCCCGACCGTGATGTCCTGGCCGCGAAAGAAGATCACCCCGTGCCGGTTGAACGCGTCCTCGATGCGGCGGAAGGTTTCCCCGTCCAGGTCGCGCGCCAGATCCACGCCGCGGATCTCGGCGCCCAGCGCCGCGCCCGTCGGCATGACACTCGTGGTTGCCACTGCCTGCATCGCCGCTTTCTCCCCAATGTTCCGGCCGGACAGGAATATTAACTCATGAGACGCGGCCCGCGGTGCGGTAGACTCCGGAAGGAGCCCGCATTGTCCGCCCCCGCCGCCGCGCTGCCGACCGACCCGCTGCTGATCGAGATCGCCAATTACGTGGACGGTTACGCGGTCCGTGGCGACGCCGCCTGGAACATGGCGCGCCATTGCCTGATGGACAGCCTCGCGTGCGCGCTGGAAGCGCTCGACCACCCGGACTGCGTCAGGCTGCTGGGGCCGGTCGTGCCGGGCATCACGGTGACGCACGGCGCGCGCGTGCCGGGCACGCATTTCCTGCTCGACCCGGCCACCGCGGCGTTCAACATCGGCGCCATGGTCCGCTGGCTCGACTTCAGCGACACCTGGGTCGCGACGCCGACGACGACCCATCCTTCCGACGACGTGGGCGCGATACTCGCCACCGCCGATTACGTGAGCCGGGTGCGGGCGGCCGGCGGCAAGCCGCCGCTCGCCGTCAAGGACGTGCTCGAGGGCATGATCAAGGCGCACGAGATCCAGGGCGTGCTGGGCGGCGAGCTGGCGATCACCGATCACGGCGTGGACCACCCGTTCCTCGCCAAGCTCGCGGTCGCCGCCGTCGTCGCGAAGCTCCTCGGCGGCACGCGCGAGCAGATCGTCAACGCGGCCTCGCTCGCGCTATTCGACGTGAGCCTGTGCGTGCACCGCTACGGCTCCAACACCGGGCCCCGCAAGGGCTGGGCCGCCGGCGACGCGACCAGCCAGGGCGTGCGCCTCGCGCTGATGGCGCTGAAGGGGGAGCCCGGCTACCCGCAGGCGTTCAGCCACCCGCAGTGGGGTTTCGCGAAGACCTTCCTCGGCGGCGAGTTGCCGCAGCGCAGGACGCCGTTCGGGACCGCCGTGATGGAGAACGTCTTCTTCAAGCTGCTGGCGCCGGTCGTGATCCACGCGCAGTCGTCGATCGAGTGCGCGCTGGCGCTGCACCCGGAGGTGCGGGCGCGCCTCGACGACATCGCCGGCATCCAGGTCGCGACCCACCGGATCACCATGGAGAAGATCGTGAAGACCGGCCCCCTGCGCAACCCGGCCGACCGCGACCACTGCCTGCAGTACGCGATCGCGGTGGCGCTGCTGCACGGGCGGCTCACGGCCGGCGACTACGAGGACGCCGTGGCGGCCGACCCGCGCATCGACCGGCTGAGGGCGCTGATGACGGTGAAAGAGGACCCGCGCTACACGGGGATGTACCGCGACACGGCGCTGCGCGCGAATCCCAACGCGATCGAAGTGCGCTTCAAGGACGGCACCGGCACCGGGCTGGTGGAGGCGCTCTACCCCATCGGGCACTCGAGCCGCCGCAAGGAGGGCCTGCCCGTCCTGGAAAGAAAATTCGAGCAGCGCGTCGCGCGCCGCTTTCCGAAACGCCAGGGCGCGATCAACGCGTTGTGCCGGGACCACGAGCGGCTGTTGGGCACGCCGGTCAACGCCTTCAGCGACCTGCTGGCCGCGGAAGCATGATGCGCGATGGGTGATCCCGTCAGTTCTCGACCTTGATGCCGGCGGCCTTGATGACCTTGCCGAGGCGGTCCATCTCGGACTTGACCCGCGCGGCGAGCGCCTCGGGCGTGCTGCCGATGGTTTCCACGCCCGCCTTCAGGAAGATCTTCTTCGTCCCGGGCTTCTGGAGGAACGGCACGAACTCCCGGTTGAGGCGGTCGATGACGGCCTTCGGGGTCCCGGCCGGGGCGAAGATGCCCTGCACGGAGACCAGCTCGTAGCCGGGCAGGCCGGCGGCGGCCACCGTCGGCAGATCGGGCAGCAGCGCGGACGGCTCCGCGCCGGTGACCGCCAGGGCCCGCAGCCGGCCGGTCTTCATGTGCGGCGCCACCGCGCCCGCGTTGGCGAACATGATCTGCACCTGCCCCGTGATCAGCTCGGTCAGCGCCAGGCCGCCGCCCTTGTAGTTCACGCGCACCATGTCGACGCCCGACATGGACTTGAACAATTCCGCCGCGAGGAAGCCCGAGCCGCCGATGCCCGAGGTCGCGTAATTCAGCTGGCCCGGCCTGGCCTTGATGAAAGCGATCAGCTCCCTGACCGACTTCGCCGGCAGCGAGGGATGCACGACCAGGATGTTGGGCGAGGTGATCGCCAGCGTGACCGGCGCGAAATCCCTGATCGGATCGTACGGCGTCTTTCGCAGAAAAGGACTGATCCACAGCGGAGCCGCGGACAGGCACAGCGTGTAGCCGTCGGGGGCCGAGCGCGCCACGACCTGCGCCGGGATATTGCCGCTGCCCCGGTTGTCCACGATGATCTGCTGGCCCAGGGCGGACGAAACGCCCTGCGAAATCACCCGTGCCGCGAAATCCCCGCCGCTGCCGACCCCGGTGACGACCATGCGGATCGCCTTGGCCGGGTACGCCTGGGCGGACGCCGCGCCGGCGCCGCACAGCAACCCGGCAACCGCGAGCAGTCCTGGAACGATGCCGAGTCTCATCGAAACCTCTCCTCGTTGGAATGGTGCAAGCCCGGGCATTTTACGCCAGGCCGCTGCGATTCATGGCGGCCAGGCGCGATGGACGGAAACTCGCGCCTGCCCGGGCATCCAGAATGCGGAAACCGCGTCGGCCCGGCGCCGCGGTTGTTATACTCTCAGCCCCCAACACTGATCGCGGGGTTATGGCAATGACCACCAGCGTACTGACGGCTCACGAGATCGACATCGAGGACATCGAATACCTGCGCCACGGCGCCAGGCCGCTGCTCGCGCGCCTGTTCAAGCCGCGCGGAACGGGGCCGTTCCCCCTGGTCGTGGAAGTGCACGGCGGCGCGTGGTGCCGCGGGACCCGGTTGAACAACAAGGTCATCCACGAGACGCTGGCGAGGAGCGGCGTGCTGGTGGCCGCGGTGGATTTCCGCATGCCGCCCGATGCCGCCTACCCCGGCTCGATCGCCGACGTCAATTACGCCGTGCGCTGGTTCAAGTCGCGGGCGGCCGATTTCCGGAGCCGTCCCGGGCGGGTGGGGCTGCTCGGCACGTCGAGCGGCGGGCACATCGCCATGCTGGTGGCGATGAAGCCGCGCGACCCGCGCTACGCGGCGCTGCCCCTCACCGGCACGCTGGCGACCGTCGACGCGACCGTGCGCTGCGTCGTCATGGGTTGGCCCGTCATCGATCCGCTGGGCCGCTACCAGCACGCGCTCGGGCTGAAGGCGGAAGGCGACTCGCATCTCGCGGACGCCGTTGGCAACGATCACATCCAGTACTGGGGCACGGAAGCGGCCATGGCCGAGGGTAGCACCACGATCGCCCTCGAGCGCGGCGACCCGGTGGAGACGCCGCCGGTGCTCTACCTGCAGGGCGCCCAGGACACCAACCATCCGCGGGCCAACCTCGACCGCTTCGTCGCGGGTTACCGCAAGGCCGGCGGGGAAGTGGAGCTGCACCTGTACGACGGCGAGAAGCAACAGTTCATTCCCCAGCGGCCCGATTCGCCGGCGGCGATCCACGCGCTCGACCGGATCGTCGATTTCGTTCAGCGCCGCCTGCGATAGGGAAACTCCGCGCCGCCGCTTCGCCGCATTCATCCGCGGCGAGATCGCGTTTCGCCTTTCGCCTTCATTCGGGGCGTATGCCGCCTTCCCGGATGAGCGCCCGGTAGCGCAGGTACTCTTCCTGCATGAGGCGCATGAATCCGTCCGGCGTGCTCTCGGGCGTGGATTCCGCCCCCTGGCGCGCGAACTGCCGGCGCAGCGCCGCCTTGCGCAGCCCGCGCACGATATCGCCGTGCAGCTGCTCGACGATCCGCCGCGGCGTGCCCCGGGGCGCGACGATGCCCGACCAGCGGTCGAACTGCGCGTCGGGCAGCCCGAGCTCGGCGATCGCCGGCACCTCCGGCAGCGCGGGACTGCGCTGCGGCGTCATTACCGCGAGCGCGCGCAGCCGCTTCTCGCGCACCGGCCCTATCACCGCCGGCAGCGTGAGTATGGCGTAATGCACCCGCCCGAGAATCATCTCGATGAACGTGTCCGACAGGTTGCGGAACGGAATGTGCATCGCCTCGATGCCGAGCGCGCGCGTGAAGACCTCGCCGGCGAGGTGCGACGCCGACCCGATGCCGAGGGAGGCGTAGTTGAGCTCGCCGAAGCGCGGACGCGCGAACGCGACGAATTCGGGCGCCGTGCGCACCGGCAATGCGTGGGTCACCACCAGCACGGTGGTGATCGACGCGACGTGCGCGACGCCGACGACGTCGGCCAGGGCCCGGTACGGCGGCGGGTCGCGTATGAGCTCGGTGATGAGCCGCGTGACGCCGACCATGGCCAGCGTGTATCCGTCGGCGTTCGCTTTCGACACGATGGTGTTGCCGATCAGCCCGCCCGCGCCCGCGCGGTTGTCGATGACGACCCGCTGCTGGTAGAAGGCTTCCAGCTGGTCGCCGACGGAGCGCGCGAAGAAGTCGTCGGCCGCGCCCGGAGAGACCGCGACGATGATGCGCAGCGGCTTTACGGGAAAGACAACCTGCGCCGCCGGTTGCTTCGCGACACACGGCGCCGCTCCCAAAAAAACGGCCGCCGCGCACAGCGTGGCGCGCAAGACGCTGGCCGATACGATATTCAGGAAACGGGCCACGACCATGCTTCATGCTAGCCCAAATCGGGCCGGACGAGCATATAAGAAGCGTGCCTACGGTGTATTATCCGTCACCCTAACCTCGTCACCATTTCGTCAGTAAGGTAATGCCATGCTGAAGCATATCGAAGCCGGCGCGCTCAGCGTGGCCTACGAGGAGAACGGCTCCCCGGCCGGCGCGCCGGTGGTGCTGCTGCACGGCTTTCCCTATGACGTGCACGCCTACGACGAGGTGACGCCGCTCCTGGTCCAGCGGCGCTGCCGCGTCATTACGCCGTACCTGCGCGGCTACGGCCCGACCCGCTTCCTGTCCGGGGACGCGCCGCGCTCGGGCCAGCAGGCCGCGCTCGCCCACGATCTCCTCGCCCTGATGGACGCGCTCTCGATTCCCAACGCCGTGCTCGCCGGCTACGACTGGGGCGGCCGCGCCGCCTGCATCGTCGCCGCCCTGTGGCCCGGCCGCGCCAAGGGGCTGGTGACGGGCAACGGCTACAACGTTCACGACATCCCCGGCTCGGCGCAGCCGCAACCGCCGGAAGACGAGCACCGGATGTGGTACCAGTACTATTTCCACGGCGAGCGCGGGCGCGCGGGCCTGGAACAGAACCGCCGCGAGCTGTGCAGGCTGCTGTGGCGGCTCTGGTCTCCCAACTGGCGCTTCGACGATGCGACGTTCGAGCGCACCGCCGCCGCTTTCGACAACCCGGATTTCGTCGCGGTGGTGGTCCACTCCTACCGCCACCGGTTCGGCCTTGCGCCCGGGGACCCCGCGCTCGAGGACACCGAGCGCCGCCTGGCCGACCGGCCGCCCATCGCCGTGCCGACGATCGCGCTGGACGGCACCGGCGATGGCGTCGTGCGCGCGGGCGGCGCCGAAAAGCACGCCCGGTTCTTCAAGGCCGCCTACGAGCACCGCCGGATTCCCGGGATCGGCCATAACCTGCCGCAGGAAGCCCCGCAGGAGTTCGCGAAAGCGGTGCTGGCGGTCGCGGGCCGCTAGCGCAACGACCGAAGGCTGACGACTGACAGTGGAGGAACGCCGCATGGCCGCGGAAAACGATCTGCCCGAAGTCCTGGAGACCACCGAGGCCGAGCGCCTCGCCACCGGCTTCCTGTTCACCGAAGGCCCGCTCTGGCATCCGGACGGCTACTGGTACTTCGTGGACATCCGCCAGAACAAGCTGTACCGGTTGACGCCCGGGCGGGCGCCGGAAGTGGTGAGAGACACCGCCGGCGGCAACGGCACGACCTTCGACCTGCAGGGGCGCCTGGTCATTTGCGAGGGCGACGGCCGGCGCGTCTCGCGCATCGGGCCCGACGGCAAGCTCGAAATCATCGCCGAGCGCTGCCAGGGCGGGCGCTTCAACCGCCCCAACGACGTGGTGTGCCGCTCGGACGGCAGTCTCTATTTCACCGACCCGGACAAGCGCAGGCCCTACCACGAGCGGGAAATACCGGGCCCGGCCGGCATCGACAACCTGTGGGACGGCGCGCGGGTCTACCGCGTGACGCCCGACGGCGCGCTGACCGTGCTCGCGCACTGCGAATATCCCAACGGCCTCGCATTCTCGCCGGACGAGCGCACGCTGTACGTCGCCAACACCCGCTCCTCGAAATACATCCACGCGCTCGAGCTCGACGCGGCCGGCACCATGACGCGGCGGCGCATCTTCGCCGACATGAACGAGGGCGAGCGGGCCGGCATCCCCGACGGGCTGAAGGTGGACAGCCAGGGCCGCGTCTACTGCACCGGGCCGGGCGGCATCTGGGTGTTCACGGCCGGCGGAAAGCGTGTCGGCATCATCCAGTTCCCCGAGCAGGCGGTGAACTTCGCGTTCGGCGGCGCGGACCTGCGGACGCTCTTTTGCTGCGCCCACACTTCCGTCTATACCCTGCGGGTGAAGGTGGCGGGGAATCCGCACCCCTGGTACCGGCTGCGCCGGTAAATCATTTCTTCATGCGCAAATCCTGCATCCCGTCGTCAACGGCGCGCCGGATGTCGTCCTGGTCCTGCCTGCGGTCTGCGCTCGCCGCATTGCCCCGGCCGAGCGCCTGGTCGGCCTTGGCCGCGAGAATGAAGTCGCTCTCGGTCAGCCCGTCGATCTTGTGCGTCCACACGGTCAGGACGACCTTGCCCCAGGCGAGGTGAACGTCGGGATGGTGCCCCTCCTCCTCCGCCAGCGCGCCGACCCGGTTGGTGAATTCGAGCGCCTGGCGGAAATCCGAAAAGCCGTATTGCTTCTCGAGATGGTGTCCCTTGACGGCCTTCCAGCCGCTGCCCAGCATCTTCAGCAACCGGGTGACCTCGGCGCCCTTCAACGGCGGCACGCCGCCTTCACACGGGATGCATTTCCTGCTTGCCAGTTCGCTCATCGGAAGCCTCCCATCACTCATCACCCATCACCGCAGCTCAGTCGGCCCGCATCCCCCGTTCCTTGATCACGACCGCCCATTTCTTCAGCTCGGAGGCCATTGTCGCGGCCGCCTGCTCCGGCGTGCTGCCGACGACGTCCAGCCCGTCCGCCGCGAGGCGCTTGATCGTTTCGGGAAAGCCCATCGCTCTCTTGAATTGCTCGTTCAGCGTGGCGATGATCTCGCGCGGGGTGCCCTTGGGCGCCGCCAGCACGAACCAGGCGACGAACTCGTAGCCCGGCAGGCCGGACTCGGCGATCGTCGGCACCCCGGGCAGCGCCGCCACGGGCTTCAGGCTCGTCACCCCCAGCGCCCGCAGCCGGCCGGACTGAACGAATCCCACCGCGCCGGCAACGCCGGAAAACGCGACGCCGACCTCGCCGCTGATCGCCGCGACCAGCGCCGGGCCGCCGCCCTTGAACTGGACCGCGACGAGGTTCACCTTGCCCAGGTAATTCAACAGCTCGCCGGAGATGTGCGGGTTGGTGCCGAAGCCCGCGGACGCGTAGTTGAGCGCGCCGGGGCGGGATTTCGCGAGCTGCAGCAGCTCGCGAACCGACCGCGCCGGCACCGACGGATGCACGCTGAGGAACGACGGCGTCGTCGTAAGGATAGAGATCGGCTCGAAATCCGCGAGCACGTTGTACGGCACCTTGCGGTACATCAGCGTGTTGGTCACCATCGGCGTGGTGTTGATCAGCAGCGTGTAGCCGTCCGGCCTGGCGCGCGCCGCCTCGGCCGTGCCGATGATGCCGGACGCGCCGGCGCGGTTGTCCACCACCACGTTCTGGCCGAGCGCTTTCGACACCGCCGGCGCCAGCAGCCGCGCGTTCACGTCCACGGTGCCGCCCGGCGGAAACGGCGAAATCAGCCGGATCGGCCGGTCGGGAAATTTCTGCGCCGACGCCACCGGCATGGATGCCGCCACCCACGCGCACAGCAATGCTCCTGCCCATCTCATGATTCGTTCTCCCCTCGTTGGTGAATGGATAGTGGAAGAATACCAAACCCCGAGCAGCCCTCGTCGGGCCCGGCGCATTCATCGCCCAGCGCGCACCACCCATCACGCATCACTTAAGGAAGGGGGGTTAGTACTTTGATTAAAAACAAGATATAATGTTGGTCCAGCGGGACTATTCCCGTATGGACGACAAGCGGAGCGAATGGCCAAGCGATACGACGAGAGTTCAGTCAAGAAACTGCGGGGCATCGAGCCCGTCCAGCGGCTCCCGGGAATGTATACCCGGACTTCCGATCCCACTCACATCATCCAGGAAGCGATCGACAACGCGGCCGACGAGGCCCTCGGCGGCCACGCCGACAGGATAGAAGTCACGGTGCACCAGGACGGATCGGTCACCGTCACCGACAACGGCCGCGGCATCCCGGTCGGCCTGCATCCCGAAGAGAAGATCCCCACCGTCGAACTGGTGCTGACCGAGCTCCACGCCGGCGCCAAGTTCTCGCGCACCGACGTGGATGCCGCGTACAAGTTCTCCGGCGGGCTCCACGGCGTCGGCGTGTCGGTGACGAACGCGCTCTCGGAGAAGCTCGAAGTCGAGATCAAGCGCGACGGCGGCGTGCACCAGATCGCCTTCGCCGACGGCAAGGTCGTGAAGCAGCTCAAGAAGATCGGCAGCGTCGGCGAAAAGAACACCGGCACGTCGCTGCGCATCTGGCCGAACCGGAAGTACTTCGACTCGCCGAAGATCGCGCTCGACGACCTCGAGCGCATCGTGCGCTCCAAGGCCGTGCTGCTGCCGGGCGTGAAGGTGACGCTCAACATCGAAACGGCGAAGGAGACGAAAAAGCAGACCTGGAGCTACCCGGAGGGGATGAAGGGCTACCTCACCGAGCTCATCGGCAAGGCGAGCAGGGTTGCCCCCGTCTTCGACGGCGAGAAATTCGTGAAGGAAGGCGAAGCCAACGGCTTCGCGGCGGGCGAAGGCGCGGCGTGGGCGTTCGCGTTCGTCGAGGACGACAAGGGCTACGGCGAGTCGTACGCGAACCTGATTCCCACGCCCGACGGCGGCACCCACGAGGCGGGGCTGCGCGAAGGCATCTTCGAGGCGGTCAAGGCCTTCGCCGAGTATCACAACCTGACCCCCAAGGGCGTCAAGCTTCTCGCCGAGGACGCCTGGTCGCGCACCGTCTACTTCCTCTCGGCCAAGGTGCTGGAGCCGCAGTTCCACGGGCAAACCAAGGAGAAGCTCTCCAATCGCGACGCGGTGAAGCTGGTCGCCACGATGGTGCGCGATCCGTTCGCGCTGTGGATGAACGGCAACGTCGAGCACGGCACGAAGATCTGCGACCTGGTGATCCGGCAGGCGATCGAGCGCTCGCGCTCGGTGCAGAAGGTCGAGCGCAGGCGCTCCTCGAGCGTGGTGATGCTGCCGGAGAAGCTGACCGACTGCGAGTCCACCGACATCAAGGACAACGAGCTCTACCTGGTCGAGGGCGACTCGGCGGGCGGCTCCGCCAAGCAGGCGCGCGACAAGCGCTTCCAGGCGGTCTACCGCATGCGCGGCAAGGCGCTCAACTCGTGGGAGGTGAAGCGCGAGGTGCTGTTCTCCAACGCCGAGATCCACGACATCGCCGTCGCGCTCGGCGTCGATCCGCACGACGAGAAGGACGACCCCGACCTCTCGGGCCTGCGCTACGGCAAGGTCGCCTCGATGACCGACGCGGACGTGGACGGCGCGCACATCGCGGTGCTGCTCCTCACCCTCTTCTACCGCCACTTCCCGAAGCTGATCGAGCGCGGCCACATCTACATCGCGTGCCCGCCGCTCTACAAGGTGGACGTGCCGGGCCACGGCAAGCGCCCGCCGAAGAAGCTCTACGCGCTCGACGAGGAGGAGCTGAAATCCATCCTCGACCGCGCGCGCGACGACGGCGTGAAGCGCGAGTCGGTCTCGATCCAGCGCTTCAAGGGCCTGGGCGAGATGAATCCCGGGCAGCTGTGGGAGACCGCGTTGAATCCCGACACGCGGCGGCTGCTCAAGGTGCGCATCGAGGACCGCAACCAGACCTTCAAGCTCTTCAACATGCTGATGTCGAAGAAGGAAGCGGAGAAGCGCTGCGCCTGGATGGAAGAGAAAGGCAACACGGTCGAGGCCGACGTCTGAGTGATGAGTGACGAGTGACAGAACATGACTGATACACGCAGCCGTGCGCGGCGCGAGCAGGACGAGGCGACGCTGGACCTGTTCGAGCCGGCCGCCGCGAAATCCACCGATGAGAAACCTCCGATGAAATCCGGAAGCAAGCCGCCCAAGGCGCAAAAGGCTCGAAAAGGCAAAGGCGGCCAGGTCGCCGACGGCGGCCGCGGCGGAAGCGGCAAGGGCGGCGGCTCGACGGCCGCGGGCGACGACTCCATCGACATGGGCGTGTTCGCCGAGCGCAGCTACCTCACCTACGCGATGAGCGTGGTGCGCGGGCGGGCGATCCCGAACGTGGAGGACGGCCAGAAGCCGGTGCAGCGCCGCATCCTCTACGCGATGAACGAGCTGGGGCTGAAGAGCGGCGTCCAGCATTCCAAGTCCGCGCGCATCGTCGGCGAGGTGCTCGGCAAGTTCCACCCGCACGGCGACGCGTCCACTTACGAGGCGCTGGTGCGCATGGCGCAGGATTTCTCGCTGCGCTATCCCCTGATCGACGGCCAGGGCAACTTCGGCACGCAGGACGGCGACCCCGCCGCGGCGTACCGCTACACGGAAGCGCGCCTGACGCCGCTCGCCGACCTGCTGCTCTCCGAGATCGACCAGGACACGGTCGATTTCATCGCCAATTACGACGGGCGCCTGCAGGAGCCGAAGCTCTTGCCGGCGCGGCTGCCGATGCTGCTCCTGAACGGCGCTTCCGGCGTCGGCGTCGGCATGGCGTGCGAGCTGCCGCCGCACAACATGAAGGAGGTGGCGGAAGCGGCGGTGTTCATGATCAAGCACCCCAACGCGACGCCCAAGGCCCTGATGCACATCATCAAGGGGCCGGACTTCCCGGGCGGGGGGAGAATCATCAGCCCGCGCGAGGAAATCTTCGACGCCTACAAGACCGGGCGCGGCTCGTTGCGCGCCCGCGCGCGCTGGAAGGTCGAGAACATGGCCCGCGGCCAGTGGCAGATCGTGGTCTACGAGCTGCCGCCGACGACCTCGGTGAAGAAGGTCATGGCGGAGCTCGAGGCCATCACCAATCCCAGGCCCAAGGACAAGGGCGGCAAGGTCTCGGCGGCGCAGACCAACCTCAAGCAGGTGGTGCTGAACGCGCTGGAGAAGGTCAACGACGAGTCGGACAAGGAAAGCAGGCTGCGGCTCGTGCTGGAGCCCCGCTCCTCGCGCCAGGACCCCGACGAGTTCATGCGCTTCCTGCTGACGCACACCAGCATGGAGGAGAACTTCCCGGTGAACCTGGTGGCGCTGGGCCTCGACGGCCGCCCGGTGCGCAAGAACATCGCGGAGCTGGTCGGCGAATGGGTGCGGTTCCGCGTCGGCACCGTCACGCGGCGATCGAAATTCCGCCTGACGCAGGTCGAGAAGCGCATCCACATCCTCGAAGGCCGCATCGTCGTCCTCCTGAACATCGACAAGGTGATCAAGGTCATCCGCAACTCGGACGAGCCCAAGCCCGACCTGATGAAGCAGTTCAAGCTGACCGAGGCGCAGGCGGAGGACATCCTCGAGATCCGGCTGCGGCAACTGGCGCGGCTCGAGGGCATCAAGATCGAGACCGAGCTGAAAGGGCTGAAGGAAGAGCGCAAGGGCCTGAAGGGGCTCCTCGGCTCGGAAGCGGAGATGAAGGCGCTGGTCGCGGAGGAGATCCGCAACGACGCGAAGACCTACGGCGACGCGCGCCGCACGCAGATCGAGACGGCGGAACGCGCGAGCTTCGAGCGCCAGGTGATCGACGAGCCGCTGACGATCATCGTCTCGCGGAACGGCTGGGTGCGCGCGCGCACCGGCCACGGGCTCGACCTCGCCGGCACCGGCTACAAGACCGGCGACGGGCCATACACCGTCTTCGAGACGCGCTCGGTGCACAACGTGGGAATCATCGATTCCACCGGCCGCGCCTTCAGCGTGGAATGCTCCGAGCTGCCCAGCGGCAAGGGCGACGGGCAGCCGCTCGCCTCGTTCATCGAGCTTGCGCCCGGCGCGCGCCTCGCGCACGTGGTGGATGCGCAGCCGGGGAAGAAATACCTGGTCGCGAACTCAGGGGGCTACGGCTTCATCGTCAAATCGGAAGACATGTTGACGCGCGTGAAGGCGGGCAAGACCTTCATGACGATCGAGCTGGGCGAGGAAGTGATCCGCCCCGCCCCGGTGCCGGCCAAGCCGGAGCTCGCGGCGGCGTTCTCCGAGGAAGGCCGCATGCTGCTGTTCCCCGCGGACGAGCTGAAGGAGCTCGCGCGCGGGCGCGGCATCACGCTGATGGGCCTGAACGACGACGAGAAGCTCGTCGCGGTCGGCTTCGCCGAATCCAGGTCGGTCACGGTCGCCGGCATGTCGCGCTCGGGCAAGGAGAAGACCGTGACGGTGAGCGGCGAGGACCTGCAGAAGCACATCCTGCACCGCGCCCGCAAAGGCTGCCTCCTTCCAGGGAAACTGAAGCCGGGCGGCGTGACGACTGGCGGCTGACAAAAGTTTACAGAATCAACCGTTTGGTATAGATTTCCTCCCCCGCCTCGCCCGCGGAATGAGGGCGGCAAGGGATGAGGGAGGAACATATGGCGCAACTGCACCTTTCCATCGCGACCACGGATTACGACCACTTCCGCGATTTCCGCTTCGGCTTCGTGAAGGCCGAGGGGATCGAGCTCAACTGGCTCAATCTCGGTCACCACGAATGCTTCGCGCGCTTCACGGCGAACCGCGAGTTCGACCTGTCGGAGCTGTCGTTCGCGAAATTCGCGACCCAGGTGACGCGCCGGGACACCGACATCATCGGGCTGCCGGTCGTCTGCTCGCGGCTGTTCCGCTTCAGCTCTTTCTACGTGAACAAGCAGAGCAACATCAAGACCGTGAAGGACCTGGCCGGCAAGAAGGTCGGCTCGCCGGAATGGGCCCATTCCGCGGCCGTGTACATGCGCGGCTGGATGCACAACGACATGGGCGTGAAGCTCACCGACGTGCACTGGGTCCAGGCGGGAACGAACGCGCCCGGCCGCGAGGAAAAAGTCGAGCTGAACCTGCCCAGGGGAGTGAAGCTGACGCGCGTCCCCGACAAGTCGCTGAGCGACATGCTGGCCGCGGGCGAGATCGACTGCGCCATCATCGCGCGCCCGCCGGCCTGCTACCAGGAAGGCCATCCCGACGTGATGCGCCTGTTCCCGAATTACCACGAGATGGAAGAGGAGTACTACGAGCGCACCCGGGTCTGGCCGATCATGCACATCATCGCGATGCGCCGGCGGATCCTGGACGAGCATCCCTGGGTCGCGCGCAATCTCTACAACGCGTTCCTGGAGTCGAAGCGCCGCAGCCTCGAGCGCCTGCTCGACCCCGCCGTGTCGCGCTACCCGCTCGCGTGGCTGCCCACCTACGCGCGCACGATGCGCGAGATGTTCGACGGCGACCCGTTCCCTTACGGCATCGAGGAAAACCGCCCCACCTGGGAGCAGATGGCGCTCTACACCTGGCAGCAGGGCATCGCGCACCGCCACTTCAAGCCCGAGGAGATTTTCCCGGAGGGCATGATGACCAAGGTCATCATCTGAAATGGGCGCGCCCAAATCCGGCGGTCCAGTAGGCGCCGATGTCCTGGCGGATCTCGCCGCCGCCAGCCGCATCCTCGCCGCGCAGGGCGTGGTGGACGGCTTCGGGCACGTCTCGCTGCGCCACCCGCAGGCGCCGGCGCGCTACCTGATGGCGCGCTCGATCGCGCCGGCGCTGGTGACGCCCGACGACATCATCGAGTACGACCTCGACAGCAACCCCTGCAACGCCGACGGGCGCAACAGCTTCCTCGAGCGCTTCATCCACGGCGAGATCTACAAGGCGCGGCCGGACATCCAGTCCGTGGTGCACAGCCATTCGCCGTCGGTGATCCCGTTCGGGCTGGTCGGCGTGCCGATGCGGGCGATGTTCCACAACGCGGCGTTCATCGCGGCCGGCGTGCCGGTGTTCGACATCAAGAAAAAGTTTGGCGCCACCGACATGCTGGTCAGCGACGGCAAGAAGGGCGTGGCGCTCGCCGAGGTCATGGGGAAGAAGGACATTGCGCTCATGCGCGCGCACGGCAGCGTGGCGTGCGGCCCCACGCTCCAGACCGCGGTGTTCCGCGCGGTCTACACCGAGGTCAATGCCCGCATCCAGCACTGGACGCTCGCCCTCGGCGGCGGCGCGCCGATGGCGGTGCTGGACGAGGAGGAAGGCCGGCTCGCGGACGCGATCAACCGCACCGCCGGCATGCGCGCATGGGACCTGTGGCGCACGCAGATGCGAGGCCAGGTCGGCTGGTAACCTGGGAGAACCGGTATGACCGAAACCGAGTTGCTGAAGCAGGACCTGGTCGACTGCATCCGCATGCTGGAGAGCGCCGACATCATCGACTACAACGGCCATTGCAGCATCCGCGCCGGCGAGGGCCGCATGTTCATCAACATCGGGTCGTGCCAGAGGAGCCGGCTCACGGTCGCGGACATCTGCACCATCGATTTCGACGGCAACGTGATCGAGGGCAACGGCAAGCCGCCGCTGGAGTTCCACCTGCACGCCGGCATCTACCGCGCGCGGGCGGACGTGAAGGCGGTGGTGCACGCGCACCCGAAGTGGTCCACGTTCCTCACCATGACCGGCCATGGCTACGAGCCGGTGTACGCGCAGGGCTCGCTGGTCTGGCCGCTGCCGGTGCTCGACTCGCCGAACTCGATCAACAACCGGCCGATGGCCGACCGGCTGGCGGCCACGCTCGGCGACCGCCCGGCGGCGATGATGAAATCGCACGGCGCGGTGACGGTCGGCAAGGACATCGTCGAGGCGTTCGTGCTCGCCAACTATCTCGAGGAAAACGCCTACCGGCAATACATGGCGCTGCAGATCGGCAAGCCCTATGCGTTCAGCAAGGAGGAAGTGGCGCTGTGCCGCGAGAAGCTGTGGACGCCGAGCCTGTTCAAGCGCACCTGGGACCACTTCCGCGCCAAGCTGTAACCCTCATCCCTGGGCTGAGAGACTTCTCTCCAGCAAGTCTCTCAGCTCCGGCGTGACCTCCGGCTCGATGCCGAACCACGCCTTCCACGCCGGGCGGCCCTGGTGCAGCAGCATGCCGAGGCCGTTGACGGCCCGGTTGCCGCGGCTTCGCGCGGCGGCGAGAAACGGCGTCTCGAGCGGGGTATAAATGATGTCCGCCGCGAGCGCCGACTTCGGCAACTTGTCCAGCCGGATGTCGAGCGCGGGCTGGCCCGTCATGCCCTGGCTCGTGGCATTCACCACCATCGCCGCGCCGTCGAGGGCGTCGTGGCGGCTCTCCCACGGCAGCGCCTCGATCGGGCCGCCGAACTCCTCGGCGATCCCCTTGGCTCGGGCAAACGTGCGGTTGACGAGCCGGATCTGCTTCGCGCCCTCCTGCGCCAGGGCGTAGCAGACGGCGCGCGAGCCGCCACCCGCGCCGAGCACGGCGACCGGCCCGGCGTCCGCCCGCCAGCCCGGCTGCGACTGCCGCAAATTCTGTATGAAGCCGTAGCAATCGTTGTTGCTGCCGGCGAGCGACCCGTCGGGCCGGACGACGACGCAGCTGATCGCGCCGATGCGCCTGCCCACCGTGTCCACTTCATCCACGATCGTCATCGCCTGCTGCTTGTGCGGGATCGTCAGGTTGCAGCCCGCGAACCCCAGCGGGTGCAGCGCGCGCAGTGCCGCAGCCAGATGCTCGGGCCTGATCGCGAATGGAACGTAGGTCCCGGCGAGCCCGTGCTTCCCGAACCAGTGGTTGTGCAGCAGCGGCGAGCGCGAGTGCATCACCGGCCAGCCCATGACGCCGGCCAGCAGGAAACGATCGGGATGCGGCACTACTTGCCGGTCTAGTAGGGCTGGATCACGCCGCAGGCGATGCGAGCGCCGGCATTGCCGTGCGGCTGGGTCTTGTAGTCGTCGGGGCCGGCGTGCACGACCACGCCGCGGCCGATGATGCTCGCCGCCCCGGGCCGCAGGGAGATGCCGTCCAGCTCGACCTGGACGTTGCCGCGCCCCGCCTTGTTGGCCTTCAGCGAAGGCAGGTCGCCGGCGTGGTGGTTGGCGCTGTCGTACTTCCCGTGCGGCTTGCCATGAGGGTTGAAGTGCCCCTTGGCGCCCATGGCGTCACCCGAGCAGTCGGCGCCCTCGTGGATGTGCAGGCCGTGCTCCTGTCCCGGCTTGAGTCCCTGGACGAATACGACGGCCTTGACCTTGTCGCCCACCTGCTCGAAGGTGGCTTCACCGAAGGTCTTGCTGCCCTTGGTCGGCTTCAACTGCGCCGTCGCCATGAGCGGTCCTTCGGGTGTCGTCTGGCAGGCGGTCAGCAGGATAGCAACGGCAATGGCCAATATAATTTTCATGGGTCCCTCCTCCTTGAGAGCCTCAATCTACTCAAATCCTCGCAAGTCTGGAAGCCCCATGGAAGCCTCCGCGCTTTTCGGGTGTTGCTGCAACGGCGGGCGTGAACTGAAATTGCCGCAGGCACTGACGAAACCACAATAAAATCATTCACTTGACCAGGACTCCGGGTGCAAGACGCGCCCATCGATGGTGGACGTGTGGCACGCGTCACTCTATTGACACTATCGGTGGGCAGTGCAGAATCGGGAGGCTGGGCAAGACTCGATCGCCGTTAATCCAGGGGGAGACCACAATGAAACGCTTGGCCGCAATATTGATTGTCGCCGCATTCACCGTCGCCGGATGCGCGAGCCCGGGGCCGGGTTCCGGATGGATCACGCTGATCGACGGCGACAAAGGCATGGAAAACTTCAATAAGGTTGGCAGCACTAACTG
>Ga0156023_1035_pt3 | contig 26232 bp, 33 predicted proteins | sample RifCSPlowO2_02_FD_107677 | JGI IMG/M metagenome (GOLD analysis project Ga0156023, IMG submission 107677) | Betaproteobacteria bacterium RIFCSPLOWO2_02_FULL_67_26
CTCGCGGGCCAGGACCCCCAGTACCTGGCGAAGGCCATCAGGGCATACCGGACGTCGCGCCGGCACTGGGGCATGCAACGCTTCGTCACCGGCATTGGCGACAGGGACATCGAGAACCTCACCGCGTTCTACGCGAGCCAGCCCTCGAGGCCCGCCGACAGCGCGCCGGGTTCGGCGCGGGAGCTCGCCGCGAAATGCGATCGCTGCCACGACGCCGAGGATAATCCCAAGATGGTGGTCCCCATCCTGCGGGCGCAGGACAAGGACTATCTCGTCATGGCGCTGCGTTCCTATCGCGACGACAAGCGCGAAAGCACCACCATGCACAAGATGAGCGTGATCTACAGCAACGCGATCATCGACGACATTGCCACTTACTACGCGAGCCAGCCGCGGGCAAAACACTGACGCGGCCTGGCCCGGCTCTGGCGTCAACCGATGGGGGGCGCGTCTCCGCTGGCGCGTTGCGCGACCGGCGGCGGCGTCTTGGCCCACCACATCTGGTACATCGACACCACCCACATGAGCGCGAACGACATGCCCATGACGCCGCCCGACGCCATCGTGACCCAAGCGAACGGGTGGTAGACCTTGACCATGTACCAGGAGCCCACGTCGATCGCAACGCAGAGGAAGGGCAACGCGACGATTGCGCCCTTCAACCATACCGGCCGGATATACGCGTGGCTGAAGACAAAACCCACGATGAAGAAAATGAAGGTCAATCCGAAAAGATGGATGTGGGAGACGCGAACCAGCGTGAAGATGTCGGTGCCGGTGTCGCGCTCCGTCACCTTCCTGATATTGTCGTACCCGTCCAGGTTCGCGAGGTGCGGGTTGCTGCCGTCGTGACAGGTCATGCAGCGCTTGTCGAGGATCGGCCTCACGTCCTTCTCGTAGTCGGCGCGGCCGGAACCTTCCTGGACCCAGTTCGCAATCCGGGTCGATTCCTCGACGGGCAGCATCGCGGACATCGGGCCGCGCAGGGCCGCCTCGATGCGCGAGCCTTTCCCGCTGCCGGTGTAGGCGATGACGAGGTCCTGGTAGGACAGCGTGAGGGGGTTGCCGTCCTTGCCCGAATAGGTGTGGAACAGGTAGACGAGAGCGAACAGGTATCCCAGGCCGAGTATGCAGAGCGCCGCGGTAAACAGTATCCGCATGCTGAACGGCAGCTCCGAGAAGTGACGATACAGCCGGTGCAGCGGAACTTCGCTCATGCGCGCTCCCCTATTCGGATCACTTCGGCGGCAGGATGATGAACACCACGCTGCGCGCCCGCTGGCCCGCGTAGTGAGCCGCGAGGCGCTCGATCTCCGCGTCGGCCAGCCCGTCGAGCATCGCGGTCATCGCCTTGCTCTTGCGCACGCCCTTCTGGTAGGCGCGCATCGCCGGTTCCAGGTAATCCGCCCTTTGCGCCGCCAGCGCCGGCGAGCGCGGGTCGGTGCTGTTGCCGTTGACGCCGTGGCAACGGTCGCAGCGCGCTGCCAGCTCCGCGGTGGTGAGCGGCTTCCTGACCGCGGGCCGCCGCGGCTGCTGGCTCGCGTAATAGGCCGCCAGGTCCTTGACGGCGTTGTCGTCGACCGACGCTGCCGGCGCCTTCATGGTCGCGTCGCTGCGCGAGCCGTCCTTGTAGGCGCGCATGGCGGCGGCGAAGTACTCCGCGTCTTGACCAGCGAGGCTTGGCGTCGACGGATTCGTGCTGACACCCGCATCGCCGTGGCAGCCGGCGCAGGCCGTGGCCGCGGCCTTGCCCGCGGCCGGCTTGCCGGGCGATGGCGTTTGCGCCCGGGCCGGCTTCTGCGTGGCGTAGAAGAGCGCCATGTTGTTGATGTCGGCATCGCTCAACGCCGAAACCAGCGTCTTCATCATGTCGTGCTTGCGCCCTCCGCTCTTGTAAGCATTGAGCGCCGAGACCAAGTATTTGGGATCCAGTCCGACGAGGCTCGGCATTCCCGGCGTCTTGGTGATGCCGGTCTCCCCATGACACCCTGCGCACCCGGCGGTGGCGGCCTTGCCGGCACCGGCCGGATCGGGCTTGGCGGGGCCCGGCCTGGCAACGCTGATTGCGGTCGGCTGGGCAGGCTCAAGACCCGCGTAATAGGCGGACACCTTGACCAGGGCATCGTCCTTCAGAAACTTGACCGCCTTGCTCATGGGGTTGTCACCACGGGTGCCCGACTGATAAGCGAGCAGCTCGATGTAAAGGTAGCCCGGCCGCTGCCCGCCAAGGTGCGGCACGCCCTTCGTTGCCGAAATGCCATTCAAGCCGTGACAGCCGGCGCAAGAAGCTTCAGCAACGCGCTTGCCTTCGGCGCTGTCCTGGGGAGTGGCATACGCCGGCCGCAAATCAGCTCTGCTGCCCGAAGCCGACGCGGCACTCGGAGTCGCGCGGCCTTGTGAATGGACGGTAGCCGGCGCGCTCGCGGCCAGCGCGATCAGGAGGAGAGTCGGCACACCACGTTTCATCGATGCCCCGTCGGACGGAGGTCAGTGGCTGCCGCGAGTTGTGAATACAACCATGAATGGCTTGCGTCCTGAAGCCCGGCTCTGCGCACGAGGCCGACGCTTGACCGGGTCATCTTGCCGGTCATTGTAGCACGGTGACATCGCTGGATTGCGCATTAATATCATTGACTTGCTATCTGATTTGGGGGTTGCAACCGGCTGCAAAACCGCGTCTTCCGTGTCGGTTGGATCAGGTTAGAATTTGCGACAGCGCTCCACCACCGGGGAAACCCCGCATGATTTTCGAAACGAGCACGCGAGGCCGTTCGCTGTTGATCGGGACCGCCGGGCGATTGGGCGTCTTTGCCACGATCACGTTCGCGGCACTCGCGGCGGGCGCCCAGCCCCACGAGCTCTCCGGCAAGGAAGTGGTGGATGCGGTCTGCGCGTCGTGTCACGCGATGGGCACGAAAGGCGCGCCCCGGATCGGCGACGAAAAGGCGTGGGCGAAACGCGCGTCGCGCGGCCTCTCCAGCCTCACGGACAGCGCGCTCAAGGGCATCCGCGGGATGCCGGCGCACGGCGGCAACCGCAACCTCACCGACCTCGAAATCAAGCGCGGCATCGCCTATATGGTCAATCAGTCCGGCGGCAAGTGGGTGGAGCCGATCAACAGGAAGTTCCCGCCCGCCGACCGCACGGGCGAGCAGGTGGTGAAGGCGCAGTGCATCAAGTGTCACCAGGCCGGGTCCGGCGGCGCGCCCAGGATCGGCGACCGGGAGGCCTGGATACCGCGGCTCAAGGAAGGGCTGGACGTCACGGTGCGCTCCGCGATCAAGGGGCACGGCGGCATGCCGGCCCGCGGCGGCCTGGCCGACCTGACCGATACCGAGCTGCGGGGCGCAATTCTCTACCTGTTCCGCGGCCCGCAGGCGAAGTAAGCCTAGTTGGCGGGTATCGTCAGGATCGGGACCTGGGGCGCGACGCCGGTCTCGGCGATCGAGGAGAACATCCTCAGGAAAGTGATTACCCGCTTCGAGCCGAGGATCGGCCGCAGCAGGCTGTTCACGAACTTCTCCCCGGTCAGCGGCGCGTACGAAATCGTCGGTCGGTCGCTGTAGGTGCCGGTCGCGCCAAAGGTGCGGTTGGTGTCGGCGGCCGCGCTGGGGAAGATTTCCCGCGAAAACCGGACCTCGCCCTGGAGCTGGTAGGAGCTGATCACCGAGGCCACTTCGAGGAACATCGGCGTGTCGAAGTAGCGGATCTTCACGATATTGAGCAGCGTTTGCTCTTTCCAGGAATCGGAGACCGCGCCCGCATAGTCGAGCCGGTCGCGCTGTATCGTTCCCGGCCCGATGGACTGGCAGCCGGCAAGGGCCAGCGCCAGGGCGACGGCGGCCATCAGTCCAGTTCATGATATTGGATTTCGTTAACGAAATACGATATATTTGGCCTGCCCATGATTCTCGTGCGGCGCCAGACGAAAAACGTCGTGGCCTGAACCAACAGGGAAAACGACCATGCCGCATTCCGAAGCGCTGTCACGCGACAATTCGGCGAAGCGAGAATCAGCCTACACCGTTTTCAAGGTGTTCCTGAAGCTGGGTTTTACGTCCTTCGGCGGCCCCATCGCCCACCTCGGCTACTTTCGCGAGGAATTCGTCAACCGGCGCAAGTGGATCGACGACAAGGCGTACGCCGACCTGGTCGCGCTGTGCCAGTTCACCCCGGGGCCGGCGAGCAGCAAGGTCGGCATCGGCATCGGCTTGTCGCAGGCGGGCCTGCCCGGCGCAATAGCGGCATGGCTTGCCTTCACCGCCCCTTCCGCGCTCGCTCTCATCCTGTTCGGATACGGCATCATCGCCCTGGGCAACCGGTTCGACCTGGGCTGGCTGCACGGGCTCACGGTGGTGGCGGTGCCGGTGGTGGCGCAGGCAGTCTGGGGCATGGCCCGCAATCTCACGCCGGACGCGCAGCGCGTCACGCTGGCCGCGCTGGCCACGATCATCGTGATGATCTGGCCGACGCCGCTGGGCTTCATTGGCGCCATCGTCGCGGGAGGCATCGTCGGCTTGCGGTTGTTCAATGCGGCCGAGGTGAGCGAGCACGTCGCAATCGGCGCAAACGTGAGCCGCGTGGCGGCCGTCACGGCGCTGGTCCTGTTTTTCGGGCTGCTCATCGCGCTGCCCGCGCTTCGAGCCGCGTTTCCTTCATCCCAGACGCTGGCGTTGCTGGACAGCTTCTACCGCGCCGGATCGCTGGTGTTCGGCGGCGGAAACGTCGTGTTGCCGCTGTTGCAGGCCGAAGTGGGCCCTCCGGGATGGGTATCCAACGAGGCCTTCTTCGCGGGCTACGGCGCGGCGCAGGCGGTCCCGGGCCCCCTGTTCACCTTTGCAGCGTATCTCGGCACCGTCTCGACGGTCCCGCCCAACGGCTGGATGGGCGCCCTCATCTGCCTGGCGGGCATTTTTGCATCCTCGTTTCTGCTCGTGATCGGGCCACTGCCGTTCTGGGACGACCTGAGACGCTTTCGCCCCATGCGCTCGGCGCTGATCGGGGTCAACGCGGCGGTCGTGGGCATGCTTCTCGCCTTTCTGTACGACCCGGTCTGGACAAACGCGATCCGCTCCGGCGCCGACTTCGGGCTCGCGCTCGCCGGTTTCGTGCTGCTCATGTTCTGGAAGGTGCCGGCGTGGCTCGTGGTCGTGCTGACGGCCGCGGGAGGCGCTATCATCCGGGCAATGTCCTGACGTCCACCGGTTTTCTAGCCACGGCGCGGGGATTGCGACAAGCTTCGAGCATGGGCAACACGGACCTCTACGGCGGCTTGATCCGTCTGCACATCCTCCACCACGCGGCCAGGGAACCGGTGTTCGGGCTCGGCATCATCGATGAGCTCGCCCGCCACGGCTATCGCTTGAGTCCGGGGACCGTGTACCCGATGCTGCATTCCATGGAGCAGGCGGGATACCTGCGGTCCCGCCCGCGCTTCGTCGCCGGCAAGACGCGCCGCAACTACGCGATCACGGCCAAGGGGCGCTCCGCGCTCGCCGCCGGAAAGGAAAAGGTGACGGAACTGTTTGGCGAGCTCTTCGAGGACGCGTGACAACGACAGTTGACATCCGGCGCGTCCCCTCCGGACAATAGCGGCCATGCAGCGACGGGATTTCATCGGCATCTGCGCCGCGACCTGCGCCATCGGCGCGCACGAAACCCTTGCCGCCACCGACCTCAAGCCCCGCCTCTACTCGCGCGTGCAGCTCGTGGACGAGCGCGGGCGGCCGCTGCGGGCGGAGAAGCTGGTCGCCGGCCGCAACTACATCTTCCACTACCCGTTCGAGAGCACGCCGTGCTTCCTGCTGAACCTCGGCAAGCCCACGGTGCGGGACGTGCAACTGAAGACCGAGGACGGCTCCTTCTATCAATGGGCGGGCGGCGTCGGGCCCAGGCAGGCGATCGTCGGCTACTCCGCGATCTGCGCGCACCGCCTGAGCTATCCCACGCCGCAGATCAGCTTCATCAGCTACCGCGAGAAGTCGACGGCATCCGGCGTGATGCGGGCCAACACCATCCATTGCTGCTCCGAGCACAGCGAGTACGATCCGGCCGCGGGCGCGAAGGTCCTGGGCGGCCCCGCGCCGCAGCCGCTCTCCGCGATCCTGCTCGAATACGACGCGAAAAGCGACGGGCTCCATGCCGTCGGTACGCTCGGGGGCGAGCTGTTCAACGTGTTCTTCGCCAAGTACGAATTCAAGCTGGCGATCGATTACGGCTCCGCCAAGACGCGCCAGCGGGCGGCGGGCCGCACCGCCGTGACGGAGCTGCAGCAGTTCTGCAAGCAGCAGGTGCGGTGCTAGCGGGGAAAGGCGCGGAAAAAAAGCGGCATTTCAGGGTTTCCCTGGCGGCCGTCGAATAGCGCGGCCAGGCCCGGGACGTTGAGACACCACAGCCCGTCGCCGGCAACGGTGGCGGGCTGTGCTGCTTTCAGTATTCCGAAAACGCCGATCCCCGCGATCAGCGCGGCGCAGAACAGGCGCGGTCCACGCGCCTTTGCAAGCTTCACGACGTAACCAAACCAGGCACCGACGGCGAGCAGGTTGGGAAGCGTGCCCAGCCCGAATGCCGCCATCACCAGGCCGCCGTGCATTGGATTCGCGGTCGCCAGCGCGGCAATCAATGCGGCGTAGACCATCCCGCACGGCAGCCAACCCCACAGCAATCCCAGCCCGAACGCGCGCGGCGCGGAATCCGCCGGGAGAAAGCGGCGCGAATGCGGCTGGATGTGCCGCCACAGCGTCCCGCCGGCAGCCTCGATCGCCCGCACGAACGGCGTGAACCCGGCAAGGTAAAGCGCGAACAGGATGAGCGACATGCTCATGATCGCGAGCAGCGCCTGCTGCGTCAGCGGTGTCGCGCGCAACGACAGCCCGGCCGCCCCGAGACCGCCTGCCAGCATGCCCGCGGCCACGTAGCTCGCGACGCGCCCGGCGTTGTAGGCGAGCGCCCTGCCCCACCACGCGCCGCGGGCGGCTTCGCCCGACTTGCGCCCGCACGCGATGCCGACGAGCCCGCCGCACATCGCTGCGCAGTGCGCGCCGCCGGCCAGCCCGGCGAGGAACGCCGAGGCGAGCAGGGTTTCAATCATATGACGCGCGAGTAGCGCCGCACTTCCTGGTCGTGCCGCAGGTAACGATCGAAGACCATGCAGATGCTGCGGATCAGCAGCCTGCCCCGGGGAGTGACGACGAGCCAGCCGTCCTCGTCCACGATCAGGCCCAGCCGCTCGAATTCACGCAGCTCCTCGAGCTCGGTCGCGAAGTAACGGTCGAAATCGATCAGGTGGGCGACTTCCACCGACTCCTTGGCGAGCGCGAACTGGCACATCAACGCCTGGATCACCGCGCGGCGCGCGAGGTCGTCGGCGGTCAGCTCGATGCCGCGCATGATGGGCAGCTGCCCCTCGTCGATGCAATCGCCATAGTCCTCGAGCGAGCGGGTGTTCTGGCTGTAGGTCGGCCCGATGGAACCGATCGCCGACAGACCGAGCCCGATGAGATCGCTCTCCGCGGACACGGAATAGCCCTGGAAGCCGCGGTTCAGCGTGCCCTGGCGCTGCGCCACCGCCAGCGCGTCGTCCGGCAGCGCGAAGTGGTCCATCCCGATGTACACGTAGCCGGCGGTCCCGAGCCGGTCGATGGCAAGCCCGAGGAGCTTCAGCTTCGTTTCCGGCGAGGGCAGGTCGCCGTCGACGATGCGCCGTTGCGGCTTGAACAGGTGCGGCAGGTGCGCGTAGTTGTAGAGCGCGACGCGGTGCGGACGCGCCTCCAGCACGCGGCCCAGCGTGGCGTCGAAGCCCGCCAGCTTCTGCTTCGGCAGGCCGTAGATGAGATCGATGTTGATCGATTCGAAGCCGGCGCGGCGCGCGGCACCGATCACCTCCATCGTGTGCTCCGCGCTTTGCAGCCGGTGCACCGCCACCTGGACCGCGGGGTCGAAATCCTGCACGCCGAAGGAGACGCGGTTGAACCCGATCCCGCGCAATTCATCCATCGCCCGGCCATCCACGGTGCGCGGGTCGACCTCGATCGAGTACTCGCCGTCCGGCGCCAGCTCGAAATGCCCGGCGATCCGGGCGAACAGCGCCCGCAGCCGCGCCGCGTCGTAGTAAGTCGGGGTGCCGCCGCCCCAGTGCATCTGGACGACGCGCGGATCCTCGCGGAACAGCACCGCCTGCATCCCGATCTCCCGCTCGAGGCAGTCCAGGTAGGCCGCCGCCTTCGCCGCGTCGCGCGTGACGACCTTGTTGCACGCGCAGTAGTAGCAGATGTCCCGGCAGAACGGCAGGTGCACGTACAGCGAGAGCGGCCGCTCGATGCCGCCGATGTTGCGGCGCATCGCCCAGCTCTCGTACGCCGCGTCGTCGAAGGCATCGACGAAGCGGTCGGCCGTGGGATACGACGTGTAACGCGGCCCCGGGCGGTCGAAACGGCGTATCAGATCGGCGTCGAATTCAATGGCTGGAGTGGAACACATGAATGGATGCGCCTCGCAGGCCGGTCCAGTATTGCACCCGGGGGACCGCGGGCCTTGATATAGGTCAACGACGCGCGAGGTGGCCAGGCGCCCGCGCGCGCGGGTCCCGGCAGGCGCCACGGTATTCAGGCACGCGGGAGTTCGCCGGGCGGCGTCCGGCCACGCAGGTAGATCACCCAGTAGACCAGCGCTACGAGGACGCTTCCGCCCACGATATTGCCGGCGATCACCGGGACCAGGTTGCCCAGCATCCCGGCCACGGTAATGGCATCGCCGCCGGGCGGCAGCGCCAGCCCGTGCCACTTCAGCAGCAGCGCCAGCGGGAAGAAGTACATGTTGGCGATCGAGTGCTCGAACCCGGCGGCGACGAAGGCCGAAATCGGCAGCAGGATGGCGAAAAACTTGTCCGCGACGCTGCGCCCGGCCATCACCATCCAGACCGCCATGCAGACCAGGATGTTGCAGAGCACGCCCAGGAAAAACGCGCGCCACCAGGGGAGCGCGGCCTTGGCCGCGGCGATCTTCAGGTAGGCCGCGCCCACGGCGCCGCCGTTCATCTGCCAGTGGCCGGAGAGGAAGACGATCAGCGCCAGCCCCGCGGCGCCGATGAAATTGGCCGTGCACACCACGACCCAGTTGCGCGCGATTTCCCGGGTGCTCACGCAGCCGTCGGCCCAGCCCATCGCGAGCAGGTTGTTGCCGGTGAAGAGCTCCGCGCCCGCCACCACGACGAGCAGCAGGCCCAGCGAGAAGCACACGCCGCCGGCCACGCGCGCGACCGCGAAGCCGAGCGAGGCATCGCTCACGACGAGCGTGTAGTAGAGCGCGCCGAGGCCGATGAACGCGCCCGCGAGGACGCCGAGCATCCCCATGGCCAGCAGCGGCATCCGCGCCTTGACGACGCAAAAATCGTTGACGCGCCCGGCCACCTCCCTGGGCGAATAGGCATCGAGCCGGAAACTCTCCATTGCGGTCACCTCGACTAAGGCCGCGGCCCTCAGATCCCGAAGGCGCGCAGCACGGCAAAATACACCAGGATGCTCAATATGTCCTGGATCACGGTCGCCACCGGCCCGCTGCCGTACGCCGGATCGAGACCCAGGCGCGCGAACAGCCAGGGCAGGCCGATCCCGATCGCCGCGGCGATGCTGCCGGCAACGAAGATAGAGATCGAGACCGCCGCCGCCAACTGCACGTTGCCGAACGCGAGCAGGATCGGCAGGAAGGCGATCAGGCCCAGCGTGGCGCCGATCACCATCCCGGTCCGCAGCTCCCCGGATAGCAGGTGCGCGATGCCCGCCCGCGTGAGCGACAGCCCGCGCACGGCGATGGCCTCGCTCTGCGTCCCGATGGCATCCGCGAGGTAGACCAGGCCCGGCACGAAGAACGCGACCGCGATCGTCTTCTCCAGCGTCGCCTCGAAGCCCGCCATCGCGGCGGTGGCGAGCGCGCCGCCGGCGAGGCCCACGAGCAGCCACGGCAGGCGGTGGCGCGCCTGGCGCATCGGCGGGTCCTCGATCGCATGGCGCGCCTGCGAGGTTTCGCGCCGGATGCCCGCCAGCCGGTGCAAGTCCTCGACGTGCTCCTGGCGCAACACCTGCAGCAGCGCCTGCGAGGGCATGGTCCCGAGGAGCCGCCCTTCGCGATCCACCACCGGCAGCGCATCGACGCCGTGGTGCAGCGCGAGCGACGCCGCGGTTTCCTGGTCGTCATCCGTGCCGACCCGCGGAAACGCGGGATCCATGGCGTCCCGCAAGGCGACCTCGCCCCCGAGCTTGAACAGCCTCCCGATGGGAAGCGCGCCGAGGAGCCGGCCGGCGTCGTCGGTCACGCAGACCAGCTCGACGCTCGCCGGCTTGTCAGCGGCCATCCGCGCCAGCGCCGCGGCAACCGATTCCTCGCCGCGCCCGCGCCCGATCGACGCAACGAGGTGCGACCCGACGGTTTCATGACGCATGAGGCGCCGGGCCTACTTCGGAAAGCGATAGAACGCGCGGTCGAGGTACTGGACGACGTCTTCGATTTCGTCGGGACTCCAGGGCAGCTTCTCGTGCCGCGCCCAGATCGTGACGACGGCGCGCAACTCCTCCACGCTGAGCGGCAGCGGGGGCTCGCGCCGGTGGACCTTGGACGTGTGGCACACCACGCAATGATTCTGGTAGAGCGCGCGCCCCCGCTCCAGGTCGGGCATGGGCTGGCTTCCGGCCCCGGCCGGAAGCCCGAACAAGACGGCCCCGATGAGGCCCGCACAGTACCGGCGCGCGCTCACCGCTTGCCGCGCTTCCGGACCGGCCGGATCACCGCGTCGATTTCGGACGCGGCGGCCTGGACGTCCTGCTCGCGGTAGTGGCCCGGCGCGCACTCACGGAACCGCTGAGCGCGGAAGAACGCGCACGCTTCGATCAGGTGCCGGCGTTGCTCCTCGTCCACCAACAGGCCCGCTCGCGGCGCGCTCCCGGCCCGCGGGCGCCCCGGCTTTCCGCGTGTCCCGATCACGATACCCGCCCCGGTCAGTTGACGGCGATTTTCTTGCTCGTGGCCTTGGCCTTCATCGGCAGCGTGAGCTTGAGCACGCCGTCGTCGTACTTCGCGACCACCCTGGCCTCGTCCACCTCGTGCGGGAGCGTGAAGCTGCGCGCGACCTTGCCGTAGTAGCGCTCGCTGCGGATCACTTCCTCGCCCTTCTTTTCCTCGGTTTCCTTCCTGATCTCGCCGCTGATCGTCACCTCGTTGCCGTCCACCGAGACCTGGATGTCGCCCTTCCTGACGCCCGGGATGTCGGCTTTCACGGTGTAGGTGTCGTCGGCCTTGCTGACGTCAATTTTCATGCGCATCTGCGGCGTCTCGAGGTCGAAGCGCATGGGGCGGACGAACAACCCCTTGAACAGATCGTCCATGTCGTTGAACGGGTCGTAGCGCGTGATGTTTGCCATGATCGTCTCCTGCCAGTGTCGGTCCAGAAAAGCCCTTTCGGGCAGCCCGTTTCGCGGCCGTCCATCGACCGCCGTCAATGAATGATAGCGAGGGCAGGCAGCCGCCTCTTGATTTAGATCAAGCGCAGCCGGAGGGGCGGACCGGGGCCGGCACTACCGGTTCACGTCTCCGGCGCCGCGCTGCAGGAAGCAGGTGAATGCGCTCGAGGCGGCCGCGAACGCCCAGCACAGGAAGAACCCGATGGAGTACACCGCGAGCCGGGAGAGGCTCGTGGGCTCGCCGAACAGGTAGAGCTCCCGCGGGTCGAAAACCGTGAAAAAGATGACTTCCCCGATGCCGCCGACCACGAACGACGGCCACAGGATGAACAGCGCCTGCTTCATAGCCCCTCCTTGACGATCCGCCACTCGCGCCGCGGGTCCTCGAGCACCAGCCGCCACCGGCCGGCGGGCAGCGCCGGCAGCAGGGCTTCGTAGATGCCCGGCGCGACGCGCGCCAGGCGCAGCCGCTGGTCGTGTCCCGCCCGCGTCGCGTGCACGAGCTGCGCGAGCAGCGCTTCCGGCGCCGCGCGCCCGCCGGTGAGCCGCACGCGCAGCACGCCGTTGCGCGCCTCGACGCTCGCCGCGATGCCCAGGTCGAGCACCGCCCGGTCGCGCCGGATCTCCTGGTTGATCGCCAGCCCGCGCCTATAGTAGTCATCGGCGACGAGACCATCGGCGGAGGACACCGCGAGCCAGACCGTGACCGCGCCGGCGACGATGACCGCGGCAGGCCCGGCCATCAGGATCCAGGGCCAGGGCTCTCGATACCACGGTTTCGCCGCGTGAGTGGTTTCACCGTTCACGGTTCACCTCAGGGTGAATACGGATTTCTCGCGCACCGCCACGTCCGCGGCGTCCACGGCGCTGACGCTGAAATCGATGCGGTGGGTTCCCGGTTGCGCCGCCCAGCGCTCGGCGCGGACGCGCACCAGCACCAGCCGGCTCGAGGCCGGCTCGAGCTCGACCCTCGGCTCGCTCGCGACCTGGATCGTGTGCAGGCCCTCGACGCGGATGTCGAACGCGCGCCGCCGCTCGGCGGTATTCATGATCTGCAGCCGGTAGACGTTCTCGATCTTCCCGCCCTCGACCTCGCGCGCGATCGCCACGCGGTCGCGGATCACGTCGACCTTGAGCGGGATGCGCGCGTAAAGCCCGATCGCCGCCGCGATGATGATGGCCCACACGATCGCCGTGTAGAGCAGCACGCGCGGCCGGAACGCGCGCCTGAGCACCTGCGCGGTGGAGAGCTTCTGCTCGAGCGCGCGCTGCGTCGAGTAGCGGATCAGCCCGCGCGGATAGCCCATCTTGTCCATCACCTGGTCGCAGCCGTCCACGCACGCGGCGCAGCCGATGCACTGGTATTGAAGGCCTTCGCGGATGTCTATCCCCGTGGGGCACACCTGCACGCAGATATTGCAGTCCACGCAATCGCCCAGGCCGCGCGCCCTGGTGTCGGCGCTCTTCGGCCGCGATCCCCTGGGCTCGCCCCGTGCATTGTCGTAGGTGATGATCAGCGTGTCCTTGTCGAACATCGCGCTCTGGAAGCGCGCGTACGGGCACAGGTAGATGCACACCTGCTCGCGCATCCAGCCGGCGTTGCCGTAGGTGGCGAAGCCGTAGAACAGCATCCAGAACGTTTCCCACGGGCCCGTCGATAACGTCATGACCTCGGCCCACAGCTCGCGGATCGGCGTGACGTAGCCGACGAAAGTGAAGCCCGTCCACAGCGCGAGCGCGATCCAGGCGGCGTGCTTGGCCGCCTTCAGTCCGAGCTTGCGCCCCGATGGCCCGCCGCGATCGAGCTTCATGCGCTGGACGCGGTCGCCCTCGATCACGCGCTCGATCCACAGGAAGATCTCGGTGTAGACCGTCTGCGGGCAGGCATAGCCGCACCACAGCCGCCCGGCCACCGCGGTGAACAGGAACAGCGATAGCGCCGCGATGATGAGCAGGACCGCGAGGTAGATGATGTCCTGCGGCCAGAACACGAGGCCGAAGATGTAGAACTTGCGGTGGACGATGTCGAACAGGATCGCCTGCCGGTCGTTCCACGTGAGCCAGGGCCCGCCGTAGAAGACGAGCTGCGTCGTCCAGACGATGGCCCAGCGCCAGGCGGCGAACCAGCCGCTCACCGCGCGCGGATAGATCTTCTCGTCCGCGGCGTAGAGCCCGGTCTCGATTTCGGTGACCGGTGACCGGTGACGGTTGACCGCGGCGGGGCGACCCGCAACGCGGGTCACATCGTCCAGACCCGCGCCCCCCGCTGCCATCAGTACTTGACCTGGATCTTTTCCAGCTGTTCCTTGCCGATCCCGGGAACTTCGCCGCGCGCCTTCAGGCGATTCAGCACCCATGCGTCCGTACCGACCCACGATTTAAAGGTCTGCAGGTTCTTCTGCCGCTCCGCCTCGGTCGTGCCGAGGAACGGGTACATGTTGCCGGGTTTGCCGCCTGCACCCGCGCTCTTGCCGTCATCGAGCCGGCGCATCACCGCGCCCGTATCGGGCCAGCCGACAAGCTGGATCATGTCGGCATACGTGTCCATGCGCGGGCCTTTCATAACCGCGGCGTACTTCTTCTGATCCACCAGGAAATCCGCGAGGGTGGGTGAACCTGCGCCGTGGCAGGCTGCGCACTTCGCGTCGAACAGGGGCTTGATGTCCTTCCGGTAGGTCGCGTCCTGCGCCAGAACCCCGGTATTCACTCCGGCGACCAGCGCCGCTACCAATGCTGCCGTTTTGATCGCTCTCATTGCACGCTCCTTGTAGTAAGTAAATTTCGTCATTTGCCGCCGGTTCCCTGCTGGGACAGCCCGTAAACGTAGGCCGTGAGCAGGTGGATCTTCGCGGGCGAAAGGACGTCCTTGTGCGCCGGCATCTGGCTGGCGCGGCCCTTCAGGATCTGCTCGATGATGGCGGCCTCGCTGGAGCCGTGCAGCCACACGCCGTCGGTGAGATTGAGCGCCCCGAGCTGCGGATTGCCCTTTCCTTCCGCGCCGTGGCAGGCGACGCACGCCTGCTGGAACAGGGTCTTGCCGCGGAACGCGCGCAGGGAGTCGTGCGTGCGCCCCGACAGCGAGAGCACGTAGTGGGCGGCATCCTTGGCGCCTTCGTCGCCGCCGATCGCGGCGCCCATCGGGGGCATCACGCCGGTGCGCCCGTCGGTGATCGTGGTCTTGATCGCCTCGGGCGTGCCGCCCCACTGCCAGTCCCGGTCGGTCAGGTTGGGAAAGCCGCGGCCGCCGCCGCCATCGGAGGCATGGCATTGCGCGCAATTATTGAGAAAGAGCTTCTGCCCGATCGCGAGCGCTTCGGGGCTTTGCGCCACCGCCGCCACGTCCTGCGCGGCGTACTTCTCGTAGATCGGACCGAAGCGCGCGTTGGCCGCCTGTGTTTCCTCCTCGAGCTGGTTCACCTGCGTCCAGCCGAGCGTGCCGGAGTAGCTGCCGAGGCCCGGATAAAGCGCGAGGTAGCCGAGCGCAAACGCAATCGTGATATAGAACAGCCACGCCCACCAGCGCGGCAGGGGGTTGTTGTACTCGGTGAGGTCCTCGTCCCACGTGTGCCCCGAAGTTTCCGCTTCCCTGCCGGACGCGCCGGCCTTGCGCACGCTCTGGACCTTGAGGAACACAGCGCAGGCGATGATCGACACCACGCTGATCACGGCGATATAGAGGTCCCAGAAGCCGCTCGTGAACTGGCTCATCGCGGCGCTCCTTTCCCGTTTTCGTCCTCGCCGAACGGCAGCAGCGCGTCGCGCTCGAAGCGGTGCTTCCGGCCCGGGGCGTACGCCCACCACACGATGCCCAGGAACGCCACCAGCGCGGCGACCATCACCAGAACCCTGAATACATTGACGTCCATGTAAGTCGGTACGCGGGGATACTCCCCTCGTGCTCCCCTAAGTCAGTTCCGCAACGGCCATATGTGTTATTGCTTCTGCTTGACGGCGGTGCCCAGCACCTGGAGGTAGGCAATCAGCGCTTCCATCTCGGTCTTGCCCTTCAATTCATCCTTCGCCTTTGCGATCTCGTCCGGCGTGTACGGAACGCCCACCATTCTCAGAGCGCGCATTTTCGCTTCGACGTCCTCCGCGTTGGCCGCGTCGCGCGCGAGCCACGGGTAGGACGGCATGTTCGACTCCGGCACCACGCTGCGCGGATCGAGGAGATGGAGCCGGTGCCACTCGTTGGAGTAGCGGCCGCCCACGCGGTGCAGGTCGGGGCCGGTGCGCTTCGAGCCCCACTGGAACGGATGGTCGTAGACGAACTCGCCCGCCACCGAGTAGTGCCCGTAGCGCTCGACCTCGGCGCGCAACGGCCGCACCATCTGCGAGTGGCAGTTGTAGCAGCCTTCCCGGATGTAGACGTCGCGCCCGGTCAGCTGCAGCGGCGTGTAGGGCTTGAGCCCCGCCACCGGCTCGGTCACGGTCCGCTGAAAGTAGAGCGGCACGATCTCGACCAGGCCGCCGACCGCGACGACGAGGACGACGAGAACGATGAGGAGCGCCTGGTTGCGCTCGATCATGTCGTGGCTGAGCATCGGGAGGTCTCCTGCGGATCAGGCGTGGGCCGCGGCGGGCGCCGGGATCGCCGCGTTGGCCTCATTCGCGCCGGCGATGGTCTTGACCGTGTTGTAGAGCATGACCAGCATGCCGCCGAAATAGAGCAGCCCGCCGAGGAGGCGAATGGCGTAGAACGGATAGGTCGCCTTCACGCTCTCGACGAAGGTGTAGGTCAGCGTGCCGTCGTCGCTCACCGCGCGCCACATCAGGCCCTGCATGACGCCGGCGATCCACATCGCGGCGATGTAGAGCACGATGCCCACCGTCGCGATCCAGAAATGCAGGTTGATGAGGGGCACCGAGTACATTTCAGTCCGGCCGAACACGCGCGGGATCAGGTAGTACATCGAGCCCATGGACACGAGCCCCACCCAGCCGAGCGCGCCGCTGTGCACGTGGCCGATCGTCCAGTCGGTGTAGTGCGACAGCGCGTTCACGGTCTTGATCGACATCATCGGCCCCTCGAACGTGGACATGCCGTAGAACGACAGCGACACGATGAGGAACTTGAGGATCGGGTCGGTGCGCAGCTTGTGCCACGCGCCGGAGAGCGTCATGATGCCGTTGATCATGCCGCCCCACGACGGCGCCAGCAGGATCAGGGAGAAGACCATCCCGAGCGACTGCGCCCAGTCGGGCAGCGCGGTGTAGTGCAGGTGGTGCGGGCCGGCCCACATGTAGGTGAAGATCAGCGCCCAGAAGTGCACCACCGAGAGGCGGTAGGAGTACACCGGGCGGCCCGCCTGCTTCGGGATGAAGTAGTACATCATCCCGAGGAAGCCCGCCGTGAGGAAGAACCCCACCGCGTTGTGGCCGTACCACCACTGCACCATCGCGTCCTGCGCGCCGGCGTAGACCGAATACGACTTCCAGAACGTGACCGGGACCGCGGCGCTGTTGACGATGTGCAGCAGCGCGACGGTGATGATGAACGCCCCGAAGAACCAGTTGGCGACGTAGATGTGCTGCACGCGACGCTGGTAGAGCGTGCCGAAGAACACCACCGCGTAGGCCACCCACACCACCGCGATCAGGATGTCGATCGGCCATTCCAGCTCGGCGTATTCCTTGGAGGTCGTGATGCCGAGCGGCAGCGTCACCGCCGCCAGCACGATCACCGCCTGCCAGCCCCAGAAGGTGAACGCGGCGAGCCGGTCGCAGAACAGGCGCGCGTGGCAGGTGCGCTGCACGACGTAGTACGAGGTGGCGAACAGCGCGCTGCCGCCGAATGCGAAGATCACGGCGTTGGTGTGCAGCGGGCGCAGCCGCCCGTAGGTGAGCCACGGCACCCCGAAGTTGAGCTCGGGCCAGATCAGCTGGGCCGCGATGATCACGCCGACCAGCATGCCGACGACGCCCCAGATCACGGTCATCACCGAGAACTGCCGCACGACCTGGTAGTTGAACGTTTCCTGCGCCTGCATTGCGCCATCCCCGTGTGTCCGGCACTGCCCGCGATGATACGAAGCGGGCAGGGCCGCCCGCTTGATCTATATCAACCCCCGGCCGTCCGGAAGGATTTACTTTTCAGGGGCCCCCACCGGAAAAATGCATGCCGACCATCACCGAACGGATCGACAACACGACCCGCATCCCCTCCGGGTACCTGAGAGCGGACCCGCCCGCCCCGAAGAGCGTCAAGATCGAAGTCTCGCCGCGCTGCAATTACCGCTGCGGATTCTGCGCGCTGCGCACGCGCGAGGTGCAGCCGAAGTGGGACATGGACTTCGGCCTGTTCAAGCGCATCACGCGCGAGATGCGCGATGCCGGCGTCGAGGAGGTCGGGGTGTTCTATCTCGGCGAGTCCTTCATGAACCCGCGGCTGCTGGTGGATTGCATCGCCTACCTCAAGCGCGACATCGGCATGCCCTATGTCTTTCTCACGTCGAACGCCTCGATGTCCTTCCCCGAGGCGGTGGACGAGTGCATGAAAGCGGGGCTCGACTCGCTCAAGTGGTCGGTCAACGCCGCCGACGAGCGGCAGTTCGAGAAGATCATGGGCGTCTCGCGCCGGCTGTTCCGGCGCGCGCTCGACAACATCAAGTCCGCCCGGGAAGTGCGCAGCCGCGGCAACTACAAGACCGGGCTCTACGCCTCCTCCATCAAGTACGACGGCGAACAGCAGGAAAAGATGGAAAAGCTGCTCACCGAACGGGTACGGCCGTACGTGGACCAGCACTACTGGCTGCCGCTCTACTCGATGGGCGCCTTCGCCGCGAAGCGCGAGCAGGAGCTGGGCTACCGCCCCACCGCCGGCAACCAGGGCCGGGTCGAGGCCCTGCGCGAGCCGCTGCCGTGCTGGTCGGCGTTCACCGAAGGCCACGTCACGGCCGACGGCAAGCTTTCCGCGTGCTGCTTCGACGCCACCGCCAACTGGACCATGGGCGACCTCACGCGGCAATCGTTCATGGAGGCGTGGAACTCCGCGCCATTCGTCGCGCTGCGCGGCGCGCACCTCCGCAAGGACGTCGGCGGCACGGTGTGCGAGAAGTGCGTGGCTTACAGCTAGCCGCAAGAAAAGGAGATCGAGCATGTTCAGGAACATACTGGTGCCCACCGACGGCTCCGCGCTGTCGCGCAAGGCGATCAGGCGGGCGGTCCAGCTCGCCAAGGAGCAAAAGGGGCGCGTGACGGGGTTCTACGTCGGCCCGGCATGGAACCCCAGGGCCAGCGAGGATGTCTCGCTCTACCGGATCGTGTCGCCCCAGCAGCACGCCGAAGCGGTGAAGAAAACGGCCAGCCGCGTCCTCGATGCCGTCCGGAGGGAGGCGGCAAAGGCGGGCGTGCCGTGCACCTGCGCCTGGGGCACGGGCGACTTTCCCTACATCAAGATCGTCGAAGCCGCGACCCGCAACCGATGCGACCTGATATTGATGGCGACCCACGGGCGCCGCGGCATCTCGCGCCTGCTGCTGGGCAGCGAGACCAGCAAGGTCCTGGCGCACAGCACGCTACCGGTGCTGGTCTGCCGCTGAAAAAAAACGCCAGCTCGTTTCGGCTGGCGCACAACACCCCGTGGAGGAGGATACAGGGTGAGGAGGAGTACTTTCAGTTGCCGACGAGGTTTCTCAGGCCGTCCGGGCTCCGGATCTCGACGTCGCGCTGCTGCAGGCCGAGCAGGCCTTCGCGCTGGAAGCGCGAGAACAGCCGGCTCACGGTCTCGATCGTGAGACCGAGGTAGTTGCCGATCTCCTCGCGCGTCATGCGCAGCACGAAGCGGTTCGGCGCGAAGCCGAGGCGCTGGTAGCGCCGCGACAGGCTGAGGATGAAGGCGGCGAGACGCTGCTCGGCGTTCATCGCGCCGAGCAGGAGCATCAGGCCCGAATCGCGGGAGATGTCGCTCGACAGCGTGCGGAACAACTGGTGCTGGAGCGCGGGGGTCTTCATCGCGGCAGCCTCGAGCTGCGCAAACGGGAACACGCACACCTCGCTGTCTTCCAGCGCGACCGCGTCGTAGCCGTGCTGCGCGCTGTTGATGGCGTCGAGCCCCAGCATCTCGCCCGGCATATGGAAGCCGGTGATCTTCTCGTCGCCGTGCCGCGAATTGCCCACGGTCTTGAAGCCGCCGCTGCGCACCGCGTAGATCGCCTCGAAGCGCTCGCCCGTGCGGTACAGGGTCACCCCGCGCGCCACCTTGCGCTTGGTCGAGATCAGCTCGTCGAACCGGTTGATCTCGGCCTCGGACATGCCGCAGGGCAGGCACACGCCCCGCAGGCAGCAGCTGCCGCAGCTCGCCGCGTGGCGGGCTTGCGGGGCCGGCCGCGACACGAGCGACACCACCGCCGCGCGGCTGGCCATCGGAACGGGACTGCGAAGTGCGGTTGCATACGACATAAGTCCTCCTCTCAGCGTTTCGGTTTCACCGGTTCATCGTTTGCTGCGGTCCCGGAATCGTCCTGCGCGAGGCGCTCCAGGATGTCCACGATCTTTTCGAACTCCGACGACTTGTCGAGAAAGTACTCGGCGCCGGCGTCCGCGCTCGCCTTCACGTGCTGCGGGGTCGCATAGTTGGTCAGCATGATCCCCTTCAGCGCCGGCAGCTGCCGCTTCACCTGCGCCAGCACGTCGATGCCGCTGCCTTCGCCGAGGCTGATGTCCAGTATCGCCACGTCCGGGCGCGTCGCCAGGATTCCGCTCACCGCCGCTTCCTCGCTCGCGGCCTCGCCGACGACGTCGACGTCCTTGATGTCGCGAATCATCTCGACGAGCCGTTCCCGCACCGCCTGAGAATCCTCCACCACGAATACCTTCATGTCCCAGACCGCCGGATTGTTATGTGTGGTTTGAACCATGGAGCGCAGTATGCGTGCCGCGCCACACCGCGCTCTATCGGCGCGGGTCCGAAAACAGGCGTAGGAGGAAGGCGCAGAAGCGGGGTAGGAAACGTCCTACCCGCCTGATTCGTCGAGCAGCTTGTGATCGAGCGCGTAGCGGACCAGGTCCGCCGTGCTGGACAGGTTCAACTTTTCCAGTATCCGCGTCTTGTGCGTGCTCACGGTCTTGACGGAAAGCGAGAGCTGCTTCGCGATCGCGCCGACCGATTTCCCGCCGGCGATCATGCGGAATACCTGGAACTCTCGGTCGGAGAGCAGGGTGTGCGGGGCGGCATCCGTGCGCGGCACGGCGTCCCGCGCCAGCTGCTCCGCCGTCTCGGCGCTGACGTAGGCGCCGCCCGCCGCAATGCGGCGTATCGCCGCCACCAGCTGCTCGGTCGCGCTGTCCTTGGTGAGGTAGCCCGAGGCGCCCGCGCGCAGCGCGCGCACGGCGTACTGCTCCTCGCTGTGCATGGTCAGGACCAGGATGCGCAGTTTCGGCTTCTCGCCCTTGATCTGCTTGATCAGCTCGATGCCGCTGCGGCCGGGCATGGACATGTCGAGCACCGCGACGTCGAAGTCGGCCGCGCGGACCCGCTCGAGCACCTCGTGACCGTTGGTCGCCTCGGCGGCCACCGCGATGTCGCCGGTGCCGGCGAGGATCTCCTTGAGCCCGGCCCGGACGATCGCGTGATCGTCAGCCAGCAATACCCGTATCATCCCCCGCTTCCCTCCGGCGATAGCGCGCCACCGGGATCACGATTTCCACCAGCGTCCCGCCCGATTCGATGCGCTCGATGCGCGCCGTCCCGCCGAGCGAGTAGGCGCGCTCGCGGATCCCGAGCACGCCGTACGATTTCCGGCGCGCCACGACCTCGGCATCATAGCCCTTCCCGTTGTCGCGCACCGTCAGTACCAGCCGCTCGCCGTCCCCGACGGCGAGCGCGATCTGCACCTCCGTGGCCTCGGCGTGGCGGGCGACGTTGGTCAGCGCCTCCTGCGCCATCCGGTAGACCGAGCTCACCAGCGGCTCGCCGAAGTCGAGCCCCCCCTCCTCCGCGTCGAGGCTCACGACGATGCCGGTGCGCTCCGACATCTCGTGCAGCAGGCTTTCCATAGCGGCCACCAGCCCCAGGTCGTCGAGCATCACCGGACGCAAGTCCGACGCGATGCGCCGCACCGACGCCACCGTCGTGTCCACCGCCCCTTTCAGCTTCTCCACGCGGTCCGCGAGCTGCGGCGGGTCCCGCGGCAGCCGCGACGCGAGCCAGGAGACGTCCATCTTGATGGCGGTCAGCCACTGCGCCAGCTCGTCGTGCAGCTCGCGCGCCACCCGCAGCCGCTCGGCCTCGCGCACTTCGTGCATCCTCCCCGACAGATCCCGCAGCTCCTCGTACGAGCGCGCGAGCGCCTGCTCCGCCTGCTTGCGCCGCGTGATGTCCCGCAGGATCACGGTATAGAGCTTCCGGCCTCCGATGACGATCTGCGAAATGGAGGCGTCGATCGGAAATTCCTCGCCGCTGGCGCGCAGCCCGTAGAGGGCGAGGTGGTCGCCCATCATGCGCGTAGTGACCCGGGTTACGCCGAAGCGCTCGACATGCGCGCGGTGAGCGGCGCGGAAGCGTTCCGGGATGAAGCGGTCGAGCGGGCCGCCGATCGCGCGCTCCGCCGGACAGCCGAAAATCGTCTCCGCGGCCCGGTTGAACATCACCACGTTCTGCCGCTCGTCCACCGTGATGATCCCGTCCATCGCCGATTCGATGATTCCCCGCACCTGCTCCTCGGTATCCCGCAGATCGTGCTGGAGCCCGGCGCTCACGCGCACCTCGCGCGCCAGGCGCTGACCGGACTCCTCCAGGTCGTGCTGCAGACCGGCGCTCACGCGCGACTGCCGCATGAGAAAGAACAGCGCGACGGCAATGAACGCCACGGCGCCGGCGGCGCCGGCGCCGATCTGCCAGGCGCTGCGGCGCCACGGGCCGAGAACGAAATCCTCCGTGGACGATACCGCCACCACCAGCGGATAGCCCTGCAAGCGGCTGGTTGCGATGATGCGCTGTTTGGAATCGATCAGGCCGGCGCGGCGCAAGACACCCGGCGATAAGGCGGGCGGAGCTTCGTTGAACAGGGAATCATCCGCGAACGAGCGCCCGTACCACTTCTCTTCCGGAGGATAGGTCGCAAGCAGAACGCCGTCATCGCGAAACAGGAACACGCGCCCACTCTCGCCCAGGGTCAGCGCCTCGAACAAGCTCTGGAAGTAGGTCATGCCCAGCGCCAGGAACACGACGCCCCTGAGCTTGCCCCCCTCGTCCTCCACGCGACAACTGAATACATTGAGCCATTCCGGCATCAGCCTGCCGAACACCGGCAGGCCCACGTACAGCCCCTCGATGCGCTGCTTGAGGTGCGCCTGGAAATGGTCGCGATCGGCGAAGCTGACGTCCGCGACCGGAGCGGCGGGCACATGAAGAACCGGCTTGCCTTGCGGATCGACGAAGGCCAGCATGCGCGCGTTGGGCAGCGCGGCGATGCGTTCCTGCATGCGGCCGAGCAATTCATTGTCGGAATACAAGCGCTTCCCGGCGTAACGGTCCTTCAGTTCGCCCGCGGTCGTCTTGCCGAGTATTTCCAGCGTATGCACCGCCTGCCACGTCTGCTGGCTCAATGCCTTGGTGAGATTGCCGACGTACCACTCGGCGCGCGCCAGCGCCTCGCTCCGCAGCACGACCAGGACGACGACGGTGGCGAAAATGAGGATGACGATGAGGCCGATGCCGACCGCGAGAATTGCGCGGCGCGAGATCGCGTTGAGGATGTCCTGCGTTGCCACGGTAAAAACTAGTATAGCGCAGGGTAAATTGATCCTGATCAATAGGGCGGGGCCGGTGGGGCCTATGATGCGATGGATGAAGATCGAGCTACGCGGGAAGGTATCGTTCCTGAGCCGGCCCGAGAGCTATCCCGAGCACCCCACCGCGGTCGAGGTCGTGCAAACCCACATGTCCTGCGTGTTCCTCACCGACAGCCACGCGTACAAGCTGAAGAAGCCGGTCCGTTACGACTACCTCGATTTCAGCACGCTCGCGGCCCGCCGCGCCGATTGCGAGGAGGAGCTGCGCCTGAACCGCCGCCTGGCGCGCGACGTCTACCTCGGCATCGTGCCGCTCACCGTCGCGCCCGGGGGCGGCGTGCGCCTGGGCGGCGACGGCGAGGTGGTCGAGTGGCTGCTTATGATGCGCCGGCTCCCCCGCCGATCCATGCTCGACCAGGCGATCCGCGACGGCCGCGTCGCCCGCGACGATGTGCGCCGGTTCGCGCAGGTGCTCGCCGATTTCTACCGTCGGGCCGATCCCGTCGCCATGGACGCGGCGCGCTACCGCCGCCGCTTCGAAGACGGCATACGCGCGAACCAGCGGGCGCTGTCCGCCCCTGAGTACGGCATGCCGCGGGAGCTGCTGCAGGCGGTCACCGCCGGCCAGCTCGCCGCGCTCGCGCGGCAGGCCGCGTCGCTCGAGCGCCGCGTCGCGGAACGCAGGATCGTGGAAGGCCACGGCGACCTGCGGCCCGAGCACGTCTGCCTGGGACCCGAGCCGCTGTTCATCGACTGCCTCGAATTCAACCGCGAATGGCGGCTGGTCGATCCCGCCGACGAGCTCGCTTATCTCGGCATGGAATGCGAATACGCCGGCGCGGCCTGGATCGGCGAGGCCGCCTTCGAGACCTACCGGCAGGCGACCGGCGACGGCCCGCCGGATGCGCTGGTGCGCTTCTACAAGTCGTGCCGCGCGGGTGTCCGCGCGAAACTCTCGGCCTGGCACCTCGCCGACCATCCCGATCCGGCCGACCAGGGAAAATGGACCGCGCGCGCCCTGCGCTACCTGGAACTGGCGAACCTCTACATCCTGGCGCCCGCCGCCTGAGGCTGCCGCTTCACGGGGAAATGTGGTGCTTGCCGACGACGTGCACGGTGCTCGCCTGCGGCCCGCGCTCGCCCGCTTCCTCGTCGAAGCGCACCTCGGCGCCGACCCGCAGCTGGTCGAAATCCGCGCCCAGCACGCTGTTGCGGTGGAAATAGACCAGCCGGCCGTCCGGGGTCTCGATCCTGCCGTAGTTCTCCTGCGGATGCAGCTCGGCGATGCGGCCGTGCGGCGGCGCCGCGTGCGCTTTGAGCCGCTGGTCGTGCCGCCGCGCGTAGTCCTCGAGCTGCCGGCGCGCGGTATCGAAGGCATCACGGATCGCGACGTACACGTCGGTGTACGCGTGGTGCTCGTCCGGCTCGCGGCTCGCCACGAGCTCTGCTCCCGGAACGGTCAGGTTCACGCGGACGTGATAATGATTGCCGTGCTGGTGGTGCTTGTGCTGCTCCTCGATCACCACGCGGCAGCCCACGATGCGGCCGTAATATTTCTCCAGCTTGTCCGCGTGCTCGCGCACGCTCGCTTCGATCGCCTGCGATCGCCCGAGATTGCGGAACGTGACTTGTAGCGGTATTTGCATGGTCTCGGTCCTCTCCGGTCATTCAAATCATAGACGCGCACAGCGCGGGGGGCTTGACGTGGATCAACGGGGTCACGCTTCCTGCAGGTCCGTGATCGAGCCCCCGGTATGGAGGCGCCGGATCGCTTCCGCGAAGAGCGGCGCGGTATCCAGCACCGTCATCTTGCCGCGGACGAGGGCGGGATCCAGCCGGAAGGGCGGAACCGTGTCCGTGATCACGAGGCGTTCGAGGCCCGGGTCGCCCACCAGCCGGGCGGCGTCTCCGACGAATATCCCGTGCGTTGCCGCCGCGTACACGGCCCGGGCGCCGCGGCTGCGGCAGGCGGCCACGGCGCGGGCGATCGTCCCGCCGGTGCTGATCAAGTCGTCCACGATGATGGCGGTCCTGCCTTCGATGTCGCCCACTACCGCCGCCCCGCTCACGACGCCGGCGCTGCGGTATTTCTCCAGGAACGCGCTGCCCGCCTCGCGCCCCAGCCGGCGCGACAGCGCCTCGCGGAACCGCTCGGCGCGCTTGACGCCGCCGACGTCGGGCGATACCACGACGACCGGCCCGCTCCCGATTCTCGGGACGAAGTCGTCCACGAGCAGCTTCCGCGCCTCCAGATGCTCGGCGCGGATGCGGAAAGCGTTCTCGTACGCCGCGAGGTTGTGAACATCGAGCGTGACCACGCACTCGGCGCCGGCGGTCTCGAGCAGGCTCGCCACGTAGCGGGTGGAAAGCGGGTCGCGCGGCTGGGAGCGGCGGTCCTTGCGCGCGTAGCACAGGTACGGGACCACGGCCGTGACCCTGCCCGCCGCGGCATCGCGGACCGCGCCCAGGAAAAACAGCAGCCGCACCAGCTTGTCGTTGACGCTCTGGGCGGCCTCGCCGTAGAGCGAGTGGACCACGTAGACGTCGCGCCCGCGGACGCTCTCGCTCGGCCGCGCCTTGTGCTCCCCGTCCTCGAACTCGCGCTCCTCGTGCCGGGCGAGCGCCACGCCCAGTGCGCCGGCGACGCGCTCGCCGTAGGCGCGGCTCGCGTGCAGGGCGAAGAGGCTGAGGTCCACGCGGATTCCCCCGCTTCGGGCTCAGGTGCCGCCCGGCCGGGAGGGCACCGCGGCGGTGGCCGCCGCCGCGCGCGTTCCCCAGGCGCGGGCCAGGCACTCGCGCACGTCGTCGTCCGAGAGCTGTGCGAAATCGATGTACCAGCGGCCGATGGCCATGAAGATCTCGGGGGCGGCGAGACAGACGACTTCGTCCGCTTCGGCCTTCAGCACCTCCACCGTTTCGGGGGGCGCAACCGGCACCGCGACCACGAGGCGGGCGGGTTGCTGGCGGCGCAGCCCGGCGATCGCCGCGCGCATGGTGGCGCCGGTCGCCACGCCGTCGTCCACCAGGACCACGCACCGGCCCGCCACGG
>Ga0156023_1078_pt1 | contig 26186 bp, 24 predicted proteins | sample RifCSPlowO2_02_FD_107677 | JGI IMG/M metagenome (GOLD analysis project Ga0156023, IMG submission 107677) | Betaproteobacteria bacterium RIFCSPLOWO2_02_FULL_67_26
GAACGTCGTGCCGAGATAGGGGCCGATTTCGTGGGGCCCGATACCGTCGCCGGGACGCCGGAACTCGATCAACTCGTGGTCCAGCCGCTCGCCGGCGCGGACCGCGCGCTTCAAGTGGGCGCTGCGGCGTATCTTCTGGCGCGCCGCCAGCTCCTCGGCCGAGAGCAGCTTGCGGTTCGAGCCCAGCGCCGTTTCCAGCTCGCGCACCGCCTTCACGAAGCGCCGCATGTCCTGCGGCTCGAGCGAGAACAGGTGCTCGATGCTGCGGGTCGTGCGGTCGTGGGTGATGGTCTTTTCGACGAGGTTGGCGCCGAGGGCGATGGCGGCGATGTCCATGTCCCAGCCCGGCGTGTGGTCGGAAAACGCGATCGGGAGCGTGAACATCGCTTTCAGCGTGGTCACGATGCGCAGGTTGATGCTGTCCAGGCGCGCGGGGTAACCCGAGGGGCAATGGTGGATGATGACTTTCTCGCTGCCGGCGCGCCGGATCGTGTCCACCGCCGCCTCGACTTCGCCCAGCGTCGCATTGCCGGTGTCGATCTGCAGCGACATGCCGGTGCGCGCGGCGTGCGTCATGAGCGGGTAGTGATTGATGTCCGCCGAGGCAATCTTGATCGAGTCGCAGCCGATCGCGGCGAGAAAATCCACCTCGTCCGGAAAGCCGGCGGTCGCGAAAAACGCAAGCCCGAGCGCATCGCAGTGTCGCTTCAACTTTTCCCAGTCGGCGCGCGGCAGGCTGCGGCGCCGCAGCAGCTCGTAGAGGGGCTCCGAGACCGCCTCCGTCCTGCCGGTGGCGCGGTCGACCAGTACCTCGTAGGAGAAAGGCTGCAGGCGGTCGGCGACCAGCCGGTCCGGGTCGAGGACCTGGAACTTGATCGCATCAGCCCCGGCCTCCGCGGCGAGCCGGCACAGGTCGGCCGCGCTTTCCAGCCCGTCGTGGGTCGGTCCGGCCTCGAAGACGATGAAGCAGGGCGCGCCATCCCCGACTTCGCGCTTGCCGATGCGGATGCTCATGCCAGGCACTCCACCGCCGCGTTGATGAATTCGCGCTGCTGCGAATCGGCCAGGCCCACGAATAGCGGGATCGACAGGCACTCGTTGTAATAGCGCGCGGTCTCGGGCAGGCGCTCGAGGGTGTACCCGAGCCGGGCGTAGTAGGGATGGAGGGGAATCGGTATGTAATGCACCTGGGTGATGTAGCCGCGATCGAACAGGCGCTGCATGTAGGCGGTGCGGCTCCGGGCGCCGGCGCCGAAAGCGATGCGGATGACGAACAGGTGGTTGGCGCTTGCGCCCAAGCCATTTTTTTGCCCCACGCGGATTCCGGATGCGCCGTCACCGAACGCCTCGCGATAACGCGCGGCGAGCCCGCTCCGGCGCGCCATGAACCGGTCGATCTTGCGGAACTGCGACAGGCCCAGGGCCGCCTGAATGTCGGTCATGCGGTAGTTGAATCCCAGTTCCTGCATCTCGTAATACCAGCGATTGAATTTCCCGTCCTGGTAAGCGTGGTGCGGATGTTGGTACGGATCGTCCGCTTTGTTGATCCCGTGGCCGCGCAGCCGCAGCAGTCGGCGATACAGGTCCTGGCGGTTGGTCGTCACCATGCCGCCTTCGCCGCTGGTGATGCTCTTCACCGGATGGAAGGAGAACACGGTCATGTCCGAATAGGCGCAGCTTCCGACCCGCTCGCCGGATGGATATCGCCCTCCCAGCGCGTGAGCGGCGTCCTCGATCACCGTGGCGCCCGCGCTTGCCGCGACGTCCGCGATCTGCGCCATGTTGCACGGGAGGCCGCCGAAATGAACCGGAATGATCGCCTTCACGCGGGGGCCGGTCGCGGCCTGTGCGCGCAGGCCGGCCGGATCGAGGTTCAAGGTGTCGCGCTCGATATCGGCAAACTCGGGGACTCCGCCCGCGTAACGCACGCAATTGGCGCTCGCGACGAAGCTGTTGGCCGAGGTGATGGCCCGGTCTCCCGATGAGATGCCGGCCGCGAGGCACGCGATGTGCAGCGCGGCGGTGCCGCTGGATACGGCCACCGCGTACTTTGCGCCGACGTGATTCGCGATGGCCTGCTCGAATTCACCGACCGCGGGGCCCTGCGTGAGCCAGCTGTGGCGCAGCACGTTGACCACGGCCTGGACATCGTCTTCATCCAGGGCATGGCGGCTGTAGGAGATTTTCGCGCTCACCGGTTCACCTCCCGCCGCAGGTGCTCGATCTCGCGCTGCAGGGCCTCGTATTCCGCCACCTTGCGTTCCAGGAAATTCGCGGTCGCGCGCGCCTTCTCGGTGATGCCGCGCGGCGTGAGGAAGTACATGTAGGCCTTCTTGTTGCGGTTGTTCTTGAAGTTGTTGGCCTTGATCAGGCCGGTTTCCATCAGCGCGCGCAGGCAATAATTCGCCTTGCCCAGGCTGATACCGAGCTCGCGGGCGAGGTCGCGCTGGCTCATCTGCGGGTCGGCTTCCAGCAGGCGCAGGATCTTGTAGCGGTACTCGTCGGTCAGCACGTTGGGCTTGCGTTCAACGGTTGAACAGACGCTATTTAATCGCGAATCGGGGGCGCTGGCAAGCTGGCCGCGCCCGTACCGGGCGGGCGGAAGGGGGGAACGGGCGCAACCGCATTCAGAGTTCGATGGCTTCGCGCTCGAGTATCGCGGCCAGCTGCGCGGGAGTCATCCAGGCGGAATTGCGGTCGCTGCTGTACTCGAATCCCGGCGCGACCGGCTTGGCGCCGGTTCGCGCAACGTAGCCGCGCTGGTCCCACCAGGAATCCGCGGGCTGGATCACGTAGTGGTCGGGGAATTCCACCGTGTTGTGCGCATCGTCCGCGGGGATCAGCATCTCGTGCAATTTTTCGCCGGGCCGGATGCCGATGACCTCGGTGCGGCACTCCGGGCCGACCGCCCTGGCGACGTCCATGATGCCCATGCTGGGAATTTTCGGAACGAAGACCTCGCCGCCCTGCATCGTCTCGAGGCAATCGAGGACGAAGCGCACGCCCTGGTCCAGCGTGATCCAGAAGCGCGTCATCTTCGGGTCGGTGATGGGCAGCACGCCCCCCGGGCGCCGCTGCATGAAGAACGGGATCACGCTGCCGCGCGAGCCGATCACGTTGCCGTAGCGCACGACCGAGAACCGCGTGCGGTGCTTGCGCGCCAGCGTGTTGGCGGCGGTGAACAGCTTGTCGGCGCACAGCTTGGTGGCGCCGTAGAGGTTGACCGGGTTGACCGCCTTGTCGGTCGACAGCGCGATGACGTGCGACACCCCCTGGTCGATGCAGACGTTGATCACGTTTTCCGCGCCGATGATGTTGGTCTTGATCGCCTCCATCGGGTTGTACTCGGAGGCCGGCACCTGCTTCATCGCCGCCGCGTGGATGACCACCTCGACGCCGTCGAACGCGCGGTGCAGCCGTTCCTTGTCGCGCACGTCGCCCAGGAAGTAGCGCAGGCTGGGGGACTGCAGCCGGTGCTGCATCTCGAACTGCTTCAGCTCGTCGCGGCTGAAGACGACGAGCCGGCGGGGATTGTGGCGCTCCAGCGCCGTCTTGACGAAGCGCTTGCCGAACGAGCCGGTCGCCCCGGTCACCAGTACCGACTTGCCTTCGAGAAACGACATGGGCTACTCCGCTATCGCAGCCAGCAATTCGTCGCGGCGGCCGTTCTGATCCTGTTGCCGCAACTCGAGGAGGAATTCCGCTGCATTACCCAGGGAGGCTCCCAGACGTTGACGCGCCTTCGCGTTGCTCAACGACATGTCGAGCGGGCGCTTTGCCAGCAGCCTTGCGTTGCGGATATTACCATGCTGAACCAGCGCTTCCGGCAGCTGGAAGGCGTGCGCCAGGCGCGCGGCAAACTCGTGCTTGGAGAGACGCTCGTCCCCGACGACGTTGAATACGCCGGAGGCTCCGAGCTCGAGCAGGCGGTGTGCGGCGGCCACCAGCCGATCGGCCAGGATCGGGGTGATGAATACATCGTCGAACAAGGTGAGCGCTTCACCGGCGCGCAGGCCGTAATAGATCCAGTCACTGAACGACCGGCGCGCGGCGTGCCCCCAGCCGAAGAAGTTGGTCCGGATGACGAGCGCTTCGGGATGCGCCTGCACCACCCATTGCTCGGCCAGCAGCTTGGTCCGGGCGTATTCGTTGAGCGGCTCCGGCACATCGTCCTCGCGGTACATCGAGCGCGCGCCGGCGAACAGGTGGTCGGTCGAGATGTGGATCAGCCGCAATCCCAGACGGGCGGTGGCTTCCGCGACGTTGCGCGCGAGCACGGCGTTGGCCGCGCGCGCCAGCGCGGGTTCGCGCTCGCACTGATCCACGCTGGTAATGCCGGCCGTATGGACGACCCACTCGGGCCGGTACTCCTCGAGCCGGCGCAACAGGCTATCGATGGACTCCAGTTCCAGCGGCACGACGCGCGTGTCCCGCAGCCGGATGTCGTGCGTATGCCGCGCGAGATAGACCTCGCATTGGTCGCGCATGCGGCAGGCCCAGTTCAGGGCAAGGAGCCCACTGCCGCCCGTGATCAGTATGCGTTTCGGCGGCAGGCTGGTGGTCATGCCCGGTCGTCGAGCACGACCCGCAGGTAGCGCGCGTAGGGATTGTCGCCCATCGCGGCTGCGAGCCGCTCGAGGTCGGCCGCGGTGATATAGCCCATGCTGTAGGCGATCTCCTCGGGGCAGGCGACCTTCAGGCCCTGGCGCTTCTCGATGGTCTCGATGAACGTCGAGGCGGCGAGCCAGGCGTCGTGGGTGCCGGTATCGAGCCAGGCGACGCCGCGGCCCAACAGCACCACTTCCAGCTCGCCACGGCGCAGGTACTCCAGGTTGAGGTCGGTGATCTCGAGCTCGCCCCGCGCCGAAGGCTTGAGGGCGCGTGCAATGTCGGTCACCCGGTTGTCGTAGATGGCGAAGCCGGTCTGCGCAAAGTGCGATTTCGGCTGCTTCGGCTTCTCCTCGATCGAGATGACCTTGCGGTTGCCATCGAACTCGATCACGCCGTAGCGCTCCGGGTCCTGCACGCGGTAGGCGAAAATGGTGGCGCCGCGGCGCTTCGCGGTCGCGGCCTTGAGCTCGTCCGAGAGCTTGTGGCCGTAGAAGATGTTGTCGCCGAGGATCAGCGCGCAGGATTCGTCGCCGATGAAGCCCGCGCCGAGGATGAAGGCCTGCGGAATGCCCTTGGGTTCGGGCTGCACGGCATACGAGAGGTTGATGCCCCAGCGCCGGCCGTCGCCCAGCAGTTGCTGGTAGCGCGGCGTGTCCTGCGGCGTGGAGATCACCAGTATGTCGCGGATTTCCGCGAGCATCAGCGTGGTGAGGGGGTAGTAGACCATCGGCTTGTCGTACACCGGCAGCAGTTGCTTGGTGACGACCTGCGTCGCCGGGTAGAGCCGCGTGCCGCTGCCGCCGGCCAGGATGATCCCCTTCATGCCCGCTCCCGCCTGCCGTAGTTGAGATCGATCCAGCTGCGATACGCGCCGCTCACCACGCCGTCCACCCAGGCCATGTGGTCAAGATACCATTGCACCGTTTTTTTTAGGCCCGTGTCGAATTGCTCGCGCGGCATCCATCCGAGCTCGCTTCGAAGCTTTCCGGCGTCCATCGCGTAGCGGCGGTCGTGTCCCGGCCGGTCCTGTACGTGAGTGATGAGTGATGAGTGATGAGTGATGTGCGGCTGGGGGCGAATTTCGTCAAGGATCGCGCACAGAGCGTTGACGACCTCCAGGTTCGTTTTTTCCGCGTTGCCGCCGATGTTGTAGGTCTCGCCCGGGCGGCCGCGCTTCAGTGCGAGCCGCACCGCTTCACAATGGTCGCCGACGTAGAGCCAGTCACGCACGTTCTTGCCGTCGCCATAGACGGGGAGCGGCTTGCGTTTGGCGGCGTTGACGACCATCAGCGGGATCAGTTTCTCGGGAAACTGGTACGGCCCGTAGTTGTTGGAGCAGTTGGTGGTCACCACCGGCAGGCCGTAGGTGTGGTGGTAGCTGCGCACCAGGTGGTCCGATGCGGCCTTGGATGCCGCATACGGGCTGTTGGGCGCGTACGGCGTGGTTTCCGTGAACGCCGGGTCGTTGGCCCCGAGCGAGCCGTAGACTTCGTCGGTGGACGCATGAAGGAAGCGAAAGTCGCTTTTTTCCGCTTCCTTCAAATTCGACCAATAAGCTCGCGCTTCCTCGAGCAGGCTGAAAGTCCCCATGATGTTGGTCTGCACGAAGTCCGCGGGACCGTGTATCGAACGGTCCACGTGGCTCTCCGCCGCGAAGTTCACGACGGCCTGTGGCCGATGCTCGCGCAGGAGCTTCGCGACGAGCGCGCGGTCGTTGATGTCGCCCTTGACGAAAGTATGACGCGCGTCGTTCTTCAATCCCGCCAGGTTCTCGAGGTTGCCGGCGTAAGTCAGCTTGTCGAGGTTGACCACCGGCGTGCGTTCGGCTGCAAGCCAGTCGAGAACAAAATTCGACCCGATGAACCCGGCGCCGCCGGTGACCAGTATCACGCGCGTACCCCGGGGCAATCGCGCCGCGCCTTGCAGTTAAGTGCCTGAATTGGAATCATTGTTGGTGGCCGCTATTCTATGCGCAAAGTGCTAATCAGTGTAGGCTAGGACCGTTCCAACTTCCAATCAGGGGCGGCTGCATCCGGGAATCAAATTAGCCGCGGCGCTCCAAAAGTTTCAAAGGAGAAAAGTTGGAACGGCCCTGGCCGTGCCTGCGGCCCCCGCAAAATGAAGAAGATCCTATTGGTGAAGACCTCGTCGCTGGGCGACGTCGTTCACAATCTTCCCGTCGCGAGCGACATCCGCGCCGCCGTTCCCGCCGCCGAGATCGACTGGGTGGTGGAGGAATCGTTCGCCGCCATCCCGCGGATGCACCCGGCGGTGGCGCGCGTTCTGCCGGTCGCAATCCGGCGCTGGCGCACCGGCTTTCTGCGTGCCGCGGTGCGGGAGGAGATCAGGATGTTCACCCGCGAGCTCCAGCGACAGCCGTACGACGCGATCATCGATACCCAGGGATTGGTGAAGAGCGCCCTGGTGGCACGGGCGGCGCGCGGCGTGCGCCACGGACTTGACTTCGCCAGCGCGCGCGAGCCGCTCTGGCTGTTCTACGACCGGACGCACTCGGTCCCGTGGACGATGCACGCGGTGGAGCGCAACCGGCGACTTGCCGCGCAGGCGCTGGGCTATGACGCGAACGCGCCGGCCGAATACGGGATCAGTGCGCGCGGCGCGCGGTTTGCCTGGCTGCCCGGCGGCCGCTACGCGGTACTGTTGCATGCGACCAGCGCGGCCGACAAGCTCTGGGACGAGGCGCGATGGCTTGCGCTCGGCGCTGCGCTGAATTCCCAAGACCTCCGGTGCGTCGTGCCGTGGGGCGGCCCGCACGAGCGTCTGCGCAGCGAGCGGTTGGCGGGTGGCATGCCGAACGCGGTCGTCCCGCCGCTTCTCACTCTGGTGGAGATGGCGGCCCTGATGGCCGGCGCAGCCGTCGTAGTGGGCGTCGATACCGGGCTCACGCATATCGCCGGCGCGCTCGGGGTGCCGACGGTAGGGATCTACGGCGGCCCATGGGACCCGGCCGCCACCGGCATTTTCGGCTGCGCGCGCGCGCAGAATCTGGGGGCGCCCGGCAGACCGCCGGAGGCCGCCGAGGTGATCGCCGCCGTGAAGCGGATGGGCGCCTGATCGACATGCGGATCGCGTACACGCTGCTGCTCTACCTGCTGCTGCCGATCGTGCTGCTGCGCCTGGCGTGGCGCGCGCGCCGCCAGCGCGGCTATCTCGCGCACGTCGGCGAGCGTTTCGGCTTCTATCCGCAACGCGCGGACGCGCCGCTCATCTGGGTGCACGCGGTCTCGGTGGGAGAGACCCGCGCCGCCGAGCCGCTCATCGAGGCATTGCGCGCGCGCTACCCGCAGCATCGCATCCTGCTCACGCACATGACGCCGACCGGCCGCGAAACGGGACAGGCGCTGTTTGGCGAGAATGTCTCGCGCTGCTACCTGCCGTACGATTATCCGGGGGCAGTGGCGCGCTTCCTGGCGCATTTCCGGCCGCAGGCAGGCATCCTGATGGAGACCGAGATCTGGCCCAACCTGATCCGCGCCTGCAGCGCGCGCGGCGTAGCGCTTTACCTGGTCAACGCGCGGCTCTCCGAAAAATCTTTTGCCCGCTACCGGCGCGCCCCGGGATTCGCGCGCGCGAGCTTCGGCGGTCTTGCCGCGGTCGCAGCGCAGACGGCGGACGACGCGCAGCGCCTCGTGGCGCTGGGCGCGCGGGACGCTCGCGTCACTGGCAGCATCAAGTTCGATGTCACGTCGCCGCCCGCGCAGGTCGAGGCGGGACACGCATTGCGCCGCCGTTTCGGCGACGCGCGGCCGGTGCTGCTCGCGGCGAGCACCCGCGACGGGGAAGAAGCGCTCCTGATCGAGCAGCTGCCCCGCGTGGATGTGCCGGGGCTCCTGACCGTGATCGTGCCGCGCCATCCGCAACGCTTCGAGGAGGTCGCCCGGATGGTGCAGCGGAGCGGGCTGCGGCTGCAACGCCGCAGCGCCAATGAAGCCATCGCGCCGGAGACGCAGATCGTGCTGGGGGACAGCATGGGGGAGATGTTCGCGTATTACACCGCGTGCGACGTGGCGTTCATCGGCGGCAGCCTGCTGCCGTTCGGCGGGCAGAACCTGATCGAGGCCTGCGCGGCGGGCAAGCCCGTGCTGATCGGACCCTCCACCTACAACTTCGCGGAAGCTGCGGAGCTCGCGGTGGGGGCGGGAGCCGCGATCCAGGTGCCGGACGCCGCGGCGCTGGCGCGCGAGGCGGGGCGCTTGTTGCGCGACCCGGACGCGGCGCGGCGCATGGGTCAGGCCGGGTTGGCTTTCTGCGGCGTGCACCGCGGCGCGACGGCTCGCGTGTTAGAGCTGATCCGGCTCTAACTTGTACTCGGCATCCTCGGTGACGAGGCAATCCACTTTCTGGTCGCGCCCGGAAACCGGCAGCTCTGGAAGGATCTGAAGGGAAAATGCCGCGGCGACCAGGGCGGGGCGAGGCGAACCGAGGCCGCGGATGAATCCGTCGTAGTAGCCGCCGCCGTAGCCGAGCCGCTCGCCACGCCGCGTGAATGCGACTCCCGGAACCAGCACGAGCCCGACTTCGGACGCGGGGACTTCCGGGCACAGGTCGACACGCGGCTCGCGTATGCCCCACACACCGGCTGCGAGCTCCCGCTGCAGGTCGCGAACTTCGTGAATCCTGATGGCGCGGCTCGCGCCGTCCACCCTGGGCAGCGCCAGGCGCCTGCCGCTGGCGTGGACCTGCGCGACGAACTGTGACGTGTCGAATTCGCCGCCAAAGCTCATGTACGCCATGACGCACCGGGCGGCCCGGTAGGCGTCGAGCCCGAGCAGGCGCGCGGTGATGCGCGCGCTCAGCGCCAGGCGCTCGGCGGCGTCCAGCGCATCGCGTCGCGCAAGGACCTGCTTCCGGATGTCGCTCTTGCTGGTAATGGGCAATCAGCGGTTGAGCCAGCCATTGACGAGCGCGACGTCCTGCTCGGTCAGCTGGCCGGCGGCCGATTTCAGCCGCAGCAGGGCGTTGATGTAGTTGTATTTCGCCTGCGCCAGGTCGCGCCGGGTCTGGGACAGCTGCTGCTGGGCGTTCAACACGTCGATCTGCGTCCTCACGCCCACTTCCTGCCCGAGCAGGGTGGAGTCGAGCGAGCTCTTGCTCGACACCAGTGCCGCCTCCAGCGCCCTGACCTGCGCGATGCCGCTCGCGACGCTGAGGAACGCCTGCCGGGCGGTCAGCTCGGCGGTGCGCCGGGCGGTTTCGAGGTCCTGCCGGGATTTCTCCTCGTTGGCGATGGCCTCTCGCACCCGGGAGGAGATGAGGCCGCCCTGGTAGATCGGGATCGCCAGCTGCACGCCCACAACCCGGGAAGTGGTGTCCGTGCCCGACACCCCGACGGTCCCGGCGCCGCTGCCCGAGTCCGTGTAGGTGGCGAAGGCGTCGAGCGTGGGGCGGTGCCCGGCGCGGTTGCGCTCGACTTCCTGGGTCGCGAATTCGAGCCCCGACCGGTTGATGCGCACCTGCAGGTTGTTCTCGGCCGCGTCGGCGACCCAGCGGTCCATCGCGTCGGGCCGTGGCAGGGCCGGGTCGAACCGCGGTCCGAGCGTGGTCAGGCCGGGCGCGGGCCTCCCGATCAGCAGCTCGAGCTGGCGCTTGCGGAGCTCCAGGTCGTTGCGCGCCGCGATCTCGACCGAAGTGGTGAGGTCGAAGCGCGACTGCGCCTCGTGGGTGTCGGTGATGGTGGCGGTGCCGACCTCGAAATTGCGCTTGGCCTGTTCCAGCTGGCGGCCGATCGCAACCAGCTGCGCCTGCGCGAATTCCACGGTGTCCTGCGCGAGCAGGACGTCGAGATAGGCCTGCGCGACGCGCAGGATCAGGTCCTGGGTCGCCAGGGCAAAGACCGCGTCGGACTGCGCCACCTGGGTTTTCGCCTGTTCGTAGGCGGTCAGGTTCTGCGGGCGGTAGAGCGGCTGGGTAACCGATAGCGCGATCGAGTTGGAGTTGAAGCGCGACGTCGTCGTGGCCTGCAGGGGGTCGCGCGAGCGGAACTCGCGATCGTTGTGCTGGGTGGACGCTGAAACGGAAGCCGACGGCAGCAGGCCCGAGAGGCCCTGCGGCAGCTTTTCCTGTCCCGCGCTCCACGCCGCGCGTGCTGCCGCGTACTGCGCATCCGAGGCCTGGGCCAGGCGGTAGATCTCGAGCAAATCGGCACCGCCGGCCGGCGCGGCGGCGATCAGGAGCAGCGTGCAGAACGCGACGCGATTCATCGCCTGTCAGAACACGAATTTTTCGGGCTGCGGCGCGTTCCTGAGAGGCGAGATGCAGGTCTCGAACAATCCCGTCGTGTTGCAGGCGCCCGCCGCGAAACAGGTGACGAGCTGCGCTTCCATCACGGGCGGCTCGCCCACCACCGCGAGCAGGCGGCCGCCGGGCAGCAGGCTTTTAACAAATGCTTCGGCCAGCACCGGCACCGAACCGGTCAGCACGATCGCGTCGTAGGGCGCATGCCGGTCCCAGCCGCGCGCCGCATCCCCGGATTCCAGCGTGACGCTGGCGATGGCGTGCGCGGCGAGCCTGTCGCCCGCCGCTTGCGTGAACTCGGGCACGATGTCCACGCTGATGACGTGGCCGGCGAGGCTCGCGAGCAGTGCCGTCATGTAGCCGCTCCCGGTGCCGACTTCGAGGACCTTGTCGCCGGGCTTCAATGCCAGCTCCTGCAGCATGCGTGCTTCGAGCCTGGGCGCGAGCATTTTTTCGCCGTGGCCGATCGGGATTTCCATGTCGGCGAAAGCGAGCGCCCGGTATTGCGGCGGGACATAATCTTCGCGGCGCACGCGTAACAGCAGGTCGAGCACCCGCTGGTCGAGGACCTCCCAGGTCCGGATCTGCTGCTCGACCATGTTGAAGCGGGCGCGCTCGAAGTCCAGCTGCGGGTTCATGGGGAAATTCAGGGGGTTGAAAGGCGTTGTGGCGGTTGCAATTATCCCATAATTCGATTAGCGTAAGGACAACACGTTGGGGGTCCTGGTTGATGCGGAAGCGCCGCGGCAATCGGGTGAGAAACACCCTTCGAACCTGATACGGATAATACCGTCGTAGGGAAGCGTGGCCGGTCATCCCCCCCGTCCCCGTTTCCCGCCGCGAACCGAGAGGAGCGCCTCATGAGCGCCAATCCTAAATTCGTAAACGCCACCGCTCACGTCGACGCAGCGGCGGTGAAGCCCCTGCCCAACTCGCGCAAGGTTTACGTCGCCGGTTCCCGCCCCGACCTGCGCGTGCCGATGCGCGAGATCACGCAGTCGGACACCCCGGTGCATACCGGCACGGCGCCCGCGCGCTCGGAATCCAACCCGCCGATTTTCGTCTACGACACGTCGGGCCCGTACACCGACCCGTCGGCGAGAATCGACATCCGCTCGGGGCTTGCCCCCCTGCGGCAGAAGTGGATCGAGGAGCGCGGCGATACCGAGGTCCTCGACGGGCCGACCTCGCGCTACGGGCGCGAGCGCCTGGCCGACCCGAAGCTCGCGCAATTGCGGTTCAACTTGAAACGCAACCCGCGCCGGGCGAAGCCGGGGATGAACGTGTCGCAGATGCACTACGCGCGCCGCGGCATCGTCACCCCGGAGATGGAGTTCATCGCGATCCGCGAGACCCAGCGCCGGGACGCGCTCCCCGAGCTCATCACGCGGAGCCACAAGGGCGAATCGTTCGGCGCGGCGCTGCAGAAGGCGATCACGCCGGAGTTCGTGCGCGACGAGGTGGCGCGCGGGCGCGCCATCATTCCCGCCAACATCAACCACCCGGAAACCGAGCCGATGATCATCGGCCGCAACTTCCTGGTGAAGATCAACGCCAACATCGGCAATTCGGCGATTTCCTCGGGCATCCAGGAGGAGGTCGAGAAGATGACGTGGGCGATCCGCTGGGGCGGCGACACGGTGATGGATCTCTCCACCGGCAGGCACATCCACGAGACGCGCGAGTGGATCATGCGCAACTCGCCGGTGCCGATCGGCACCGTGCCGATCTACCAGGCGCTGGAAAAGGTGGACGGGAAAGCGGAGGAGCTGACCTGGGAGATCTACCGCGATACGCTGATCGAGCAGTGCGAGCAGGGCGTGGATTACTTTACCGTGCACGCCGGCGTGCGCCTGCCGTACATCCCGATGACCGCGAAGCGCATGACCGGCATCGTCTCGCGCGGCGGCTCGATCATGGCGAAGTGGTGCCTCGCCCACCACAAGGAGAGCTTCCTCTACACGCATTTCGAGGCCATCTGCGAGATCCTCAAGGCCTACGACGTCTCCTTCTCGCTCGGCGACGGCCTGCGTCCCGGCTCGATCTACGACGCCAACGACGAGGCGCAGATCTCCGAGCTGAAAACGCTGGGCGAGCTGACCGACGTCGCGTGGAAGCACGACGTGCAGGTGATGATCGAGGGTCCCGGCCACGTGCCGATGCAGCTGATCAAGGAGAACATGGACCTGCAGCTGAAGTACTGCCGCGAGGCGCCGTTCTACACGCTGGGACCGCTCACCACCGACATCGCGCCGGGCTACGACCACATCACCAGCGCGATCGGCGCCGCGATGATCGGCTGGTTCGGGACCGCGATGCTGTGCTACGTCACGCCCAAGGAGCATCTCGGGCTCCCGGACAAGGACGACGTCAAGGACGGCATCATCGCCTACAAGATCGCGGCGCACGCCGCGGACCTCGCCAAGGGCCACCCCGGAGCGCAGATCCGCGATAACGCGCTTTCGAAAGCGCGCTTCGAGTTCCGCTGGGAGGACCAGTTCAACCTCGGGCTCGATCCGGACAAGGCCAAGCAGTTCCACGACGAGACGCTGCCGCAGGACGGCGCCAAGCTCGCGCACTTCTGCTCGATGTGCGGCCCGCATTTCTGCTCGATGAAGATCACGCAGGACGTGCGCGAGTACGCCGAGAAGCAGGGCGTCACCGAGCAGGAGGCGCTGGCCAAGGGGATGCAGGAGAAGGCGCGGGAATTCGTCGAAAGCGGCGCAGAGATCTATCGGCGGGCGTAAACCGGGCAGCCGGGTCGTGCGTTATATGGGGTCACGCGGACAGACGAGGAGGATGCCATGCGAATGAACGTCTTGATTGCGGGCGGAGTGTTGGGGCTCGCGCTCGCCATGCCGGCCCAGGCCGGTGACAGGCCCGACCCCTTTGCCCAGCTCGATTCGCTGCTCAACCCGAAGGTCCTGCTGCAAGGGGTGGTGCGCGAGGAAGACGTAGCGCTGCTGTTCGCCCATCTCCGGGCGGCGTTGCTGGCTGCATCCGAGGAGCGGGAAGCGCCCCTCCCGGACGAGCTCAACCGGCGCGCGGAGGCGATCGGCGCCGAGCTGAGAATGCGCGGGACGCTGACCGGCCTGCTGTTCCTGACTGCATTCGAGGCGGCCGCCCGCCAGGCGGTGCTTGAAGCGCTGGCGGAACCCGCGCCCGCGGCGCGCTGAAATCTTTTGTTACACCCGCATGCCCCCGCCGTGGGCGGGCTGCGGCACCTTCGTTACAATCCCCGCTCTAACGACATGATGGCGCGGCGGGTTCGCGCCATCATGGGTAACGGCTCATGCGTAATGGGGAATGCGGGAACGGGATGTCGCGTAAACAGTTCATCAGCGCAGCCGTCGTCATCGCGGTGTTGACGGCAGGCGCCGCGGCCTACGGGTGGTGGGGGGCGCGCAATGCCGCCCCGGGTTATCGCTTGGGAAAGGTCGAGCGGGGGGGCATCACCGCGGCGGTATCGGCCAGCGGCACGGTGAACCCGGTCACCGTGGTACAAGTCGGCTCGCAGGTCTCGGGTCAGTTGAAGGAGGTCTACGTCGACTTCAACTCGGCGGTCGAGAAAGACCAGGTCATCGCCCGCATCGATCCCGATTCGTTCGCCTTGCGCGTGAACCAGGCGATGGCCGACGTGGAGGCGGCGCGCGCCACGGTGCTCACCCAGCGCGCCAACGTCGCGGCGCTGCACGCCGAGGTTTCGCGCGCCAGGGTCGGTCTCGCCGAGGCCGAGCGCGAATTCCAGCGCAACAAGACGCTGCACGAGAAGAATTTCGTCTCGGCGGCGGCCCTCGACAAAGCGGAGTTCTCCTACCGGACGGCGCAGGAGCAGGTCAAGGTCGCGCAGGCGCAGCTCGCGGTGGGCGAGTCCCAGGTGCGCAACGTGGAAGCGCTGGTCAAGCAGCGTGATGCCCAGCTCTCGCAGGCGAAAGTGGATCTCGAGCGCACCACCATTCGCGCCCCGGTGGGCGGAATCGTCATCGAGAAATCGGTGGAGCCGGGGCAGACGGTGGCCGCGAGCCTGCAGGCGCCGAAGCTGTTCGTGATCGCGCAGGATCTGCGGCGGATGCAGGTCGACACCTCCATCGACGAGGCCGAGGTGGGGCGCATCCGCGAGGGCCAGCAGGCGACGTTCACGGTGGATTCGTTTCCCGGCAGGACTTTCCGCGGCACGGTGGGGCAGGTGCGCAAGGCCGCCCTGGTGGTGCAGAACGTCGTCACTTACACCGCGGTCATCGCGACCTCCAATCCCGATCTCGAGCTGTTTCCGGGCATGACCGCGAACGTGCGCATCGTGGTGGACACGCGCGAGAACGCCCTCAAGGTGCCGAACGCGGCGCTGCGGTTCCGTCCTGCGGGGGCCGCGCAGGCGCGCGATGCCGGCGCTTCCCAGGAGGCGGCCGGCGCGCCGGCCCCCGAAGGGGAGTCGAAGAAGGGCGGGGGCGGGCCGCAGGCGGGCCAGGCGCAACGCGAACGGCTGACGAAGGAACTGCAGTTGACGCCCGGGCAGCAGGCCAAGCTCGAGGCCATACTCAACGAGACCCGGGACCGGATCCGCAAGCTCGACACCGAGGACAAGGGCGAGCGGCGCCGCCAGGCCGAGCGGCTGCGCGCCGAATCGCGGGCGCGCATCGCCGAGATGCTCAACCCCGGGCAACGCAAGCGCTACGAGGAGATGGCACCCCGCCGGGCCGGCGGCGGGCGTTCGGTCACCAGCGGGCGCGTGTGGGTGGTGGACGATACCGGCCAGCCGAAGGCGGTCAGCGTGCGCATCGGGCTCGCCGACGGCACCCACAGCGAGGTGGTCGGCGGCACGTTGCAGGAGGGAACGGAAGTGATCCTCGCAACCCAGGCCGACGCCAAGGCAAGAACCCAGCAGGTCAAGGGCGGCCCGCGCTTCGGTTTTTGATATGACTGATCCGCTGATCGTCGTCCGCGATCTCGCCAAGGAGTACCGCATGGAGAGCTACACCGTCGCGGCGCTGCGCGGCGTGTCACTCGACATCGCGGCCGGCGAATTCGTGGCGGTGATGGGGCCGTCGGGTTCCGGCAAGTCCACCCTCATGAACCTGCTGGGCTGCCTCGACACGCCCACCGGGGGCGAATACCGGCTCGCCGGCGAGAAGGTGTCCGAGCTCTCCGGCGATGCGCTGGCGGCAACGCGCAACCGGCGCATCGGGTTCGTATTCCAGAACTTCAATCTGCTGGCGCGCACCTCCGCGATCGAGAACGTGGAGCTGCCGCTGCTCTACAGCCCATGCCCGGCCGAGGCGCGCCGGCAGCGCGCGACGGCACGACTCGCTGAAGTGGGGCTGGCCGAGCGCGCGCATCACCAGCCCTCGCAGCTCTCCGGCGGCCAACAGCAGCGGGTGGCGATCGCGCGGGCCCTCGTCAACGATCCGGTGCTGATCCTGGCCGACGAGCCGACCGGCGCGCTCGACACGCGCACCAGCTTCGAGCTGATGGGCCTGCTGCAGCAGCTGAACCGCGGCGGCATGACGGTGGTGCTGGTCACGCACGAGCACGACATCGCCACCTTCGCCTCGCGCATCATCGGCTTTCGCGACGGGCACATGGTGGCCGATCAGCGCGTCGCGCAGCCGGCCGACGCGCAGGCGATGTTGCGGGAACTGGACCGGGCAGCCGCATGAACTGGGTCGCCAGCATCCGCATCGCGCTGCGCGCGCTGCGCGTGAACAAGCTGCGCAGCACGCTCACCATGCTCGGCATCATCATCGGGGTCGCCGCGGTCATCACCATGATCGCGATCGGCGCCGGGGCGCAGGCGCGGGTGGAGGAGCAGATCAGGTCGCTCGGCACCAACCTGATGATCCTGCTCCCGGGCTCGGTCACGGCGGGCGGCGTGCGCATGGGGCTGGGGTCGCGCAATACGCTGAGCGAGTACGACGCGTACGCGGTCCAGCGCGAGATCAGCGGGGTGCAGGCGGCGGCGCCGGCGCTGAGAAGCGCGGGACAGGTGGTGTTCGCGAACAGCAACTGGTCCACGGCGTTCTTCGGCGTCACGCCGGAATACTTTGATGCGCGCAACTGGGTGGTCGCCTCCGGGCGCGGGTTCGAATTGCCCGACCTCTCGGGTTCGGCCAAGGTCGCGCTGCTCGGCGAAACCGTGGCGCGCAATCTTTTCGGCGATGCCGATCCGGTGGGGCAGTCGATCCGGCTGCGCAACGTCCCGTTCACGGTGATCGGCACGCTCGCGCGCAAGGGGCAGAGCCTCATGGGGCAGGACCAGGACGACGTGGTCCTGATCCCGATCTCGACGCTGCGCAGCCGCGTGCAAAGAAGCCACGGCAAGCTGCGGCCGGTCGGCTCGATCTCGATCAAGGTGCGCGACGGCGAGGACATGAAGGAGGTGGAGGAGCAGATCAAGAGCCTGCTGCGGCAGCGCCACCGCATCCAGCCGGGCCAGGAGGACGACTTCAATCTGCGCAACCTGTCGGAAGTGCTGGCGGCGCGCGAGGAATCGAGCCGTATCATGACGCTGCTGCTTGCCGCGGTGGCCTCGGTGTCGCTGCTGGTGGGCGGCATCGGCATCATGAACATCATGCTGGTGTCGGTGACCGAGCGCACCCGGGAGATCGGGCTCAGGATGGCGGTCGGCGCACGCGCGCGCGATATCCTCTCGCAGTTCCTGGTGGAAGCGGTGACGCTCGCGCTGATCGGCGGGCTGCTGGGCATCGCGCTCGGCCTGGGCGGCTCCTACCTGATCGCGCACCTCGCCGGCTGGCGCGTGGAGCTGCGCCCGGACTCGGTGCTGCTCGCGGTCGGCTTCGCCGCGGCGGTGGGCGTGTTTTTCGGCTTCTATCCCGCGCGCAAGGCGTCGCGCCTGCTGCCGATCGAGGCGCTGCGCTACGAGTGACGCGTGGCGCGCTCGCGTAGAATAGCGGGCGCATGGACGTGGCGTTCTATCTCAAGGTCCTGGCTCTCGGTGTCGTCGAGGGCCTGACCGAATTCCTGCCGATTTCCAGCACCGGGCATCTCATCATCGCGGGGCAGCTCCTGGGCTACGGCGGCGACAAGGCCAAGGTCTTCGACATCGTGATCCAGAGCGGGGCGATGCTGGCCGTGGTCTGGGAGTACCGCGCGCGCTTTGCCGGCCTGCTGACGCGGCTCAACAGCGACCCCGCCGCCCGCCGCTTCGCAACGAATCTCGTGGTGGCGTTCGTGCCGGCGGCGATGCTCGGCCTCGCCTTCGGCGGCGCCATCAAGCAGTACCTGTTCCACGCCGTGCCGGTCGCCGCGGCTTTCATCGCCGGCGGGCTCATCATCCTGTGGGTCGAGCGCTCCCCGCGGCGGGTGACGGTGGAGAGCGTGGACGACATGACGTGGCAGGACGCGCTGAAGGTGGGGCTGGCGCAATCCTTCGCCCTCATTCCCGGCACGTCACGCTCCGGCGCGACGATCATCGGCGGCATGCTGTTCGGGCTGTCGCGGCGCGTCGCCACGGAATTCTCGTTTTTTCTCGCGGTGCCGACGCTGATGGCGGCCGGCGCCTACGACTTCTACCAGCACCGCGCGCTGTTCGACGCGGGCGATATCGGCCCGTTCTCGGTGGGATTCGCCGTCTCCTTTATCGCGGCGTTTCTCTGCGTGCGCTGGCTGCTGCGCTACATCGCCACCCACAATTTCACCGCGTTCGCGTGGTATCGCATCGTGTTTGGCGTGATCGTGCTCGCGACCGGCTACACGGGGCTGGTCAACTGGTCAGCTTAGCTTTGGGCCCACGGTAGTCCCACGGCCCGCCAGCCGCCAACCGTGTTGCGATGACCCTGCGCGTCCCGGTCGCCCTCGAAGCCTTCGAGCACGTTGTAGCTTGCGGCGAAACCGGCTTGCGTCGCGAGCATCGCGGCGTTATGGGAGCGGCCGCCGCTGCGGCAGATGAACAGCACCGGCGCGGACTTGTCCACCTTGCCTTCGAGCTCGGTGAGGAACGCCGGGTTGGGACGATTGCCGGGGTAGCCGAGAATCTCGATTTCCACCGCGCCGGGTATGCGGCCGACGTAATCCCATTCGGCGCGGGTGCGCACATCCACTAGCGTCGCGCCGGGCGCATTGCGCCACACTTCGTGCGCCTCGGCCGGTGTCAGCGCGCCGGCGTACTGCAGGCCCATTTGCCGGGCGCGGTCGGCGGCCTTTTGCAGTATTTCGGAGATCGACATTTCAGTTCCTTGGTTGGATGACGTTTACTCTAGTCCCGCCGCACTGAATCAGGCGAAGCTGCGCATGCGGCTGGAAAGTAAGCACTATCCTACAATTCGGACGATCAGGAATTTGGTGCACTCTATTTGTGCGAACAGTATAATCATGCACCATATCAGTGCCAGATCGGGTCATAGGATCAAATAAACCCCTTGTGGCACAATGCCTTTCCCGAAAAAAACCTTGGCATAATTCCTGCTCGACAGGAAGACCCGATTCATCGCTTTTTCGTCATACCCATCCAACCCAGGAGAGCTCGATGGCAACCGTCGCCGACGTAATGAAAATGGTCAAGGACAACGAGGTGAAGTTCGTCGATTTCCGTTTCACCGACACCCGCGGCAAGGAACAGCACGTGTCGGTGCCGGTGTCGGCGTTCGGCGAAGCCAAATTCACCGACGGCCACTTCTTCGACGGTTCCTCGATCGCCGGCTGGAAGAGCATCGAGGCCTCCGACATGACGCTCGTGCCGGATCCCGATTCCGCGCGCATGGATCCGTTCACCGATGAGCCGACGCTGCTCCTCACCTGCGACGTGATCGAGCCCTCCGACGGCAAGGGCTACGACCGCGATCCGCGCTCGATCGCCAAGCGCGGGGAAGCGTACCTCAAGTCCACCGGCATCGCCGACACCGCGTTCTTCGGGCCCGAGCCCGAGTTCTTCATCTTCGATTCGGTGACCTGGAAGATCGAGATGGGGCAGGCGTTCTACAAGATCAAGTCGGAAGAGGCGCCGTGGTCCTCCGGCGAGGAATTCGAGGGCGGCAACATGGGGCACCGCGCGCCGATCAAGGGCGGCTATTTCCCGGTGCCGCCGGTCGATTCGCTGCAGGACATCCGTTCGGCCATGGTGCTCGCGCTCCAGGAAATGGGCGTGGAGTGCGAGGTGCACCACCACGAGGTGGGCGCCATGGGGCAGAACGAGATCGGCACCAAGTTCAACAGCCTGGTGAAGCGCGCCGACTGGATGATGATCCTCAAGTACGCGGTGCACAACGTCGCGCATTCCTACGGCAAGACCGCGACCTTCATGCCGAAGCCGGTGGTCGGCGACAACGGCTCGGGCATGCACGTGCACCAGTCGCTGGCGAAAGGCGGGCAGAATCTCTTCACCGGCAACGGCTACGCCGGGCTCTCCGAGCTCGCGCTCCACTACATCGGCGGGATACTCAAGCACGCCAAGGCGCTGAACGCCATCACCAACCCCGGCACCAATTCCTACAAGCGTCTGGTGCCGGGCTTCGAGGCGCCGATCAACCTCGCGTATTCGTCGCGCAACCGCTCGGCGGCGGTGCGCGTGCCGCTGGTGTCGAATCCCAAGGCGCGCCGCATCGAGGTGCGCTTCCCGGACCCGACGACCAACCCCTATCTCGCGTTCACCGCGATGATGATGGCGGGACTCGACGGCATCCAGAACAAGATCAAGCCGGGCGACCCGATCGACAAGAACCTCTACGATCTGCCGCCGGAAATCGCCGCGAAGGTGCCGAAGGTATGCCATTCGCTCGAGCAGGCGCTGGAAGAGCTCGAGAAGGACCAGGAGTTCCTCACGCGCGGCGGCGTATTCTCGAAGGACATGCTCGCCGCCTACATGGCGCTGAAGGAAGAGGAGCTTACCGCCTTCCGCATGCAGACCCACCCGATTGAGTTCCAGTTGTATTACAGCCTGTAACCTGCGGCTGCGGGATCGGTCCAAGGGCGGGGAACTCCCCGCCCTTTTTGTTGTGCGTATAGTGGCGCACCATTTGTGTGCGTTGCAAATTCTTTTTTATTGACATAGACTTAGTAGTAGATTTCGGGGCCTTGCGGTCAACGGCCGGCGACTGCGGGGCGTTATGTGGGTAACGAGGTCCTCGACGATGCGGAACACTCTGGCTTTGATCGCGCTCGCACTCGCAGCTGTCCCGGCGGCGGCGGACATCTGGGAGTGTGTGGACGAGAGCGGCAACAAGCGCTTCACCAACATCAAGGCGGAGGCGAAGGGCTGCAAGCTGCTCGTGGTCTCGACGCCCAACATCGTTTCCCCCCCGGCCGCCAAGTCGCAGCCCAAGGCGGCAGCGCGGCCCGCGGATTTTCCCAAGGTCGATGGCGACACCCAGAAGAGCCGCGACAACGAGCGCCGCAGGATACTCGAGCAGGAGCTCGGCAGCGAGCAGAGACTCCTGGATCAGGCGAAGAAGGAGCTGGCGGACCAGGAATCGCAGCGGCTAGGCAGCGAACGCAACTATCAGCGCGTGCTGGACCGCCTCGAGCCGTACAAGAAGAAGGTCAAGCTGCACGAGGACAACGTCGCCAACCTGAGGCGTGAGCTGGCCGCAACGAAATAGGCTCCGGCCGGGCGCTGCAGCAGCATGGCGCGGTTCTTGCTCTACCCCGTACCCGGACCTGTGACATGACACCCGCGGCCCTTTCCGGTCTCGACCTGCTGGCGACCGCCGTGGTGCTGGTCGATGCGGGGCTGGCTGTGCGCTATCTGAACCCGGCGGCCGAGAATCTTTTCGAGATGAGCAGCAACAACATAGCGGGGCAACCGCTCAAGGAGCTGTTCTCCGATTCAGCGGTGCTGGTGGCCGCGGTCGAGTACGCGCGCGCCAACAACTGCAGCTACACGGAACACGATCTCGAGCTGGGCGTGAACGGGCGCGCGCGGCTGCACCTCTCATGCACCGTGACGCCGGTGGAGCTGTCCGCCAGGGATCCGCGCGGCGAGGAGCTGTTGCTCGAATTCCGCCACATCGAGCAGCAGCTGAGAATCGCCCGCGAGGAGCGCATGCTCGACCAGAGCCAGGCCAACCGCGAGCTGATCCGCAACCTGGCCCACGAGATCAAGAACCCGCTCGGCGGCATCCGCGGCGCGGCGCAGCTGCTGGATCGCGAACTGGAGCGCCCGGCGCTGCACGAATACACGCAGGTGATCATGAAGGAAGCGGACCGGCTGCAGTCATTGATGGACCGGCTGTTGACCCCGCACCGGCTGCCGCAGCCGGGCCAGCTGAACGTGCACGAGGTTCTGGAACGGGTGAGGAGCCTGATCCTCGCGGAGTACACGCGGGGCGTCACCATACGCCGCGATTACGACATGAGCCTGCCGCTGTTGAAGGGTGACAAGGAGCAGCTCATCCAGGCGGTGTTGAATATCCTGCGCAACGCCGCGCAGGCCATCGCGGGCAGCGGAGCGGGCGGGGAGATCAGGTTGCGCACGCGCATCGTGCGCCAGGTCACGCTGGCGCGCCGGCGCTATCGCCACGCGATCGCGGTGGAGATCAGGGACAACGGTCCCGGCATACCCCCGGATTTGCAGGAGCGCGTGTTCCACCCCCTGGTCTCGGGACGCGAGGGCGGCAGCGGGCTGGGGCTGACGCTGGCGCAGAACTTCGTCAACCAGCACCACGGCGTGATCTGGTTCGAGAGCGTGCCCGGCGCAACCGTGTTCACGATCCTGCTCCCGGTTGAAGACAGGGATGAGGGCGGAGGAACGAGGGCGGAGGTCCGGTCATGAAGCCGGTGTGGATCATCGACGACGACCGCTCGATACGCTGGGTGTTCGAGAAGGCGCTCACGCGCGAGAACATCGCGTTCAAGACTTTTCCCTCGGCGCGGGAGGCGCTCGCGGCGTTGAATACCGAGACACCGCAAGTCGTGGTGAGCGACATCCGCATGCCGGGAGAATCGGGGCTGGAGCTCCTGCAGCGGGCGAAAGCGCTGCACGCCAACCTGCCGGTCATCATCATGACCGCCTATTCCGACCTGGAGAGCGCGGTCACCGCCTTCCAGGGCGGCGCCTACGAGTACCTGCCCAAGCCGTTCGACGTGGACCACGCCGTGGAGTTGATCCGGCGCGCGATGGACGAGAGCATGCGCCAGGAGAGCGTGGCCGAGGAGACGGAAGCGACCCCCGAGATCCTCGGGCAGGCGCCGGCCATGCAGGAGGTGTTCCGCGCGATCGGGCGGCTCGCCCAATCGCACGCAACAGTCATGATCACCGGCGAGTCCGGCACCGGCAAGGAACTGGTGGCGCGCGCCCTGCACCGGCACAGCCCGCGCGGGGCAAAGCCCTTCATCGCGATCAACACCGCGGCGATTCCCCGCGAGCTGCTGGAGTCGGAGCTGTTCGGGCACGAGCGCGGCGCCTTCACCGGCGCGCAGGCGCAGCGACGCGGGCGCTTCGAGCAGGCCGAGGGCGGCACCCTGTTCCTGGATGAGATCGGTGACATGCCGCCCGAGCTGCAGACGCGGCTGCTGCGGGTGCTCTCGGACGGTTACTTCTACCGGGTCGGAGGCCACCAGCCGATCAAGGCCAATGTGCGCGTGATCGCCGCCACGCACCAGGACCTCGAGGCCCGGGTCAAGCAGGGACTGTTCCGCGACGATCTTTTCCACCGCTTGAACGTCATCCGGTTGCGGTTGCCGCCGCTGCGGGAGCGGCGCGAGGACATCCCGCTGCTCGCGCGTCATTTCCTCGCCAAAAGCGCGCGCGAGCTGGGGGTCGAGGCGAAACGCCTGTCCGAGGCGACGGTAAAGTATCTCGTCGCGCAGGACCTCCCCGGCAACGTGCGCCAGATCGAGAACCTGTGCCACTGGCTGACCGTGATGGCGCCCTCGGTGACGATCGAGGTCAAGGACTTGCCGCCCGAACTGCGATCGGAGACGGCGCCGGCCACGGCGGCAAACTGGGTGGCGGCGCTGGAGCGGGAAGTCGAGACGCTGCTCAATCGCGGCGAGACCGGCGTCATGGACGAGCTCGCCCGGCGGTTCGAGAAAGCGCTCATCGTGCGGGCGCTGGCCCACACCGGCGGCCGCCGCATCGAGGCCTCGCAGCTGCTCGGCCTCGGGCGCAATACCCTCACCCGCAAGATTCAGGAACTCGGAATCGACGCCGACAAGAAAACCGAGTGATGAGTGACCTCACTTGTCACTCATCACCGGGTTCTGGGGGCCGATGATGCGCAGGTTGCCGACCAGCAGGCGGCGCTGGGTGTAGGAGAACAGCGCGTCGCCGCCCGCGAGCTTCTTGAAGGTCAGGATCACCCGCCGCCCGCTCTTCCGCGCCTCGTCGAGGCGCGAGTACAGGCTGTCGACGTCGGGCACCGGCGCGCCGTCCACGGCCTCCAGCAGGTCGGACTTCTCGATCTCGCGGGATTGCCCGATCGAACCCGGCTCCACGTGGTGCACCATCAGGCCGCGCGCGCCGATTTCCAGCGCGTCGCGGATCGTGATCGGCCCGAACAGGACGCCCGAGGCGTATACGCCACGGGTCTCGAGCACGCGGGGCATCGGCAGCTTTCTGCCGGAGACCGTGGATTCCCGACCGTCGCGCAGCAGTTTCAGGCTCGAATTCGCGAGCCGTCCGCGCAGTGCGTGCAGGAGCTGGGTCTCGTTCTCGATCACGCCGTCCACCCCGACCACCTGGCGGATGACGTCGCCCGGCAGCAGCTTCAGCATCCCGTCGCCGGCGTAGCTGCGCGCGACCTTCAGTTCCTTGCGGTTGTCCACGTCGCGGAAATAGACGAGCTTCAGGTCGGGCGGCGACGGGTCGGCGCCGTTCTGCAACAGCTCGAGGATGCGGCAGGCATACTTGATCGCCACCGCGAAATTGGTGTTCTGCGCGCCGCGGATCCCCGCCGTATTGATGCCGACGATGCGCCCGCTCTCGAGGCTGATCAGCGGGCCTCCGGAATTGCCCTGGTTGATGGGCGCGTCGGTCTGCAGCAGTTCCGTGCGGTAACGCGCGGTGACGCCGGAGATGATGCCGCGCGTGCCGGTGAACTGCAGGCGCCAGGGATGGCCGAACGCGCCGACCGGATGCCCGACCGGCGGAACGCCGGCGCATTCGAGCCGCGGCTCCTCGATGCCCTTCGTTTCGGATTCGGCGCGCCCGCTGACCCGTATGATGGCCAGGTCGAGGAAGGGATCGACATAGACCTTTTCGGCCTCGGTGAAGTCCTGGCCGTGGAGCGCGACCTCCACCCGCGACGGCGAGCGCCCCACGACGTGGGCGTTGGTCATGATCCAGCCGCGGCCGGCGTCCACCACGAAGCCCGCGCCCAGTCCCGAGCCCTTGCGGTCGCCGTCGAACGGCACCGGCAGCGTGGTCCTGACCTGGACGGTGTAGCGCAGCGCGCCCCTGAAAATGTCCTCGCTGCTGTCGGCAGCCGCGGCCAGCGGCGCGATGGCGCAGAGCGCCGCGATGCGCGCGAGGGCGGAGTAAACTTTCAGCGGCTGCATGGATCGTTATTCTACTGGTTGCAGGAGGAAGCATGGCAAAGGCAATCTGGAGCGGGCAGGTCGTCGCGGAGAGCAACCGCTGTGAAATCGTTGAGGGCAATCAGTATTTTCCGCCGGACGCCGTGAAGCGCGAGCTGCTGAAAGACAGCGCCACGCACACGACCTGCGGGTGGAAGGGCATCGCGTCCTACTACGACGTCGTCGTGGACGGGCAGGTCAACAAGGACGCGGCGTGGTACTACCCGGACCCCAAGCCGGAGGCGAAGAACATCGCGGGATACGTCGCGTTCTGGAAGGGCGTGAAGATTGAATCCTGACCGCCAGGGAAAGCGGTTCCAGTATCGATTTCAGGCTGGCTCGGCGGTCAGATCCTGATTTCAGCAATGACCGGGGCGTGATCGGACGGCCGTTCGTTTTTCCGCGGCTCGATGTCTATCGTGCACGCCGTGCACGATTTTGCCAGCTCGTCCGAGAGCAGGATGTGGTCGATGCGCAGCCCCATCTTCCGGCGGAAGGCGTTCATGCGGTAGTCCCACCAGGTGAATGAGCGTTCGGGTTGCACGAACAAGCGGAAGCTGTCCTTCAGGCCAAGGTCGAAGAGAGATTTGAGGGCAGCGCGTTCCGGTTCGCTGAACAATACCTGGCCCTCCCAGGCCTTGGGGTCGTAAACGTCGCGATCCTCCGGGGCAATGTTGTAGTCTCCGAGCACCGCGAGCCGCGGGTGCCGCGCGAGTTCCGACTTGAGCCAGTCGCGGAACGCGGCGAGCCAGCGCAGCTTGTACTGGTACTTGCCGGATTCGGTGCTCTCGCCGTTGGGAACGTAGGCGCAGACGACGCGCACGCCGCCGACCGTCGCGGCGAGCACGCGCTTCTGT
>Ga0156023_1036_pt2 | contig 26001 bp, 31 predicted proteins | sample RifCSPlowO2_02_FD_107677 | JGI IMG/M metagenome (GOLD analysis project Ga0156023, IMG submission 107677) | Betaproteobacteria bacterium RIFCSPLOWO2_02_FULL_67_26
GGGATGCTTCGGCGACGTTCCTGGTGCTGCAGGGCATCGGCGAGTACGACTTCGTCCCGCTCGTCGACAAGCCCGCCAGGGCGCGGACGGGGCCGGGCTGACCCCGCGGGCTACTTGATCAGCCGCAAGGCAAAGGGATACTTGTAGTCGAGCTGCCCGTTCGAAACCTTGACCGCGGCCATGATCGTCAGGACCAGCGCGCCGATGCCGACCACGAACAGCAGCAGAAAGCCGATCAGGACCAGGGTCAGCAGGGCGCTGATGATGAACGCGATCAGCACCGTGATCTGGAAATTGAGCGCCTCCTTGCCGTGCTGATCCACCAGCGGCATGGTGTCCTTCTTGATCAGCCACACGATCAGCGGGCCGAGCACGTTGCCCAGCGGGACGACGAATCCGGCCAGCGCGGCGAGATGGCAGTACATCGCCCAGTTCTGTTCTTCCTTGGACACTTGCGGGCCATCGCTCATTTTCCTCTCCTGTCTGGCGGCCTCTGCGGGACGTAGGGACAGAATACACCAGATACGGGATCGCAAATGAATACGGAGAAAATCACGGTGCGCGTCACGGAAACCCGGCAGACCCTGGACGTCGTCGTCTTCAGCAAGCGGGCCGACGTGATCGAAGTGGTGATCGGAGAGGGGATACACAACGTGAAGTGCGCGCTGACGCCGACCCGCAACGGGCTGGCCTACGCCGGGACGGTCATGGGGCGGGAGATCGTCTACGAGCGCAGCCGCGGGCAGGTCCAGGCCGATATTGAAAAACTCAACCCGGTGATGCGGAAGCCCAGCCGCCGCTGATTTTGCGCTTTGCCGGTGTTCGCGCTAGATTATCGGGCGGAGCTTTCCGCGCCTTCATGAGCGAACACGATCACCAACATCACGGCGACGGGCACGGCCACGATCGGCCGCTCTCCGGGCCCGCGCTGCGGGTGAAGGCGCTGGAGTCGCTGCTCGTCGAAAAGGGTCTCGTCGATCCGAAAGCGCTCGACGAGCTGATCGACACCTACGAGACGAAAGTCGGGCCGCGCAACGGCGCCCGCGTCGTCGCCCGCGCTTGGGTCGATCCGGCCTACAAGCAGCGCCTCCTCGCGGATGGCGGCGCCGCCATCGCGGAGCTCGGCTTCGTCGAGCGCGACGCGGATATCCTGGTGCTCGAGAATACGCCCAGGGTCCGCAACCTGGTCGTGTGCACGCTCTGCTCCTGCTACCCGTGGCCGGTGCTCGGGCTGCCGCCGGTCTGGTACAAGTCGGCGCCGTACCGCTCGCGCGCGGTCATCGACCCGCGCGGCGTGCTGAAGGAGCTGGGCGGCGGAATTGCGGACGATGTCGAGGTGCGCGTGTGGGATTCGACGGCCGAGCTGCGCTACCTGGTGCTGCCCGAGCGCCCGGCGGGGACGGTGGGCTGGACCGAGGAGCAGCTGGCGGAAATCGTCACGCGCGACGCGATGATCGGCGTCGCCGCGGTCACCGTTCCGGCGGGGAGCCGGCGTTGAACGGCGTCCACGACATGGGCGGCATGCACGGCATGGGGCCGGTCGAGATCGAGAAGAACGAGCCCGTCTTTCATGCGGATTGGGAGGCGCGCGCGTGGGCGCTCACCGTCGCCGCCGCCTCGCACCGCAAGTGGAATATCGACATTGGCCGGCACTCGCGCGAGCGGATGCCGCCCGCCGCGTACCTCGCGGCAACGTATTACGAGCGCTGGCTCTACGGCCTGGAGAAACTGCTCGTCGAGAAGGGGCTGGCGACCGCGAAGGAGCTGGAGACGGGGCGCCCCGAATCAAAAGGGGACGCGACCCGCACCCTCCGCGCCGCGGGCGTGGCGGAATTCCTGCGCGTGCGGATCCGCGCCCGGCTCGACGAGAACGTGCCGCCGAAGTTCAAACGCGGGGATCGCGTCGTCGCGCGCAACATTCATCCGGCCGGCCACACCCGGCTCCCGCGCTACGCGCGCGGGCGGTGCGGCGTGATCGATCGCGACCACGGGGTGTTCATCTTTCCCGATACGAGCGCGATGACCGGAGACAGGAAGCCGCAGCACTTGTACAGCGTGCGCTTCGCTGCGCGTGAGCTGTGGGGGCCGGACGCCTCCACGCGCGACTGTGTGATAGTGAACCTCTGGGATGACCACCTCGATCCCGCCTGAGGCCGATCTCGGCGCGCTGCCCGCGCTGCCGCGCGACGGCGAGGGTCGCGTGTTCAAGGCGCCGTGGGAGGCGCAGGCTTTCGCAATGACGCTCTCGCTGCACGCGCGAGGTGTCTTCAGCTGGCGCGAGTGGGCCGATGCCCTCGCAGCCGAGCTTGCTGCCGCGGCTGCGCGCGGGGAGCCGGACGACGGCACGCGTTACTACGAGCACTGGCTCGCCGCGCTGGAAAAGCTCGCCGCCGGCAAGCAGCTCGTCACGGGGCAGGAGCTGGAGCGGCGCGCGGACGAATGGGATGCTGCCGCGCGGGCGACGCCGCACGGCAAGCCGATCGAGCTGCCGCGCTGAAACTGACGGTGACGAGATGCGGGTGACGAATTGCGAGTGACGAGATGCGGGCGAGTTACATCACCGGCTCATCTGCATCCCGGTTTGCTTCGCGAGCTCGGTCCACTTCTTGCGCTCGGCGCGGACCTTCTTCTTGAACTCGGGCGGCGTCAGCAGCTCCGGCTCGGCCGCCTCGACGAGCAGCCGCTTCTTGGTGTCGGGGTCCTGGAGGATGGCGGTGAACGCCTCGTTCAGCTTCTTCATCGGGCCGCGAGGCACGCCGGCGGGCGTGACGATGCCCCACCACACCGCGACCTCGTAGCCCGGGAAGCCGGCCTCGGCGACGGTCGGAACCTCGGGCACCGCGGGGTTGCGCTTGGCCGCGCCGACCGCGAGGAACTTGAGCCGGTTGTTGCGCACGTGCGGCAGCGCCTGCGTCACGGAACTGAACATGATCGGCACCTGCCCGGCCATCACGTCGATCATCGCCGGGCCGCCGCCCTTGTAGGGCACCGGCGTCAGGCTGATGCCGGCGACCTTGTTCAGCAGCTCTCCGCCGAAATGATTGAATCCGCCGACGCCGGTATGCGCGTAGTTGATCGCTCCGGGCTTCGCCTTCGCCTGCTTGACGAGATCGCCCAGGGTGCGGAACGGGCCATTCGGATGGACGACGATCGAGTTCGGCGCCGATCCAATCGTCGCGATCGGGTCAAAGGACTTCTCGATGTCGTAGGGAAGAGGGAATGTCCGGACTGCGGCATTCATCACCCAGGACGTGGACACCATGAATATCGTGTAGCCATCGCTCGGCGACTTGGAGGCGATCTCGGCCCCGATGATGCCGTTGGCGCCGGCGCGGTTGTCGATCACGATCTGCTGGCCGAGCCGGTCGGTGAGCTTGATGCCAAGGTAACGGCCCAGGATGTCGTTGCTGCCGCCCGGCGGGAACGGGATGATCCAGCGGATCGGCTTGTTCGGGTAATCGTCAGCCTGCGATTGCGCGGCGGCGTGTGCCGCCAGCAAGGAACCGGCGATCAGGCCCAACACGACAAGTACCCTGCGGCTGCGTGACTGCATGGCGACCTCCTCCTCGTTAATGCCGTGCGGGGACGGCGTTGGATTTTGGAAAAGTATAGTCTGCATCGTGAGCCGGTTCAAATTCCCGCATTTACCCCGTTGAAAATACGGGCGGAATTTCCATTTTTTGACCCCATTACCGCGCGGGCGTAGGATATTTTTCACCCCGATCCATTTGCGGTTTATCGCGCCTCGAGGCTCACATGGCACACCGTTCGATCCGATCGATCATCGAGCAGCAGGCAGTCATCACGGCCCCGGAAAGCATGACGGTAACCGCGGCCGCCTGCCTGATGAAGGACAAGCAGGTGGGAGCCATACTGATCATGGATGAGGGCAGGCTCGTCGGGATATTCACCGAACGCGACGCGTTGTTTCGCGTCGTCGCGGAGGGCCGGGACGCGAGGACCGCCCGCCTCTCGGAGGTCATGACCCGCAACCCCCGGACAATCCACCCGGACAAGCCGTTTCCGGACGCGCTGCACCTCATGCACGAGGGCGGTTTCCGCCACGTGCCGGTCGTGGAAGATGGCCGCCCCGTCGGCATGATCTCCGCGCGCGACGCGCTCGGACCGGAGCTCGAGGATTTCATCTACGAGCTGCTGCGCCAGGAGCAGGCGCAGGACGTCCTGTCCGGATAAGCTGGCGGGCCGGCGCCGAAGTCATCCCGACGAGTGATGACTGGCGCGTGCGGCGGCGACGAGCGGCGCCCTGGACCGGCGCCCTCCCACGGTTCCCGGATGACCCTCATCCCTCGACAGCCTGTTTTGCGCCGCCTGGCGCTGCTCTGGCTGCTCGCGAGCATCGCGATGCTGGCGGTGATGCTGCTGCGGCCGGGGATCCATGAGAACGAGCGATCCGCCCTGGCGGTGCTCGTGCCGCTGTACTTTCTTGCGCTCCCGTTCGGGCACCTCGGCGTGATGGCATCGAACAAGCTCAAGCTGAGCCTGGTCCTCGAATTCAATATCGTGCCGGGAATACTTGCCGAGGGCCTGGTTTTGTGGACCGCCCTGGTGGTGCTGGGCTACGCGCAATGGTTCATCGTTCTGCCGTGGGTGTCGCGCAAGTGCCTGCAACTGTCCCGTTTTCTTTTCAAGCGGGACCCGGCACGGTAAGATGGCCGCTCCAACCAGCGAAACGGCGGCACCCTTGCCGTAGTTCGAGGAGAGCACCGTGAACCCTGCAAGCCGTGTCAACCGGTCGTCGCCGCGCTGCGCGGCCATCGCGCTCGCCGCGGCCTGCCTGGCGGCCGTCACAGCGATCCCGGCGCACGCCGCCGAAAAATACCCCGCCCGGCCGGTTCGCTTCGTGATCCCGTTCCCGCCGGGGGGCGGCAACGACATACTCGGGCGCGCCTTCGCCGAGCGGCTGGGCGAGCGCCTCGGCCAGCAATGGGTGGTGGACAATCGCGGCGGCGCGTCCTCCATCATCGGCGCGGAAATCGTGGCCCGGTCGGCCGCCGACGGCTATACGCTGATGCTCGGAACCAACAGCACGCTCGCGGTGGTTCCGAACGTGAAGAAGGCGATCCCGTTCGACCCGATCAAGGACTACGAGCCCATCTCGCTGATGTCGTCCTCGCCCTACCTTCTGGTCGTGAATCCCGGCTTCCCGGCCAGGACGGTGAAGGATCTCGTCGCTCTGGCGAAAGCAAAGCCGGGCGAACTCAACTTCGCGTCGCCGGGCCATGGGACGAGCAACCATCTCTCTTTCGAGCTGTTCAAGCTGATGGCGGGGGTGGACATCACGCACGTTCCCTATAAGGGCACCGCGGCGATGATCAACGACCTGATGGGCGGACGGATTTCCGTCATGCTGGTCTCGACGGCGTCGGTGCGGCCGCACGTGCTGGCGGGGAGGCTGAGGGCGCTCGGCATTTCGATCGCGAAGCGCTCGCCCGCGATGCCCGATGTCGCGCCGATCGCGGAATCCGGGGTGCCGGGCTTCAACACGGCCTCGTGGGTGGGACTGATCGGGCCGCGCGGCCTGCCGCCGGCCATCGTGGCGCAACTCAACAAGGCGATTGCCGACGTTATCCAGGGGGGCGACCTGCGCGAGCGGCTGACGTCGCAGGGGTTCATTCCGGAGCCGAGCACGCCGCAGCAGTTTGCGGCCTATATCCGCTCGGAGCTCGAGCGCTTCCGCAAAGTAGTCAAGGCGGCGGGCATCCAGCCCGAGTGAGCCGGCGGGCGGAGCACGCGTCCGCCCGTCTCTTTTCATGGATCCCGATCGCGCCCGCCTGAACCAGGTCTTCGAGCGCAACTATGGGCGCGTCGCGCCCCACACCCTGCTGATGAAAGCGCAGGTGCGCTCGATCTTCGACCGGCTGGTGGACGTGCGCGGGCTGCCGGGGGATGCGATCGAGTTCGGGGCGTACCAGGGCGGGCTCAGCTTCTTCCTGGGTCTGTGCATCAAGGACCTCGGGCTGGCGAAGCGGGTCTTCATGCTGGACAGCTTCGAGGGCCTCCCGCAGACGGATCCCGGGCTGGACGGCCCGTTCGAGCGCGGCACGATGGTCAGCGACGCCCGTGTCGTGGGCGAGCTGCGCTCGCGGTTCGGTCTCGATGACATCGTCGACATCCGGCCGGGCTGGTTCGAGGATTCCGTGCGGGACCTGCCGGGCGACGCGCGGTTCTGCCTCGCTCACCTGGACGCCGACGTCTACCGCAGCACGAGGGTCGCGCTCGAGTTCCTGTTGCCCCGCCTCGTGGAAGGCGGCGCGGTCGTGCTGGATGACTGCGTCTTTCCGGGCGCAACGGGTGTGATCCGGGCCGCCGACGAAGTGCTTGGAACGGACCAGCACCTGCACCTCGGGCCGAAAACGCAGGCCTTCGTGTTCCCGAAAGGGGACCCGAGGCCGCAGCGGCCCGCGCCCGTGTGGCGGTCGTTGGGCGGTCGCCGCTACGACCTGGCGGACCTGCTTGCCAGGACCGACTACCTCGAGCTCGTTCGATGGGAGCATGCCTACTACGACGACCACGCGCAGTGGTACCGCAACTACCTCGACCTGCTGACGGGCGCCGCCGACGGGCCCGAGAGCTTCAGGATCACGGACCGGATCGGGCTGGTCCGCCGGGAGTGACTGTCAAGAAGCGGACGCGACCGCCGTGACCGTTCGGCATCTAACGGAACATCCAGGGATGAAGCGCGTAGATGCCGACTGCCGCCGCAGCGCCGATCACCAATGCGAGCCAGGGCAGCTCGCGCCAAACGAGGGTATTGCGGCCGGCGAGGATCGCGACGAACGGCCAGAACGAAGTTTCCGCGAAAAACGGCCCGAGCCGCTCGCGGTCGGTCACCCGCTTGCGGTCGTCCTGGTGCCGTGCTCCGATCAGGCTGAAAAACAGCAAGCCCCCGAAAAACAGGACATCGGTCGCGTAGCCGTTGAGCAGCAGGTGGGCGCCGGCCCACAATGCGATCCCCATGAACAGCGGGTGGCGCGTGATGCGGACAAGTCCGCGCGTCACGGGCGCCCCCTTCATGCCGACGAGCGCCGGGCTCGGCTGAAGCACCGCTGCAACGACCAGCGCGATACCGAGCACGGCGAGCAGCATCGCGAGGTGCCGCACGCCCTGCGCTGCAACGAGGTACCACAGCAGCCCGCCGGCGTGCCGGTGGTCGAGATAGACCGACACCAGCGGGACGAAGGTTGCGAGCGCAATCAGCGAGTAGAGGCCGAGAAAGGTCTTCTCGCCCAACGCCGCGACCAGTCGCTGCCGAACAGGGAGGGCGGACAGCACGATGTGGGTGCCGACGAACGCCGACCACCAGAACGCGATCCAGAACGAGGCGCTCATGCCTTGAGAATTTTCATGTCATGCCTCGCCATGTTACGCTACCTGGTCAGACGCGCGAGTGGAGGAGCGATGAAGCCGGCTTCATCCTGTCCGAGATGGCCAAGTGGGGCAAGGTGGTGAAGGAGGCCGGGATCAAGGCGGAGTAGGTCGCCGGGAATCCCATCCACCGGGTAGGCTCGAACGTATCAGGGAGAGTTCTCCCTATTCGAGGATAGACCATGACACGCAGGGGCTTATTGCAGGGCATGCTGGCGGTGGGATTGTGGAGGGCCCTGACGGGCCACGGCGAGGCTGCCCAACCGCGGGTGAAGGACATGAAAGGCATCGAGGCGCTGCAGAAGAACTGGAAGATCTACCTCGCGGAGGGCTACAAGGCGCCGTTGCCGAGCGAGCCGCTCAAGCTCGCGAAGGAGGAATGGCGCAAGCGGCTCTCGCCGCTGGCGTACGACGTGCTGCGCGAGGAGGGCACCGAGCGCGCCGGCACCAGCCCGCTCAACGGAGAGAAGCGCGAGGGCGTGTTCGTGTGCGCCGGCTGCGACCTGCCGGTCTACACCTCCGCGATGAAGTACGAGAGCGGCACCGGCTGGCCCAGCTTCTTCACGACCATCCCCGGGGTGTTCGACACAAAGAAGGATTACGGCCTGTTCCTGCCGCGCACCGAGTACCACTGCAAGCGCTGCGGCGGCCACCACGGCCACGTTTTCGAGGACGGCCCGCCGCCGACCGGCCAGCGCTGGTGCAACAACGGGGTGGCGCTGCGCTTCGTGCCCAAGACCGGAAAGGCGTGACCCGTAACTGTCATCCCTTATCCCGCGGCACTGTTCGTGACGCGGTATTTTTCGGTATAGTTACGCCATGCCCGCTCCAATCTACCGCCTGGGCCTGCCCGCGGACGCTTACGAAATCGCGGTGATGTCGCGCTACCTGATCGAGGTCGGCTTGCGCGGCTGGACCTGGCCTCCCGACCGGGTCGCGAAGGTGATCAAGGCGCGCGACACCAACGTGCTGGTGGCGGAGGTCAGGCAGCACGTCGTCGGATTCGCGATCATGGACTTCGGCGACACGTCGGCGCATCTTTCGCTGCTCGCGGTGAAGCCGACGCACCAGCGCTGCGGGGTCGGCAGGCGGATGATGGCGTGGCTGGAGGAGGCGGCGCTGACCGCGGGGATCGGGACGGTCAGCCTCGAGCTGCGCTCGAACAACTTCGGCGCGCGCACTTTCTACCGCATCCTGGGCTACAAGGAGCTGTCGTACCTACCCGGCTATTACCGCGGCGTGGAAACCGCGGTGAAGATGGCCCGCGACATCAGGCGCAGCGTGCCCGCCACGCTGCGCAAGGATGCATGACGCAGCGATTCATTCGGGCTTCATCTTTGCCGCTTTCACCACCTTGGCCCACTTGTCGATCTCGGAACGGATGAACGCGGTGAACTCCCCGGGCGTGCCCGGCGCGGGCTCGGCGCCCTGGCTCGAGAGTTTGCTGGACACATCGGGCGCGCGCAGCGCCCTGACGGCCTCCGCATTGAGGCGCGTAATGACGTCCCGGGGCGTGCCCGCCGGCGCGAGCAGGCCGTACCAGCCGCTCGCGCCGTAGCCGGGCAGCGTCTCGGCGATCGAGGGCAGGTCGGGCAGCAGCTTCGAGCGCTTCGCGCCGGTGACGCCGAGCGCCCTGACCTTGCCGGACTTGATGTGCGGGACGATGATGAGGCTGTTTTCGAAGGTCAGGTCCACCTCGCCCGAGACGATCGCGACCAGCGCGGGCGCGCCGCCCTTGTACGGCACATGCACGATGCTGACGCCGCCCAGGAGCTTCACCAGCTCGCCCGCGAGGTGCGTGATGGTGCCAGCGCCCGATGAGCCGTAGTTGAGCTTGCCGGGGCGGGCGCGGGCCAGCGCGAGCAGCTCCTTCACCGATTTCGCGGGCACCGACGGATGCGTGACGAGTATGCTCGTCACGTTGACGGCCTGGGTGATCGGCGCGAGGTCGCGCAGCGTGTCGTAGCCCCGGTTCGGCAGCAGGCTCATCGACACGGCGAGGCCGCCGATGGTGCCCATGACGAGCGTGTAGCCGTCGGCGGGCGACTTGGCGACCAGTTCCGTCCCGATCACCCCGCCGGCGCCTGCGCGGTTCTCGATCACGACGGTCTGCTTGAGGCCTTCGGTCATGCGTGGCGCCATCAGGCGCGCGACAGTGTCTGTCGGGCCCCCCGGCGGAAACGGAACCACGACGCGCACCGGTTTCACGGGGTACGCCTGCGCCGAAGCATTGCCGGCGACGGCGGACAGCGACAACACCAGAACCCACTTGCCCATTTCTGTCAAATTGTGTCGATTCACGATTCACCTTTCACGGTTGATGAGGCCTTCAGCACGATCAGCGCGTCGGCGGCGACGACGCCCTTTTCCCGCACGAAGAGCGGGTTCACGTCGATCTCCGCGATGCGGCCGGCGTGGTCGGCAATCAGCAGCGATACGCGGGCAAGCGCGTCCGCGAGCGCGGCGCCATCGAGCGGCGGCCGGCCCCGGTAGCCGTGCAACAGCGCCGCACCCTTGATCCCGGCGATCATCCCGCGCGCCGTTGCGGCGTCCAAGGGTGCAAAGCCGTGCGTCACGTCCTTCAGCAGCTCGGTATAGATGCCGCCGAGCCCGAAGGCGACGGTCGGACCGAAGGTGGGGTCGTTCACCGCGCCGACGATGACCTCGAGGCCCGTGGCCATTTCCTGCACCAGGATGCCGTCGATCCGCGCATCCGGCTTGTGGGCCCGCGCGGCTGCCAGGACTTCGCGCGCCGCCTGCTTGAGCCCGGGGAGATCCCGGATGTCGAGCCGTACCGCGCCTGCCTCGGTCTTGTGCGGCACGTCGGGCGATTCGACCTTGACCACCAGCGGGAAGGCGAGGGGCGGCGCCTTGAGCGCCTCGATCTCCGACGGTTGCAGCAGCGCTTCACCGACCACCGGGACGCCGTAACGCTTCAACAACTGCTTGGAGCGGTGCTCACCCAGGGTCGCGGGCCCCGGCGGCAGATCGAGCGCCTGGCGCGCGATGGCGCGCTCGAGCGGGCGCTTGCCGCGCTCGCGATATTCGTCGCGCTTGCGGGCAAAGTCGGCCAGCGCGGCAAGGGCGTGGACCGCGCGCCCGGCGCCCAGTATGCACGGCACGCCGTTGCGCTCGAGATACTCCAGCACGTCGCCGTTGTCGTCGGGCGCGGTCGGCCAGTTGAAGATGACCGGCTTGCCGGTGCTGCGCAGCAGCCCGACGAGGCTTTCCGACCACGGCCGCGCGGACTTGCCGCGGGGGATGCGCGCCACCACCTGGTCGATGTTGGGATCGGCGAGCACCAGGCGGACCGCCTCGCCGTAGGCGGTGAAGTTGTCGTTGTAGCCGTGCGCCGTGGCGTCCACGGGATTGCCGACCGAGGCGAAATCGACCAGGGTCTCGCGCAGCTTCTTGGTCGTGGCTTCAGCCAGGTCGGGCAGTTGCAGGCCCTCCTCGATGCAGCGGTCGGCGAGCAGCACGCCGGCGCCGCCCGAGAGGGTGAGCACGCCCACGCGGTTGCCGGCGGGCAGCTTGCCGATGAGGAATGCTTTCGCGACGTCGATGAGATCGTCCACGTCGCGGATCTCCACCAGCCCGCCGCGCCTGAACGCGGCGCGGTAGAGCTCGTAGCCCGCGGTCATCCGCGCCGAGTGCGAGGTCGCGGCCCGGCTGCCGACGTCGGTGTTGCCGACTTTCCAGGCGAGGATCGGCTTGCCGAGCTCGAGCGCGCGCTCGCCGAGCGCGATCAGGCGGCGGCCGTCGTTGATCCCTTCCATGAACGCGACGACGATCCCGACCTCGGGACGCTCGATCAGGTCGGCAACCCAGTCGAGCAGCGTGAGGTCGGCCTCGTTGCCGCTCGAAATCGCGTAATTGCAGCCGACGCCGAAATAAGCGGCGGTCGCCATCACGCCGAACCCGAAGCCGCCGCTCTGCGTGACCATCGCCATCGGCCCGGGCTTGAGCGTCTTCAGGTGCGCGGTCCCGCCGAAGCCGATGCGCGCGTTGTCCTTGAGGTTGAGGATGCCGAGGCAGTTCGGGCCCACCATGCGCACGTTCGCCTTGCGCGCCGCCTCGACCAGCTCCGCCTGCAGGCGTTTTCCCTTGTCGCCGACCTCGCTGAACCCGCCGGCGAGCACGAGCGCGAACGGAATGCCGGCGCGGCCTGCCTGCTCGATCGCGCCCGCGACCTGGGATGCGGAGAGCGCGATCAACGCCAGGTCGCAGGGCCTGGGCACCGCGCCCAGATCCGGGTAGCAGGGCAGTCCGCCGACCTCGGGGTATTTCGGGTTGACGGGGTAGATCCTGCCTTGATATCCGAAATCGACGAGGAGCTTCAACGCCTGGCCGCCGATGCGCGTGGGATCGGCGGACACGCCGACCACCGCCACCCCGCGCGGGTTCAGGAAGCGCGAGAGGTCCACGCGCGCCGGCGGGTCTTGTCGTTCAGGTCGAGTCACGAGCCACCCGTCACGAGTCACGCCGTCCGAGCTGGTTCAAGTACGCGAGGACGGCCTGAGCAACCGCTTCCGGTTGCTCAGGGAGCAGGGCGTGCCCGGCGCCCGGGATCACCGTCATCGTCACGCGGTCCGCGCCGAACTCGTCGCGATAGCGGTTGCGCGTCTCGGGCGGCGTCATCACGTCCCGTTCCGGCTGCACGTCGAGAACCGGGGCCGTGCCGGCGTGCCACCATTCCTCCCGCGGCGTCGCTTCGGTCGCCGCGCGCTCGGCGTGCATGACGTCCTCGTGCCAGTCGCCCAGCCAGACGCGCGGGTCGTTGCCGGGCGCGAAAAACGCGTGCTCCATGGCGCGGATGCGCTCCGCCTCGGGCAGCGACATGTCGTGGCTCTTGTTGATGGAGGCGCGGACGTCGGGCGGCACCGGCCAGACATGCGTTGCCCCGAGCAGCACGACGGCCTTCACCAGGCCCGGAAAATCGGCGGCCGTCGCGCGCGCAACGAAGTTGCCGAAAGCGTGACCGGCCATCACCGCAGGCCCGCCGCCGTCGCTCTCGATCACGGCGGCCACGTCGCGTGCGAAATCGTGAAGCGTGATGCCGTGCATGGGCCCCCGGCTCTTGCCGATGCCGCGCGGCTGCGGGCACAGCGTGCGGTAGCCGGCCTCCGCGAGGCGCCGCGACAGGTCGTCGAAATCCCCGGCGGGGCGACCGAGCGAGGGAATCATCACGACCAGGGGGCCGCGGCCCTGGGACAGCAATTCGATGCGGACCTCGCCGCGCTCCACGATACTGCGCGTTACGGGTGTCGTCATTCGTCCACCGGCACGGTGTTGCGGATGGAGGGCCGCTGGGAGAAGGTTTCGTACCACGCCGCGATCCTCTTGTGACCGTCGCGCCAGGCCAGCTCCGGAAAGCGGAAGTCGATGTAGCCCAGCGCGCAGCCGATGCCGACATGGCCGATGCCGATCGGGGCCGTGCCGAGCGCCGCGGCTTCGGTGTCCAGCATCGCCAGGGCCGCGCGGATCTTGAGGTCGAACGCCGCGAGGATCTCCGGGGATTGCTGCGGCTGCGGCCGGATCAGCTCGTTGCGCCAGAGCACCAGGTTGTCGAGCATGTTGTCGGCGAGCGCGTGCCAGCGCAGGGCCTGCCAGCGCTCGCCCGGGGCCTGCGGGAAATACCGGGGCCCGCCGTGCAGGCTGTCGAGGTATTCGCAGATGACGGTCGAATCGAAGAGCACCTCGCCCTGGTCGGTGACGAGAGTAGGGATCTTGCCGAGGGGGTTGATGCGCATCAGGTCGCGATTGGGCTGCGTCATCGCCGCCCGCGTGCGCACCGTCTCGATGCGCCCGGCCAGGCCGACCTCGTGCGCGAAGATCATCACCTTGCGCACGAACGGCGATCGCGGCGACCAGTGCAGTTTCATCTTTTATTCCCCATCACCCATAACCCATCACTCATCACCGCCCTTGGAACTTGGGAGGCCGCTTTTCCTTGAACGCCTCCACCCCCTCCTTGTGGTCGTGCGTGAGCCGTGCGGCGCCGGAGGCGAGCGTTTCCAGCTCCAGCAGCTGCTCGAGAGTCGGCACGCACATCGAATGAAACATCTTCTTGGCGAGCGCGAGGGCGTAGGTCGCGGACTCCGCCATCTCGGCGGCCAGCGCGCGCGCCTCGCCATCGAGCTTGTCGTCGGGCACGACGCGCACCACCAGCCCCAGCCTGAGGGCCTCGTCGGCGGCTACGACGCGCGCCGTGTAGACGAGGTCCTTGGCGCGCGCAATGCCGAGGATCTGCGTCAGGAAGAAAACGGCGCCGCCGTCGGGCACCACGCCGACCTTCTTGAAGGCCATGGAGAACTTCGCGGTTTCCGAGGCGACGACGAGGTCGCAGGCCAGCGCCAGCGCATTGCCGATCCCGTATACCGGGCCGCGCACGGCGGCAATGACCGGCTGTTCCAGGCTGTAGAGCGCCTGGACGGCGCGGTGGCGGCGTTGCGAGCGCTTCCGGCCCGCTACCACGTCCGACTTCGCCATCCCCGTGACGTCGCCGCCGGAACAGAAGGCGCGCCCCGCGCCGGTCAGGATCACGGCGCGGACCCCGTCGTCCGCGGCGATCGTTCCGAGGTGCTCATACAGCGCGTCCCACATCGGGTCGGCCATCGCGTTCAGGCGCTCCGGCCGGTCCAGCGTCAGCGTGGCGATCGCCCCGTCTTTCTCGAACCTCACATTCATGGCTTCTTGTTTCATGTTTCTCCCGGCGCCTCGGCGGTTCAGGATCTTCAAATTGAATCCCAGGGAAACACGTCCGCCGTCCGGTCGAGCGGGAAGAACCAGCTCTTCAGCGCCGGCAGCATGTGCCCGGCGCAGGTCTCGGGCGTCCAGCCTTCGGCGCGGTGGATGCCGCGCAGCGGGCGCGACTGGCTCATGAGGAAGATCTCGTTCTTGCGCACCGAGAACACCTGGCCGGTGACCTCCTTCGCGGCGTCGCTCGCGAGAAACACGGCGAGCGGGGCGTTGTGCTCCGGCGTGACCTGCTTGCGCTGCTCGATGCGCCGGGCGGCGGCGGGATCCTTGGAAGGGATGGAGGCCGTCATGCGCGTCCACGCGACCGGCGCGATGCAGTTCGAGCGCACGTTGAAGCGCTGCATGTCGATCGAGATGTTCTTCGACAGGCCGACGAGGCCGAGCTTGGCGGCGCCGTAGTTGACCTGGCCCATGGCCCCGACCAGCCCCGAGGTCGAGGTCATCTGCACGAAACTGCCCGACTCCTGCTTGCGGAAGTGGTCCGCCGCGTGGCGGCAGGTGTTGAACGCGCCCTTCAGCATGACCTTCACGACCGAGTCCCAGTCGTCCTCGGCCATCTTGTGGAAGATCACGTCGCGCAGGATGCCGGCGTTGTTGACCACGCAGTCGATGCGCCCGAAGGTGTCCACGGCGCACTGGATGATCCTGCCCGCCGAGGCGAACTCCGCGACGCTGTCGGAACTGGCAACCGCCTCGCCTCCGGCTTTCTTGATCTCGGCGACGACTTCCTGCGCCGGTGTCTTGTCGCCGCCTTCACCCGCCAGGCCGACCCCGACGTCGTTCACCACGACCTTCGCGCCGTGTCGCGCCATCAGCCTGGCGATTGCGGCGCCGATCCCGCGTCCCGCGCCCGTCACCACCACTACTTTTCCGTCAACCATCCTGGCCATGTTCATCCTTCCTTTGCCGTAGCTGGACTCATCACCCATCACCCATCACCGTATTTCAGCGCGCCCGTTGTCGAGCACCGTCACGCCCCGCGCGGGAACGGTCGAACGGAACGAAACCACGTTGCCGTCCCGCCACATCTCCGTGCGTATCGTTTCGCCCGGATAGACCGGGGAGGAAAAACGCCCCTCCATCGCGACCAAGCGCGACGGGTCGTAGCCGCACAAGGTCTTCAGGATCGCGTGCCCCGCGACGCTGAACGTGCAGCGGCCGTGCAGGATGGGCATCCTGAAGCCGGCCTTCTTCGCGTACGCAGGGTCGGCGTGCAGCGGGTTGTAGTCTCCCGACAGGCGGTAGATCAACGCGGCCTGGGGCAGGGTGGGGAGGTCGCACACGTGCTGCGGCGGCGACTCCGGGATCTCGCGCGGCGCCTTGACCGGTCCGCTCGGCCCGCTGAAACCGCCGTCGGCGCGACAGAAGGTGGTGGACGTGAGCGTGCAGACGACCTCGCCGCTCGCCTTCTCGCGTACCGTGCATTCCGTCATCACCAGCGCGCCCTTGTCCTTGCCCTTGTCCACCACGCCGGTCACGCGCGTCTTGCCGAGGATGTCGCCCTCCACCGGCAGCGGCTTCACGATGCGCAGGCCCTGCTCGCCGTGCACGACGTGGCTGCGCGTGATGCCGGTGTCGGGATGCGCGTGCCACGGGCCCGGGTAGCCGAGAACGATCGCCATCGTCGGCAGGGCTTGCAGGCCGTTCTCGTACACGAAGCGGAGCTGGTCGGCGTCGCAGGGATCGGCGCCAAGACCGACACCGAGCGCGTAGAGGATGGTGTCGCGCCGGGTCAGGTGCTGCTCGACCTCGGGAATTTCCCAGCGGACCAGCTTCTCGTAGTGGATCGCCATCGCGCTCAGACCGTCGATGCGCCCCCGAAGATCACCGTGCACTGGCTCGAGAGCACCCCGCCATTGCCGTGCGCGAGGGCGACTTCGCAGTCCTTCACCTGGCGCTTTTCGCACTCGCCGCGCACCTGCCGCACCGCCTCGATGATGACCAGCAGGCCGTACATGCCGGGGTGGCAGTAGGACAGCCCGCCGCCACTGGTATTGACGGCGAGCTTGCCGCCCGGGGCGATCCTGCCGTTCGACACGAAGCGCCCGCCTTCGCCCTTGGGGCAGAACCCCAGGTCCTCCAGGAACAGGATCGGCGTGATCGTGAACGCGTCGTAGAGCGAAAGCATGTTGATGTCCGAAGGCTTCAGTCCGGCCATCCTGCAGGCCTTGGGACCCGATTCCGCCGCGGCGGTGACGGTGAGGTCCGGCATGCTCGAGATGGAAGCGTGGCTCAACGATTCGCCCACGCCCAGCACGTACGCCGGCTTCTTCCTGAGCGATTTCGCGCGCGCCGCGGAGGTCAGGATCACCGCGCCGCCGCCGTCGACCACCAGGCAGCAGTCGCGCACCGTGAGCGGGTAGCTCACCATGCGCGACTTCAGGACCTGCTCGACGGTGAGCGGCTCCTTCTCCCACGCCTTCGGGTTCAGCAGGGCCCACTTGCGGGCGGCCACCGCGACTTCCGCGAGTTGCTCGCGGGTGGTGCCGTACTGGTGCATGTGGCGCGAGGCCGCCATGGCGTAGGCCGACGACGGCATGAAGGGGCGGTACGGGCTCTCGTACGGGTTGTACTCGCGGGGCGAGGCCGCCGCGCGCGAGACCGAGCGCTGGGTGCTGCCGTAGGCGATCAGCGCAACCTCGCACAGCCCGTGCTCGATGGCGGCCTGCGCGTGCGCGACGTGGGTCATGAAGGAGGAGCCGCCGATGGCCGTGCCGTCGAAGTACCCGGGCTTGATGCGCAGGTATTCCGCAAGCGTCATCGGCGCGGTGCGCACCTGGGTGGCCGCTGAAAATATCCCGTCGATATCGGAGAGCTTGAGCCCGCAGTCGTCCAGGGCGCGCATCGTGGCCTGCGCCATGAGATCGACGGGGCTGGTGTGGGGCGCGACCTGGCCGAGATCGGATTCCGCGGCGCCGACGACGGCGACGCTGCCTCTCCTGAGCGCGCTCACTTTCCACCTCCCGCCGGCGCGAACACGGGGTAGGGCGGCTGCTTGTCGTCGCCCGGGTGCATTCTCACCTGCACCCGCATGCCGATTTTCACCTGGACCGGGTCGATGTCTTCCACCCGGCTCATCATGCGGAAGCCCTCGTCGAGGTCGATCAGCGCCACGTTGTGCGGTGGTTGATCCCTGGTGAACACGGCCGTCGTGGCATGAACCGTCCCGAGGCCCTTGGAGACCCGCCACTCGAGCTTGTCGCTGCCGGTGCCGGGCGCCACGGCGCGCGGGTAGAACACCGCCTTGCCGTCCGCATCCACCTGGTAGGCGAGTTCGCCTTTCTTGCAGTGCTCGAGATACCTGCCGAGCGGAGATTGTTTCATGAGATCTGGCATTGCAAGTTCTCCTGGTTGTGATTCATGCCGCGCCCGCCGCACGGTCCTGCAGATTGAAATCGATCAGCGCCTGCGCGCGCAGCTTGTTCTTCTGCACCTTGGCGCTGCCGGTCATGCCGATGTCGTCGAACGTGTCCACGATCTTCAGGTAGCGAGGCACGCGGAAGTTTGCCATGCGGCCGCGGCTCCAGGCGATGATTTCCTCCGGCGCGGCGGCCGCGCCCTCCCGCAGGATCACGTAGGCCGCCGGCACTTCGGTGAGCCGCGGGTCGGGCACGCCGACCACCTGCGCCTGCTTGATCGCGGGATGCTGGTGCAGCACCTCCTCCACCTCGGAGGGCGCGACATTCTCGCCGCCGACGCGGAACACGTCCTTGATGCGGGCGATGAAACGCAGCCGACCGTCGCCGTCCATGACGCCGAGATCGCCGGTGTGCAGCCACTGCTTCGCGTCGATCGCCTTCGCGGTCTGCTCGGGCATCTTGTAATAGCCCTTCATCACGCTCCAGCCGCGCACCAGGATTTCGCCCGCCGTGCCGGGGGGGCGGGCCTTGCCGGTTCCCGTGTCGACGATGCGCGCCTTGACGCCTTCGAGGAGGTGCGCCCAGCCGTTGATCCGTTTCTCCAGGTCGTCGTCGTGGCGGGACATGCACACGTTGGGCGACGTCTCGGACAGCCCGTAGGCCTGGCAGAGCCCGCTCATACCCATGCGCTCGACGACCTTGCGCGAGACCTCGGGGCCCGCCGAGGCCCAGCCCCCGCGCAGCTGGAGCGGGAATTTTCCGAAATCGGGGTGGTTGAGCAGCATCAGGAACATCGTGTCGTTGCCGGACGTGTGCGTGCATCCTTCCTCGCTCATCAGGCGCAGCGCTGCGCCGGGCTCGAAGTGGGGGCTGGAGAGCAGGCAGGCCCCGGAGACGAGCGCCGCCAGCAGCGAGAGCGTGGTGCCGGCGACGTGATAGAACGCGCGCGCGCTGTAGTAGCGATCGCCGGCCCTGAGATCGAACCGCTCGCACACGCACGCGGCGTTGCGCAGCATGTTGTCGTGCGTGAGCATCACGCCCTTCGGGTAGGACGTGGTGCCGGAGGTGTACTGGATGAGCAGCACGTCGTCGGGGCTGACCTGAGGCAGCACGCGCTCGCGTGCCCTGCCGCCCAGCCCGAGCAGCGTTTCCCACGAGATTCCCGCCCGCGGCACATCGGCGCCGAGCACGACGACGTGCTCCAGCCCGGGCAGGTCCGCGTGGGGAAGGCGGCTGTCTATCCCGGGGCACGCCTCCCGCAGCATCTGGATGAAATCGATATTGAGGAAGCGGTCCGCGACGACGAGCAGGCGGGCGTCGGACTGCTTCAGGCAGTAGCGCAGCTCCTCGGCCTTGAAGCGCGTGTTGACCGGCACGGTCACGGCGCCGATCGCGGCCGCGCCGTAGAAGCACAGCGCCCACTCGATCGAATTGCCCATGCACACGGCCACGTGGTCGCCGTGCTTCACGCCGAGCGCGTGCAATCCCGCCGCGACCTGCCTGACCGACGCCCACACTTCCGGGTAGGTGAGCCGGCGCCCGCCGATGACCAGCGCTTCCTGGGCCGGGAACAGCCGCGCGCTGCGCGCGAGCGCCCGGGCGAGAGTCTGTTTTCTCCACTTGGCCATGGCTTCAGGCGTGCGGTTTTCTGATGCCGGAGGCGGCCCGGCCGTGGCCGGCGCCGTTGTGGCGCGGCGTTCCCGCCTGCGCCTTTTCCTCGAGGTAGGCCGCGCGGGCTTCGGTCATGATCCTGCCGAACGCGCGAAGAAACGTCTTGCGCAGCTCCCCGTCCAGGCAGGCGAGCAGCCGCTCGCTGCGGCTGCGGGCGCTCGAGAGGATGCGGCGGTAGAGCCGCCAGCCGGCCGGGGTGAGTCTCAACACGATGCTGCGCCGGTCTTCCCCGTTCACGCTGCGGTGGAGGAGGCCGCGCGCCAGCAGGCCCGCCACGGTGCGGCTCGACTGGCCCTTGTCGAGGTCGAAGCGGCGCGAGATCTGCTGCAGCGACAGCGGGGCGTTCAGCGCGAGGCTGCCGATCACCCGCCATTCCATCAGGGTCACGCCGAATTCCCGGGAGTAGCGCGCCGCCGCGCCGCGGCTCAGGGTATTGGCGAGCACGCTCAGGTTGTAGGTGAAGAGCTGGGAGAGGTCCGGGTCGTCCGCGCGCGGCGCGCGGGCGCGGCGGATGGCGTGTGGGCGGCGCATCGCCCGGCACTGTAAGCCCCATTAGTTGAGCATGTCAACTAACTGGGCGGGCCGCCCCCGCCCCGTTCCGCATTGTGTAACCGTGCAATGGGACCCGGGCGCTGGGATATACTCACTCGATCCATTGCACCGGGACATCAACAGGGAGAGCGCGAATCCGGAGCCGCGGCCATGACCCTTGCGCTGACATCCTCTGTCTTCACCCAGAACGGCGCGATTCCCGGGCGTTATACGTGCCAGGGAGAGGACATTTCGGTTCCACTCGCCTGGAGCGGCGTGCCGCCCGGAACGAAGAGCCTCGTCCTGATCGTGGACGACCCCGATGCGCCCGATCCCAGGGCGCCGCGCATGACGTGGGTGCACTGGGTGCTCTATAACATCCCTCCGGCGGCGACGGGGCTTGGGGAGGCCATCCGGCCCGGCGAGCTGCCGAAAGGCACGATGGAAGGGCTCAACGACTGGAAGCGCACCGGCTACGGCGGGCCCTGTCCGCCGATCGGGCGCCACCGCTACTTCCACAAGCTCTACGCGCTCGATGCCGTCCTGCCCGCGATGGAGAATCCGACCAAGACCGAGCTCGAGCAGGCAATGAAGGGTCACGTGCTCGGAAGTGCCGAGCTGATCGGCACCTACCAGAAGTCCTAGATTCAGCCGTCAGCTGTCTGCCGCCAGCCGTCAGCGCCAGCGCAACGCTTGACGGTAGCCCGCGGCCTGTTGACGACTGACGACTGACGACTGACGACTGACGACTGATAACTGACGGCTCGCGAAGCGCAGATGCACGGATCGCTGGATCACCTGAAAATCGAAGTGGACATGCTGGCCCCGGGCGGGGAGCGCATCGTGGGCAAGAGCCCGCCGCTCGACGTCATCGCGCGGGGCATCGTTTTCGGCGAAGGCCCGGTGTGGGACGCGCGCAACCGGCAGCTTTTCTTCACCGACATCATCGGCGACACCATCTGGAAGTGGAAGCCGGGCGGGAAACAGGAGGCGGTCCTGCGCCCGTCGGTCAAGGCGAACGGCCTGTGCCTCGACCTCGAGAACCGGCTGGTGGTCGCCGGCTGGGGCGGGCGCACGGTGTTCCGTTTCGAGAAGGACGGCTCGCGCCAAACGCTCGCGGAGCGCTGGGACGGCAAGAAGCTCAACAGCCCGAACGATATCGTGGTGAAGTCGGACGGCTCGATCTGGTTCACCGACCCGCCGGGCGGGCTGCTCAACGTCGGCATGGTCGGCGACGATCTTCAGAGATATCTCGACAATCAGCCCGTGTTCCGGATCTCGCCGGACGGCAAGGCGATGACGATCGTGACCGACGATTTCGTCTATCCCAACGGCCTGTGCTTTTCCCCGGACGAGAAGCTGCTCTACGTGAACTGCAGCCGCGAACGGCTGATCCGCGTCTACGACGTGAAGGCCGGCGGCAGCTTGGGCAAGGGGCGGCTCTTCTACCAGTACACCGGTCCCGAGCGCGGCGTTCCCGACGGCATCAAGTGCGACGTCGAAGGCAACGTCTATTGCACGGCTCCGGGGGGAATCTGGGTGCACGACCTCTCGGGCAAGGTGCTCGCGCGCGTCAAGACGCCGGGGCACCATGCGACCAACATCGCCTGGGGCGACGACGACTGGCGCTCGCTGTACATCACCCTGATCGGTTCCGTGGTGCGCACGCGGTTGAACATTGCAGGCGTTCCCTCGCGGTAACGGAGACCGGGATGGCCTGGACCTTCGATCTCGTCGCCGGCCCGCGCAAGGGCAGGACCGGCGGTCTGGCGTGGGACGGGAGCGCGATGCTGTTCAGCGCCGTGCTGGAGGAACGCATCCTGCGTTACGACCCCGGCACCGGGAAAGCGGACATCTTCCGCCAGTACACCGGGCGCACCAACGGCATCGCCGTGGCCGCCGATGGATCGGTGTACGGCGCGCAGGAAGGCGGCCGGCGCGTCATTCATTTCCTCAACGACGGCTCGACGGCGCAGACCCATGATCTTCTGGACGGAGCCCATCACAACCAGCCGGCCGACGCCGTCGTGGACAGCAAGGGGCGCGTGTGGATCGCCGATCCCTACAACGCCCAGCCGCCCTATGGTCCTCCTGCGTATCCGTTCCTCGATCATGCATCGGTATTGCGGCTCGTGCGCGACCGGCGCCGCGCGTGGAAGCTCGAGCGTGTTACGCACGACACGCGGGGCCCGCGCTCGGTGTTGCTGTCGGCGGACGAGAAGACGCTGTACGTCGCGGACGGTGATGCGGACCGGGGCGACGTTTGCCAGCTGCTCGCCTGTCCCGTGAAGGCGGGCGGCGCCGTGGGGTCGTGCAAGGTATTGATGGTATTTGCGCCAGCGGAGCGCGGCATCGAGGGCATGTGTCTCGACAGCGAGGGCAATATCGTGGCGTGCGCGGGCTGGAAGAAAGGCGGCGTCGGGCCGGCGGTCCACGTCATCTCGCCGTCGGGGACGCCGCTGGAGACGCATCCCGCCCCGGCGGACCTGCCGATGCGTTGCGCGTTCGGCGACGCCGGATTGGCGAGCCTGTACCTCACCGCCGGCGACGGCGGCCTGTATCGCGCCCGGAACACCGGCCGTCGCGGATTGAACCGCTGAATTCGGAACTAGGGGGAGGCCTCATGCCCAGGATGACCGGCTCTCGGTTGTTCGCGGAGATGCTCAATGGTTACGGGGTCACGCACGTGTTTTTCGTGCCCACGATCCTGATGGATGCGCTGGCCGAGATGGACGACCTGGGCATCCGCAAGATTCTCACGCACGGCGAGAAGGCGGCGGCCTACATGGCCGACGGCTATGCGCGCGCGGCCAACCGGCCGGGCGTGTGCATGGCGCAGCAGATCGGCGCTTCGAACCTCGCGGCGGGATTGCGCGACGGATACATGGCGGGCTCACCCCTGATCGCCTTGACCGGCGGGCCCGCCACGGCGGGCCGCTACCGGCACGCCTACCAGGAGGTGGAGGACTTCACCCAGTTCGACGCGGTGACGAAACTCAACCTGCAGCTCGACGACCTGGCGCGCTTCCCGGACCTGGTGCGCCACCTGTTTCGCGCGGCGACTTCAGGAGCGCCCGGGCCGGTCCATCTGCGGTTGCGCGGCTCCCAGGGCCAGGGCGTCGAAGGGGAGGCCGACCTGCAACCCGTGGTCGAGACGCAGTTCGCGCGCGTCCCGGCGTTCCGTCCCGCCCCGGAAATGGATCGCGTGCGCGCGGCCGTTGGGCTGCTCTCCAGGGCGCGGAAGCCGATCATCGTCGCCGGCGGCGGCGTGGTTGCCTCGCAGGCGCAGGCCGAGCTGGTGGAACTCGCCGAAAAACTGCAAGTGCCCGTCGCCACTTCGCTCACCGCCAAGGGCGCCATCCTGGATACGCACCCGTTGTCAGTCGGCGTGGCGGGCACGTATTCGCGGGCGTGCGCGAACCAGGCCGTCTCGGAAGCCGACCTCGTGTTCTTCGTCGGCTGCCATGCCGGCGGGCAGGTGACCGCCAACTGGAGGATACCCGCCCCCGGCACGGCGGTGATCCAGCTCGACATCGACGCGGCGCAGCTCGGCAGGAACTATCCCAACGCGGTCTCGCTGCTCGGCGACGCGAAAGTCGCGCTGCGGCAGATGTGTGATGCCGCGGAGCGCAAGGAGCCCGAAAGCGCGAAGGCATGGACCGGGCACGTTCAACAGCTCGTCGCCGGGTGGCGCGCAAAGATGGAGCCGATGCTCGCATCGGACGCATCGCCCATGCGGCCGGAGCGCATCTGCCGCGAGGTCGCGCAGGCGCTGCCGGCCGACGGCGTGCTGGTTTCCGATACCGGGCACGCCGGCATGTGGACCGGGCAGTTGCTGGACATCACCCGGCCCGGCCAGCGCTATATCCGGTGCGAAGGCTCCCTGGGGTGGGGATTCCCCGGGGCAATGGGCGTGAAGTGCGCGCTGCCGGACCGGACAGTGGTGTGCTTCACCGGCGACGGCGGCTTCTACTACCACCTGCCGGAGCTCGAGACCGCGGCGCGCCATGGCATCAACCTCGTGGTGGTGGTGAACAACAACGGCGCGCTCAACCAGGAGATCCCGCTGGTCCGGGCGGCGTACAAGGAGAAGCGCGACGACCGCTCCGGCGAGCTGTGGCGGTTCCAGAAAGACGCCGACCTGGCCAAGGTGGCGGCAGCGCTGGGCTGCGCGGCATTCCGCGTGGAACGTCCGGGACAACTGAAGGATCTGCTGCCGCGCGCGTTTGCCATGGGCAAGCCGGTTGTTCTCGATTGCATCAGTGACGAGCAGGCGCTCGCCCCGACGGCGTGGCTGCCGGGAAAATAGCAGGGAGACCGCGATGAATTTCAGGGAAATGATGGCAAGCAGGCAGGCGTACCTCGCGCCGGCGGTGTTCAACCCGCTGTGCGCGAAGATCGCCGAGGCGGCGGGCTTCCAGGTGCTCTATCTCAGCGCCGGGGCGCTCGGCTACGTCAAGTGCAGCCTCGAGGCCAACCTGGGCGTGGCCGAGCTCGCCCAGGCGGGCCTGGACATCCGGGCGGCGTGCAGGCTGCCGTTGATCCTCGACGGCGCGTGCGGCTTCGGCGATCCCATGCACCTGCACCAGACGATGGCGATGGCCGAGGCGGCCGGGTTCTGCGCCATCGAGATCGAGGACCAGCTGCTGCCCAAGCGCGCGCACCATCACATCGGCATCGAGCACATGATCCCGCAGGAGCTGATGGTGGCCAAGATCAGGGAAGCGGTCCGCGCGCGCCGCGACCCGGACTTCGTGATCGTCGCCCGCACCAACGGCGTGCGCTCGAGCAGCATGGACGACGCGCTCAGGCGCTCGGAGGCGTACCGCAAGGCGGGCGCGGACATGCTGTTCTTCATCCCGCGCAACGCCGAGGAAGCCCGATTCATCGCGGAGCGGCTGCCGCCGCCGTTCATGTTCTCGGTCCAGGGCGACGGCCTGCAGACCTACGGCGGCATGACGCTGGAGGATTTCGGCGCGCTCGGCTACCGCATACTGGCGCTTACCACGCCGACGTTCTCCTTCCACCGCGCGATGCAGCAGACCTACCGCGCGCTCGCCACCGGGCAGCCGAGCCCGGTGCTGGCGGGCACGACGCGCAAGGCCGAGCAGGCGGCGCTGCACGACACCATCGGGCTGGACGCGCTGCTCGCCATCGAGAAGGCGACGGTCGAGAAATAGCGACGTCGTCCCCGCTGGATGGCGGGGCGGGCGGCGTTATTTCGACTTGCGGAAGAGCACGATGCGGTTCGAATTCGTGCCCAGGCTGTTGTTCCTGACGCCCCAGATGTTGGCGGTCTTGGTGAAGCGCTGGGTGTTGATCAGGATCGCCATGCACTCGAAGCCGGCCCGTGCGCCCAGCGGCGCGACGACCTCTTCGAGCTTGACTTCGCCGCGCCGGATCTCGCCGACCTCGAACGCGACCCATCCCCCCTCGCGGGTCACCCGGTAGAGCTCGGCGAACACCGGTGCCATCGCCTGCTCCCATTCCTCCACCGTCTTGCTCATGGTGATGCGCCCGGCGATCTTCTCGGGGTCGAACCCGTTGAACCAGCTGCGCAGCCAGTTGTCGCGTGCGTACTGCACGACGTCGAGGAACGGGGGAGAGGTCACGGTGAGCTGAACGCTGCCGGTCTCGAGGTCGAGCGTGCTCGAAGCCTCGCTCATCATGTAGTGGGCCTCTTCCGCGGCCGCGTGCAGCCGCCACCGCTCGGCGGCACTCAGCCGGCCTTGCAGCTGCATCGATTTTTTCAGGATCAGCGCCCGGATGTCGCGGTACCCCGGCTCCTGCTTGAGCCGGGCGTTGATCCGGAGCTGGTCTTCCGGGGAAACGGCCTGGTTGGGGGGCAGGGTGTAGACCGAAAAAAAGCCCGGGGAGTGTCCGGTCAGCCGGTTGGTCGCCACCATGCGGATCCAGCGGTCAGCGCGGTCCTCGTCGCCGTTCTGGCGCCGGCGGTAGAGATACTCGCGCAGGCCCAAAATCTCGTACTCGGTGTCGGGGTGGAAGAACATCGAGAGGTCGATGCCGCTCGGCGGCCGCGCCGCAAAGCGCAACGTTCTCAGCCGCGCGTCGATCTCGGCCACCGGCGGCAGCTCGAGCCGCGGGCGCGTGAGGATCGTGGATAACGGATTGACGTCGTTGACGATGACGTTACGCCCCTGCAGCGCGGCCTCCACCGCGGTCGTGCCGCGGCCGCTGAAGGGATCGTAGACGACCTCGCCGTGGCGCGTAAGCCGCTCGATGAAGTACGCCGGCAGTTGCGGCTTGAAGCAGGCGCGGTACGAGATCTCGTGGA
>Ga0156023_1118_pt2 | contig 25246 bp, 26 predicted proteins | sample RifCSPlowO2_02_FD_107677 | JGI IMG/M metagenome (GOLD analysis project Ga0156023, IMG submission 107677) | Betaproteobacteria bacterium RIFCSPLOWO2_02_FULL_67_26
GTCAGCGCCGACCTTGGCGTCGCGCGCGTGGTGGGGCGGGAGGTGAGCCGCGCCTGCAAGTCGGCGGCGGAGAAGCTTGCCCGCGACGGCGTCGCGGTGGAGGAAGCGCATCCCGACCTGTCGGACGCGGAGAAAACGTTTCTCACCTTGCGCGGCGCCGTGTTCATCGGGCGCCACGCCGAGCTGATGAAGAAATACCGGCATTTCTACAAGCAGGAGATCATCGACAACACCGAGTTCGGGCTCAGTCTGAAACCCGAGGAGATCATTGCCGCCGAGGTCGCGCAAGGCGAGTTGATCCGGCGCACGGCACGATGGTTCGAGAATTACGATCTTCTGGTCTGCCCCGCGGTGTCGTGCCCGCCGTTCGACGTCAGCCAGCGCTACCCGACCGAAGTCGACGGCGTGCCGTTCGAAGGCTACATGGGCTGGCTGATCCTGACCTGCGCCATCACGGTCACCGCCTGCCCGGTGGTTTCGCTCCCGGGAGGGTTCACCTCCACCGGACTACCCATCGGGTTGCAGCTGGTGGGTCCACCACGCAACGAAGCGCGACTCCTCGCCATGGCCTCGTACGTGGAATCGCTCCTGGACGTGACGCCGAAGACACCGATCGATCCGCGCGAGCGGGGAGCAGCGTGATCATGAGCGAAGCCAGGTCCCTCCCGCTGCAGGGCGTCAAGGTGATCGAGCTGGGCACCTTGATCGCCGGCCCGTTCTGCGCGCGGGTGCTCGCCGAGTTCGGCGCGGAGGTGATCAAGATCGAGTCCCCGGACGGCGGCGATCCATTGCGGAAATGGCGCAAGCTGCACCAGGGCACGTCGCTCTGGTGGTACGCGCAGGCGCGCAACAAGAAGTCGGTGACGCTGAATCTGAAGCACCCGGAAGCGCAGGAGATCGTGCGCCGGCTCGCGGCGGACGCCGACATCGTGATCGAGAACTTCCGTCCCGGGGCGCTGGAGAAGTGGGGCCTCGGCTGGGATGTGCTCTCGAAGCTCAACCCGCGCCTGATCATGGTCCGGCTTTCCGGCTTCGGGCAGACCGGGCCGTACCGCGACCGCCCCGGCTTCGGCGCGATCGGCGAATCCATGGGCGGGATGCGCTACGTCACCGGCTACCCTGACCGGCCGCCGGTGCGGGTGGGCGTCTCGATCGGCGACTCGATCGCCGCGCTGCACGGGGTGATCGGCGCGCTGATGGCCATGCACCATCGCAACGTGAACGGCGGGCGCGGGCAGGTCATCGACGTCGCGCTCTACGAAGCGGTGTTCAACATGATGGAAAGCGTGCTGCCCGAGTACGACATGTACGGCTTCGTGCGCGAGCGCAGCGGCGCGTCGCTACCGGGCATCGTGCCCTCGAATACCTACGTCACGCGCGACCGCAAGTTCGTCGTGATCGGCGCCAATGCCGATTCGATCTTCAAGCGCATGATGAACGCGATCGGACGCGCGGACCTGGCGAATGACCCGGCGCTCGCGCACAACGATGGGCGTGTTGCGCGCACGGAGGAGATCGAGAGGGTGATCAGCGATTGGGTCGCCGCGAACGACCTCGAGCGCGTGCTGGCGGTGCTGGAAAAGGCCGACGTGCCGAGCGGCAAGATCTACGACATCGCCGACATCGCGCAGGACCCGCACTACGCGGCGCGCGAGATGATTCTTGACCACCGCCTCAAGGGCGGCGAATCCCTGAAGCTGCCCGGCATCGTGCCCAGGCTGTCGGAAACGCCCGGCGCGACGAAGTGGGTGGGCCCGGCGCTGGGCGAGCACACGGCGGAAGTGCTGGCGGCGCTCGGCTACAGCGGGGAGCAGCAGCGGGGACTGAAGGAGCGCGGCGTCACCTAATGCTGGTGACGAGTTCACGGGTTCCACCGTGATGGGCTATTATGCTTCGAAGCGATGGAGGAGAGGGCCATGATCGTCCGTGACATCGTCAAGATGAAAGGCAGCAACGTCTTCAGCATCGGGCCCGAGGGCAAGGCGTCCGAGGCGTTGAGCCTGATGGTGAAGAACGACATCGGCTCGCTGGTGGTGCTGGACGGGGGCAGGCTTGCCGGCATGCTCACCTTCCGCGAGGTGCTCAAGGCACTCGACGCGCACAAGGGCGGCGTGCTCGATCTCAAGGTCGGGGACGTCATGATCCGCAACCCCGCCTGCGGCAGCCCCGAGGACTCGCTCGAGAGCCTGCGCGAGATCATGAACAAGGACCACATCCGCTACCTGCCGGTGAAGGAAGGCGACCAGCTGCTCGGCGTGATCTCCTTCCACGACGTCGCCAACGCCGTGATCAAGGAAACCACGTTCCACAACCGCCTGCTGAAGAGCTACATCAAGAACTGGCCCGAGGAAGAGAAGGCCGGCAAGTGACGGCGGCGGCGATGGCGGCGGCGCCCGCCGTCGGCCCGGACGGCCGGAAGCGGGGCCCGTCTAGAGCGTGAGCGGCCTTGCGGCCGCGCCGAGCGCCTGGGGTTGGTCGCGCCAGGTGGCCGGATCGGTGTCCACGAACAACTCCACCGTAATGCCGTCCGGGTCGCTCACGTACAGGGAGAGCGTCGTCACGTGCTCGGTGGTCCGCAGCACCGGCGCGCCCGCGGCATCGATGCGCGCCTTGGCCTCGCGCAGCGCCTCGACTTCGTCGCCGATCTTGAACGCCACGTGAAACACGCCGGCGCGGGCCGGATCGTTGGGCCCGGCGCCCGCCCCCAGCTCCACCAGGGCGAGATCGTGGTGTTTCTGGCCGAGCGAAAAGAACGCCATCCGGCGCCCGCCCGGACTGCCGAGCGACACCAGCGGCAGCCCCAGAACGTCGCGGTAGAACGCGATCGAGCGATCCAGGTCGACGACCTGCAACACGATGTGCCCAAGCTCGCGGATGCGCACGGGACCTCCTGTCGGTGTGGCTGCGATTATTCGCGCCGGAATGGTTCAAGTCAATGGTGTCACTGTGCTAGGCTCGGCGCGAAAGGCAGGCGCATAGTTACGGATGGCCGAACACGCGATCAGCAGGAGTCTCGCGCCGGGCGTGCGCCCGCGCGAAGTCTGGGCGTGGGCGATGTACGACTTCGCCAACTCCGGCTACACCACGGTGGTCATCACCGCCGTGTTCAACGCCTATTTCGTGGCCGCGGTCGCCGGCGGCGCGCCGTGGGCGACCTTTGCCTGGACCGCGGCGCTGGCGGTCTCCTACGCGCTGATCGTGCTCACGGCGCCGGTGATCGGCGCCTACGCGGACACGCACGCCGCGAAGAAGCGCCTGCTCGTCTTCACCACGATGGGCTGCGTGGTGTTCACCGCGGGTCTCGCCGCGGTCGGGCGCGGCGATCTCGGGCTTGGCGTCGCGCTGGTCATCCTGTCCAATTTTTTCTTCGGCACCGGCGAGAACCTGATCGCCGCGTTCCTGCCGGAGATCGCGCAGGGCGAGGCGCTGGGACGCGTGTCGGGCTGGGGCTGGAGCCTGGGCTACTTCGGGGGCATCGTCACGCTGGGCGCCTGCCTGGCTTACGTCACCCACGCGCAGGCGCAGGGCGCAACCGCCGCCGAGTTCGTGCCGGTCACGATGCTGATCACCGCGGGCGTATTCCTGCTGGCGAGCCTGCCGACGTTCCTTTTCCTGCGCGAGCGCGCCGTGCCCGTCGCCGGCGCCGGCGATATCCTGAAGAGCGCCTTTGCGCGCGTCGCCGGCACGCTCGGGCACGCGCGTCGCTACGCCGACCTGTGGCGCTTCCTGACCTGCCTCGTGTTCTACCAGGCGGGCATCCAGACCGTGATCGCGCTGGCGGCGGTGTACGCGCAGGAAGTCATGGGGTTCACCACGCGCGACACGATAGTCCTGATACTGGTCGTGAATCTCACCGCCGCGGCCGGCGCGTTCGTCTTCGGTCAGGTGCAGGACCGGCTGGGTCACGTGCGCACGCTGGCCGTGACGTTGATCGGCTGGATACTGACCGTATTGCTGGCGTGGGCGGCCGAAGGGCCGGCACTGTTCTGGGTCGCCGCCAACCTGGTCGGCGTGTGCCTCGGCTCGAGCCAGTCCGCGGGGCGCGCCCTCGTCGGTTACTTGAGTCCCCCCGCGCGCACGGCGGAATTCTTCGGTCTGTGGGGGCTTGCGGTGAAGCTCTCCTCCATCCTCGGCCCGCTGACCTACGGCGCGGTCACCTGGGCGACGCAGGGCAATCACCGGCTGGCGATCCTCGCGACGGGCCTGTTCTTCGTCATCGGCCTGGCGATACTTGCGGGGCTGGACACTGCGCGCGGCCGGACGGCGGCCCTGAAGGCAGAAGGGTGAAGGCAGAAGGCAGAGGGAGCAAAAGAAACACGAGTCACCGGTCACTGGTCACCACTCACCGGTTTCAACTACAATCCCTTTCCACTTCGGCCTCGTCAACAGAGGCGGTTCAGGGGGCGGCATGGCACTCAATCTATTTGGCGGCGGCAAGGTCGACCATCAGATGGCCGACCCCAGGCGGGCGCGCGAAATCGTCTCGGAACTGCCGGCGAACAATTCGTCCAAGGCGCTCGAGGAAATCGTCGAATGGCTCGAGTCCCTGACCCGGACGGAAGGCTTCAAGCTCGACCGCCGCCTGGAAGTCGTCGACATGCTGGACGGCGCCGCCAAGAACCACCAGCGCAAGGTCGCCCAGGAGTACCTGGCGCTGCAGCGCAGCCAGAAATTCCAGGAGAACAAGCTGTGGAACGGCGCCTACGATTTCTGGCGGCACCTGGGCGAGGCCTACGAACTGTGCATCAAGCAGCACGAAAGCGGATTCAGCGGCGCCGCGGTGGTGAAGAAGAGCCTGCCGATGATCGTCGCGCGGGCGGTGCGCGCGCTGACGCTGCAGGTCAAATGGACGCTGCTGCGCTACGGTCCGGTCGAGCCGCGGGTATTCCAGGAGCTGTCGCGGCTCTACCAGTTCGCCGAATCCCGGGGATTCGCGGAGAGCGTGATCACGGTCTATCCGGGCGCGCATGGACACGGCAGCGTCAGGCAGGAGTTTCTCAAGGCCGTCATGCTTTCCGCATCCTCGACCGACGGGCTGACGCCGGCCAGGCAGGAGATCGCCGAGCGCGCCGTCGCGCACTTCTCGGAGCATTTCCAGCTGTCGAAGACGCCGGACGCGCTCAATTACTGCTTCAACCTCGCGGAGCCCAAGGCCCCGGTGCGCCGGATCACGGTGAAGGACGCCGCCCCGGGCCTGCGTTACTTCGGCGCCGGGGAAGGGCTGCCGCGGCTCAATGCGCTGATCGGGCAGGTCCGGCAGTCCGGCATGATACCCGGCGACGTCAATCTCGGCGGGATCCAGGAGAAGGAACTCGTCATCGGCGTGCTCAAGCACCTCGCGCAGTACTGGTCGGACAAGCCGCCGGCCCGCAGCTCGGAACGGCGCCATACCGCGGGCAGCGTGTCCGTCGTGCCCGGATTCTCCGAAATCCTCAACACCCTCGACCCGGCATCGGGCGACGACCTGGATTTCAGCCAGGACTCATCCTCGCAGGCGACGGAGAACTGGGTGGTGGTGAACGTGAGCGAAGGCGGCTACGGCGCCATCGTCCCGCCGAAGAAAAGCGAATGGCTCAAGGTGGGCACCCTGGTCGGATTGCAGAGCGAAACCTCGAAGCACTGGGGCGTCGGCCTGGTGCGGCGCATCTCGTCCGACGAGCACCAGCAGCGGCGCGTCGGCGTCCAGCTGATCACGAAGGCCGCGCTCCCGATCAAGGTGGGAAAATCCGCCTCGAGCGCGCCGGGCGACGTGCAGTCCGCAATCCTGCTTTCCACGTCGCCGGACGCCAAGGGCGAGGTGGGCGTCATTCTGCGCGATGGCATATTCAACGGCCGCGACAGCCTGAACATGATGGTGAAGGACAAGTCCTACCTGCTGATGCCGTCCAGCATGGTCGAGGACGGCGAGGACTTCGACTGGGCGAAGTTCAAGGTCATGCAGCGGGCGGGCTGATAAGCGGCGCAATCGATCCGATCTGGTCTGAAAGATTTTACATAAACACGATAAACCGCTATCCTCGACCTTGGATATTTTATCCAGCGGCTGGGGTTTCGCTTTACGCGAAGTAACAGGGAATCGTGTGTAAATCACGAGCTGTCGCGCAACTGTGAGTAACGCATAAGTTTTCGCCGATAATGCCCACTGTTCCGGCAACGGAACGGGAAGGGCGGCGAAAGCGTTACGAGCCAGGAGACCTACCTTATCCGCCACGGCGATGCTTCCGCGGTCTGGGGCTCAGTCGGGTGGACTTTTTTGCGCCTGCGGTGGCGGGGCGCGTTCGCCTTTCCTCTTTCCGCGGCGGGATCGCTATGTTCTCGATAGTGTCAACCCGTGAAAGGAAAGATGCAGATGCTTACGCACAACCTCGGCTATCCGCGTATCGGCAACCACAGGGAACTCAAAAGAGCCTGCGAAAGTTATTGGTCTTCCCAGAGCAGTCTTGATGAACTCCTGGAGGCTGGCCGGACCATGCGCCGGAATAGCTGGCTGCTGCAGCGCGAGGCGGGCATTGATTTAATCCCCTGCAACGATTTCTCGTTTTATGACCATGTGCTCGATCTCTCGCTCATGGTCGGTGCGATATCCGCGCGCTACCGGGCGCTGCTCGAGAAATCCGATGGTTCCGGATTGGATTTGTACTTCGCCATGGCGCGGGGCTATCAGAAAAATGGTCTCGATCTCATCGCCATGGAAATGACCAAGTGGTTCGACACCAACTACCACTATCTGGTCCCGGAGTTTACGAAGAATCAGGCTTTCAGTTTGACCTCACGGAAGGTTCTGGATGAATTTAAGGAGGCGAAGGCGCTTGGCATCAACGCAAAGCCCGTCTTGATCGGACCGGTGAGTTATCTGCTCCTGGGCAAGGAGAAAGAACCGGGATTCAACCGCCTCGACCTGCTCGACCGGCTTCTGCCGGTTTACCTGCAAGTCCTTGGGGAACTTGAAGGGATCGGCGCGCAATACATCCAGATCGACGAACCTTTCCTCGCGCTGGATTTGAAGGACGAAGCGAAGCGCGCCTATGAATCGGTCTATGCCGAGATTGCAAAGGCATGCCCCGGACTCACGATCATTCTTGCCACCTACTTTGCAGGTCTCGACGATAACGCCAGGCTTGCCGCGAGTCTTCCGGTGCGCTTCCTGCATCTGGACCTGGTCAGAGCGCCAGCCCAACTGGAAACCGTGTTGTCCTTGATCCCTTCCGAGTTGAGCCTCTCGCTGGGGGTCGTGGATGGCCGCAACGTGTGGAAAAACGATTTCGCGCGCTCCTTGGCGCTGATCGGCAAGGCCGTCGAGAGACTCGGCAGCGAGCGAGTGGCGGTGGCGCCTTCCTGCTCGCTGCTGCACGTGCCTTGTGACCTGGCGCTCGAAAAGGACGATATGGCCTTGCCCCGCGAGATCAGGCACTGGCTGGCGTTCGCCCGGCAAAAGCTTGATGAAGTCGTCACGCTCGGGGGGCTGGCGCAGCCCGAGACCCACAAACGATATGCCAACAGCCTCAAGGAAAACATCCTCGATGCGGAGAGCCGCCGCCAGTCGGCTTTGGTGCACCGGTCAGGGGTGAAACAGCGGCTGGCCTCCATCCGTCCCGCAGACCTCAATCGCCAAAGCCCCTTTGGCGTGCGCCAGGAAAAGCAACACGCGGTTCTCAATCTGCCTTTATTTCCCACGACCACCATCGGATCCTTCCCGCAAACCGATGAAGTGCGTAAATTCAGGCTCCGGTTCCGTAAGAGTGAACTGACGGAAGAGCAGTACGAGGCGGCAATTCGCGGGGAAACCGAGCAGGCCATCCGCTGGCAGGAAGAGGTCGGTTTGGATGTGCTGGTGCACGGCGAGTTCGAGCGCAATGACATGGTGGAGTACTTCGGCGAACTTCTGGACGGTTTCGCGTTTACTGCAAACGGTTGGGTGCAGAGCTACGGTTCGCGCTGTGTCAAGCCACCCATCATCTACGGCGACGTGGAGCGCCAAGCGCCGATGACGGTGAAATGGTCGCAATATGCCCAGTCGCTCACCTCAAAACCGGTTAAGGGGATGCTCACAGGGCCGGTCACGATCCTGCAATGGTCATTTGTGCGGGACGATCAGCCGCGTTCGATCACAACGAAGCAGATCGCCCTGGCGATCCGTGATGAAGTGTGCGATCTCGAAAAAGCCGGCATCCGCATCATCCAGATCGATGAGCCGGCCATCCGCGAGGGGCTGCCCCTGCGCAAGGCGGAGTGGAGAGACTATCTCCGTTGGGCGGTGGATGCCTTCCGGTTGACCTCCTCCGGAGTGACCGACGAGACCCAAATCCACACTCATATGTGCTACTCGGAGTTCAACGACATCATCGAGTCTGTTGCCGAGATGGATGCCGATGTCATCACCATCGAAACATCCCGGTCGCAAATGGAGCTGCTCGACGTCTTCGCGAGCTTCCGTTATCCAAACGAAATCGGTCCGGGCGTCTACGACATCCACTCGCCACGTGTTCCGACCGAAAAGGAGATGAGCGCGCTGCTGAACAGGGCACGGGCTGTACTTTCAGCCCGCAACCTTTGGGTCAATCCCGACTGCGGTCTGAAGACCCGGAAATGGCCGGAAACCAGGGCGGCACTTGCCAATATGGTCGCCGCTGCGAAGGCGTTGCGGGAGCAAACATGAACATTTTACTTCTGTTTTGCTAAAACTTGGTTGAGCCAAGTGCCGATATCCCTGATTTCCTGCGCGCACACGGAGTGCTGCATCGGGTACTGGCGCCATTCCACGGTGTAGCCGAGCCCGGTCAGGAAAGTCATCGAGCCCGCCCCCATCACGAGCGGTACGACAGGGTCGAAGAGCCCGTGCGCCATGAAGACCGGTGTGGTCTTGTTGGCTGGAGCCGCTTCCAGCGTCAGCGAGTCCGCGAGCGGCAGGTAGGTCGAGAGTGCCATCACGCCGGCGAGCCGTTCCGGGTGCCTGAGCCCGGTCTGCAGCGCAATCGCGCCGCCCTGCGAGAACCCGGCGAGCACGACTTTCCCGGCCGCGGTTCCACGCTTGGTCTCGCGTTCGACCAGCGCGGCGATTTGCTCCTGCGACTCGTGGATGCCGACCGCGTCGGGCCGCCGCGACTTGCCTTCCAGGTCGCCGAAGGAAACGTCGTACCAGGCGCGCATCACAGCACCACCGTTGATCGTCACCGCCCGCATCGGCGCGTGCGGGAACACGAAGCGGATGGCGGGCGCGCCGTCGAGCCCGAGCTCGTTCACGACCGGCACGAAATCGTTGCCGTCCGCGCCGAGGCCGTGCATCCAGATCACCGACGCGCTCGGATTCTTGCCGGTCTCGATCTCGATGGTTTCGAGTACGCCACTGGTTGGCTTGTTCACCACGTGTCAACCGTCAGTCGTCAGCCATCAGTCGTCACTTCCTGGGCCTGATGGCCGACTTCGGGCGAAACGCTTTCACCACGGCCTCGTGGGTCTCGATGTACGGCCCGCCGATCAGGTCGATGCAATAAGGAACAGCGGCAAAGATGCCGTTGACGATAGTCTTGCCGCTCTCATCCTTGACGCCCTCGAGCGTTTCCTTGATCGCCTTCGGCTGGCCGGGCAGGTTGAGGATCAGCGTCTTGCCGCGGATCACGCCGACCTGCCGCGAGAGGATCGCCGTCGGCACGAACCTGAGGCTGACCTGCCGCATCTGCTCGCCAAAGCCCGGCATGACCTTGTCGGCGACGGCAAGGGTGGCCTCCGGCGTGACGTCGCGCGGCGCGGGGCCGGTGCCGCCGGTGGTGAGCACCAGATGGCAGCCTTCCTGGTCCACGAGTTCCTTCAGCGCCGCCTCGATCGCCGGCCGCTCGTCGGGAATGAGGCGTTTCACCATGCGCACGGCGGGCGCCGCGACCGCCTTTCCGAACCACTCCTCGAGCGCCGGGATGCCTTCGTCCTTGTAGGCGCCCTGCGAGGCGCGGTCGCTGATCGAAACCAGCCCGACCACCAGTTCTTCATTTGCCGTCGTCATAGGGGCGCAAGTATAGCGCGCACGCCGGTCAACTGAGTCGGTCACCCGCGCGGCCGCGCCCGTAACGCCGCGAGCGCGGCGCGTATCGGCCCGGCATCGACCCGGCGCATCAGCTTGCCGATGTACTGGAGCTGGCGGCGGCGCGCCCCGCGCGCGGTGATGCGCCGCGCCGCCTCGACCGCGTCGCGCAATGACTCGGGCAACTCGATTGCCGCGAGCTGCTCCGCGCTCAACTCGACGAGCTCCGCGCCGAGGTCCTGCAGCGCATGCACCTGCTTCTTGCGCTGCGTCTTGCTGGGCCGGTCGCCGTCAGTCGCCACTCGTCACCCGTCTCTGGTTCATCGGCAAGCTGCTATGATAGCGCTCCTTTTTCCAGCCGCCTTTCCGCGCGCGAAGTCAGATGCCCGACCCGCATTTTCCCCACAGCTCCGCCGAGCTCAGCCAGATCGCGAAGGACGTGCTCGACTACGCGGTGCAGCGTGGCGCCGGTGCCGCCGAAACCGACGTGAGCGAGGGGACCGGCCAGACCGTGACGGTGCGCCGGGGCGAGGTCGAGACGATCGAATACAACCGCGACAAGGGCATCGGTGTCACCGTCTATATCGGCAAGCAGCGCGGGCACGCCAGTACCACGGATTTCACTCCCCAGGCGGTGCGCGACACCGTGGACGCGGCGCTCTCGATTGCGCGCTTCACCGCGGCCGATGAATGCGCCGGTCTCGCAGACGAGGACGGCCTGGCGCGCGACATTCCCGATCTCGACCTCTGGCACCCCTGGGCGCTGCCGGTCGAGCGCGCGATCGAGCTCGCGAAGGCGTGCGAGGACGCCGGATTCGCGGTGGACAAGCGCATCACCAATTCGGAGGGCGCCACGGTGTCCACCCAGGGCTCCCACTTCATTTATGGCAATACCCTGGGCTTCCTGGCGGGCTATTCCAGTTCGCGCCACGGCGTGTGGTGCGCCCTGGTCGCGGGCAGGAACGACGAGATGCAGCGCGACGACTGGTACGAGACCGGCCGCGATGCGGCCGATCTGCCCGATCCCGCCGGCGTCGGTCGCCGCGCGGGAGAGCGCGCCGTGCGACGGCTCGGCGCCCGCAAGATCGCGACGACGCAGGCGCCGGTGCTGTTCGAAGCGCCGGTCTCGGCCACCCTGCTCGGCCATTTCGTCGGGGCCGTTTCAGGCGGAAATCTTTACCGGAAGTCTTCCTTCCTTCTCGACTGCGCCGGCAAGCAGGTGTTCGCGCCACTCGCCGACATCAGCGAGCAGCCGCACGCCCGGAAAGGCCTGGCCAGCGCGGCGTTCGACGAGGAAGGCGTGGCGACGCGCCCGCGCGAGGTGGTGGCAGCCGGCGTGGTGCAGGGCTATTTCCTCGGCAGCTACTCGGCGCGGAAGCTCAAGCTCAAGTCCACCGGCAACGCTGGCGGCAATCACAACCTGACGCTGCGCGACACCGGGGCCGATTTCGCCGGGATGCTGAAGGCGCTGGGAACCGGCCTGCTGGTGACGGAGCTGATGGGGCAGGGCGTCAACTCGGTGACCGGCGATTACTCCCGCGGTGCCGCGGGCTACTGGGTGGAGCGGGGCGAGATCGCCTACCCGGTGCAGGAGATCACGATCGCGGGCAACCTGAAGGACATGTTCCGCGGCATTGTTGCCGTCGGAAACGACGTGGTGCGCCGCGGCTCCCGCTACTGCGGCTCGATCCTGATCGAGCACATGACGATAGCGGGGGATTGAATTGGCGAACCACGCCGGACTTCGATGCTAAAATCAATGGTTTACAGGACAGACGAGTCGCAATGTATTCGCACAAGGACACCGTCGAGCGCTTCGATCCGGAGTTGTGGACCGCGATCGAGCATGAGCAGCAGCGCCAGGAAGACCACATCGAGCTGATCGCCTCCGAGAACTACGCCAGCCCGCGCGTGCTGCAGGCGCAGGGATCGGTACTGACCAACAAGTACGCCGAAGGCTATCCCGGCAAGCGCTATTACGGCGGCTGCGAGCACGTCGACGTGGCCGAGCAGCTGGCGATCGACCGCGCGAAACAGCTGTTTCACGCCGGTTACGCGAACGTGCAGCCGCATTCCGGCGCCCAGGCGAACGCGGCGGTGTATTACGCGGTGCTCCATCCGGGCGACACCCTGCTCGGCATGGCGCTCGACGCGGGCGGCCACCTCACGCATGGCGCCCGGGTGAGCCTGTCCGGCCGCTACTTCGATGCGGTGGCCTACGGCCTTGACGACGAGACGGAAGAGATCGATTACGCCGAGGTCGAGGAGCTCGCGCACGTCAAGAAGCCGAAGCTGATCGTCGCCGGCGCTTCGGCCTACTCGCTCGTCATCGACTGGAAGCGGTTCCGCGCGATCGCGGACAAATGCGGCTCGCTGCTGATGGCGGACGTCGCGCACTACGCGGGACTGATCGCGGCGGGATTGTACCCGAGCCCGGTCGGCATCGCCGATTTCGTGACGACGACGACCCACAAGACGCTGCGCGGTCCGCGCGGCGGGATGATCCTGTCGAACGCAGAGCACGAGCGGGTGCTGAATTCGGCGGTATTTCCCGGCACGCAGGGCGGGCCGCTGATGCACGTCATCGCCGCCAAGGCGGTCGCGCTCAAGGAGGCGATGTCGAAGGATTTCCGGAATTACCAGGAGCAGGTTCTCGACAACGCGCGCGTGATGGCCAAGGCGCTGCAGGAGCGCGGCTACCGCATCGTCTCCGGCCGCACCGAATGCCATATGTTCCTGGTGGACCTGCGCGGGAAGAAGCTCACCGGGCGCGAGGCGGAGCTCGCGCTCGGCCAGGCCAACATCACGGTCAACAAGAACGCCGTGCCCAACGACCCGCAGAAGCCTACGGTCACCAGCGGCGTCCGCATCGGGTCGCCGGCCATGACCACGCGCGGCTTCAAGGAGATCGAGGCCGAGCAGCTCGCGAACCTCATCGCCGACGTGCTCGACGCCCACGATGATACCAAGGTGATCCAGCGGGTCGCGGGGGAAGTGAAAAAGCTCTGCGCGAAGTTTCCCGTCTATGGAAACTAAGTGAAGTGCCCCTTCTGCAATTCCCCCGACACCCAGGTCATCGACTCGCGGGTGAGCGACGATGGCGACAGCATCCGGCGCCGGCGCAAGTGCGCCGCGTGCAACAAGCGCTTCACCACCTACGAGACGGTGGAGCTGCGGATGCCGCAGGTGGTGAAGCAGGACGGCAGCCGGGCCGAGTTCGATCTTGACAAGCTGCGAACCGGGTTCATGCGGGCGTTGCACAAGCGGCCGGTGCCGACGCAGCTGGTGGACGAGGCCATCGCCACCATCACGCAGGACGTGCTCTCGCTCGGGGGGCGCGAGATCGAGTCGCGGCGCGTCGGCGAGATGGTGATGCGCGAGCTGCACAAGCTCGACCAGGTCGCGTACATCCGCTTCGCATCGGTCTACCGGAGCTTCCAGGGCGTGGATGACTTCCAGGACGCGATCAAGGAAGTCCAGCGTCCCGCCAGCAAGAAATAGAGCGTGAGTAGTGAATAGCGAGTAGTGAGTGGACTCTGATTTCGTGTTCACCGCTGACGACCACCGCCATATGGCCCGCGCACTGGAGCTGGCGGAGCGCGGGCTCTACACCACGGCGCCCAACCCGCGCGTGGGCTGCGTGATCGTGCGCGATGGCGTGGTGGCGGGCGAAGGGTGGCACGAGCGCGCCGGCGCGCCGCATGCCGAGATCGCCGCGCTCGCGCTAGCGAAGGAGCATGCTCGCGGCGCCACGGCTTACGTGTCGCTCGAGCCTTGCGTGCACCAGGGGCGGACCGGCCCCTGCACCGAAGCGCTGATCAGGGCGGGGGTCGCGCGGGTGGTGGCGGCGCTCCAGGATCCCAACCCGCTGGTGGGGGGCAAGGGACTGGATGCGCTCGGGCGCGCCGGCATCGCGGTGAGCGCCGGGCTGATGGCGGACGAGGCGCGCGAGCTCAATATCGGCTTCGTCTCGCGCATGACGCGCGGGCGCCCGTGGGTCAGGATGAAGGTCGCGGCGAGTCTCGACGGCAAGACGGCGCTCCTGAACGGCAGGAGCCAATGGATCACCGGGGAGGCGGCCCGCAGGGACGGGCACCACTGGCGCGCGCGCGCCTGCGCGGTGCTGACCGGCGCCGGCACGGTGCGCGACGATGATCCCCGGCTCACGGTGCGCGACGTGCTCACTCCCCGGCAGCCGTTGCGCGTCGTGGTGGACAGCAGGCTGGAGACCCCGCCCGGCGCGAAAATACTCGAAGGCGGCGGCACGCTCGTCGCGGCAGCGACCGGGGATCGTGTGAAGATCGCCGCCCTCGAGGCGAAGGGCGCCGAGGTGATCGAGTTGCCGAACAGCGCCGGCAAGGTCGAGCTGGGGAGCCTGTTCCGGGAGCTGGCGCGCCGGGAAGTCAACGAAGTGCACGTCGAGGCCGGCTTTCGCCTGAACGGCTCCCTGGTGCGCGAGGGCTACGCCGACGAGGTGCTGGTCTATCTCGCGCCCGCGCTCATCGGCGACAAGGGGCACGGCATGTTCGAGCTGCCCGAGCTGACCGACCTTTGCGGGCGGCGGGAGCTCAGGATCAGCGATGTGCGCCGGGTCGGGCCGGATGTCCGGATCATGGCAAGGTTCGTATAATGTTTACCGGGATTGTGGCCGCGGTGGGCACGGTGCGCGATGTGGAGCCGGCACGCGCAGGACGGCGGCTCGGGATCGACGCGGGCAGGTTCGGGCTGAAGGACGTCGCGGTCGGTGACAGCATCGCGGTGAACGGCGTGTGCCTGACCGTCGTGGCCCGGAAAGGACGGAGTTTCGAGGCTGACGTGTCGCGCGAGACGCTGGCGTGCACCACCGGTTTCGCCAGAGGCAGCCGTGTCAACCTGGAGAAAGCGCTGCGCCTGGCGGACCGGCTCGGCGGGCACCTCGTCAGCGGCCACGTGGACGGCGTGGGGAGCGTGACGCAGGTGAGGCCGGCCGGGAAAAGCCGCGTGATCGTGCTCAGGGCCCCGGGCGATCTGGCGAAATACATCGCGCGTAAGGGCTCGGTCGCGGTCAACGGCGTGAGCCTGACGGTGAATGATGTGAAAGGAGCGGAATTCGCGGTGAACCTGATACCGCATACTCTGGCTGCCAGCAATCTTGGCGCGCTGCGCGCGCGGGACCGGGTCAACCTCGAAGTGGATATCATGGCGCGCTACATCGAACGCCTCGGAAAACGGTAATGGGTAATGCGCGAAAGCCGTTAGAGTTGGAAATCGGGGTTTACCCATCACCCATCACCCATCACCCATCACGGAATTTGGTATGAGTTCGAGACCGGAAACGGGCGTCAGCCCGATCACCGACATCATCACCGACATCAAGGCCGGCCGGATGGTGGTGCTGGTGGACGAGGCGGAGCGCGAAAACGAGGGCGACCTGCTGATCGCGGCCGAGTTCGTCACGCCCGAGGTCGTCAATTTCATGGCGCGCTACGGCCGCGGTCTCATCTGCCTGACGCTGACCGAGGAGAAGTGCCGGGGCCTCAACCTGCCGCTGATGGTCGCGAACAACCGTTCGCCGCTCGGCACCAACTTCACCGTGTCGATCGAGGCGGCGGAGGGCGTCACCACGGGGATCTCCGCCGCCGACCGCGCGCGCACCGTGCAGGTGGCGATCCGGCCCGATGCGAGCCCGTCCGACCTGGTGCAGCCCGGGCATATTTTTCCGTTGATGGCCGAGAATGGCGGCGTGCTCGTGCGCGCCGGCCACACCGAGGCGGGCTGCGATCTGGCGCGCCTCGCCGGATTGTCCCCGGCCGCGGTGATCTGCGAGGTCCTCAAGGACAACGGCGAGATGGCGCGGTTGCCGGACCTCATCGAGTTCGCCGCGCAGCACCAGCTGAGGATCGGCACCATCACCGACCTCATTCAGCATCGCGGCCACACCGAGTCCCTGGTGGCGCGCGTGGCGGAGCGCGATATCGAGACCGTCCACGGGAAATTCCGGCTCTATGTCTATAGCGACCGGATCGCGCGCGAGACGCATCTCGCCCTGGCGAAGGGCAGGCCGGTCCCGGGCCGCGAGGCGCTGGTGCGCGTGCACGAGCCGGTGTCGGTGGTCGACCTGCTCGACGTGGAGAGCCGCAGCCACTCGTGGAACTTCAACGACGCGCTCGCCGCCGTGGGTCGCGCCGAGTGCGGCGTGATCGTGCTGTTGCACCGGCAGGAAAGCGCCGACGAGCTGCTGGAGCGCGCGCGGGCGCGCGACGGGCAGGCGGCGGCGCCCGGCATGGCGTTGAGGAATTACGGCATCGGCGCCCAGATCCTCAAGGACCTGGGGGTGAGGAAAATGCGCCTGCTGGCATTGCCGCGGAGAATGCCCAGCATGGCGGGCTTCGGGCTGGAAGTCACGGGTTACCTGCAGCCAGGGGCAAAAACGTGATCTCCCGATCTCCCGAAATCTGAATGGCACGCTACGACGATATCGAGGAACTGGACCCGGGCCTGGACGGGAAGGGTCTGCGCATCGGCATCGTGCTGAGCCGTTTCAACCAGGACGTTGGTGAAGGGCTGCTCTCCGCCTGCACGGCGGCGCTCGCCAAGCAGGGCGTGCGGGCATCCGACCTGCTCATCGTCTCGGTGCCGGGGGCGCTGGAAGTCCCGCTGGCGCTGCAGAAGCTGGCGAATACCGGCAAGTACGACGCGCTGGTCGCTCTCGGCGCGGTGATCCGCGGCGACACCTACCATTTCGAGGTGGTTGCCAACGAATCCGCCAGCGGCATCACCACCGTGGCGCTCGATTCCGGCGTGCCGGTGGCGAACGGGATCCTGACGACGAACGACGAGGACGAGGCGCTCGCGCGCATGTCGCAGAAGGGCGCGGATTGCGCGCTGGCCGCGATCGAGATGGCCAATCTGCTGAAACGCATCGAGTGATGAAAACCGACCGCCGCCGCTCGCGCGAGTTCGCCCTGCAGGGGATTTACCAGTGGCAGCTGGCGAAGACCGAGCCCGCGGCCATCGTCCGGCAGCTCGCCGAGGCCAAGGGCTTCGACAAGGTCGACGCCGACTACTTCAAGGCGCTGCTGGAAGGGGCGATCGCGGCGGCAGCCGACCTCGAGCGGGCGATAACGCCGCACCTCGACCGGGCGTTTTCCCGCCTGAGCCCGGTCGAGCGCGGCATCCTGCTGCTCGCGGGATACGAGCTGGCCCACCGGCCCGACGTGCCGTACCGCGCGGTGATCAACGAGGCGGTGGAACTCGCGAAGTCCTTTGGCGGCACCGACGGCTACAAGTTCGTGAACGGCGTGCTCGACAAGCTGGCGGCGCAATTGCGCGCAACTGAAAAGCAGTGATGGACGAGCGGCTCAAGCGCAGAATGCTCGCGTTCTACTTCGCGGGTTTCGTGAACCTGGTGCTCGGGCTCTACGTGCTGTTCAACGGGCGGGCCATTCTCGAGTACGGCACGTGGCTCGTCCTGCTGGCGTTCTTCTTCGGCTTCGCCGCCGTGGACTTCTGGTTTCCGCGCGTGCTGCGGAGAAACTGGCTCGAGGCGAAAGCGAAGCTGGAGGCGCAGCAGCGCCCGGCTTCGAGTGACGGGTGACGAGCGACGGACAAGTGGCCGCACTTTCCGAGTTCGAGATCATCAGGCGGTATTTCACGCGGCGGGCGCACGGCGCGGTGCTGGGCGTGGGCGACGATGCCGCGATCGTGCGGGCGCGGCGCGGATGGGAGCTGGTCGTCACCACCGACATGCTCGTCGCCGGCCGGCATTTCCGGGCTGATGCCGACCCGGAAAAGCTCGGCCACAAGGCGCTCGCGGTGAATCTCTCGGACCTGGCGGCGATGGGCGCGACGCCGCGGTGGGCGACACTGGCGCTGGCGCTGCCGCGCGCCGACGCGCGCTGGCTCGCCGCCTTCTCGCGCGGCTTCATGCGCCTGGCGCGCCGCCACGGCGTGGACCTGATCGGTGGGGATACGACGCGCGGGCCGCTCAACATCACCGTGCAGGCCATGGGCGAAGTGCCGGCCGGGGCGGCACTTCGCCGCGATGGGGCCCGCGTGGGTGACGATATCTGGGTTTCCGGTGCGCTCGGCGATGCGGCCCTCGCGCTGTCCGCCCGCCGGCTCTCGCTCACGCGCGGCGAGCGTGCACGGGCGGGAGAGAGGCTCGACGTACCGACACCGCGCATCGCGCTGGGCGAGGGGCTGCGCGGCGTTGCCCGCAGCGCGATAGACGTTTCCGACGGCCTGATCGCGGATCTCGGCCATATCTGCGAGCGCTCGCGCGTCGCGTCGGTGGTGGACTTGAACCGCATTCCGGCCTCGGCCGTGGTGAAACGCCATCTCCAACGCGCCGCGGCGCGGCAGGCGCTGCTCGCGGGCGGCGACGACTACGAGCTCGTCTTCACGGCCGGCCGCGCGCGGCGCGCTGCGATCCGCCGGCTGTCCAGGCGCCTGCGCCTGAAGCTCACGCTCATCGGCAGCATCACGCGGCGGCGGGGCAGCGGCACGCCCGTGACAGTGCTCGACCCCGCGGGCAGGCCGATCGTGACCGGCCGCAAGGGCTATGAGCATTTCTGACCTTCCTATCCTGATCGCCGGCGGCGGCATCGGCGGGCTGTCAGCGGCGCTCGCCCTGGCGCTCAAGGGCCGGCGCGTGCACGTGCTGGAAAAGGCGCCGGAGTTCGGCGAGATCGGCTACGGCATCCAGATGGGGCCGAACGTGAGCCGCATGCTGGACCGCCTGGGCCTGCTGAAGGCGCTCGAGCCGCACTCGGTCTTTCCCGACGCGCTGATCATGGTCGACGCGGTGGACAACCGGGAAATCTCGCGGATCACGCTCGGCAGGACGTTTCTGGAGCGCTACCGTTATCGTTACTTCGTCATTCATCGGCGTGATTTGCACGGCGAGATACTCGAGGCGTGCCGGCGGCGTGGGGAAATCACGCTCGAGGCCTCGCGCGGCCTGGTGAGCTTCGTCGAGCGCGGAAATACCGTCGTCGTGCGCTGCGAGAGTGGCGCCGAGATTGAAGGCGCGGCGCTGATCGGCGCCGAAGGCTTGTGGTCGCCGACGCGGGCCGCGATCGTGAGCGACGGCGCGCCGCGCGTCGCGGGCCACGTGACCTACCGCGGCGTGGTGCCGTCCGAGGAGATCATCGACCGCAGCCACCTCGACTCGATGACGATCTGGGTCGGCCCCAACCTGCACCTCGTGCAGTATCGCCTGCGCGGCGGCAAGGTGATGAACAACGTGGCGACCGTCTCGAGCTCGCGTTTCCGGCGCGGCGAGAAGGACTTCGGCAACTGGGACGAGCTGGAGCAGGTATTCGCGCGAACCGACCCCAGGGTGCGCGACATGCTGCGTTACTTCTCGCGCGACCGCAACTGGGTCCTGCACGACCGCGAGCCGGTGACCCACTGGACCCGGGGCCGGGCGACCCTGCTCGGCGATGCGGCGCACCCGACGCTGCAATACCTGGCGCAGGGGGCCAACATGGCGATCGAGGACGGCGTGGTGCTGGCGGAGAAGGTCGCGGCGGCCGGGGATGATTTCGGTCGCGCGTTCCTCGCGTATCAGCGGGAGCGCATGAACCGCACGGCGCGCGTCGTGCTCTCCTCGCGCTTCTTCGGCGAATACTTCCACGTCGACGGCGGCGCTCGCGCGCTGCGCAACGAGCTGGCGCGGCGGCGTGACCCGGAAAATCCCTGGGAGATCGACTGGCTCTACCGCGGCATCGAGGTGGACGGGAGCTTGTGACCCGGTCCAGCGATGAGTGACGACCGCCTGGATCTCGATGCCTACCTGAGGCGCGTCGGCTACACCGGCCGGCGGGAGCCGACCCGGCCCGTGCTGGAAGCGCTGCACCTCGCGCATGCCGCGCATATTCCATTCGAGAATCTGGACATGCTCCTGGGGCGTCCGGTACGCCTCGATCTTGCCGGGTTGCAGGACAAGCTGATCACCGGCGGACGCGGCGGCTACTGTTACGAGCAGAATCTCCTGCTCGCTGCCGCACTGGAGAAGGTGGGCTTCCGCGTGACGCGGCTGGCCGCCCGCGTGCGCTACCGTACCGAGCGCATCCTGCCCCGGCTGCACATGCTTCTGCTGGTGGACGTCGACGGTTCAAGATTGATCGCAGACGTCGGATTCGGCCTCGAGGGATTGCTGCTGCCGGTCCCGTTCGAGGCCGGGCGCGAGTCGCGCCAGTTTGCGTGGACTTACCGTGTCGTCGAGGAGGCGGGGGAGTGGATGCTCCAGTCGCTGCGGGGGACGTCGTGGACCAACCTCTACTCGTTCTCGCTCGAGCCGCAAGCATCCGCCGACTACGAGCTGGCGAACTATTACAGCTCGACGCACCCGGACTCGCGGTTCACGCGGACGCTGGTCGTTCAGCTGCCGGCGCCCGCGGGGCGCGTCGCCCTCCGCAACCTCGAGCTCATCACCGATCGCGGCGACGCCATCACGACCCGGATGCTCGCGGGCGACGGCGAGCTGCTCACGGTCCTTGCCGGGACCTTCGGCCTGCGCTTTCCGTCCGGGACACGGTTCAGGTACCGCGCTACCATGCCTTGATGGCCGACCTCGTCCTGCGCCCTTCGTGGCGCTTCCTGCTGAGCCGTCCCGCGCATTTGATCGCGTTCGGCTTCGGTGCCGGCCTGGTTCCGGTCGCGCCGGGCACGTTCGGGACGCTGCTCGCGCTGCCGCTGTACTGGCTGATCCAGCCCCGGGTGGATGCGGTCGAGTACCTGCTGCTGGTCGTGGTGCTGTTCGGCCTGGGCATCTGGGCCTGCGACGTCACGGGGCGAGCGGTCGGCGTCGCCGACCATGGCGGCATGGTGTGGGACGAAACGGTTGCGTTTCTCCTCGTGCTGTTTTTCGTGCCCGCCGCGCCGCTCTGGCAGGCGGCGGCGTTTCTCCTGTTCCGGCTGTTCGATATCTTCAAGCCGCCGCCCATCCGCTACTACGACCGCACCTTCAAGAGCGGCTTCGGCGTCATGCTCGACGACCTCGTCGCCGCGTTCTACACGCTGATCGTACTGGCGATCGCCAAGACACTGTTGGAGTGATGGGAAATAAGGATGAGAAGTTATCATCACCCTCATTCATCACCAATTGCCATCACTCTCTATTGACGCAGAACGATGCCTGACCCCGTCCTGTACAAGCTGGCAGAAGAAGCAGGCTCGGAATTGAAGCGACGCGGGCTGATGCTTGCGACGGCGGAGTCATGCACCGGCGGCTGGATCTCAGAGGCGCTCACAATGGTGCCGGGCAGCTCGGACTGGTTCGAGCGTGGCTTCGTCACCTACACCTACATCTCCAAGCGCGAAATGCTGGGGGTGAAGGAGACGACGCTTGAAAAGCATGGCGCGGTATCGGAGGAAGTGGTGCGCGAAATGGTCGAGGGCGCGCTCGCGCGCAGCCACGCCCAGGTCGCGGTGGCGGTCAGCGGCGTCGCCGGGCCCACCGGCGGCACTCCCGAGAAGCCGGTCGGCACCGTCTGTGTCGCGTGGGGCATGAAGGGCGGCGAGCCGCGCAGCGAGACGGTGCGCTTCTCCGGCGACCGCGAAGCGGTACGCCGGCAGTCGGTCGAGCACGCATTGAAAGGCGTGCTTGCGTTGCTCGGACGCCCGTAATTGCGGTTTGTGGGCGGCGGCCCTGTCTTAGGCGCCCGCAAGCCAGGCGGGTCTGGTCAACTGAAGATTCGTGCCGTGCGTTTATGACGATTGAGGCGCTGAAAGGCGTGCCGCAGGGCGCGCCTGGTTTAAAATATGCAGCTACAACTAAAAAGGAATCCGCACATGGATGACAACAAGGCCAAGGCGCTGGCCGCGGCGCTGTCCCAGATCGAGAAGCAGTTCGGCAAGGGCTCGATCATGCGCCTCGGCGAGTCCGAGGCGGCCGCCAACAAGGACATCAAGGTCGTGTCCACCGGCTCGCTCGGCCTCGACCTCGCGCTCGGCATCGGGGGGCTCCCGCGCGGGCGGGTGGTCGAGATCTACGGGCCGGAATCCTCGGGCAAGACCACGCTCGCGCTATCGGTCATCGCCCAGATGCAGAAGCTGGGCGGCACCGCCGCCTTCATCGACGCCGAGCACGCGCTCGATCCCCAGTACTCGGGCAAGCTCGGCGTGGACGTGGATTCGCTCCTGATCTCGCAGCCCGACAACGGCGAGCAGGCGCTCGAGATCGCCGACATGCTGGTGCGCTCGAGCTCGGTCGACGTGGTCGTGATCGATTCGGTGGCCGCCCTGGTGCCCAGGGCCGAGATCGAGGGCGAGATGGGCGAGCCGCAGATGGGCCTGCAGGCGCGCCTCATGAGCCAGGCGCTGCGCAAGCTCACCGCAAACATCAAGCGCTCCAACACGCTGGTGATCTTCATCAACCAGATCCGGATGAAGATCGGCGTCATGTTCGGCAACCCCGAGACCACCACCGGCGGCAATGCGCTCAAGTTCTACGCCTCGGTGCGCATCGACATCCGGCGTATCGGCGCGATCAAGCGGGGCGAGGAAGTGATCGGCTCCGAGACCCGCGCCAAGGTCGTGAAGAACAAGGTTGCGCCGCCGTTCCGCAACGCCGAGTTCGACATCCTCTACGGCGAGGGCATCTCGCGCGAAGGCGAGATCCTCGAGCTCGGCGCGCTGCACCGCGTTCTGGAGAAGACCGGCGCCTGGTACAACTACGGCAAGGAACGCATCGGGCAGGGCAAGGACAACGCCCGCGAGTTCCTGAAGGAAAACCCCAAGATTGCGCAGGAGATCGAGGCAAAGATCCGGGCTGCGGTGGGTATCGTCGGGGCGGAGCCCAAGGAACCCAGGGAGCCCAAGGCTGAATCGAAGGCGGAGGCGCGGAAAGCCGCCCACTAGAAGCCGTGAAAGAAAGCCTGCAGGGGCGGGCGTTGAAGCTCCTCGCGGGGCGGGAGCATACGCGCGCGGAACTGGCGCGGAAGCTTGCTCCTCATGCCGAGGATCCGGCCCAGATCGAAGCCCTGCTCGATGATTTCGAGAAGCGCGGCTGGCTATCGGAACGCCGCGTGGTGGAGCAGGTGGTGCACGCCCGCCGCTCGCGCTTCGGCGCAAGGCGCATCGAGCACGAGCTGATCCGGAAGGGCGTCTCCGGGGAGGCGGTCGCGGCGGCGGCGCCGGCGCTGAAGGCAGGCGAGCAGGATGCGGCCCGCGATGTCTGGCACAGGAAGTTCGGCAGCCGGCCCCCGCGCGGCGCGGCCGAGCGGGCGCGCCAGGTGCGCTTCCTCCAGGGACGCGGTTTCGACTTCGAAGTGATCATGAAAGTCATTAAAGGCAGGGACGAAGATTAAGGCAGAAGGCAGAAGGATGAAACCCGGCACCCGTCAGTCGGCAGTCGTCAGTCGTCATGCAGTCATCACCGTGCTCGCGTTGGTTGGCACGGTGATGCTTGCCGGCTGCGACAAGCTGCCGTTCGGATACACCAAGGTGAACGAGATCGTGGTGGCCCCGGCCCGGTTCGAAGGCAAGGAAGTCAAGTTGAAGGGCAAGGTGCGGACCACCCTCTGGGTGCTGAAGTTCAAGTCATACACGCTGCGGGACCCGACGGGCGAGATCACGGTGGTGACGCAGGGCACGCTGCCGGAAAAGAATTCCGAGGTGGCGATCAAGGGCGTGGTGAAGAGCGCAGTGATCCTGAGCGGCGCATACGTCATCGGGCTGCGCGTGGAAGAAACGAAGCGGTTGCGCTAGATGAAGAGCAGCGAGATTCGCAGCAGGTTCCTCGAGTACTTCGCCGGCAAGGGCCATGCGGTCGTCGCCTCGAGCCCGCTCGTGCCGGCGAACGATCCGACGCTGCTCTTCACCAACTCCGGCATGGTGCAGTTCAAGGACGTGTTCCTCGGGCAGGACCAGCGGCCCTACGCGCGCGCGACCACGGCCCAGCGCTGCGTGCGCGCCGGCGGCAAGCACAACGATCTCGAGAACGTCGGCTATACCGCGCGCCATCACACGTTCTTCGAGATGCTGGGCAACTTCTCGTTCGGGGACTATTTCAAGCGCGACGCGATCCGCTACGCGTGGGAACTGCTGACGAAGGTCTACAAGCTGCCGCCGGAGCGCATGTGGACCACCGTCTACCACGAGGACGACGAGGCCTATGACCTCTGGACGAAGGACATCGGCGTGTCGAAGGAGCGGTGCGTGCGCATCGGAGACAAGCCCGGCGCACCCCGCTACCAGAGCGACAACTTCTGGCAGATGGCGGACACCGGCCCGTGCGGGCCGTGCACGGAGATCTTCTGGGATCACGGGCCGGGCATACCGGGCGGGCCGCCGGGCTCGAAGGACGCCGACGCCGACCGCTACGTCGAGATCTGGAACCTCGTCTTCATGCAATTCAACCGGGACGAGAAAGGCGTGATGCACCCGTTGCCCAAGCCGTCGGTGGACACCGGCATGGGGCTCGAGCGCATCGCCGCGGTGCTGCAGGGCGTGCACGACAACTACCAGATCGACCTGTTCCAGGATCTCATCAAGGCCGCCGCGCGCGAGACCGGCACGAAAGACCTCTCGAGCAACTCGCTGCGGGTGATCGCGGATCACATTCGCGCGACGTCGTTTCTGATCGTGGACGGCGTGATCCCGTCGAATGAAGGCCGCGGCTACGTGCTGCGCCGCATCGTCCGCCGCGCGATCCGCCACGGCTACAAGCTGGGGCGGACCACCCCCTTCTTCCACAGCATCGCGGACGACCTTGCGCGCGCGATGGGTGCCGCCTATCCCGAGCTCGCGCAGGCAAAAGACCGGGTGCGCCAGGTCCTGCTGCAGGAGGAGGAGCGCTTCGCGGAGACGCTGGAAAACGGCATGCGGGTGCTGGAGGGCGCGCTGACGCGCGAGGACCGGATGCTCGACGGCGAAACCGTGTTTCAGCTCTACGACACTTTCGGCTTCCCGGTGGACCTGACCGCCGACATCGCGCGCGAGCGCGGCGTGCGCGTGGATTACGCGGGCTTCGAGGCCGCGATGGAGCGCCAGCGCGAGCGGGCGCGCGCTGCGTCGAAATTCGGGGTCGCGGCGAGCGTCGAATACAGGGGGGCTGCCACCGAGTTTCACGGCTACGACACGCTCGCTCTTGAGGGCAAGGTCGTCGCGCTATATAAGGGCGAGGGAGTGCCGGCCGAGGAGCTCGGAAAAGGCGAGGCAGGCATCGTGGTGCTCGACCGCACCCCGTTCTACGCCGAGTCCGGCGGCCAGGTCGGCGACAGCGGCGAAATTGCCGGCGTTGCCGGC
>Ga0156023_1073_pt1 | contig 24283 bp, 23 predicted proteins | sample RifCSPlowO2_02_FD_107677 | JGI IMG/M metagenome (GOLD analysis project Ga0156023, IMG submission 107677) | Betaproteobacteria bacterium RIFCSPLOWO2_02_FULL_67_26
GCGCGAGCGGGAGTTCTTCCGCCTGCGCTTCGAGGGGTGCGACGACGTGTTCGCGCTCCTCGAGCGTTACGGAAGTGTTCCGCTGCCCCTGTACATCACGCGTGCCGCCGGGGAAATCGACGCGGAGCGCTACCAGACGGTCTATGCGCGCGAGCGTGGCGCGGTCGCCGCGCCGACCGCCGGCCTGCATTTCGACCGGGCGATGCTGGAGGCGCTGCACCGCAGCGGCGTCACGCTGGCTTACGTCACGCTGCATGTCGGCGCCGGCACCTTCCAGCCGGTGCGCGTTCAGGACCTGGCGCAGCACGAGATGCACGGCGAGTGGTATGAAGTGCCGCAAGCGACCGTTGACGCGATCAACCGGGCGCGCCAGGAGGGCGGGCGCGTGCTGGCAGTGGGCACGACGACGCTGCGCGCGCTCGAAACCGCGGCGGCCGGCGGGAAACTCGAGGCCGGGCGTGGCGAAACGCGGCTTTTCATCCTTCCGGGCCACCGCTTCCGCGTGGTCGAGCGCCTGCTCACCAACTTCCACCTGCCGCGGTCCACGCTGCTCATGCTGGTTTCGGCGTTCGGCGGCATGGATAATATCCGCCGCGCGTACCGCCACGCGATCGAGCAACGGTATCGCTTTTACAGCTATGGCGACGCGATGTTGATCGAAAGAACCGGACAATAACCGCCAAGACCGCCAAGCACATCAAACCCATACCGTGCCAGATGCCATTGTAAGATTTCAATAGCGATGCTATCATTGTGATAGCACTGTATCATTGAGGTGACGCCATGAAACAAGTATTGGTTCGCGGGCTGGCGGACGAAGTCGTTAAAAGACTCAAGAAGCGAGCGCAGCAAAATCACCGCTCCTTGCAGGGAGAGCTGCATGTGATTATCACGCGTGCGGTTGTAGCCGACCCGGGCGGAAGCGCGCCTTCGGAACGGCTGGAAACAAAGTCGCCACCGGCACGTTACGGCGACAGCGCATTGCTGATTCGAGAGAATCGGGATGGCGTCAAGAACGACTTGATTCCTGGCAACGGCGCGAGGCGAGGGAAGGCGCTTCCGACGGGCAGCGTCTGGAATTGGCTGAAGCGGCGCCCGGTTGGCAGTCTCTCGAAAGAAGAAATCGACGCCTACATCCGGGCCGAGCGCGAAAGCTGGGGTAACCCGTGACCCTGTTCCTCGACGCCAACGTGATCATTTACCTGATCGAAGGCGCTCGGGAGTTTCAGGTACGGGCCGCGAAAAGGATCGGCAGCTATTTGAAAGAAGATCCAGCATCCAAGATGGCTGTTTCCAGATTGAGCTGGCTGGAATGTCGCGTGAAACCTCTACGCGAACAGAACCAAAAGGCACTTGACGCGTACGAGAGCTTCTTTGCGGAACCCGACCTGATTATCGTTGACTTGACAGCGCCGGTAGTCGAAACCGCAACGCAAATCCGCGCGGCAGTAGGATTTTCGACCCCTGATGCCTTACAGGCTGCCTGCGCCTTGCAAATTCCTGGAAGAGTGCAAGTCATCAGCAACGACGCGCGATTCCAGAAAGTTCCAGGGCTGATGGTGGAAGCCGTGTAGCTGGCGGCTGATTTCAGGTCTTGATCTTGCGGTTCGAATTGCTCGCAACTGACGGCGCGGCGCGGCGCGGGCGGCTCGCGCTGCCGCACGGCGTGGTGGACACGCCGGCGTTCATGCCGGTCGGCACCTACGGCACGGTGAAGGGCATGAGCCCGCAGGAGTTGAAGGCGCTCGGCGCGCAGATCGTGCTGGGCAACACCTTCCACCTGTGGCTGCGGCCGGGCCCGGACGTGATCGCCGCGCACGGCGGACTGCACCGTTTCATGGGCTGGGACGGCCCGATCCTCACCGACTCCGGCGGCTACCAGGTGTACAGCCTGGGGCCCCTCCGGAAGATCACTGAGGAGGGCGTGCGCTTCCAGTCACCGGTCAACGGCGACCCGTGCTTTCTCACGCCCGAGGAATCCATGCGCATTCAGCGCGTGCTCAATGCGGATATCGTCATGGTGTTCGACGAGTGCACGCCGTATCCGGCGACGCCTGACGCGGCGTGCGACTCGATGCAGCTTTCATTGCGGTGGGCGGCCCGCTCGAAGCGCGCGCACGAGGGCAACGCCAACGCACTCTTCGGCATCGTGCAGGGCGGCATGCACGAGTCGTTGCGCGACGAGTCGCTTGCGGGCCTGCAGGGTATCGGATTCGACGGCTATGCCATCGGGGGGCTGTCGGTCGGCGAGAGCAAGCGCGACATGTTGCGCGTGCTCCGGCACACCGCGCCGCAGCTGCCGGCGGACCGGCCGCGCTACCTGATGGGCGTCGGCACCCCGGAGGACCTCGTGACGGCGGTGGCCACCGGCATGGACCTCTTCGATTGCGTGCTGCCGACGCGGAACGCGCGCAACGGGTGGGTCTATACGCGCCGCGGCGTCGTGAAGCTGAGGAACGCCCGCCATCGAGACGAAGTCAAACCGCTCGACGAGGAATGCTCCTGCTACACCTGCCGCAATTTCACCCGTGCCTACCTGCACCATCTTCAGCGCGTGAACGAGATGCTGGGGGCGCGGCTGAACACGCTGCACAACCTTCATTATTACCAGGAGTTGATGCGCGAATTGCGCGCCGCGATCGAGGGCCGCCGGCTGCTTGGTTTCCTCTCGGAGTTCAAGCAAGATCAAGCTAAATCGTGTTAAAATTCAATGTTTTCTAGAGTCGGAGACAAAACGGTATGTTGATCAATCCGGCATGGGCCCAGACCCCCGGCGGCGGCGCGGCGGGCGGCGGGATCGAGAGCCTGGTACTGATCGTGCTGATGTTCGCGGTGCTCTACTTCCTGATGATCCGCCCGCAGATGAAACGCGCCAAGGAGCACAAGGGCATGATCGACGCGCTGCAAAAAGGCGACGAGGTCGTCGCCGCGGGCGGCATGCTCGGCCGCATCAGCAGGTTGAACGAGAACTACGTGACGCTCGAAGTGTCCGACAAGGTCGAGGTTCAGATCCAGCGCCCGTCGGTGCAGCTGGTCCTGCCCAAAGGCACCATTAAGAACATCCAGTGAACCGTGAACCGTGAACTGTGAATCGATAGAACCGTTCACCGTTCACCGCTTCGAATGAACCGCTATTCCCCCTGGCAGTACATCATCGTGACGGCTTCTCTGGTGTTGGGGCTCGTCTATACGCTTCCCAATTTCTTCGGCGAAGTTCCGGCCGTGCAGGTCTCGCCGGTTCGGGCGACGCTCAAGGTCGACGACGCCCTGCTGGCCCGCGTCGAGGGCTTGCTGAAAAAGAACGCCATACTGGAAGACGGCGTGTTTCTCGACACCGCCGGAGTCAAGGTGCGCCTCGCCGACACCGACACGCAGCTCAAGGCCAAGGATCTGCTGCAGGCCCAGCTCGGCGATGACTACATCGTGGCGTTGAACCTCCTCTCGAACAGCCCGCGCTGGCTGACCGCCATCGGCGCGCTGCCGATGTACCTCGGCCTCGACCTGCGCGGCGGCGTGCACTTCCTGCTGCAGGTCGACATGAGGGCGGCGATCGCCAAGAAGGTCGAGGCGTCCGTGGGCGAAATCCGGAGCGGCCTGCGCGAGAAGCGGATCCAGTTCACGGGTATCGCCCGCAACGGCCAGACCATCGCGGTGCGCTTTCGCGACAACGCCGCGCGCGCCAGGGCGCTGAGCCATATTTCGCTCTTCAATCCCGATCTCGAGCTGAAGGAGGCGGAGGAGGCGGGCGAGCTGCGCCTCCTCGCGACGCTCAAGCCCGAGGCCGTCAAGCGCACCCAGGACTCCGCGCTGCAGCAGAACATCACGACGCTGCGCAACCGCATCAACGAGCTGGGCGTGGCGGAGCCCATCATCCAGCAGCAGGGCGCGGACCGCGTGGTGGTGCAGCTGCCGGGCGTGCAGGACACCGCGAAGGCGAAGGACATTCTCGGCCGCACCGCGACCCTCGAAGTGCGCATGGTGGACGAGGACAACGCCGGCCCGGCCGCGCTCCAAGCGGCCGTGGCGGGGCAGGTGCCGTTCAACGACGAGCTCTATTACGAGAGCGGCGGCGTGCCGATCCTGGTGAAAAAGGAAGTCGTGTTGACCGGCGAGCGCATCAACGACGCGCAGCCGGGCTTCGACAGCCAGACCGGCGAGCCGGCGGTGCACATCAACCTCGACGGCACCGGCGCGCGCATCTTCCTCGAGGTCACGCGCCAGAACGTGGGCAAGCGCATGGCGATCCTGCTGTTCGAGAAGGGCAAGGGCGAGGTCGTGACCGCGCCGGTGATCCGGTCGGAAATCGGGGGCGGGCGGGTGCAGATCAGCGGCCGGATGACGACGCAGGAAGCGCGCGACGTCTCGCTGCTGCTGCGCGCCGGCGCGCTGGCCGCGCCGATGGAGATCATCGAGGAGCGCACGGTCGGGCCCTCGCTCGGCGCCGAGAACATCCGCATCGGCTTCCGCTCCACCTGGTACGGATTTGCCGCGATCGCCGCGTTCATGATCGCCTACTACGCGCTGGTCGGGGTGTTCTCGGTCATCGCGCTCGCGGCCAACGTGCTGTTCCTCGTCGCCCTGCTCTCGATGCTGCAGGCCACCCTCACGCTGCCGGGCATGGCCGGGATCGCGCTCACCATCGGCATGGCGATCGACGCCAACGTCCTGATCAACGAGCGAATCCGCGAGGAGTTGCGCGCCGGCAACTCGCCGCAGGCCGCCATTCACGCCGGCTACGAGCGCGCCTGGGGCACCATTCTCGATTCCAACATCACCACGCTCATCGCGGGGCTGTTCCTGTTCCTGCTCGGGTCCGGGCCGGTGAAGGGCTTCGCCGTGGTGCTGTGCCTGGGGATACTGACGTCGATTTTCAGCGCGGTGATGGTGTCGCGCGCCATGGTCAACCTCTATTACGGCAGCCGCCGGCGGCTCGACAAGGTCTCCATCGGCCAGGTCTGGCGCCCTGCTGCGCAGGGCAAGGCGACGGGAGCGTAGCGATGGAGTGGTTCCGCATCCAGCGCGACATCCCGTTCATGCGCTACGCGCTGATCTTCAACGTGATCTCCATCGTCACGTTCCTGATCGCCGTGGGCTCGCTTGCCGTTCGCGGACTGAACCTCGGGGTGGACTTCACCGGCGGCACGCTGATGGAGGTGTCGTACCAGCAGCCCGCCGACCTCGAGAAGGTCCGCGCGGCGATCACCCGGCTCGGATTTTCCGAGGCGTCGGTCCAGAACTTCGGCACCTCCCGCGACGTGCTGATCCGCCTGCCGGTGAAACCGGGGGTGTCGAGCGCCAAGCTCTCGGAGAGCGTGATGCAGGAGCTGAAAAAAGACGATCCCGCCGTGGAGGTGCGCCGCGTCGAGTTCGTGGGCCCGCAGGTGGGCAAGGAGCTGCTCGAGAACGGCTCGCTCGCGCTGCTCTTCGTCTCCCTCGGCATCGTCGCTTACCTGGCGCTGCGCTTCGAATGGAAGTTCGGCTTCGCCACGATCGTGGCCAACCTGCACGACGTGGTGATCATCGTCGGCTTCTTCTCGCTGTTCCAGTGGGAGTTCTCGCTCCCGGTGCTCGCCGCGGTGCTGGCGATCCTCGGCTATTCGGTGAACGAGTCGGTGGTCGTCTTCGACCGGGTGCGCGAGACATTCCGCAACCGCAGGATGCGCACCCTGTCGGTGCCGCAGGTGCTCGATCACGCCATCACGGCGACCATGTCACGCACCATCATTACCCACGGCTGCACGCAGCTCATGGTGTGCTCGATGCTGGTCTTCGGCGGCGAGACGCTGCACTATTTCGCGCTCGCGCTCACCATCGGCATTCTCTTCGGCATCTATTCCTCGGTGCTGGTGGCGAGCCCGATCGTGATGTGGCTGCAGGTGTCGCGCGAGGACCTGGTCAGGCCCGAGGCCGAGAAAAAGACCGGCGAGTCCGGCGCGACCGTGTAGTCTCCGGGCGGCCGTGGAGCTTCTCACCGCTTTCGTCGACATCGTCCTCCACCTCGACCGGCACCTCGCGTGGCTGGTTGCGAACTACGGCGCATGGATCTACGCGATCCTGTTCCTGGTCATCTTCTGCGAGACGGGGCTGGTGGTGATGCCCTTCCTGCCGGGGGATTCGCTGCTGTTCGTGGCGGGGACGCTGGCGGCGGCGGGGAACATGTACGTGCACGGGCTGTTCGCCACGCTCGCCGCCGCCTCGTTCCTGGGCGACAACACCAACTACTGGATCGGCCGCTACGTCGGGCCGCGCGTGTTCACGCGCGAGGGCTCGCGTTTCCTGAACCCGGCCCACCTGGCCCGGACGCAGCACTTTTACGACCGGTTTGGCGCGAAGACGATCTTCTTCGCGCGCTTCGTGCCGATCGTCCGCACCTTTGCCCCGTTCGTGGCGGGGATCGGGCACATGCGCTACGGGCAGTTCCTGTTCTACAGCTTCTCCGGCAGCATAGCGTGGGTCGGCTCGCTCACCTACGCCGGCTACACCTTCGGCAACATCCCCATCGTGAGGCAGAATCTCACGCTGGCCATCGTCGTCGTCATTCTGCTCTCGATCACACCCGGCATCGTCGAGTATCTGCGCCACCGCGCACGCGCTTCTTCGCGCGGGTGATCCCGACGATGCCCAGTTGCCGGCCGAAGAGATTGCGCGTCCCCGTGATGCGGGATCAGACGGGGGAACGGGTCGTCCTCGACGACCACTACCGGTAGGCTCGGGCGAGCCACTAAATGCGCTTCGCCAGTTCGGCGGCCTTGCCGATGTAGGTGGCGGGCGTGAGCGCGAGCAGGCGCTTCTTGTCGGCGTCGGGTAGGTTGAGGCTCTTGATGAAGGCCTGCAGGGCGTCGCGCGTGACGCCGTCCTTGCCGCGCGTCAGCGCCTTCAGCTTCTCGTAGCCGCCGGTCAGGCCGTAGCGCCGCATCACCGTCTGGATCGGCTCGGTGAGCACTTCCCAGTTGGCGTCGAGATCCTCGGCCATCCGCTTGCGGTCGGCTTCCACCTTGTTGAGCCCGCGCAGGCACGAGTCGTAGCCGAGCAGGGTGTGGCCGAGCGCCACGCCCATGTTGCGCAGCACGGTGGAATCGGTGAGGTCGCGCTGCCAGCGCGAGACCGGCAGCTTCTCGCTCATGTGCCTGAGCAGCGCGTTGGCGACGCCGAGGTTGCCTTCCGAGTTCTCGAAATCGATCGGGTTCACCTTGTGCGGCATGACGGAGGAGCCGACCTCGCCCTCTTTCACCTTCTGCCGGAAGGTGCCGATCGAGATGTAGCCCCATGCGTCGCGATCGAGATCGATCAGCACGGTGTTCACGCGGGCGCACGCGTCGAACAGCTCGGCGAGCGTATCGTGGGGCTCGATCTGGATGGTGTAGGGGTTGAACTCGAGGCCGAAGCCCTCCACCAGGCCGCGCGCGAGCTTTTCCCAGTCCACGCCCGGATACGCGGCGAGGTGGGCGTTGTAGTTGCCGACCGCGCCGTTGAATTTGCCGGTGAGCTTGACGCCCGCCATGCGCTCGCGCCCGCGCGCCAGGCGGTGGGCGACGTTGACCAGCTCCTTGCCGAGGGTGGTCGGACTCGCCGGCTGGCCGTGGGTGCGCGCGAGCATCGCGCAGTCGGCGAGCTCGTGGGCGAGGCCCGCCAGCTTCTCGATGATGTGGTCCAGGGCCGGCAGCAGCACCGTGTCGCGCGCGCGCTTCAGCATCAGCGCGTGGGCCAGGTTGTTGATGTCCTCCGAGGTGCAGGCGAAGTGGATGAACTCCGCGGCCTTCATCACTTCCTTGTTGCCCGCGAGCTTCTCGCGCAGGAAGTACTCCACCGCCTTGACGTCGTGGTTGATCTTCGCTTCGGTCGCCTTCACCGCCTCGCCGTCGGCCTCGGAGAATTTCGCGGCGACCTCGTCGAGCTGGGCCAGCGTGGGCGGCGAGAACGGCGGGACTTCCTTGATGGCCGGGCTCGCTGCCAGCGCCTTCAGCCACTCGATCTCGACCCGGACGCGGTGCCGGATCAGCGCCAGCTCGCTGAAGGTGTCGCGCAGTTCGGCGAGCTTGTTGTGGTAGCGCCCGTCGAGAGGAGATAATGCGGTGAGAGGGGAGAGCGCCATCGCGCCGCTATTTTACCAAACGCGGGCCGGCCCCGGGCCCTATCGAGAGGCTACACCATGACGACTGCATCGCAAGCACTGGCCCAATTCGCCGTCGATCTGTCCTACGAGCGCATCCCGCCCGAAGTCGTCGAGCGCGCGAAAGACTGCGTGATCGACACCGTCGCCGCCTGCGTCTTCGGCTCGCAGCTGCCCTGGACCCAGACCGTCATCGACTACGCGAAGCGCAACAGCGCGACGGGCGAATGCAGCGTGTTCGGCACGCCCGTCAAGGTGCGCGCGCCGTTCGCCTGCCTCGCGAACGGCGCCTCGGCGCACGCCTTCGAGCTCGACTGCCTGGTCGAGCCGAGCGTCGGCATCCATCCGAGCGCGGCGCTCGCGGTGCCGGGTCTCGCGCCGGCGCAAGGCCGCAAGATGGACGGCCGGACGCTGCTCTCCGCGATCGTTGCCGGCTACGAAGTGCTCTACCGCATCGGCCACGCGGCGAACCACTCGATCGAGAAGAACGGCTTCCATTCGCCGGGCGTGGTGGGCCCGTTCGGCACCGCGGTCGTGGTCGGCCGGATGTTCAATATCGATGCGAAGCAGTTGGCGAACGCCTTCGGCATCGCCGGGTCGTTGAGCTCGGGCCTGATGGAATTCTCGAGGACAGGCGGCATGGTGAAGCGCCTGCACCTCGGGCGCGCGGCGGAAGGCGGGTTCATGGCGGCGGTGCTGGCGCGCGACGGCTACACCGGCCCGGAAGGCGTGCTCGACGGCAAGTTCGGCTTCCTCAACGTATATTGCAGCGGCGGGGACCCGGCCCGGCTGACGCAGGACCTCGGCTCGGTCTGGCACGTCATGAAGACCAAGATCAAGCGCTATTCCTGCCACTCCACCGCGCAGGTGCCGGTGACGCTGGCCCTCGATCTCAAGGCGAAGCACGGCATCGCGGGCGATGACGTGGCCGGGATCGCAATCGCCGGCGGCGAAAAGGTGGTGACGCAGCACGCCATCAACGAGCCGCGGGACATCACGATGATGCAGTACAGCGTGCCGTTCTGCGTGGCCGTCGCGCTCTACCAGGACCCGCTCGACCCGCGGACGTTCTCCGAGGCGACCCTCAACGATCCGAAGATCCGCGCGCTCGCCAGGGGCGCGCAGGTCGAGCTGCTGAAATCCGCGCCCGGCTATTCGTCATCGGCGAGCCGCCTGACGCTGAAGCTGAAGAACGGCAAGGCATTATCCGCGGAAGGGCACGACTTCAAGGGCACGCCGACGATGCCGTTGACGCGCCCCGAGCTGCTCGAGAAGTTCCTCAAGCTCACGGCGCACCGCGACCGGGTGAAGGCGGAAAAGCTTTTTTCCCAGCTCGCGGAGGCGGAGAAAGTGGCGGACTTCAGCACGCTCGACTTCGCGTTGTAGCTCCTGCCGGCCGGCAAAGCCGGCAGCTTGTCGTATGCATACAATATATATATCATTGATGCATGCGGTTCCAGCACGACCCAGCGAAGGCCGCAGAAAATCTTAAGAAACATAGGGTTTCGTTCTCGGATGCGGAGGGTGTGCTGTACGATCCTCTGGCGCTTACCGTCGAAGATCCCGACGCTGAAGGCGAGCGGCGTTTTATTTCCATCGGGCTGGGAAGTGCAGGCGAGTTGTTATTGGTGATCTATACGGAGCGCGCGGGCGAGTATCGCCTGATCTCGGCCCGCCGCCCGACGCGAAAGGAACGGAGACAATATGAGGGCTGAATACGACTTCTCGAAAGGCAAGCGCGGCGCGGTCATTCCCCAGAAAGGGAAAACGCGGATTTCTATTTTTATTGACAACGCGGTGCTCGACGCCTTCCGTGCGCGGGCGGAGAAGGCCGGGACGGGGTATCAAACCATGATGAACGAAGCGCTTCGGCAGTATCTCGCCGACACCGCTCAGCCAGTCACCGAGAGTGTGCTCCGCCAGGTCCTGCGCCAGGAAATGCCCGAATACTTGCGAAATACAACGCCGCGCCCGAAAACGAAAAAAAGCTGAACTGCAGATGATCGCCGGTTATGGACAAATCCCAAGGCGAACTGATTTTCACTATCTTTATCTGGCTTCTCTCGGCGTCTCGGCGGTTCAATTCTTGATTTGCAGTGCGCGCCAGGCATCGTGGCGCACGCGCGCGACGATCTCGAAGTCCTTACCCAGCGGCTTCACCACTGCCGCTTCGCCCTCGGCGAGGTAGGGCGCGCCGGCGGTGGCGCAAACAGCGCGGAAACACAGAGCAGAAAATGGACAGGATTCACCGGATTAAGCATGATAGGAAACGACGCGCCGGTAAAGTCCGGCAATCAGGAGAGGGAAATGAACAGCGTTTACGCCGGATTCTGGAAGCGTTTCCTTGCCGCGGCGATCGACTACGTGCTCCTGGTCGCGGTGTCGGCGCTGCTGGGCTGGGCTGCCGGTGCCCTCTACGGGCAGTCCATGGGCTCGTATGATGACAGGATCGCCGGGGCGATCGGCAACGTCGTCGGCGTCGTCGTTTGGTGGATCTACTACGCATCGCTGGAAAGCTCGGCACGGCAGGCGACCCTCGGCAAGCTCGCGCTCGGCATCAAGGTCGTGGACCCGCAGGGCGGCCGCATTTCGTTCGGGCGCGCGACCGGCCGCCATTTCGCGAAGATCGTCTCGGGCCTGATCCTGATGATCGGCTACCTGATGGCGGGCTTCACGGCGAGAAAACAGGCGTTGCACGACATGATGGCGGGGTGCCTCGTCGTCCAGCGTGACGCTACGGCCGAGCACATCGCGCAGGCCGCGCCGGCGGCGCGCATGCCGACGTGGGCGATCGTGCTGACCGTGCTGGGCGTCAGCGTGTTTCCGCTCGCGATCGTGGCATCGATCGCCATTCCGGCGTACCAGGACATGGCGATCAAGGCGCGCGTGCGGGCGGCGGTCGAGGCGGGCCACCAGGCGACCCGGGCCGTGGATGACTTCCATCGCCGGAATAACGCCATGCCGCGCGATCTCAAGGAAGCAGGTATATCCGGCCCGACTTCCCGCGGGATCCGGAACATGAGCCTGGACCCGGGCACCGGCGCGGTGCGGATCGTGCTGGCGACACCGCCGCTGGAAGGGAATTCCATCATCTTCACGCCAGTCAAAGGCAGCGACAAGCGCCTGGCCTGGCGCTGCGGCAGCGATGACATCCGGCAGCAAAAATATCTTCCGGGGTCCTGCCGCAAATAGCCGCCGATCCCAAGTCATCCATAACTGCCGCTGATTTTCGAAGTTGGCCGCGCACGCGCTCAGGGACTGGGGCCTGCTCGCCGCGCTCGTTGCGCTGTGGGGCTCGAACTTCATGTTCATCAAGCTCGGCGTCGCGGCCGTCCCGCCAGCGACGCTCGTCGCCTCGCGGCTCGTGATCGGCGCGGTCATACTGGTCGCCGTCGTCCGCGCGTGGGGCTATGTCTTTCCGACGCTCGGGCGGGCATGGATGCCGTACATCGTGCTCGCGGTGGTGGGCAACTGCATGCCGTTCTGGTTCATCACCTGGGGCCAGAAATCCATCGACAGCGCGCTTGCCGGCATCCTGATGGCGATCATGCCGCTCACGACGCTGCTGCTTGCGCACTTCTTCGTCTCGGGCGAGCGCATGACGCGCAACCGCGTCGCCGGCTTCGGCCTGGGGTTCATGGGTATCGTGGCGCTGATGGGGCCGGCGGCCCTGGCTGGCCTGGGCGGCTCGCCGCTCCAGATCCTGGCCCAGCTTTCGGTGTTGTGCGGCGCGCTCTGCTACGCGGCGAACGGGGTGCTCATCCGCGTGACGCTCAAGGGCGACGTGATCGTCGCCTCCGCCGCCATTATCGCGATCGCTGCCGTGGTGAGCGTGCCGGTTGCGCTGGCGGTGGATCAGCCGTGGCGGCTCGACCCGGACTGGACGGCGATTTCCATCCTCACCTGGATTGGCATCGGCCCGACGGCGATCGCAACCCTGGTGCATCTGAAACTCATCGCCTCGGCGGGGCCCACTTTCATGTCCCTGATCAACTACTGCATACCGGTCGTCGCGCTGCTCATCGGGATGGCCCTCCTCGGGGAGGAGCCCGGCGCGAATGCCTATTCGGGGCTCGCGCTGATCCTGGCCGGTATCGGGCTGAGCCAGCTGCGGCGTAATCCGGCGCCCAAGGGCCCGCCGCCCGTGCCTTGAAAACGACCGCTTGCGCCCCAAATTAACTTTCGTGTGAGTTTGTTCACGGTCGCGCATGAACGGAACCGCCCCGGCCGTGTCATCCTGTCAGGGCGGTCAGCGTTGGTTATGGATAAGAGGCGGGCGCGACCATGAACATCATCTACGCGAGCGACAACTACTACGTGGTGGAGTATCCCGCGCAGCACGGCTACGAGCTGGTGGACAAGCGCGTCCAGCGCGGCACCTTCTTCCAGGGCGATGTTGCGGACCGGTTCGCCAGGTCGCTGCAGGACGCCGTGGCCGCGGAGCCCTCGGAGGAGCGCGTCGACGAGTTCCTGGGCAGCTTCGAAATCCTGCTCAACCAGCCCCTCGTCGTCCACTGAAAATCGGGAGATCGGGAGATCGGGAGAGCAGTCAGTCGAGGCGCGACCAGCCGGGCTCGTCGCGATCCAGCATGCGCTTGATCGCGGCGAAGTGCAGCCCGGTCTGCTCGCTGTCTTCCGCCATCTGGCGGGCGGTCAGTCCCGCGATCCGCTCCGGCACGATGCGCAGCGGCTTGCCGGTGCCCATCGCCAGCACTTGCAGCATGCAGGTGCGCTCGAGGTAATAGAGATCGTCGAAGGCGGCCGCGACCGTCGGCCCGCACACGATAACGCCGTGGTTGGCCAGGAACAGCACGTCGGCTTCCTTTGCAAGGGCGCACATGCGCTCCCCTTCCGCCTCATCGAGCGCGAGCCCGTTGTAGTTGTCGTCGTAGGCGACGCGCCCGTGGAACTTCAGGGAATTCTGGCTCGCCCACTCGATCCGGCCGCCCTGCACGACCGTGAGCGTGGTGGCAAACGGCATGTGAGTGTGCAGCATGCACTTCGCCGACGGCTTGGAGCGGTGCATCGCGCCGTGGATGAAGAAGGCGGTGGGCTCGACGCTGAGACGCCCGCCCACCTTGCGTCCGTTCGAGTCTAGCACCACGAGATCTCCCGGCGTCACCTCGGACCAGTGCAGACCCTGCGGATTGATCAGGAAATGGCCGGGGCGCCCCGGGATTTCCATGCTGAAATGGTTGCAGATGCCTTCCCCCAGGCCGAGCCGGTTGGCCCAGCGCAGCGCCGCCGCGAGATCGATGCGCGCTTCGAGCTCCTGCTTGCCGGGCTTCATGATCCAAGGGATTGAGCTTGACCGGTCACCGGTCACTGCCGCTGGTGGCCTATCGCCCGCGAGATTTTCTCGGCGGTCTGGCGCACCTGGGCGGCCCACCCCTTGTCGAGCCGGTCGGACGGGGCGGATACCGACAGGCCGGCCACGAGGCGGCCTTCGTCGTTGTAGATGCCGGCGCCGATGCAGGAAACGCCCTTCTCGGCCTCCTCGTTGTCGAAGGCGTAGCCCTGGCGGCGGATCCGGTCGAGCTCCTTCAACAGGCTGTCGGCGTCGGTCAGGGTATTGTCGGTGTAGCGCGGCAAGCCGGTGCGCCGGACGTAATCCGCGGACTTCTCGGGGCCGTCCTCGGCAAGGAAGAGCTTGCCCACCGCGGTGATGTGCAACGGCGCGCGCGCGCCGATGATCTGCACCACCCGCATCATCGAGCTGTTGCCCGAGGTGCGCTCGATGTACATCACCTCGTCGTCGTGGCGCACCGACAGGTTGACCGTCTCGCCTATCGCCTGGTGCAGGTTCTGCATGTGAGGCAGCGCTTCCTGGCGCACGCTGATGCGCGACTTGACCAGGCTGCCCAACTCCAGCAGGCGCATGCCGAGGCGATAGGTGCCGGGCTCGATGCGGTCCACCAGGCGGTTGTCCACCATGACCGAAAGAATGCGGTGCGCGGTGGACGGGTGGAGCCGCGTTTCGCCCGCGAGTTGCTTCAGGTTGACCGGGGTGGCGTGGCGGGCGAGGGCGCCCAGCAGGCTCATCATGCGGTCGATGACCTGGATGGAAGACTTGGCGGGTTTTTGTGCCACGGCAAGGGCTTGTATCGTTATTGGCTGCGGATTTTATATTATGAAATCGGCAGCGACAACCAAAAATGCCGGTTTTGGGCCGGTATCTCGCACCCTACGACAGGTATCGCCAGTAATACGTTGTTTTTGCTATAATATGAGGCTCCCCTGCACGATTCACACCGCAAGTACCATGGCGAAGACAGCTTTACTCGCACGCAATCGCAACGGCAATGGTCGTAACGGCAACGGTCGCAACGGCAACGGCCGTAACGGCCACGGCCGCAACGGCAACGGTCGGAGCGTTAGTGCTGCGGAACACGCGGCGCAGGAAGTCAAAAACTACATCACGCCGCTGGGTTACGCGAAACTCAAGGCCGAGCTCACGAAGCTCCTCGACGTCGAGCGCCCGGATCTGGTCAAGACCATCTCCTGGGCAGCGTCCAACGGCGACCGCTCAGAGAACGGTGATTACATCTACGGCAAGAAGCGCTTGCGCGAGATTGACCGTCGCATCCACTTCCTCAACAAGCGCCTCGACAGCGCCGATGTGGTGGACCCGGCGCGGCGCGGCGAGTCCGACCAGATCTTCTTCGGCGCGACCGTCACTTACGCCTACGTGCGGGGCGGGAAAGACGAGCGCACCATCACCATCGTCGGCGTGGACGAAGTGGATGTGAAGCGCGGCCAGGTGAGCTGGCTGTCGCCGATCGCGCGGGCCCTGCTGAAAAAGCGTTCCGGCGACGTGGTGATACTCGCCACCCCTTCCGGCGAGGCCGAAATCGAGATCATCGGCGTCCGTTACCGGGCGTCTGCCTAAGCGACCGGTCCTCCCAACCCCCGGCACCCGTTGCCGGGCGGCATGTGCCCCGATACCATTGGTTGAATCCGGACGCTGGCGCGCCGGTTCAACTGCGCACGCCGCCTATGACCGTTTCCTTCTTCGCCGCCGCCCTGTCTGCCTGGCGTGCCGCCCATCTCGCGGTCCCCGACCTCCACACCGACGACGTCGCGCTCGACGCGGTCGTGAAGCTGAGCATCAAGGCCGTGCCGAATGCGCGCACCGCCGAGAACCTGGGGGCCGAGCGCGAGGGCACCGGCGTGGTGTTCGGCGACAAAGGGTTGATCCTCACCATCGGCTACCTGATCCTCGAGGCGGGCTCGATCCTGGTGGTAGCCGGCGACGGGCGCGTCTACCCGGCAAGCGTGGTCGGCTACGACCACGCCACCGGCTTCGGGGTGCTGCGCGCCGGAGTGGACTGCCGCCCGCTCGAAGCGGGCAGTTCGGCCGGCGTGCGCGAGCTTGCGACCGTGCTGGTCGCGGCCCACGGCGCCGCGGGCGGGACCTCGCGCGCCTGCGTGGTGTCGCGCCGCCGCTTCACGGGCTGGTGGGAGTACATGATCGACGGCGGCATCTTCACCGCGCCGCCGCGTTTCGAGCACAGCGGGGCGGCCCTGCTCGACGCCGACGGCAAGCTGGTGGGCATCGGGTCGCTCTGGGTGAGCGATGCGCTCGAGATCGGCGCCGCCTTCCCCGGCAACATGTTCGTTCCGATCGATCTCCTGAAGCCGCTGCTCGACGATATTCTGGCGACCGGACACCGCCGCGAGCCGCCGCGTCCCTGGCTCGGCGTCTATTCCGAGGAGATCCAGGGACACGTGGTGGTGACGCGGGTGCTGCCGGAGTCGCCGGCGGCCAGGGCGGGGCTCGCCCGCGGCGACATCATCCTCGGCGTGGGGGGTGAGCCGGTCGGGCGCCAGAGCGAGTTCTACCAGCGGCTGTGGGCGAGCGGGGACGCCGGGTCGTCGGTGGTGCTGCACGTGCTGCACAAGCGGACGGTGCGGCAGCTTACCGTCCAGTCCATGGACCGGATGGCGTTCCTCAAGCCCTGGCCCATTTAGCCCCCACTCCCGGGCGCGTAGTCGTCCGGCGCGCCGGGCGGGATCGGCGGGTAGCGCTTCAGGCTTTCCTGGAATTCGTGGATCAGGCGCCGCATCGGGGTGCGCACCCAGCTCGCCGCGGTGTGGACATCGGTTTCTTCCTTCGGGTCCTGGATCACGTTGAAGATCAGCGGCGACTCGAGGCGGTTCGGGCCCGCGTTGGGCTCCGCTTCCCACACGAGGTGCATCTTCCAGTTGCGCCACTTGACGGCGCGCAGGTCCTGCTTGATGTAGTAGACGAATCCTTCGCGGCTCGACTTTTCCCGCTTGCCGCGGAAGAAGTCGAGCTGGTCCACTCCGTCAACCGGCCGGTCGTTCGGCAACGGCGCGCCCGCGACCCGCGCGAGCGTCGTGTAGAGGTCGGTCACGTGCACGATCTCGTTGCTGACGCGGCCCGCCGGGACCCTGTCCGGCCAGCGGATCATGAACGGCGCACGCAGGCCGCCCTCCATCGCCGTGTGATAGGTGCCCGTCCACGGTCCCGCGGTGCCGCGCCACGGCCGCCGGAACTCGGGTCCGTTGTCGCTGGCGAAGATCACGATGGTCTCGCCGGCGATCCGGAGCTTTTCGATTTCGTCGAGTATCTGTCCGACGCGGTAATCCATCTCGGCCATCGAGTCGGCGAAATCGCCCGCGCCGGTCCCGCCGCTGAAATTACGGTGCGGGAGGGTCGGGTAGTGGAGCTGCGTCAGCGGCACGTACGCGAAGAATGGCTTTCGGGCTTTCACCTTCCTGCGCATGAAATCCCGCGCCCGGGCGGTCAGGTCGGAATCGATGCGGCGGCGCATGGCCAGGTCGTAGATCGCGACGTTCCTCGCGCGCCTGCCCTTGCGGCCCTCCATGACGTACGGCAGCGGCGCCGCCTTCGGGTCATAGCCCGGGGAGCTGGTGAACATGCTCTCGTTGGTGGTGCGCGGGATGCCGTACCACTCGTCGAAGCCGCGGTCCTTCGGGTAGCGGCCTTCGCGGTCGCCGAGGTGCCATTTGCCGTACATCGCGGTCGCGTAGCCGCGCGCCGACAGCAGCTGCGCGAGCGTGATTTCCCACAGAATGATGCCTTGCGGCAATCCCGCGGGGACCGCCTGCAGCGCGCCGGTGCGGATCGGATGCCGGCCCGTCATCAGGGCGGAGCGCGTCGGCACGCAGTCGCTTTCGACATTGAAGTTCGTGAGCCTCAAGCCCTCCGAGGCGAGTCCGTCGATGCGCGGTGTCGGCGCCCCGCGCAGCACGCCACCGCCGTAGCAGCCGAGCTCGCCCCATCCGAGGTTGTCGGCGAGAATCAGGACGATGTTCGGTGGCCGGGCCATGGCTTGGCGCGCAGGAGGGCGCTCATCCTAGCACGTCGGCACCGGGCGCATTCCCGGAGAGGACCCGGCGGCGCGCGACGAATGGTGCGCAATCGGATTCTGGGATAATTGCGGCCTGATGACCGCAGCCCCGACTGCAGGCCAGAGCGCGCAGGGCCTGTTCGCGCGCGCGCGCGAGGCGCACGACGGCGAACGCCTGCCGGAAGCCGAGCAACTCTACCGCGCGGCGCTCGCCGAGCGCGCGGATTTTGCCGAAGCGCTGCTCGGTCTCGGCGCGTTGCTCCACCAGGCCGGGCGGCTCCACGAGGCACGAGAGTGTCTCGTGAAATTCACGGAACTCGTGCCCGGGCTCGCCTATGCCTGGGAGGTGCTCGGGCAGGTGCTTGCCGGGCTGGGGGATCGGGAAAGCGCGATCCAGGCCTTCTCCACCGCGGCGGAACTGGAGCCGGCCTTCGTAGCCGCGCACGTCAATCTTGGGCTGATGTTCGCCGCGCTCGGGCGCGCGCAGGCGGCGCTGCACGCGCTGCGCGCGGCGCTCGTCATCGCGCCGGATGACGCGGAGATCCTGAAGCACTACGCGATTGTCGCGCTCGACGCCGGCAAACCGGACGAAACGCTTCAGGCCGCGGAACGCGCGGAGGCCGCCGGGCTGGATCCGGTCCAGGCGGCCCGCCTGCTGGGCCTTGCCCATCTGTGCGCGCAGCGTTTCGGCCGTGCCGAGCCCGAGTTCCGGCGCGCGCTGCAGGCGGCGCCGGATTCGCCCGAACTCGTGGTGAGCCTGGGCGTGACGCTCGAGGGCACAGGGCGCGACGCCGAGGCCATCGCGCATTACCGGGCTTACCTGGCGCAGCATCACCAGGACTCGCATGTGCGGTTCATGCTCGCGCTCCTGTTGCTCGGCCGGGGCGCGTTCGGCGAGGGATGGCAACACTACATGGCGCGGCCGGCGGCGCGCGAGCAGCGCGCGAGCCTCGCACCGGTCCTGGATGCACGCGAGTTGCCCGGCCAGCGCGTGCTGGTGCACGCCGAACAGGGCCTCGGCGACGAGATCCTGTTCCTCCGCTACGTCCAGGAGTTGCGCCGGGTATCGCGGCCGGAGGCGATCGCATACGCTGCATCGCCCAAGCTCCAGGGGGTACTCGCCCGCGTTCCGGAACTGGACGAGGTGCGCCCGCTCGACGCGCCGCCCTGGCCCGGTCCGAGAGTATTACTGGGAGACCTGCCGTTCCTGTGCCGCGGGGCCGGGCCGGCCGGCGCGTTGCCGCCTCCGCTGCGCATCCCGGCGCTGCCCGATCGCCTCGCAAAATGGCGCGGCGCGCTCGCGGCAAGCGGTCCGGCACCTTATGTCGCGGTGAACTGGCAGGGCGGCCGGTTGCAGGCCCGGCCCGGCCAGGCCCAGTGGTTCGGCCGGCTTCAAGTCAAACGTATTGGGCCGGAGCTGCTGGGCGAAGCGCTCCGCGGCTGGCCGGGTACCGTGGTGTGCCTGCAATGGATGCAGGAGGCGGCGGACCTGGAGGCGTTCCGCAAGGCCTTCGGCGGGAACGTTTTCGATGCCGCGCGCGCGCACGACGATATCGAGGACCTGCTGGCGCTGCTCGAATCGGTGGACGAGCTGGTCGGCGTGAGCTCCGTCAATGCGCACCTGCGCGCGGCCGCGTGCCGCCCCGGCCGGGTACTGGTGCAGCAGCCGGCGGAGTGGCGCTGGATGCAAAGCGGAGAGCACTCGCCCTGGTATCCCGAGTTCACCGTGTATCGCCAGCGCCCCGATCTGGACTGGTCCGACGCGCTCGCGCAACTCCGCCGCGACCTCGGCCTGTAGGGATGCGCGACCCGCCGCGCTTTTTGCGATACCCTTCATCCTTCATCCTTCATCCTTCCACCGTGCGAGTCGGTCTGTTCGTCACCTGTCTCGTTGACCTGATGCGGCCGCGGATCGGATTCGCGGCTATCAAGTTGCTGGAAGCCGCCGGTTGCGACGTCGTGGTGCCGCGCGCGCAAACCTGTTGCGGCCAGCCGGGTTACAACACGGGCGACCGGCGCTCGGCGCTCGCGCTGGCGCGCAAGGTGCTCGCCGAGTTCGAGGATTGCGACTACGTGGTGGCGCCTTCGGGGTCGTGCGCCGGCACGATCCGGACGCACTATCCGGACCTGTTTCGCGACGATCCCGGCACGCTGGAGCGCGTGAATCGGCTGTGCAACCGTACCTATGAACTGACCGATTTCCTGGTCAACGTGACCCGTCTCGAGCGCGTGCCGGGGCTGTTCAAAGGGACGGTCACGTACCATGACTCGTGCTCGGGCCTGCGCGAGCTCGGCGTGAAGGCGCAGCCGCGCGCGCTGCTCGCGAAAGTGCCGGGGCTGACACTCAAGGAAATGAGCGAAGCCGAGACGTGCTGCGGCTTCGGCGGCACGTTCGCGGTCAAGTTCGGCGAGATCTCCACGCACATCGCCGAGCGCAAGTGCGCCAACATCGTGGAGTGCGGCGTAGACGCGGTAGTGCTGGGCGATCTCGGCTGCATGCTCAACATCGAGGGGCGCCTGCGCCGCCGCGGCGATCTGAAGACGAAAGTGCTGCACGTGGCGGAAGTCCTCGCCGGCGTGGATAATGGGACCGCAGTCGAAAGCGGATTGCTGATTCGACCGTGAAACTGGCCAGCCTGGAGGCGATTGTCGCGTCACTCAACGGAGGAGGCGTCCGATATCTGATCGCGGGCGGTCTGGCGGTCAATGCGCATGGCCATCTGCGGTTCACGCACGATGTCGATCTGATTATCCAGCTTCGACCCGAGAACGTTGCTCCCGCGTTCCGCGCTCTCGCTTCGCTGGGATACCAGCCCAGGGTCCCGGTGACCGCACAACAGTTCGCGGACGACGCACAGCGTCAGCGATGGATCCGGGAAAAGGGCATGATGGTGCTCAACTTCCACAGCGACAGGCACCGGGAAACGCCCGTGGATGTGTTCGTCACCGAGCCGTTCGACTTTGATAGTGAATACGAGGCCACTCCGAGGCTGGAAATGGCGCCCGGCCTGTTCGCGCGTTTCGTTTCCATCCCTACGCTGATCGCCATGAAGCAGGCCGCGAACAGACCCGTGGACGAGGACGATGTCAGGCACCTGCGGTGGATCATGGAGGAGAAGGCCCGTGGAAAAAGAGATACCTGACGAGCTCTGGGCGGAGACGACCTGGGAGGGCAATCGGCGCGCCCAATTGCGCCGCGCTCTTGAATTTTCCTTACGCGAGCGGCTGCAGGCGGTCGAGGATATGGCGGACGTTGCGCGGCGGTTCGAAGAAATGCGCGAGCGCGGCGAGTTCGCACCGGCAAGCCCGTCGGCGCGCGAGCCGCGCCCGGAACCCCCTTCAGGCGCTCATGCGCCGTCTCCCCCTTACGATTCAAGCGACTGAACTCTGGTCATCGCCGGCTTTCCCCCCGCGAATGCGCGGCAGCAGGGATTTACCTGACGCGAACGCCCAGCCCACAATTCACCATTCACAAATCACGCCTTATGAAAATCGCGTTCATGGGTTCCGGCGGCGTCGGCGGCTTGATCGGCGCCCGCCTCGCGCAGGTGGGCTGCGACGTGTCCTTCGTCGCACGGGGGGCGCATCTTGCGGCGATGCGCGAGCACGGGCTCCTGCTGGAGAGCCCGGTGGGCAACGTGCACTTGCCGAAGGTGAAGGTGACGGATAATCCCGCGGACCTCGGGCCGGTCGATCTCGTCATCTTCGCCGTCAAGCTCTGGGATACCGAGGCGGCCGCGCGCTCGATCCTGCCGCTGCTCGGGCCGGGCACCGGTTTTCTGTCGCTCCAGAACGGCGTGCGCAAGGACGACATCCTGCGGCCCATCGTCGGCGAGAAGGCGTTGATGGGCGGCGTTGCGTACATGGGGACCGCGATTTCCCGCCCCGGCGTGATCCTGCACACCGGGACGATGCAACGGGTGGTGTTCGGCGAGTACGACGGCCGGCGCTCGAAGCGCGCCGAGGCGATGCTCGAGTTCCTGAAGAAGACCGGCATCGACGCCAGGTTGAGCGACGACATCCGGCGCTCGATCTGGGAAAAATTCGTGTTCCTGGTCGGCATGGCCGCGGTCACGGCCACCATACGCTTGCCGCTCGGGCCGATCCTCGCGCACCCGCTGACCCGCCAGTTCTATCTCGACGCGATGCGGGAAGCGGCCGCGGTGGGGAGAGCCCACGGCGTCCGCCTGGCTGAGGATATCGCGGAGGAGCGCCTCGCGTTCAGCGACACGCTGCCGGGGACGATGACCGCTTCGCTGCAACTCGATCTCGAGCGCGGCAATCCGCTCGAGGTCGAATGGCTGTCGGGTTCCGTGGCCGAGCTCGGCGCGGCGGTCGGCGTGCCGACGCCGATCCACCGCGCGGCGCGGGACATCCTGATTCTGCATGCCCAGGGCCGCAAGGCGTGAACTCGCCGCTCACGGTTCGAAGCATCCGGGCTACGCCCGTAAAGGTGCCTATGACATACGTGCTGGGCACCAGCGTGCAGGCGGTGCGCGAGGCGCCGCTGCTGCTGGTGGACCTCGAGACGGAGGAGGGCGTGACCGGACACGCCTACCAGTTCTGCTATCTCCCGGCCGCCGCTCCCGCAATCGTCACGCTGCTCGAGGAGGTGCTCCGTACCGTGAAAGGCGACCAGATGGACCCGGTTGCGCTGTGGGCGAAGCTCGCGCAGCGCTTCATATTGATCGGCGTCCAGGGCATCGTGCGCATGGCGATGGCGATGTTCGACGTCGCGTGCTGGGACGCGGTCGCGAAGGCGGCCGGGCAGCCGCTCGCGACCTATCTCGGTGCGTCGCCGCGGCCGATACCCGCGTATAACAGCTGCGGATTGGGATTGATGCCGCCCGCGGCGGTCGCGGACGAGGCGGAGAAGCTGCTCGCGGGCGGTTTCCGCGCGCTCAAGCTCCGCCTGGGCTATCCGTCCCTGGAAGCGGACATCGCCGCGGTGCGCGCCGTGCGCTCGCGCCTCCCGGCCGGCATCTCGGTGATGGTCGATTTCAACCAGGCGCTGACCGTGCCGGAAGCGATCCGCCGCGGCCGGGCGCTCGACGGCGAAGGCGTTTACTGGGTCGAGGAGCCGATCCGGCACGACGACTACGCCGGCTGCGCCGAAATCGCACGCGCGCTCTCGACTCCGGTGCAAATCGGCGAGAATTTTTCGCTCCCATACGACATGGAACGTGCGCTAGCTGCCCGGGCCTGCGATTACGTGATGCCCGACCTGGAGCGGATCGGCGGCGTCACCGGCTGGCGGCGCGCGGGCGAGCTGGCAGGCGCGACGGGCATCCGGATGTCTTCGCACCTCTATCCGGAGGTGAGCGCGCATTTGCTCGCGGCGACGCCCACCGCGCACTGGCTCGAGTACGTGGATTGGGCCGACGTCCTGCTCGAGGAGCCGCTGCGTATCGTCGACGGCAACGCGAACGTCCCGATCCGGCCGGGCAACGGACTCGCCTGGAACGACGACGCGGTGCGCAGGTTCCGGATGAACTGACCGGCTATAATCCAGGCGCCGGCCCGATTTTCCGCCGGCGCGCGGATCGCATGCAGATCACCTCCATGCACTTCAAGGCGACGGCGAGCGTCAAGCTCACCAACGCCAACCTCCAGTCCGCGCTCAAGAGGCTCGAGGGCAATTTCGTGCGCGGGCGCGCCGAGCGCGTCGCCGAGCTCGGCAATTACGAGGAGATCCGCACCGCCGCCGCGGCGATCCGTGACCGCGTGCTCGCGAATCTCGACGTCTATCTCGAGACCTTCGAGCGCAACGCGACCGCGCGCGGCGCCGTGGTCCATTGGGCCGAGACGCCCGAGGACGTCAACCGCATCGTGTGCGCGATCGCGCGCGAGCACGGCGTGAAGAAGGCGGTCAAGTCGAAATCCATGGTGACCGAGGAATGCGCGTTGAACGACGCCCTTGAGGCGGCGGGCATCGAGGTGGTGGAGACCGACCTCGGCGAGTACATCCTGCAGCTCGCAAAGGAGCCGCCTTCTCACATCGTGGCCCCGGTCGTGCACAAGACCCGCGACGAGGTGTCGGACCTGTTCGAGAGCAGGCACCGCAAACCGCGCAAGACCGACATCGCCGAGCTGACGCGCGAGGCGCGCGGGATGCTGCGCGGCCACTTCGTCACCGCCGACATGGGCATCTCGGGCGCCAATTTCGCCGTCGCCGAGACCGGCTCGACGCTGATCGTGACCAACGAGGGCAACGGCCGCATGGTGACCACGCTGCCGCGCGTGCACGTTGCGATCACCGGCATCGAGAAAGTGGTGCCGACGCTGGAGGACGTCGCGACGCTCATGCGCCTGCTGCCCGCGCATGGCACCGGCCAGACCATCTCCAATTACATATCGGTCACGACCGGCGTCAGGGTTGCCGGGGCGCATGACGGCCCGGCGCACTTTCACGTGGTCCTCCTGGACGGCGGGCGCACCGGCCTACTTGGCGGCGACCTGCAGCCGATGCTGCGCTGCATACGCTGCGGCGCGTGCATGAATCACTGCCCGGTCTACCAGAGCGTGGGCGGTCACGCTTACGGTTGGGTCTATCCCGGGCCGATGGGCTCGGTGCTGACGCCGAGCTACATCGGGCTGGAGAACGCGCTCGACCTGCCCAACGCCGCGACGTTCTGCAACCAGTGCGGCGTAGTCTGTCCGGTGAAAATTCCCCTTCCCGATCTCATGCGGACGCTGCGCGAGCGGCAATTCGAGCGCGGCCTCAAGCCGTGGCCGGAACGGATCGGCTTCGCGGCGTGGAGCTGGGTGGCGCGGCGGCCGGCGATCTATGCGGTGATGGCGGCCCTCGGCGCGCGACTGCTGGCGCTGATGGGCG
>Ga0156023_1050_pt2 | contig 24108 bp, 22 predicted proteins | sample RifCSPlowO2_02_FD_107677 | JGI IMG/M metagenome (GOLD analysis project Ga0156023, IMG submission 107677) | Betaproteobacteria bacterium RIFCSPLOWO2_02_FULL_67_26
CGGCACGGCGCGAAACGGCGGTAGCGTGGTTCGGCGCCGCGGACGTGCGGGTTTTTGCCTCCACACACTCCTGCCTGCCGGTAATGCAGGCGTTCGATACGCCGCACGGCCGCTGCCTGCTGGCCAACAACGGCGCCGCCGGCATGCCCAACTTCAGCGCCACGCGCCACGGATTGATCACCCGGATTTCGGAAACGGCCGCGCCGGACGCGCTGTTCGGAGCTACGATCGAGGGCGTTCGCGTCGAGACGCTGCCCGTGCTCTACGATCACGCCGGCTTCGAACGCGACTTCCTGTCCAGCTGGCCGGCCGGCAGCCCGGCCCACGCGTCCTATTACCGGCGCATCGTGGATGGTCCGTCCTACCGTCTGGACGATGCCGTGCGCCTCAAGGTGCCCGCCACAGCGTAACATCGGGCCAACACCCGCGGTCGGAATCAGGACATGAAGAAGAGCCAGCTGCTCACGGTGGTCGTGATCGCGGCGCTGATCGCGGCGTTTTTCGCGTCCGGTGGGCACCGCTATCTCACCTTCGAGAATCTCAAGCAGCTGGTCGCGAGCGCGCAGTCGTTCTACCAGGCGCACCCGATCGAGACCGCAGTCGGATATTCTTTCCTCTACGTCGTGATTGCCGGACTCTCCCTGCCGGGAGCGGTACCGATGACGCTCGTCGGCGGCGCGGTCTTCGGCCTGTTGTGGGGAACCGTGATCGTCTCGTTCGCCTCGACCTTGGGAGCAACGATCGCCTTTCTGGTCTCCCGGCTGCTACTGCGCGAGTGGGTTCAGAACTCGTTTGCCCGGTACATGAAGCCGATCAACGCGGGCATCGAAAAGGAGGGTGCGTTCTACCTGTTCACGCTGCGCCTGATTCCGCAGATTCCATTCTTCGCGATTAATCTGGTGATGGGGCTGGTTCCGATTCGCACCTGGACGTTCTACTGGGTGAGCCAGCTGGGCATGCTCGCCGGCACCATCGTCTACGTGAACGCCGGCACCCAGCTCGCGGCGATCGAATCGCCCTCGGGCATACTCTCCCCCGGCCTGATCGGCGCCTTCCTGCTGCTCGGCTTCTTTCCGCTGATCGCAAAGAAGTTCGTGGACGCGGTAAAGGCGCGCCGGGTCTACGCGCGCTGGCAAAGGCCGGCACGCTTCGACCGCAATCTCGTCGTGATCGGCGCGGGCTCCGCGGGTTTGGTCTCGGCCTACATCGCGGCGGCCGTGAAGGCGAAGGTCACGCTGATCGAGAAGCACCGGATGGGCGGCGACTGCCTCAATACCGGCTGCGTGCCGTCGAAGGCACTCATCAGGACGACGAGGCTGCTGGCGCAGATCCGCCGGGCGAGCGAATTCGGGATCAGGTCGGCGACCGCGGAATTCGATTTCGCCGACGTCATGGAGCGCGTGCGGCGCGTGGTGAGAACGATCGAGCCGCACGACTCGGCGGAGCGCTACACGGCGCTGGGCGTGGAATGCCTGCACGGCGAGGCGAGGATCACCTCGCCCTGGAGCGTGGAGGTGAAGGCAACCGCCGGCACGCGGGTGCTGACGACGCGCGCCATCGTGATCGCGGCCGGCGGCCGGCCCTTTGTGCCGCCGATACCGGGCATCGAGGACACCGGCTACCTGACTTCCGACACGGTCTGGGATCTGCGCGAGCTGCCGCCGCGGCTGGTGGTGCTGGGTGGCGGCCCCATCGGCTCCGAGCTGGCGCAGTGTTTCGCGCGCCTGGGCTCCCGCGTCACGCAAGTGGAGATGCTCGCGCGCATCCTGATCCGCGAGGACCCGGAGATCTCGCAGCTGGTGGCGGACCGCTTCCAGGCCGAGGGCATCGCCGTCCTCACCGGCCACAAGGCGAAGTCATTCGGGGTCGAGAACGGCGAGAAAGTGCTGGTCGCCGAGCACGATGGAAAAAACGTGCGCATCCCATTCGACCAACTGCTCGTCGCGGTCGGGCGCGTCGCCAACACGCACGGCTACGGGCTGGAGGAACTCGGCATACCCGTCACGAAAGCGCGCACGGTGGAGACGGATGAGTACCTGCGGACGATTTACCCCAACATCACTGCCTGCGGCGACGTGGCGGGGCCGTACCAGTTCACCCACACCGCCGCGCACCAGGCGTGGTACGCGGCGGTGAACGCGCTGTTCGGCGGCCTCAAAACATTCCGGGCCGACTACTCGGTGATCCCGTGGGCCACCTTCACCGATCCCGAGGTGGCGCGCGTCGGACTCAACGAGACCGAGGCGAAGGAAAAGAATATTCCCTATGAATCAACCGTTTTTGGCCTGGACGACCTCGACCGCGCCATCGCCGACGAGGCCGCGCACGGCGTGGTGAAAGTGCTCACCGTCCCCGGCAAGGACAAGGTGCTGGGCGTCACCATCGCCGGCGAGCACGCGGGCGATCTCATCGTCGAGTACATCGCCGCCATGCGCCACGGTATCGGCTTGAACCGGATCCTCGGCACCATACACATCTACCCGACCATGGCGGAGGCCAACAAGTACGCCGCCGGCGCCTGGAAGCGGAACCACGCGCCGCAGGGACTGCTCAAATGGGTTGAGAGATACCACGCCTGGATGCGCGGGTGATTCCGAGGGATGAGGGATGAGGGCGGAGGGTTGAAGATCTTTGTAGCGTTGCTCGCGTTCCTGGTAGCGGGCAGCGTGGCCGCACAGGGCTTCGACCACGAGCACACGGCGTGGACGGCGCTGCTGAAGAAGCACGTGTTGCTGGTGGACGGCGGGAAGGCGTCCCAAGTGCGATACGGCGAATTCCAGAAAGACCGCGCCGCGCTGAAAAACTATCGCGACTCACTCTCAACGGTAACGCAGGAGGAATTCAAAGGATGGAGCAAGGACCAGCAGCTCGCGTTCCTGATCAACGCCTACAATGCCGCCACGGTCGAAAAAATCCTCACGCGCTATCCGGATATCAGGTCAATCTGGGACTTCGGCAAGGTTTTCGGCAACCCGTTCAAGGACAGGTTCATCCGGCTCCTCGGCAAAGAGATGAGCCTCGACAACATCGAGCACGACACCATTCGCGCGGAGGGCGCATACAACGATCCGCGCATTCACTTCGCGGTCAACTGCGCGGCGATCACCTGTCCCATGTTGCGTGAGGAAGCGTACGTCCCCGGACGCCTCGATCGCCAGCTCGAAGAGCAGACCACCCGTTTCCTTTCGGACCACTCGCGGAATCGCTACAACCCGGAGACCCGGGCGCTGGAGGTCTCGAAGATTTTCGACTCCTTTCCCTGGTATGGCGGGGACTTCAGGAGGGGATGGAAAGGCTTTAGTTCGCTCGAGCAATTCTTTTCCAAGTACGCCGCGCAACTGGCCGGCACCCCCGACCACCAGAAACTGATCGGCGACCGGAAGGTCGGAATCCGCTTTCTGGAATATGATTGGGGGCTCAATGACGTCAAGCGGTGACCGGTGCTTTCCATCGTCGTCCCCTGCCTCAACGAAGCCGCGGGCATAGCCGATGCCCTGACGGCGCTCGCGCCGCTGCGGCGGCGCGGATCGGAAGTCATCGTGGTGGACGGCGGCAGCCGCGATGGCACGGCGGAACGTGCAAGGGCGCACGCGGACGCCGTGATCAGCGCGCCGCGCGGGCGAGCGTCCCAGATGAACGCCGGCGCGGCGCGCGCGCGCGGCGAGATCCTGCTGTTCCTGCACGCGGACACCCTGCTGCCGGAGGCGGCCGACGCGCTCGTCGTGGACGGCTTGAAGCGCGCGCGCCGCGGCTGGGGGCGCTTCGACGTCGCTATCGAAGGGCGGCACCCCCTGCTCAAGGTGGTCGCGTGCCTGATGAACCTGCGCTCGAGGTTGACGGGCATCGCCACCGGCGACCACGCGATCTTCGTCACGCGGTCGCTGTTCACGGCGGCGGGCGGCTACCCGGAAATCGCGCTGATGGAGGACATCGCTCTGTCCAAGCGCCTCAAGCGTTTCGGGCCGCCGCTGTGCCTGAAGCATCGCCTGACCACTTCCGGCCGCCGCTGGGAACGGCACGGCGTGCTGCGCACGATCCTGCTGATGTGGCGGCTGCGGCTCGCCTACTGGCTCGGCGCGGATCCCGCCCGGCTCGCTGTGCGGTATGACCGCGGCTGAATCCGGCACCGCCGTCATCGTTTTTGCCAGGGCCCCGCGGCCGGGCCTGGTGAAGACGCGGCTCATCCCCCTGCTGGGAGCGGAAGGCGCGGCCGCGCTCCACGCCAGGCTGGTCAAGCGCACGCTCGATACCCTGCGCGCGGCATCGTACGAACGGGTGCAGCTGTACTGCGCGCCCGACACCTCCGATCCTTTTTTTCCCTTTTGCGCAGGCCACTACGGCGTTACGCTTGAACCGCAGGTTGCGGGCGATCTCGGCGCACGCATGCTCGGCGCATTCGAGTCGGCGCTTGCGGCGCATGCCAGGGTCCTGCTCATCGGCGCCGATTGCCCCGCCCTCACCGCGCGCCATCTGCGACAGGCCGAACAGGCGCTGCGCGAGGGGCTGGACGCGGTATTCGTCCCGTGCGAGGACGGCGGTTACGCCCTGATCGGCCTCAGGCAGGCCGAAGCACGGATTTTTGACGGCATCGAGTGGGGCCGCGACCAGGTCATGGCGGCAACCCGCGACCGGATGGAGGATCTCGGCTGGCGCTGGCGGGAACTCGAGACCCTGTGGGACATCGATCGCCCGCAGGACTACGCACGCCTCGTCGAATCGGGCCTGCTCGAAAACGAGCGCGCAAGCGCCTGACACCTCATCCCTCATCCTTGAGATGCCCTACGCCACCCTCATATCCGCAAGCAGTCTCGCGGCGCACCTCGATGATGCCCGCTGGGTGATCTGCGACTGCCGCCACGACCTGGGCAACACCGAAGCGGGGCGCCGCGCATACGTTGAATCGCATATTCCCGGCGCGCGCTTCGTTCATCTCGACGAGGACCTGTCGGCGCCCAAAACGGGCCGTAACGGCCGTCACCCGCTGCCCGACCCGGACTGGTTCGCGCGGCGCATCGGCGCACTCGGCGTCGGCAACGGGTCCCAGGTCGTCGCCTATGACGCGAGCGGCGGCTACTACGCCGCCCGGCTGTGGTGGATGCTGCGCTGGGTGGGGCACCAGGCGGCCGCCGTGCTCGACGGCGGCTGGGACGCCTGGCTCAAGGCCGTGCATCCGGTTACGGACCGGCTTCCGGCCATCACCGCGGCCCGTTTCACCGCGCGCGTCCGGAACATGGCGGTGCTTGATGCAGGATCTATCCTCGAGAGTCGCGGAAGGCCCGGGCCGCTATTGCTCGACGCGCGCGCGCCCAACCGCTACCGCGGCGAGAACGAGACGCTCGACCCGGTGGCCGGCCACATTCCGGGTGCCGTCAACCGCTTTTTTCAGCTCAATCTCGACGCGGCCGGCAGCTTCAAGCCGCCGTCCGCTTTGCGACAGGAACTCAAGGCGGTGATCGGCGCGAAAGCACCCGCGGATGTCGTTCACTACTGCGGGAGCGGCGTCACCGCCTGTCACAATCTTCTCGCCATGGAAATCGCCGGTCTGGCTGGTTCCCGCCTGTACCCCGGCTCCTGGAGCGAGTGGTGCAGCGACCCGTCGCGGCCCGTGGCGACCGGAGACGCTTAGATCTCGCCACCCAGTGAACGCCCTGCTTGCAGATTTCGTCCTGATCGTTCATTTCAGCTTCGTAATGTTTGTTGTGGGCGGCCTGGCGCTGATCTGGATCGGGGCGGCGGCGGGCTGGCGGTGGGTCCGAAACCTCTGGTTCCGCGTTGCGCATCTCGCCGCGATCGTGTTCGTCGCGGCGGAAGCGCTCCTCGGCATCTGGTGTCCGCTGACGTTATGGGAGGCGCAACTGCGCGGCGGCGACGCCGAGAAAAGCTTCGTAGCGCAGTGGGTCCACCGCCTCCTGTATTACGACCTCCCGGAATGGGTATTCGCGGTCGCCTATGTCTTGTTTGCCCTGGCCGTCGCGGCGACCTGGTGGCGCATACGGCCCTCGAGGATGCGCTGAAATAAAAAAGGGCGCGCCGCCGCGCGCCCTTTTTTCCGGCGACGGCGGATCAGCCCAGCGTGTCGGCCCAGATGTTTTTCGCCCAGCCCCAGGCGTAGGTGCCTTCCAGCTCGCTCGCCTTGGGCGACACGCCGCCCGCGCCCTTTACCGGCAACAGGGTCTTCTTCCCGGCGTCGTACTGGTGGATGGAGGTGACGTGCATGGCGCTGCGCCCGTCGACGAAGCTGTAGCAGGCGTTCATGATCATCGGGTTGGTGTCGACCGGCCGGTCCCTGAGTATCGCCACCACGGCGGCCGCGCAGATCTTCCCGTGCTGGTTCGCCATGCTGGCTGATTTCGGCATGGCCGGAGCGGACAGTGTCGCATCGCCGAGGACGTGGATGCCCTTGACGGCCGTCGACTCCATCGTCAGCCAGTCGATTCCGCACCAGCGCTGGTTGGCGGTGATGAGCCCGGCCTTTACGGCGATGTCGCCCGCGCGGTGCGGCGGCACGACGTTCAGCACGTCCCCCTTCACGCTGTCGAACGTGAGCTTGACGGCTCTACCTTTCACGTCGACGTCGGCGAGCTCGCTGTTCGGGCGGTAGTCGATCATGCCCTTGTAGACGCCGTTCCAGGACTGCAGGAACAGCCCTTTCTTCGAGGTGATGTCCGGGTTCGAATCGAGCACGATGATCTTCGACTTGGGCTTGGACTTCTTGAAGTAGTCCGCGATCTGGCACACGCGCTCGTAGGGTCCCGGCGGGCAGCGGTACGGCGCCATCGGGATGTGGAACACGAACACGCCCCCGTCACGCATCCCGGTCAGCTGGCGGCGCAGCGCAAGCGTCTGCGGGCCGGCTTTCCAGGCGTGGGGAATGGCTTCCTGCGCCGCCGCGCTGCGCAGCCCCGGGATGCCGTCGTACATGAAATCGATTCCCGGCGAGACGATCAGCCGGTCGTAGGAAAGCGTGCCGCCGCTCGCGAGCCGCACCTGCCGGCTGCCCGCGTCCACCGCGACCGCTTCGTCGCGGATGAGGCGCACGCCGCGGGCCTTAAGCCCGTCGTAGTTCATCGTGATATTGCCGATCTGGGTGTTCCCCCCCAGCACCAGGTTGCTGATCGGGCAGGAGACGAACTCGCTCCCGCGCTCGACCAGGGCCACGTCGATGCCGGGTTCCCACAGCTTGATGTAGCGCGCGGCGGTCGCACCGCCGTAGCCGCCGCCGATTACCACCACCCGTCCGATGGCGCCCCCGCCGGTGCCGGCGCAGCCCGCCACGGCCGCGGCCCCGGTCGAGGCTGCCATCCACTTCATGAATTCGCGTCTGTTCAGTGTCATGGCCGTCTCCCCGTTGTCAGCGCTTCATGCTCGCAAAATAGCTGGCCATCGTTTGAAGCTGCGCGTCGGTGTAGCCCTTGGCCTGCTGGTGCATGATGGTCGCGGGACGCTTGCCCGCCTTGAAATCCCTCATTTGCTGCAGCAGGTAATTCCGGTCCTGCCCGGCGAGGCTGGGAGGAATACCCCCTGCGCTGCGCCCGTCGGTGCCGTGACACGTGAAGCAGGCGGAAACCAGTCCGCGCGCGGCGGCCGGATCCTGGCCCCACGCCGGCGCGGCAAGCCCTGCCGCAAGCAGTGCAACCATGCCCCCTACTCGGACAACCTTGGTTTTCATGTTGGCCCTCCCCCCGATGGTTCGAAGTCCAGTATAAGCGCGCCGCCAGCCGCTCCTTAGAAGAATAATTTATTGCGTCATAAGTTTGTGACCGCACGAAGGTGGCGTCAAGCGCAAACAAAAGGCCCCGGGCGAACCAACGCAACCGGGGCCTGGGCGGGCGGCTACGGCCGTTCACGCGATGCTGGCGGCCTCCTCGGCAAAGACCAGCTGGATCTTCTCGTCGGCGCCGATGTCCACGGTCACCTTGCCGCCGTGGGCAAGCCGTCCAAACAACAGCTCGTCGGCAAGCGCCGAGCGGATGGTGTCCTGGATCAGCCGCGCCATCGGCCGCGCGCCCATCTGCGGATCGAAGCCCTTCTTCGCGAGGTGCTCGCGCAGCGCCGGGGTGAAGGTAGGCTCGACTTTCTTCTCCTCGAGCTGCTGCTCGAGCTGCATCAGGAACTTGTCCACGACGCGCAGGATGATGTCGCGGTCGAGCGCGTTGAACGAGATTATGGCATCCAGGCGGTTCCTGAATTCCGGCGTGAACATGCGCTTGATCTCGGCCATCTCGTCGCCCGCCTGCGGGCTCGGCGTGAAGCCCATGCCGGACTTCGAGAGCTCCTGCGCTCCGGCGTTGGTGGTCATCACGATGCACACGTTGCGGAAGTCGGCCTTGCGCCCGTTGTTGTCGGTCAGCGTCCCGTGATCCATCACCTGCAGCAGGATGTTGAAGACGTCCGGGTGCGCCTTCTCGATCTCGTCGAGCAGCAGCACCGAGTACGGGTGCTTGGTAATGGCCTCGGTCAGGAGCCCCCCCTGGTCGAAGCCGATGTATCCCGGCGGGGCGCCGATCAGGCGCGACACGGCATGCCGCTCCATGTACTCGGACATGTCGAAGCGGATGAGCTCCACGCCCATGACGTAGGCGAGCTGGCGCGCGACCTCGGTCTTGCCCACGCCGGTCGGCCCCGAGAACAGGAAATTGCCGATCGGCTTCTGCGGATTGCCGAGACCGCTGCGCGCCATCCGGATCGCGGAGGTCAGCGCGTCGATCGCCTTGTCCTGGCCGAACACCACGGCCTTGAGGTCGCGGTCGAGGTTCTTCAGCGCATTGCGGTCGTCCACCGACACCGCCTGGACCGGCACACGCGTGATCTTGGCGATGATCTCCTCGATCTCGTGCTTGCCGATGATGCGCTTCTGCTTGGCCTTGGGCAGGATCTTCTGCGCCGCGCCGGCCTCGTCGATCACGTCGATCGCCTTGTCCGGCAGGTGCCGGTCGTTGATGAAGCGCGCGGAGAGCTCGGCCGCGGCGGTCAGCGCCGAGGGCATGTACTTGATGCCGTGGTGCGCCTCGAAGCGCGATTTCAGCCCCTTCAGGATCGCGATGGTTTCCGGCACCGAGGGCTCGACCACGTCGATCTTCTGGAAACGGCGCGAGAGCGCGTGGTCCTTCTCGAACACGCCGCGGTATTCCTGGTAGGTGGTCGCGCCGATGCACTTCAGCTGCCCCGACTGCAGCGCGGGCTTGAGCAGGTTGGAAGCGTCCAGCGTGCCGCCGGAGGCGGCGCCCGCCCCGATCAGCGTGTGGATCTCGTCGATGAAGAGGATCGCGTTCGGGTTGTCGACCAGCTGCTTCAGCACCGCCTTCAGGCGCTGCTCGAAATCGCCGCGATACTTCGTGCCCGCGAGCAGCGCCCCCATGTCGAGCGCGTAGACGTGGCAGCGCTTGAGCACTTCGGGCACGTTGCTCTCCACGATGCGGCGCGCGAGGCCCTCGGCTATGGCCGTCTTGCCGACCCCCGCCTCGCCGACCAGCAGCGGGTTGTTCTTGCGCCGGCGGCACAGCGTCTGGATCACGCGCTCGATCTCGCGCTCGCGCCCGATCAGGGGATCGATCTTGCCGGAGAGCGCCATTGAGTTGAGGTTGAGCGTGTAATTATCGAGCGCCCCGCCGGGGGAGGCCTCCTGCTCGGTTTCGGCCTCGTGATCGGCCTTGGGGTGCGCCGCCTGCGGCACCTTGGTGATGCCGTGCGCGATGAAGTTCACGACGTCGAGCCGCGTGACCCCCTTCTGGTGCAGGAAATACACCGCGTGCGAGTCCTTCTCGCCGAAGATCGCGACCAGCACGTTCGCGCCGGTCACTTCCTTCTTGCCCGAGGACTGCACGTGCAGGATCGCGCGCTGGATCACGCGCTGGAAGCCGAGCGTGGGCTGGGTGTCCGCCTCCTCGCCCGAGAGGATCGGCGTGTGCTCGGTGACGAACTCGGCCAGCTGCTTCCTCAGGTCCTCGATATCGGCGGCGCAGGCGCGCAGCACCTCCGACGCGGAGGGGTTGTCGAGCAGCGCAAGCAGCAGGTGCTCCACGGTGATGAACTCGTGGCGTTTCTGCCGGGCCTCCATGAAGGCCATGTGCAGGCTGACTTCCAGTTCCTGGGCGATCATGTCAGGTTTCTTCCATCACACACTGTAACGGATGTTGGTGCTGTTTGGCGTACGATTTTACCTGTTCCACCTTGCTGGCGGCGACGTCCCGCGGGTAGACCCCGCATACGCCGATGCCTTCCCGGTGCACCTTGAGCATGATCTGCGTCGCCTTTTCGCGGCTCAGCGCGAAGAATTTCTGCAACACCATGACCACGAAATCCATCGGCGTGTAGTCGTCATTCAGCAGCAGCACCTTGAACATCGGCGGTGCCTTGACCTTGGCTTTCTTCGCCTCCAGGACGGTATCTTCGCGTTGCCGATTCGCCATACCGGAAACCGCCGTTAATCCCGCGCCTCGATTGATATTTTCACCATAATACCGAAATTATCAAGTAGCTGCGGTGACTTACGTCTCGGGGTATACTTGACTTCCACCCGCTTTTGGCCTAGAAAGCGAATGGGTGTTTGGCTTCAAGCGTCCTCGCTGTATCGGCATTCCCGTACGCGATCTTGAAACTCAAACAGCGTGCGGGCGCCCCACCCGCTTTTTTCCAGCAGAGGTAGGTGTATGGCAACCGGCACGGTCAAGTGGTTCAATGACGCGAAGGGTTACGGCTTCATCACCCCGGACGACGGCAGCGAAGATCTGTTCGCGCATTTCTCGGCGATCCAGATGAGCGGTTTCAAGACCCTCAAGGAAGGCCAGAAGGTGTCGTTTGAAGTAACCCAGGGCCCCAAGGGCAAGCAGGCCTCGAATATCCAGGCCGCTTCCTGAGCCCCGCGCCGGCCGCGCCGGCATCCCGGTTACAACAATAAAGCCCACGCAGACTCCCAGGCGCGTGGGCTTTGTTCTTTGGGCGCTTACCGGCCCCAGGGCTTGATCGCGTCCTTCAGCTTGTTGTAGCCCTCGATGTAGCGGGGCCGCTTGCCGCCATAGATCCTGTCGAAAGTCCCGAGCTGCGCGTCCAGCCAGCGGGCGAGTTCCTGGTTGCCCGGATTCGCCGCCTTGTACGCCTCGTTGATCAGCACGAAGTGGATCCGCGGGTCGTAGGGCTGTTTCTCGCCGCCGACCGTCTCATCCCCGGCCAGCAGGCGCAGCAGCATCGCGTCGGCGGAACCCAGTGTCTGTTCGTAGATCGGCTCGCCCTGCATGCGGTACATGACGCTGGTCATGTCATGACCGCTCTTCATGGTGAAGCCCATGTCGGCCCACACCTTCTTCATGTCCGCGCCGGCCTTGACGTGATCGAGAACGATTTGTCCCCAGTTGCGCAGCGCTTCGGGGGCGTCCGCCATGAGGTCCGTCAACCGGTCGCCGTCGAGGTCCGTCGCGTAGACGATGACTTTGCGCTGCCGCATCATGTCGTGCAGCAGCAGGCCGAAATTGGTATCGGAGATGTGTTCGTGAATTTCGCCGCCCCAGTTCTCCATGCCGGCCTTGAAGTCCTTGGGCAGCAGCGCCACGATCGCGTCCACGTTCGCCTTGTGCTCGGCATAGGCGTCCACGGAGTAGCGCCGCTTGAGCTCGAATTTCGTCCCCTGCAGCAGCCAGCGCAGGATCCCCGCGTTGACCGCGTCTTCCTGGGCCTGGGTCGGCTTGGTGGCGACGCGCCCGATCTGCTTCGTTTCGTGCACCATCCTCAGGAACAGGCGCACCGCGTACGCCATCCGCACACCCGGCGTGTTCATCTCGGAGTGGATATTGCCGCTCGCCTTGTCGACACTGAATTTCTTGCCGTCCTGCGAATACGGCAAGCCCGGCATGAAGCGCACGCTGGTGATCGTGCCGTAGGGCCGGACGTTGCAGTAGACCCCGGCCTTGGTGCGCAGCGGCGCGTTGGCGGATTTGCCGAACACCACCACCTTTTTGCCGTTGTCGTTGACCATGAAGTCGCCGGCGGTGGACCACTTGATCGCGGTGGCTTCGAGCTTGCCGAACCAGTCGAGCGACGCGAGCTTGGTGTCGTGCCGGAACTGCGCCATCATCGGCACGCCGAGGAACGGCAGGCCCAGCACATCGAGCGCCATCAGCGTGCCGTTGAGCGCGAACATGTCTGTCAACGCGTGCGCCACCGGCTTCACGCCGCCGTGCGGGTTTCCGCCCTCCCAGATGACCGCGTCGGAAATACCCCGCGGCTGGATCCTGGACCGCTTGTAAATGCTATCCAGCAGCTGGAACAGATTGCCGCTCTGTTCTTCCTGGGCAATCTTCAGCAGGTCGAGTCGTTCAGTCATGATGCTTCTTCTCCGTTCGGATAGACGCTCCGGGAAGCGGCGGATTATAACAAACGCCGACACACCACCTGGCCGGGCCCCTGACCCCGTGCCGGGGACAACGCGGCCGGAGGGGCTCTTTGTTGTCGCATTGCATCTTCGTAAACCATCAACTCCGACAATGCGTTGGCCAAGCGCATGGATCATGTATAATGCAGTGCAGCATCGATTACGGTGTTCGTTTTCACGATGCGCAATAGGGTAACTGGACTTTGACCTCCGAACAGTCGTCGAGGATGAAAAGCCCCATGAACCGCGCACTGCCGCTGCCCCCGGGCGTTGAAATCCACGCCCCGATGACGCCCGATCAATCGACGATCGTCACGCCGCAAGCGCTCGCCTTCGTCGCCAAGCTCGCGCGCAAGTTCGAAGGCCGCCGCCGCGAGTTGATGGCGCTGCGCGCGCGACGCCAGTCCGAGTTCGATGCCGGCAGGCTGCCCGCTTTTCTCGAGGAGACGCGCAACGTCCGGGAAACCGACTGGACCGTCGGCTCCATTCCGCGCGAACTGCAGGACCGCCGGGTCGAAATCACCGGTCCGACCGACCGCAAAATGGTGATCAACGCGCTCAACAGCGGCGCCAACGTTTTCATGGCCGACTTCGAGGACTCCAATACCCCGACTTGGGACAACATGATCGAGGGGCAGATCAACCTGCGCGACGCCATCAACCGCACCATCGCGTTCACGAGCCCCGAGGGCAGGCGTTACGAGCTCAACGCGAAGACGGCGACTCTGCTGGTGCGCCCCCGCGGCTGGCACCTGATGGAAAACCACGCGTGGATCGACGGCGCGCCGGTCGCGGGCGCGATCTTCGATTTCGCGCTCTATTTTTTCCATAACGCCAAGGCACTGCTCGCGCGCCAATCCGGACCGTACTTCTACCTGCCCAAGCTGGAAAACCATCTGGAGGCGCGGCTGTGGAACGAGATTTTCGTCGCGGCACAGCGCGAGCTGGGCGTTCCGCAGGGCACGATCAAGGCGACGGTGCTGATCGAAACCGTGCTCGCGGCATTCGAGATGGACGAGATCCTCTACGAGCTGCGCGAGCATTGCGTCGGCCTCAACATCGGGCGCTGGGACTACATCTTCAGCTGCATCAAGAAATTCCGCTCCCACAAGAGCTTCTGCCTGGCCGACCGCGCGGCGGTGACGATGGCGGCGCCGTTCATGCGCGCCTACGCCCTGCTGCTGATCAAGACCTGCCACCGCCGCAACGCCTTCGCCATGGGCGGCATGGCGGCGCAGATCCCGATCAAGAACGACCCGGCGGCGAACGCGGCCGCGCTCGAGAAGGTGCGAGCCGACAAGCTGCGCGAGGCGACCGACGGCTGCGACGGCACCTGGGTCGCGCACCCCGGCCTGGTGCCGGTCGCGAAGGCGGTGTTCGACCGGCACATGCCCGCGCCCAACCAGCTCCACAGGAAGCGCGACGACGTCAAAGTCTCCGCCAGCGAGCTGCTCGACTTCCAGCCGGAGCAACCGATCACCGAGGCCGGGCTGCGCGGCAACATCAGCGTCGGCATCCAGTACCTCGGCGCCTGGCTTGCCGGCAACGGCTGCGTGCCGGTCTACAACCTGATGGAGGACGCCGCCACCGCGGAAATCTCGCGCTCCCAGATCTGGCAGTGGATACGCAGCCCCAAGGGCGTGCTCGAAGACGGGCGCAAGGTGACTCGCGAGCTCGTCCGCAAGCTCCTGCCGGAGGAGCTCGACCGGGTGAAGTCGTTGCTTGGCGATGCCGGCTGGCGCGCGGGCCGCTACGAGGATGCGGCCACTCTGTTCGAGGAGCTCACCCTGCGCGACGAGTACGTGGAATTCCTTACCCTTCCCGGCTACGAGCGGCTGACGCGCGGCGTGCGCGAGCCGGTCGCTGCCTGACGACATGTAACTCGCCGCGCCGCCTGTCTCGTGCTCCACAGCGATAAAATAGCGGCGTGTCTTATCAGGACGTCTGGAAACCGAATGTCACGGTCGCCGCGGTCGTAGAGCGCGACGGCCGCTTTCTGCTGGTCGAGGAAGAAACGGAGCGCGGCCGGCTCTACAACCAGCCCGCCGGCCACCTGGACCCCGGCGAGTCGCTGGTCCACGCCGTCGGGCGCGAGACCCTGGAAGAGACAGCCTACACGTTCAGGCCGACGGGATTGCTGGGCATCTACCAGTACCATTCCGGCGCGGACGGCGTGACCTACCTCCGGTTCGCCTTCACCGGGGAGATCGCCGCGCACGACGCGGGGCGGGCGCTCGATCACGGTATCATCCGCGCGGCGTGGCTCACGCCGCAGGAAATCCGGCGCGAGTCGGTCCGCCATCGCTCGCCGCTGGTGATGCGCTGCGTGGACGATTACCTCGCCGGCCGGCGCTACCCGCTCGACCTCCTGTACCATCACGCGCCCTAGCGTATGGCGGGAAAGCGCGTCATCGTCGGCATGTCAGGCGGGGTGGATTCCTCCGTCGCGGCGCTGTTGCTCAAGCAGCAAGGCTACGCCGTAGCGGGCCTGTTCATGAAGAACTGGGAGGACGACGACACCGACGAGTACTGCTCCTCGCGCGAGGACCTGGTCGACGCAGTGGCCGTGGCCGAGCGGATCGGCATCGAGATCGACGTCGTCAACTTCTCGACCGAATACAAGGAACGCGTGTTCGGCGATTTCCTGCGCGAGTACCGGGCGGGGCGCACGCCCAATCCCGACGTGCTGTGCAACGCCGAGATCAAGTTCAAGGCTTTTCTCGATCACGCCCTGGGGCTTGGCGCCGAGCGCATCGCCACCGGCCACTACGCGCAGATCCGTGAAGTGGACGGCCTCCACCAGCTGCTCAAAGCGGAGGACGGCACCAAGGACCAGAGCTATTTCCTCTATCGCCTCAACCAGGCGCAGCTCGCAAGCACGCTATTCCCGCTCGGCCAGCTCGCCAAGCGCGAGGTGCGCGACATGGCGCGGCGCGCCGGGTTGCCCAACCACGACAAGAAGGACTCGACCGGCATCTGCTTCATCGGGGAACGCCCGTTTCGCGAGTTCCTCAACCGCTACCTGCCCGACAACCCGGGCGAGATCTGCACGACGGAAGGCAAGCGGGTCGGCCACCATCGCGGGCTCACGTTCCACACCATCGGCCAGCGCCAGGGGCTCGGCATCGGCGGCACCCGGGACGGCGACGGCGAGGCCTGGTACGTCGCCGCCAAGGACCTCGCCCGCAACCGGCTGATCGTGGTACAGGGCCACGACCATCCCGCGCTGCTTTCCGACCGGCTGACCGCCCGCGACCTCAACTGGATCAGCGGGTCGGCGCCACGCTGCAATTGGGTCTACACCGCGAAGGCGCGCTACCGGCAGAAGGACGCCCCGTGCACCCTGGTCGCGGCCAGCGCAGAGCGTTGCGTCATCGAGTTCGCCGAGCCGCAGTGGGCGGTCACGCCGGGCCAGTCGGTGGTGGTGTACGAGAGCCAGGTCTGCCTCGGAGGCGGAATCATCGAGTTCGGGGAGCGCGCGCGGGAAGACGAGCGCCTTGCGGTCGAATGCCCGCCGGGAACGGAAACGCCTTCGCCTTGACGCCCTGCTATCGCGGGGATTAGGCTTCACTCGTCCGATCAACCAAGAGCTGTCATGGGCGCGACCGACAAATTCATCCTCTTCCTCCAGCCCGGGTGAAGCAGCTGTCTCCGGGCGAAAGAGTTTCTTTCGAAAAAGAAGGTAGACCACATCGTTATCGACGTGGCGAATGACCCCGGCGGGCGCGAACGGTTGCTGGCGCTGGGCGTGCGCAACGTGCCGGTGGTCTCGAAGGGCGAGAACTACGTCTTCGGCCAGAACCTCGAGGACGTCGCCGAGTTCGTCGGGTTGCAGGGCACCGGCCACACGCCGCTGCCGCCGGACCAGCTCATCAGGAAATGGGTGCTCGTGCTGCGCGCTTTGCAGCGGTACGTGCGCCAGATGCCGACCGAGCGCATCAACGAGAACGTCATCGAGAACCGCCAGCGCTCGATCCGGCTGCTGGCGTATCACGCGTTCCGCATCGCCGAGGCGTACCTCGAGTCCGCGATCGACGGCAAGGAATACGCGGTCCAGCACGCCAACGTGCCGCCGCAAGACGGCACTCACCTGACCGGCGCGGAGATCGCCGACTATGGCGAGGGCGTGATCGGGCGCCTCCAGAAATGGTGGGATCAGGTCCCGGACCAGTCGCTTTCGGTCAAGATCAAGACCTATTACGGCATGCAGCCGATGGCCATGGTCTTCGAGCGCTCCACCTGGCATTCGGCGCAGCACGCGCGGCAACTCATCCACGTGCTGGAGCGCTTTGGCATCGAGCCCGACGGCCGGTTGACGCCGGAAGACCTGGCGGGACTCCCGCTTCCCGAGCGCCTGTTCGAGTGACGCGGCGGTAGGCCGATCGCGCTCACGTCGTCACTGCGTCACGGATTCCGAGTACCGGCGGACGCAATCCGCCGCGCGTGCTGCATCAGCGCCTCGGCGCGTGGCGCCCGCTCGAGTGGTCGAAGCGCTCGTGGTGCTGTCGCAGCAGATCCGCGCCGTAGTCCCCGCCGTTCGGCGTGCGGATGATGGTGTGGACATGATGGTGGGAAGGCGCCAGGTTGTCGAACACGATCCCGGGGTGGTGGTCAAACTCGACTAGCACGACCGGGCTCTGCACGCGGTAGTAGAACGGACCTTCGTCGCTCGTTGCACCCATCCAGGCGAAGTGCGTCTCATCGAGATGCGCCTCGACTTCCGTCATCTTCACCGCCGCGTGGCCGTCGCGCGCCCAGCCGACATAGGTGCCGACCAGGGCGACGAGCAGCCTGCGCTGCGCATCGGATAGTGCGTCGGCGCGCACTCCCGCGTAGGGGATGACCGCATTGTCCTTGAAAGCGCCGGCGGCCATGCGGCCGTCGACGGGATGCCTGAGCCCGGGCGGCAAGTCGTCGGGCAGGATCGAGGCGCGCAGCACTGCTCTTTCGGACTGGCCGGCGTCGAGCGAGCGGACGAGCGCCAGGCCGGCGTGCGCTTCGGGCACGAATACTTCGGTGCCCGCGAGGGGGCCGCTCGTGACCCGGCAGGGCTCCGACCCCATGAAGCTCGGCGTGAATACGAGCCGGTCCCCGAGCACGAAGAAATTGAGGTTCAGGTGATGCCCGTCGATCTGCCATCCCCACGGCGCGTCGGCCGACGGCAGGCCGAAAAACGTGAGGAAGTACGGCCACTCGCCGAAGTCCTCGTGCTTGCCGGTGACTTCGATCAGGAGGGCGTTCAGTCGCATGATGTCGCGTGCCTGGGCGAAGCCGCGCGCCGATAGCGTCGTCTCCATCAGCCGCAACGCCGCCTTGCGCTGCGCCGGGGCGAGGCCCTCGAGCATCAGCCCGTGGCGGAACACATAGGGATGGATGTTGTACCACGTCCGGCGCTCGCCGGCCTCGAGGCCGTATACGATTTTCGCCCGCTGTTCCGGATCAAGCGCCGCAAGAAAGCTCTGCGCGGCGTCGAGCATCGGGGCAGGGGTGACGCCCGCCACACGCAGCGGAAACAGGCCGCGGCGCACCTTGCCGTCGACCGAAATCCCGACGAGCGGCTCGGCGGCGGACGCAGCCGCCGCCTCGAGCACGGGCTGGAGGAACGGCGGGAAACCGGCGGGCCTCGAGCGCGCAGACATGGAAGGCAGGCCGCGCAGGCCGAGTTCTGTCCAATCCTTCATCACTGCGCCTCCTCGAATAATGGGGACACGATTCCCGCCGCGGACAGGGACGCGCCCGCCAAGTGTCCGGCAGGCACCACGGGCTCGATTGTAGAACATCTCGGCTCGATCGTAGACCCGGCGGCGCGCGTTTGCCGTACCCCCTGTCCTGTTGTAAGGTAATGGCGAGGAGCGGGACGGTGCCGGATACGAAGAACAGGCCTGCGTCGGACGCGGAGGTGAACGTGGGGCTCGCCTACGAGCACTTTGCCGCGGAGAGCGCCCACGACGCGCAGCGCACGCTCGCCACGCTCGCCGACGACATCATGTACCGCGTGGTCGCGAGCGGCGAGATCGTTCACGGCAAGGCGGCCGTGGCGAGGTACTACGACGCGTGGTGGGCGGCATTTCCCGACGTGACGATCGAGATCAGGCGCCTGGTCGCGGCCGGCGAGTGGGTGATCTGCGAGAACGTGGCCACGGCAAAGCACCTGGGAACGTGGCTGGGCATTCCGCCGACCGGAACGCGCGTGGTCCAGAACCTGTGCGCGGTCCTGCGCTTCCGCGCCGGCTTGATGATCGAGGAAACCGTGTATTACGACCAGATCGAGCGCATCCGTCAGCTCGGCTCGGCGTTTACGCTCGACGGACGGCCGTTGAAGATCCCGACGGGGCCTGTCGTACCAACAACCTAGGAGGAGCACATCATGAACGGAGTATCGGCATTTCTGCGATTTGCGGCGATCGCGCTCGCGCTGGCGCTGCTGCCGGTCGCCGCGGGCGCGCAGCAGGTCATCAAGCTCACCGCGGTCGACGGCTACCCGCCGCGCGCGCTCTGGGTCAAGGTCTTCATCGAGTACTTCATTCCGGAAGTCGACAAGCGCCTCGCCGCCACCGGCAAGTACAAGATCGACTGGCACCAGGCCTGGGGCGGGCAGATCGTCAAGCCGCGGGGCGTGCTCGAGGGGCTCAAGAACCGGCTGGGCGACATCGGCGTCGTGACGACAGTGTTCTACGCGAGCAAGCTGCCGCTGAATAATCTGCCCTACTACACGCCGTTCAGCTCCCGCAATCCCCGGATCGTCTCCCAGGTGATCGATGAGCTGATGGAGCAGTTCCCGGAATTCCAGAAGCAGTTCGACGCCCAGAACCAGGTCGCGCTGACCAACTACTCCTCGATCGACAACTACGGCGTATTCACCAAGGCGCCGGCCCAGAACATTTCCGACCTGAGAGGGCGCAAGATCCTCGCGGCAGGGCCGAATGCGCAGTACCTGAAGGCGGTGGGCGCCGTGAACGTCCTCGGCAACCTGACCTCGTACTACAACGACATGAAGACCGGCGTCGCGGACGGCACGGTAATCTGGCCCGAGGCCACCATCACCTTCAAGCTGTTCGAGGTCGCGCCCTACTACATGGAGACCGACTTCGGCACTGGCGTCAACAAGTCGATCACGGTCAACAAGGACGTGTGGGCGAGCCTTCCGGCGGAGGTCAAGAAGGTGCTCAAGGAGGTCGCGGTCGATTATCGAGAGAAGATGGCGCAGGCGGCCCTCGATCTCTCCGACGTGTCGATCAAGAAGTTCAAGGCCGCGGGCGGCAAGATCCGCACGTTGACCGCGGCGGAGAAGAAGCAGTGGGCCGAAATGATGCCCAACATCGCGATGGACCTGGCGAAGGAAGTCGAGAAGCGGGACGGGTATCCCGCCACCAAGATCCTCGCCGCGTACATGAACGCGCTGCGCGCCGCCGGCGAGAAGCCGGTGCGGGACTGGGACCGGGAATAGCCCGCTTGCGCCTGGTGGTCGCGGCCCCCGGGGGATCGCTCATTGAGGGGGCCGCGGTCCCCTTGATGTTCCCTTTCGTTATCGATCCACGGGCCGCGGAGCGTCGATCATGAGCATGCGGGGGCCCGCACGCTGGCGCGCGATCGTGCGCGTGCTCGACCATACGGTCACCTTCCTCAACGCGGTGGGCTCGCTGTGGGTGCTGTTGCTGGTGATACTGATCTGCGCCGATTCGTTCGGTCGCAGCTTCTTCAGCCGCCCGATCGACGGCGTGACCGAACTGGTCGCGGTGTCCCTGGCGGTGATCGTCTTCTGCCAGCTCCCCGACACGGCGCGGCTCGGCCGCCTGACGCGCTCAGAGAACTTGCTCGCGAAGCTGCAGGCGAGCAACGCGATGGGCGCCAGGCTCGCCGTCATCGGATTCGAGCTGCTCGGCGCCGCCGCGATGGTTGCCATCATCGTCGGAACCACGCCGCTGCTGGTCGAAGCCTACACGCGCGGCTATTACATCGGTGAGCACGGCATTTTCACGCTCCCCGAGTGGCCGCTGAAGGGGCTCGTGGTGCTGGGCAGCGCGGCCTGCCTGCTGTGCTTTCTCGTGCGGGCCGTGGGCCACTGGCTGCTGGTGCGCCAGCGGCGAGGCTGACCGGTCCCATGGAGCCGTTCGCCGTCGGCCTGATCTCGCTCGTCCTGATCGTTCTGCTGATCTGGGCCGGTTGCTACGTCGGCATCACGCTTTCCCTGGTGTCGTTTCTCGGCGTCTGGTTCATCAAGAGCGACCCGGTGATCGCGGTGCGCATGATGACGCTCTCGGTGACCGATACGATCAAGCACGTCGACTACGCCAGCATCCCGACTTTCGTGATGATGGGGCTGATCGTCGGCAAAAGCGGCTTCGGCTCCGACATCTACCAGGTCGCCAACGAGGTGTTCCGGCGATTGCGGGGCGGCCTCGGCGTCGCCACCGTGGCCGCCAACGCCGCCTTTGCCGCCGTCACCGGGTCGTCGATCGCCGCGGCGGCGGTCTTCGCCCAGGTGTCGGTGCCGGAGATGATCCGCTACGAATACTCGAAGCGCTTCGCGGTGGGCGTGGTCGCCGGCAGCTCGGTGCTCGGCATGATCATCCCGCCAAGCGTGATGATGATCATCTACGCGTTCGTCGCCGAGCAATCCGTCGGCGACATGTTCATTGCGGGCATCGTGCCGGGGCTGCTGTTGGCCGCGGCGTTCATCGGCGCCATCATGGTGATGACGAAGGTGGCGCCCCGCTTCGTCGGCCCCGGCGCCCTGCGCACGCGCGCGAAGCCCGCCAGGCCGATGGCGTTCGGCGAAATGGCGCGGAGAATCAGCCCCATCGTCGCGCTGATCGCGATCGTCCTGGGAGGAATCTATACCGGCTTCTTCACCGCGTCCGAGGCCGGCGCGACCGGCGCGCTGACCGCCTTCCTGCTCGCGCTGATCAAGCGCAGATACGGCTGGGCGGCGTTCAAGGAAACGCTCATCGACACGGGCCACATCACGGCCAACCTGCTGTTCCTGATCATCGCCGCCTCGATGTACAGCCGCATGCTCGGGATCGCCGGGCTGCCCTTCCTGCTGAGCCAATGGCTCGGCGAGATCAACCTCGGCTTCGCCGGGCTGATGACGGTCTATGTCGTGCTGCTGCTGTTTCTCGGCACCATCATCGACACCGGCTCGATCATCCTCGTGTGCGTTCCGTTGTTCCTCAGCACCATCGAGAACATGGGCCTCAATCTGGTCTGGTTCGGGCTTGTGACCGTCATCGGCGCCGAGATCGGCCTGCTCACGCCGCCCTTCGGGCTGTCGTGCTTCGTGATCAAGACCGCGATCAACCGCGCGGACATCGGGCTGAACGACATCTTTCTCGGCGCGCTGCCGTTCGCCGCCGTGATGCTGGGCGTGCTCATCGTGCTGATCGCGTTTCCGCAGCTCAGCCTCGTCCTCCTGTAGGGTGCCGGCGGCAGGGCCGCCCGCGGCTACTGCGGTTGTATCCCCGCGGCTTTCACTAGCTTCGAGTACTTCGCCAGGTCGTTCCTGATCACCTGCGCGAATTCCTCCGGCGTGTTGCCCACCAGATCGTTGCCGCCCTGCGTGGCGAGGCGCTCGACCACGTCCGGCAGCTTGAGCGCCCTGGCCACCTCGCGGTAGAGCACGTCCACGACCGGCGCCGGGGTGCCCGCCGGGGCCACCACCGCCTGCCATTGCGTGAGCTCGAAACCCTTGAGCCCCTGTTCGTCCAGCGTGGCCACTTCCGGCAGCGAGGAGGCGCGCTTGCGCGCGGTAACTCCCAGCGCCCGCAGCTTCGCGGCGCGAATGTGCGGCACGGCCGTAATCACGGTGTCGAACATGTAGTTGAGCTGTCCCCCGAGCAGGGCCGCGAGGGCGGCGGCGCTTCCCGTATACGGGACGTGGATCGACTTCGCGCCCGTCATCAGGTTGAACAGTTCGCCGGAAAGATGATTGCCGCCGCCGACGCCGGTCGAGCCGTAGGTCATCTGACCGGACTTCGACTTGAGCACGCCGATGAAGTCCTTCAGGTCCAGGACCGGCATGGATGGCGGCACCACGAGCACGTACATGTAGGACGTCCCTTGCGTGACCGGCGCGAAATCCCTGATCGGGTCGTATGGAACCCTCCTGTAGAGGACCGGGTTCACCGTCAGCGGCCCGCTGTTGCCCATCAGCAGGGTGTAGCCGTCCGGCGCCGCTCTCGCCACGATCGCGGTGCCGATGCCGCCGTTCGCACCCGGCCGGTTGTCCACCACCACCGATTGCCCGAGCGCCTCGGCGAGCTTCTGCCCGATGGTGCGCGTGAAGATGTCGCCGGCGCCGCCGGGAACGTAGGGGCAGATGAAGCGGATCGGCCGCGACGGGTATTTCTGATCCGCCTCGGCCGCCAGCGCGCCGCCGGTCAATCCCGCGGCAACCCATGCCAGGGCGGCGAGGGGAAAAATTTTCATCGGTCTTCCTTCGTGGCGGTTTGACAATAGCACAACATCCGGAGTTGGGCTAAACTCCGTGCTCCGTTTTCCGCGCCCCCCCATGCGCTCGCCAGGCCGTCACCGTCCACACCCCGGATTCGCCGCGATCGGCACCCCGCCATGGTGAATCCCGCTGCCGCCGCGCGTCGCGCGATCCCCTCACTCGACCGGCTGCTCCAGTTGGGAGCCGTCGCGGAGTTCATCGAGCGCTACGGCCGCCCGCTGGTAACCGAGGCGGCTCGCGCGGAGCTCGCGCAGCTTCGCGCGAGTCTCGCCCGCCACGCCGACCGCGGTTTCGACGAAGCTGCGTTCGTGCAGGCCTGCGCGGCGCGGCTCGCGCGCGAGACCCGGCCCTCGCTCAAGCCCGTGTTCAACCTGACGGGCACGGTGCTGCACACCAATCTCGGCCGCGCCCTCATGCCGCAGGAGGCCGCGCAGGCGGTCGCGCGGGCCATGACCCGCCCGGTCAATCTCGAGTTCGATCTGGAAGGCGGAGACCGTGGCGAGCGCGACCGTCACGTCGAGCGCTGGCTCACCCGCTTGACCGGAGCGGAAGCGGCGCTGGTGGTCAATAACAACGCCGCAGCGGTTTATCTCACGCTCAACACGCTCGCGCTCCGGAAGGAAGTGCCGGTATCGCGCGGCGAGCTGATCGAGATCGGCGGCGCTTTCCGCGTGCCGGACATCATGGCACGGTCCGGCGCGAAGCTGGTCGAGGTCGGCACCACCAACCGTACCCATCTCAAGGATTACGCCGGCGCGATCACGCCGCGCACCGCGGCGCTGATGAAGGTGCACACCAGCAACTACGCCATCCAGGGATTCACCGCGGCGGTCCCCGAAGACAAGCTCGCCGCCCTCGCGCACCAGCACAAGCTGCCGCTGATCACCGACCTCGGCAGCGGCATGCTGGTAAACCTCGAGGAGTATGGTCTTCCGCACGAGCCCACGCCGCGCGAGGCACTCGCTGCCGGCGCCGATATCGTCACGTTCAGTGGCGACAAGCTGCTGGGCGGGCCGCAGGCGGGCTTGATCGTCGGGCGCGCCGATCTGGTCGAGCGGTTGCGCAAAAATCCGCTCAAGCGCGCGCTGCGCGTGGACAAGATGACGCTCGCCGCGCTCGAAGCTGTCTTGAGGCTTTACGCCGATCCGGAGCGCCTGACAGCAGCACTGCCCACGCTCAAGTTCCTCACCCGCGCGCCGGCGGAGATCGAGTCGCAGGCGAGGCGCCTGTTGCCTGCCTTGGAATCGGCGTTGCAAGGTAAGGCGAATGCCGGGATCGTTGCCGTGCGCAG
>Ga0156023_1003_pt1 | contig 24042 bp, 24 predicted proteins | sample RifCSPlowO2_02_FD_107677 | JGI IMG/M metagenome (GOLD analysis project Ga0156023, IMG submission 107677) | Betaproteobacteria bacterium RIFCSPLOWO2_02_FULL_67_26
AGTCTCGGTCGCCGCGCCGAACACCACCACTTCGCGCGCCCCGGCGGCGAGCGCGGCGTCCAGGCCCTTCCGGTTCGGCACCAGCACCGGATACGAGACGCCCGGCTTGCGGCGGATCGCCGCCATCACCTGCGCGTTGTCCGCCATCTGCGGCACCCATTTCGGCGACACGAAGGCGGTCGCCTGGATGACCGGTAGCCCGGCGTCCTGCAGGCGGTGGATCAGCTCGACTTTGACCTCGGTCGAGACCGGGACGGCCTCGTTCTGCAAGCCATCCCGCGGCCCGACTTCCACCAGCTTCACGCGCTTGGGCAGGCTCATTTCTTCCCGGGCTTGGCTTTCTTCTCTGAAGCGGGGGCGACCCAGGACGCCTTGCGCTTCTCGAGGAAGGCGGACAGGCCTTCCTGGGCCTCGGGCGTGACGCGGATTTCCGCGATGCGCTGCGACACCTTCTCCATGAGATCGCCGTCAACGCGCGCGCCCGCGACCTCGGGGATCAGCTTCTTGATCGCAGCCACCGCGGCGGGGCCGCTCGAGTAGAGGTGCGCCAGCATGCGGCCGACGAGGCCGTTCAATTCCGGTTCCTCGCAGATGTCGTGCACCAGCCCGATGCGGAAGGCCTCGGCCGAGTCGAACTCCTCGCCCGAGAGCATGAAGCGGTGCGAGTGGCGCCGGCCGATCGCCGCGACCACGTACGGGCTGATCATCGCCGGAATGATGCCGAGCTTCACCTCCGACAACCGGAAGGTCGCCTCGCGGGCGGCGATCGCGATGTCGCACGCCGCGACCAGCCCCACGCCACCGCCGCGCGCCGCGCCGCGCACGCAGGCGATGGTCGGCTTCTCCAAGCCGTAGAGCGTGTGCAGCATCATCGCGGTGGCGCGCGCGTTCTCCAGGTTCTGCGCGCGCGAGAATTTCGCGCTGCGCTTCATGTGCTCGATGTCGGCGCCGGCGCAGAAGTTCTTGCCGGCGCCGGTCAGCACCACCGCGCGCACCCTGGAATCGGCCTCGAGCTGCTTCAGCGTCGCCGTGAGCTGATCCACCATTTCCGGGTCGAAAGCGTTGTGCACGTCGGGGCGGTTCAGCATCACCGTGGCGTTGCCGTCGGCGTCGATCTGCGACAGGACCTTTTTGCTCATCGTTTTCTTGTCAGGTTATCCGTAAGGCAAGGCGCACATTATAGGTTACATCCTGAAGACGCCGAAGCGCGTGTCCCCGATCGGGGCGTTGAGGCTCGCGGATAACCCGGACGCGAGCATGCGCCGCGTGTCCCGCGGGTCGATGATGCCATCGTCCCACAGCCGCGCGGTGGCGTAGTAGGCGCTCGACTGGCGCTCGTACTGCTCGATGACCGGCGCCTTGAACGCGTCCTCGTCCTTGCGGGCCCATTCCTTGCCGCCCCTTTCCAGCGCGTCGCGCTTCACCTGCGCCAGCACGCCGGCCGCCTGCTCGCCGCCCATCACGGACATCCGGGCGTTGGGCCAGGTCCACAGGAAGCGCGGCGAGTAGGCGCGCCCGCACATGCCGTAGTTGCCGGCGCCGAAGCTGCCGCCGATGATGAGCGTCACCTTGGGCACGCGCGCGCAGGCCACCGCGGTCACCATCTTGGCGCCGTCCCGCGCGATCCCGCCGTGCTCGGCTTTCTTCCCCACCATGAAGCCCGTGATGTTCTGCAGGAACACGAGTGGAATGCGGCGCTGGCAGCAGAGCTCGATGAAGTGCGTGCCCTTCAACGCCGACTCCGAGAACAGGATACCGTTGCTCGCGAGCAAGCCGACCGCGCGGCCTTCGATCTGCGCGAATCCGGTGACGAGCGTCGCGCCGTAGCGCGCCTTGAACTCGTCGAATTCGCTGGCGTCCACCACGCGCGCGATGACCTCGCGCACGTCGAACGGCGTGCGCGGGCTCGCCGGGATCACGCCGTAGAGCTCTTCCGCGTCGTAGAGCGGCTCGCGGCCCGTCTGCACGCCGGGCGCTGCGGGTGAAGCGGCGCCGAGGTTCGTCACCGCCCGGCGCGCGAGTTCCAGCGCATGCCGGTCGTCCTCCGCGTAATGATCGGCGACGCCCGAGATGCGCGTGTGCACGTCGGCCCCGCCCAGCTCTTCCGCCGTCACCACTTCGGCGGTCGCCGCCTTCACCAGAGGGGGGCCGGCCAGGAAGATCGTGCCCTGGTTCCTGACGATGATGGCCTCGTCCGACATTGCCGGGACGTACGCCCCGCCCGCGGTGCACGAGCCCATCACGACGGCGATCTGGGCGATGCCCGCGGCCGACAAGTTGGCCTGGTTGTAGAAGATACGGCCGAAATGATCGCGGTCGGGAAACACCTCGTCCTGGCTCGGCAGGTGCGCGCCCCCGGAATCCACGAGATAGAGGCACGGTAGCCGGTTCTCGAGCGCGATCTCCTGCGCGCGCAGGTGCTTCTTGACCGTCAACGGGTAGTAGGTGCCGCCCTTGACGGTGGCGTCGTTGGCGACGACGACGCAGTCGCGCCCGCTAACGCGCCCGATGCCGGTGATGATGCCGGCGGCGGGGACCGGTTCCGGGTACACCTCCCACGCGGCGAGCGGTGAGAGCTCGAGGAACGGCGTCCCGGGATCGAGCAGCGCCGCGACGCGCTCGCGCGGCAGTAGCTTGCCGCGCCCCTGGTGCTTCTTCCTCGCGGCGTCGCCGCCGCCCTGCCGCGCCAGCGCCAGCCGGCCGTTCAGCTCGGCGACGCGCGCGCGCATGGCTTCCGCCGCGGCCTTGAACTCCGCGGAGGAGGTTTTCAACTTGGACTTGATGACGGCCATTTCAGCGCGCAAGCTCGGCTTCATAGGCGGCGAGGGTGGCGGCGTCGAAGCAGGCGAAGACGATCTTCGCGGGCAGGGGATTTGCGGCGGCGAAGTTCGCGCATTCGCGCACCGCGATCCTGATCGCATCCGCCAAAGGGTAGCCGTAGGCGCCGCAACTGATGGCGGGAAAGGCGATGCTCGTCAGCTGATGGGCGGCCGCAAGCCCGAGACTTTCGCGGTAGCACGAGGCGAGCAGCTCCGGCTCGCCGCGCTTGCCGCCGCCCCATACCGGCCCCACGGTGTGGATGACGTGTTTCGCGGGCAGCTGGTAGCCCTTCGTGATCTTCGCCTGCCCGGTCGGACAGCCGCCCAGCGTCCGGCATTCGTCGAGCAGCCGCGGTCCGGCGGCGCGGTGGATCGCGCCGTCCACGCCGCCGCCGCCGAGCAGCGTCGTGTTCGCGGCGTTGACGATGGCGTCCACCGCGAGCGTGACGATGTTGACCTGCCGGGCTTCCAGCTTCTGCCGCATGTCACCAGCCGCCGGATTCGAGCCACTTCTCGACCTGATCGAGGCGGTCGGACCCCCAGAATGGCTCGCCGTCGATGACGATGTACGGTGAGCCGAACACGCCGCGCTCGATGGCGGCATCCACCTCGGTCTTGAGGCGCTCCTTCACCGCCGGGTCGTTGAGCGCCAGCGCGAGCGCGGCCTTGTCCACGCCGAGCCTGGCGGCGACGTTGCCGGTGACCTCCGGGCTGGAAATGTCGCGGTCCTCCGCGAAGTAGGCGTGGTAGAGCGCCTGCGCCAGCTTCCTCGCCAGTGCCGGGTCCTTGTCGCCGAGCCAGTAAAAGGCGCGGGACGGCGCCGTGCTCGCCACCGGGAATTTCGAGGGCAGCTTGAACGGCACCTTGAACAACCGCGCGCTGCGCGCGAGGTCGTGCGCGGCGTAGCTGCCTTTCAATGGGATCGTGGGCAGCGGCTGTCCGCCCGTGATCTTGAACACCGCCCCGAGCAGGATCGGCCGCCAGGTGACCGTCCTGCCGTGCTTCGCCGCGAGTTCGTCTATCTTCGTGCTGGCGAAGTAACCGTAGGGGGAGGAGAAGTCGAAGTAGAAGTCGATGGGGTTGGCCATACCGTTCTCCGGAGCTAGCTCAAGCGTTCGAGCGCGATCGCGGTCGCTTCGCCGCCGCCGATGCAGAGCGCGGCGATGCCGCGCTTCATGCCGCGCCGTTCGAGCGCCGCGAGCAGCGTCACCATGATGCGCGCGCCGGAAGCGCCGAGCGGGTGTCCCAGCGCGCAGGCGCCGCCGTGCACGTTGACCTTGTCGTGCGGCAGGTCGAGATCGTGCATCGCCGCCATCGCCACCACGGCGAACGCTTCATTGATCTCGAACAGCTCCGTGGACTTCGCGTTCCAGCCGGTTTTCTCGAAGAGCTTGCGGATCGCGCCCACCGGCGCCGTGGTGAACCATTGCGGCTCCTGCGAGTGCGTGGCGTAGCCCGCCACCCGGGCGAGCGCCGCGATGCCGCGCCGCTCCGCTTCGGAGCGCCGCATCAGCACCAGCGCCGCCGCGCCGTCCGAGATCGAGCTGGAATTGGCGGGCGTCACCGTGCCGTCCTTCCTGAAGGCGGGCTTCAGTTGCGGGATCTTGTCGGGGTTCGCCTTGGGCGGCTGCTCGTCGCTCTTCACCACGGTCTCGCCCTTGTTCCCGACGATCTTCACCGGCACGATTTCCCGGTCGAAACCGCCGCTCTTGATCGCTTCCTGCGCCCGTGTCAGCGAGGTGATGGCGTAGCGGTCCTGCGCCTCGCGCGTGAAGCGGTAGCGGTCGGCGCAATCCTCGGCATACGTGCCCATGAGGCGGCCACGGTCGTAGGCGTCCTCCAGCCCGTCGAGAAACATGTGGTCCTTCACCTCGCCGTGCCCGAGGCGCAGGCCGGAGCGCGCCTTGGGGAGCAGATAGGGGGCGTTCGACATGCTTTCCATGCCGCCCGCGACCATCACGTCGTTGACGCCGAGCGTGAGCATGTCGTGGGCCAGCATCGCCGCCTTCATGCCCGAGCCGCAGACCTTGTTGATCGTCATGCAGCCGGTGGCGGGCGGCAGCCCCGCGCCGAGCGCGGCCTGGCGAGCGGGCGCCTGGCCCTGGCCGGCGGGGAGCACGTTGCCCATGATCACTTCCTGAATGTCTTCCGGCTTCACGCCGGCGCGCTCGACCGCGGCGCGGATGGCGATGGCGCCCAGCTCCGGTGCGGCGAGCGACTTGAGGTCGCCCATGAAACCGCCCATGGGCGTGCGTGCGGTGGACACGATGACTATCGGATCGTTCTGCATGCTCATCCTTTCAGCCCCGCAGTGCAGCGAGCCGGTCGAGCGCCTCGAGCGTTTCGGCCTCCAGCGCCGCAACCAGCTCGGCCGCGGGCAGCGCGCGGGAAAGCGGCGCGCCCTGCCCGGCATACATCGCAACGAAATCCGGGTTCCCGGCTTTTGCCGCCGCCGCTCGCAACTTGCCCGTGAGCGTATTCTGCGCCGGAAAGTCGAGCTGCGGCGCCGCGCGCTCGTGCATCTCGCGCATAAAACGGTTGGCGATTGCCCGAGCGGGCTTGCCGGAGAACTGCTCGGTGACGAGCGTCGCGTCCTCTTTCGAGTTCAGGACGCTTTCCTTGTGCGCGCGCGGGGAGCCGCTTTCGGGGCAGGGAATGAACGCGGTGCCGAGCCATGCGGCCTGTGCTCCGAGGGCAAGGGCCGCGGCGATGCCCGCACCATCCATGATGCCGCCTGCGGCCACGACGGGAATCTTCACGCTGCGCACGATCAGGCGCACCAACGCAAGGGTCCCGGTCATCGAATCGTACGGGTTGCGCAGGTAACTGCCGCGGTGGCCCCCCGCTTCGGCCCCCTGCGCGACGATGAAGTCCACCCCCAACGCTTCCAGGTTCCGCGCCTCGGCGATGCAGTTTGCGCTGCCGCCGACTTTCACGCCCAGCGCCTGGATTCGGCGCACGCGCTCCTGTGGCATGTCCCCAAGGTGAAAGGTGAATACAGCGGGACGGATTTGCTCGACGGCGCGTAATTGCGCTTCCAGGTCCGGCGCGTACGGCGGACGCACAGGTTCCGGAGGTGGCAACCCGAGTTCCTGGTAATAACCTGCGACGGCATCCAATGCCCCGCGCTGTGCCGCCGCATCAATAGCAGGGGGTTGCTTTGCGACGAACAGATTTACATTGAATGGCGCGTGAGTGCGCGCGCGCACCGCCTCGGCCTCCCGCAACATGGTTTCGGGCTGGGTATAAGCGGAACCAAAGGATCCGAGCGCGCCGGCGTGGCTGACCGCCGCTACCAATTCGGGGGTGGAAGCGCTCGGCATGGGTGCTTGGATAAGCGGCAGGCGTATGCCCAGCCGGTCGCAGAGGGGGGTGTGCAATTCGGCCATTTATCGTTTGTTTTCAGTGTTAGTTAGTGGTCACTTCATAGGGAAAAAGTTACTTCGTTTCGTCGAACAAATCGCGCCCTATCAACCAGCGTCGAATCTCGGACGTGCCCGCCCCGATTTCGTACAGCTTCGCGTCGCGCAGCAGGCGGCCGGTGGGCGAGTCGTTGATGTAGCCCATGCCGCCGAGGCACTGGATCGCTTCGAGCGCCATCCCCGTCGCCTTCTCGGCTGCGAACAGGATCGCGCCCGCGGCGTCCTTGCGCGTGACCGCGCCGCGGTCGCACGCGCGGGCCACCGCGTAGACGTACGCGCGGCAGGCGTTGAGCGTGACGTACATGTCGGCGAGCTTGCCCTGCATCAGCTGGAACTCGCCGATCGGCCGGTCGAACTGGCGGCGCTGATGGAGGTGCGGGATCACGGCATCGAGACAGGCCTGCATGATGCCGAGCGGGCCGGCCGCCAGCACGACGCGTTCGTAATCGAGCCCGCTCATCAGCACGTCGACGCCTTTGCCCGGCGTACCCAGCACGTTCTCTTCCGGCACCTCGCAGTCGTCGAACACCAGCTCGCAGGTGCTGGAGCCACGCATGCCGAGCTTGTCGAGCTTTTGGGCGGGGGCAAAACCCTTGAAACGGTTTTCGACGATGAACGCCGAAATGCCGCGCGCGCCGGCGGCGGGGTCGGTCCTGGCGTACACGACCAGCACGTCCGCGTCGGGGCCGTTGGTGATCCACATCTTGGTGCCGTTCAGCACGTAGCGGTCGCCGCGCCGGTCCGCGCGCAAACGCATGCTCATGACGTCGGAGCCGGCGCCGGCTTCGCTCATCGCCAGCGCGCCGACGTGCTCGCCGGAGATCAGCGGCGGCAGGTAGCGCCGTTTCTGGCGGTCGTCGCCGTTGCGGCGGATCTGGTTCACGCACAGGTTGGAATGCGCGCCGTAGGAAAGCCCGACCGCGGCGGAGCCGCGGCTCACTTCCTCCAGCGCGACGACGTGCGCGAGGTAGCCCATGGAGGTCCCGCCGTATTCCTCCTCGACGGTGATGCCGAGCAGCCCCAGTCGTCCGAGCCTGGGCCAGAGGTCGCGCGGAAATTCGTTGGACCGGTCGATCTCCGCCGCGCGCGGCGCGATCTCGCGCGCGGTGAAGCCGCGGACCGACTCGCGGAGGATGTCGACCGTTTCGCCCAGCTCGAAATCGAGGCCTCGGTACACAGCGCTACTCCAGACATACCATATTAATCAATGATACTATGCATAACGTTTACGTTAACGTCAATTATGTATGCAATGCATCATTCAGCTTAGGCCACGGCCTTCGAACCGTCGCCCTCCGGCTTGCCTTTGAGCAACCGGCGGCACTGGTTGGCAAAAAAGCTGATCTCGTTCAGCATCACCTCTATGTCCTCCCGCTGCTGCTCGAGCAGCGCGCGCCGGCGCTCCAACTTGACGAGAAAGTCTGCGAGCTGTTTTTTCTCGTCCTGGGAAACATCGTACAGGTTGAACAGCTCGCGGATCTCGGCGAGGGAGAATCCGAGCCGCTTGCCGCGTAGCGCGAGCTTCAAGCGTACCCGATCGCGGTTGCTGAAGACCCGGTTGGTGCCCTCACGCCTGGGACTCAACAGCCCCTGGTCCTCGTAAAATCGGATGGTGCGCGTGGTGACTGCGAACTCCCGGGCCAGTTCGGAAATAGTGAAGGTATTACTCATTGTGCTTCGCAGCAACGCCATGTAATATAGCTGAAATTCAGACTATACTACGTTTACGTAAACGTCAAGACCAGTAACGAGAGCGCGAAATGGCCGAAAAGCCGCAGCCGGAACAGCCGTCACAGCAGTCCTACGACCCGGCTCGATTGGCAAATCTCTATGCCGACATAGCACGGAAGAGCGGGCACCTCGTCACGCAATACCTGGAACGCGGACAGAACGGCGGTCTCCCCGGAATGCGCGATGAGCTGGGCATCACGGAGGCGTTCTTCCACGCATGGGCCCGGCTGCTGTCGGACCCGTTCAAGCTCGCCGAGACCCAGGTGAAATACTGGCAGGACACCGTGTCGCTGTGGCAGCACTCCATGATGAAGCTGATGGGGCACGCGCCCAAGCCGGTGGCCGAGCCGCATCACACGGACCGCCGCTTCAAGCACGCCGACTGGCAGCAGAATTTTCTCTACGACTACCTCAAGCAGTCCTACCTGATCGCCGCCAAGCACCTGCACCAGACGGTGGGCCAGGTCGAGGGGCTCGACGAGCAGATCTCGAAGAAAGTGGATTTCTACACCCGGCAATACATCGACGCGCTCTCGCCGAGCAATTTCATGCTGACCAATCCCGAAGTATTGCGCGAGACCGTGGCGAGCGGCGGGCACAACCTGGTGAAGGGGCTGAACAACCTGCTCGAAGACCTCGCGCGCGGCGGCGGCGAAAAGGTCCGGCTGCGCATGACCGACGAGAACGCGTTCAAGCTCGGCATCAACGTCGCCACCACGCCGGGCAAGGTCGTCTTTCAGAACGAGCTGATCCAATTGATCCAGTACTACCCGGCGAACGGGGCGGTCTACCGGCGGCCGCTGCTGATCATTCCGCCGTGGATCAACAAGTACTACATCCTCGACCTGCGCGAGAAGAACTCGTTCATCAAGTGGGCGGTCGAGCAGGGGCATACGGTGTTCGTCATCTCGTGGGTCAATCCCGACAAGAAGCTCGCCCACAAGCGTTTCGACGACTACCTCACTGAAGGCACGCTGGCCGCGCTCGCTGCGATCGGGAAGGCGACCGGCGAGAGCGAGGTGAACGCCATCGGCTATTGCCTGGGCGGCACACTGCTCGCGTGCACGCTGGGCTATCTGGCCGCAAAAGAGGACGAACGCATCCGCTCCGTGACATTCTTCGCCTCGATGATCGACTTCGAGGAAGCCGGCGAGCTCGAGGTGTTCCTCGACGAGAAGCAGGTGGCGGCCCTCGAGAAGCGCATGCACGAGCGCGGCTACCTCGAGGGGTCCGAAATGGCGACCACCTTCAACATGCTGCGGGCGAACGACCTCATCTGGTCATTCGTCATCAACAACTATCTGCTCGGGCGCGACCCGTTCCCGTTCGACCTGCTCTACTGGAACTCCGATTCGACGCGCATGCCCGCGACCATGCACAGCTACTATCTCCGCAACATGTATCTCAAGAACCTGCTGGTCAAGCCGGGCGGCATCGAGCTCGGGGGCGTGCCGATCGACCTCGCCCGGGTGAAGACGCCGCTCTACTTCGCCTCCACGCTGGAGGACCACATCGCGCCGTGGCGATCCACCTATGCCGGGGCGAAGCGCTTTACCGGGCCGGTGCGCTTCGTGCTCGGCGGCTCCGGCCATATCGCGGGCATCGTCAACCCGCCGGCCGCGAACAAGTACTGCTACTGGACCCATCCCAGGCTCCCGGATGACCCGGACAAGTGGTTGAAGGGCGCGTCGCAGCACCCGGGCTCGTGGTGGCCCGACTGGGCGGGCTGGGTCGCGCAGCACGGCGGCGACAAGGTGCCGCCGCGGATACCCGGCAAGGGCAAATTGAAGGCGATCGAAGACGCGCCGGGCGCCTACGTTAAGATGCGCGCAGACAAGAGCTGACCGTCGCCGTTTCGGCGCGTTTTCATAGGGGGAGTGATGAAAAGTAAGTGCCTACTCACTGCGGCGATTCCATTCGGGCCGTGCAAATAGCCGGCCACACCTTCCTCGTCACCGGCGGCGCATCGGGCCTGGGCGCGGCGACGGCGCGCAGGCTCGTTGCCGCGGGCGGCAATGCGGTCATTGCGGACACCAACGCGGAGCAGGGGAAAGCATTCACGCTCGAGCTGGGCGCCCGCGCGGGCTTTTCTCAAACGGACGTGACCGACGAGTCGCAGGTCGCGAAGGCGGTCGCCGCGGCGCGCGACAAGTTCGGGGCATTGCACGGCGCGGTGAGCTGCGCCGGTATTGCCCCCGGGGAGCGCGTGCTGGGCAAGAGCGGGCCGCACCGGCTCGACAGCTTTCGCCACGCCATCGAGATCAACCTCGTCGGCACCTTCAACGTGCTGCGCCTTGCGGCGCAGGCGATGGCGGAGAACAAACCCGATGGCGAAGGCGAGCGCGGCGTGATCGTCAACACCGCTTCGGTTGCCGCGTTCGACGGGCAGATCGGACAGGCCGCTTACAGCGCGTCGAAGGCGGGGGTGGCGGGGCTGACGCTGCCGGCGGCGCGCGAGCTGGCGCGACTCGGCATCCGCGTGATGGCGATCGCGCCGGGCATCTTCGAAACTCCCATGGCCGCGGCGTTCAGCCCGGAGCTCAAGCGATCGCTCGCGGCGCAGGTGCCGTTTCCGCCGCGCCTGGGGCGGCCGGACGAATTCGCGGCGCTGGTCGAGCACATCATCGTGAACCCGATGCTGAACGGGGAAGTGATCCGGCTCGACGGCGCGCTGCGGATGGCGGCGAAATAGTCATTCCCCGACCACCGGCTCGACTTTGCCGGTCTTGATCCATGTGATTACGGCGGCGATCGCCACGTCTTCCCGTCCCTGATGACTGTGCAAATGGCCAACACCGCAAGGTTCGCCCTCCGGAATGCCGCCGCGCACGGTCACCAGGTTGTCCTGGGCGTAGGCGCGTACCGGGGCGTAGGGCGTGCCCGGACAGGCGTCATTTTCATTATGGAGATGCAGCATCGGCATGCCCGCCGCCTTGCGCGGAAAGATTCCCGAAAAATCCCCGTACAGCTGCAGAATGTTGCCTCGATTCGGGTTGGGAAAATTGATGGTCGCGGAGTGGATGATGCCGGCAACCTCGTCCTTGCCGAGATGGATGGCGAGCGAGCGCGAACTGACCGTGCCCATGCTGTGGCCCAGAAGGAACTGCCGGGACAGGCCGTGCTTTTCCTTGAGATGGGCGATGAGCCGGCGCACGTCATCGGCGTGCTGCCGGGAGAAGCGGTATTGATGGAGGCAGTTGGTGGCCGGCGGTTTCGGGCTTTCCCCCCACTGGTCGGTCGGGCAGTCCACGATCACGAAGGCGATGCCTGCCTGCATGAGCAGGCTCTGAACTTTGCCCCTTCCCATCCAGCCGAGATTTCTCTTCTTGTCCTGAACGGAATTGATGAGCGCGTAGCCGGGTACGCCGCGGAAGAACAGCAGCGCCGTATCCGTGGCCCTTTCCGGCTTGGACAGGATGGCGCGCATGCGCACGGGCTGGTCGCCCTGCTTGCGCTCGAGCTCCACTTCGATAAGCACGTCGGTCTGCGCGTGGGCTAGCGATACCGCGAAACATCCCGCAACGCATGCAAGTAGCAGACTTCTCATGAATCCTCCTGATTCAACGCGTCGGAGTTGCCAGTTTCATGTCTGTCATGTTCCAGCGCAAGGGCTGGAGAGCGGATTCCGGGCCGGGTCGCGGCACCGAGGCAATTTAAAGTGTTACGCTTCAGCCACGAGCCACCTGAGTCATGGACTTTAAGAACATCCTGCTCGAGCAGCCCGAGGCGGGAATCTACCTGCTGACGGTAAACCGGCCGAAGGCTTTGAATGCGTTGAACGCCGCGACGCTGGATGAAATTGCGGCGGCCATCAAGAAGGTTGCGATGGACGATGGCGCACGCGTGCTGCTCGTCACCGGCGCAGGCGAGAAAGCGTTCGTCGCCGGCGCCGACATCGCGGAGATGCAGAACGCGACGATCGAGCAGGCGCGCGAATTCTCCGAGAAAGGCGGGCGCGTGATGCACGCCCTCGAAGCACTGCCGGTTCCGGTGATCGCCCTCGTGAATGGCTTTGCGCTGGGCGGCGGCTGTGAGCTGGCGCTCGCCTGCGACTGGATCCTCGCCGCACCGAATGCCGTATTCGGCCAGCCGGAAGTGAACCTCGGCATTCCGCCCGGCTTCGGTGGCACGCAGCGCCTGCCGCGCCGGGTCGGCCCCGCCCGCGCGCTGGAGATGCTCACGACCGCGCGCCAGGTGAAGGCGGAGGAAGCCGTCGCCATCGGGCTCGCCAATCATATGCATCCCGCCTCCGAGCTCAGGGCGAAGGGACTCGACGCGGCGCGCACGATCGCATCCAGGGGCCCGGTCGCGGTGCGGCTCGTCAAGCAGGCGGTGCAACGCGGGGGAAATCTTGACCTCTTCGCGGCCTGCGCCCTGGAGACGGATCTGTTCGTGCAGGCGTTCGGCACGCAGGACCGCAAGGAAGGCATGACCGCCTTCCGGGAGAAGCGTGCCGCGAAATTCCGGAACCGGTAACCCATTTTCACCATTCCATACAAGGGGATACTGCGTCCGGACGGGTGAAAACCCGGTGCTATAATGCCTTCCCCGGCGCCAACGGTGCGAGCGCCGGTCAGCCGTCTGCAGGCTCCTGGAATCGTAAACGGTGGCCGTTATGGATCTGAAAGACATCCAACCCGACGCTGATCCGCAGGAAACACGGGAGTGGCTCGACGCGCTCGATTCGGTGCTGGAGCGCGAGGGCCCGCCGCGCGCCAACTTCCTGCTCGAGCGGCTGGTCGAAAAGGCGCGCGCGCACGGCGCCTATATCCCCTACAACGCCAACACGGCGTACATGAACACGATCCCGATGTCGCAGGAGGAGCGCTCGCCGGGGGACGCCGAGCTGGAGAACAAGATCCGCTCGCTGGTGCGCTGGAACGCGATGGCGATGGTGCTGCGCGCCAACAAGGAATCCTCGGAGCTCGGCGGGCACATCGCGAGCTTCGCTTCCGCCGCCACGCTCTACGACATCGGCTTCAATCACTTCTTTCGCGCCTGGAATGACGGTTTCGGCGGCGACCTCGTCTATTTCCAGGGGCACTCCGCGCCGGGCATCTACTCGCGCGCCTATCTCGAGGGCCGCATCACCGATGAGCAGTTGAAGCATTTCCGCCAGGAAGTGGGCGGCAAGGGACTGTCGTCCTATCCGCACCCCTGGCTCATGCCGGATTTCTGGCAGTTTCCGACGGTGTCCATGGGGCTCGGCCCGATCATGGCGATCTACCAGGCGCGCTTCATGCGCTATCTCAAGGACCGCGGCATCATCGAGCCGCAGGGCCGCAAGGTGTGGTGCTTCTGCGGCGACGGCGAGATGGACGAGCCGGAGTCGCTCGGCGCGATCTCGCTCGCCGGGCGCGAGCGCCTCGACAACCTGATCTTCGTCATCAACTGCAACCTGCAGCGGCTCGACGGGCCGGTGCGCGGCAACGGCAAGATCATCCAGGAGCTGGAGTCCGCATTCCGCGGTGCGGGCTGGAACGTGATCAAGGTGATCTGGGGCTCGTACTGGGACCCGCTGTTCATGCGCGACAAGACCGGCATCCTGCTGCGCCGCATGGAGGAGTGCGTGGACGGCGAGTACCAGGCTTTCAAGTCGCAGGACGGCGCTTTCGTGCGCAAGCACTTCTTCGGCAAGTATCCGGAGCTGCTCGACATGGTCGCGCACATGTCCGACGACGATATCTGGCGGCTCAACCGCGGCGGGCACGACCCGCTCAAGATCTACGCGGCGTATGCCGCGGCGACGAAGCACGTCGGGCAACCCACGGTGATCCTCGCCAAGACCGTGAAGGGCTACGGCATGGGCGAGGCGGGCGAGGGCCAGAACATCACGCACCAGCAGAAGAAGATGGGCACCGCCTCGATCAAGGCGTTTCGCGACCGCTTCGAGGTCCCGATCCCCGACGAGAAGCTGGAGGAGGTGCCGTTCTACCGCCCGCCCGAGGACAGCCCCGAGATGAAGTATCTGCGGGAACGGATCGCGGCGATGGGCGGCAGCGTGCCGGCGCGCCGGCGCAGGAGCGCGGCGCTGGAAGTGCCGCCGCTCGCCGCGTTCGACGCGCAGCTGAAGGGCACCGACGGGCGCGAGATCTCCACCACCATGGCTTTCGTGCGCATCCTCAACACCCTGGTGCGCGACAAGAGCATCGGCAAGCTGGTCGTGCCGATCGTCCCGGATGAGTCGCGCACGTTCGGCATGGAGGGGATGTTCCGCCAGCTCGGCATCTATTCCCACGTCGGCCAGCTCTACACGCCGCAGGACTCCGACCAGCTCATGTACTACAAGGAGGACCAGAACGGCCAGATCCTGCAGGAGGGCATCAACGAGGCGGGCGCGATGTCGTCGTGGATCGCGGCGGCGACCGCCTACAGCACGCACAACCAGCCGATGGTCCCGTTCTACACGTTCTACTCGATGTTCGGCTTCCAGCGCGTGGGCGACCTCGCGTGGGCCGCCGGCGACATGCGCGCGCGCGGATTCCTGCTCGGCGGCACGGCGGGTCGCACCACGCTGAACGGGGAAGGGCTGCAGCACGAGGACGGGCACAGCCACCTGCTCGCGTCCACCGTCCCGAATTGCGTCTCGTACGACCCGACGTTCGCCTACGAGCTGGCGGTCATCATCCAGGACGGCCTGCGCCGCATGTACCGGGAGCAGGAAGACGTCTACTACTACATCACGGTGATGAACGAGAATTACGCCCACCCCGCGATGCCGGAAGGGGCGGAGAGCGGCATCCTGCGCGGCATGTACCGGCTGCCTTCCGGGGAAAAGCCGGGCAAGGCGGCGAAAGGCAAGCTCAAGGTACAGTTGATGGGCTGCGGCACGATCCTGCGCGAGGTGATGGCGGGCGCCGAGCTGCTGGAAAAGGATTTCGGCGTTGCGGCGGACATCTGGAGCGTCACGAGCTTCAACGAGCTGCGGCGCGACGGCATCGAAACCGCGCGCTGGAACCTGCTGCACCCCGAGTCGGAGCCGCGGCGCTCGCATGTCGAGCAATGCCTGAGGGACCATCCCGGGCCGGTGATCGCGGCGACCGATTACATGAAGGTGTTCGCCGACCAGATTCGCGCCTACCTGCCGCAGCCGGCGCGCTACAGCGTGCTCGGCACCGACGGCTTCGGCCGCTCCGACACGCGGCGGGCGCTGCGCGGCCACTTCGAGGTCGACCGGCGCTACGTCGCGGTGGCGGCGTTGAAGGCGCTCGCCGATCAGGAAGCGCTGCCGCAGAAGAAGGTCGTGGAGGCCATCAGGAAGTACGGGGTGGATCCGGAGAAGCCCAATCCCGCCAAGGCCTGAACGGCGTGAAATCCTTTCACCGTTCACCGTTCACGGTTCTCAGATGAGCAGCATCATCGAAGTCAAGGTCCCGGACATCGGGGACTTCAAGAACATCCCGGTGATCGAGGTGCTGGTCAAGCCGGGCGACCGCGTCGGCAAGGAATCCCCGCTCGTCACGCTCGAGTCCGACAAGGCGACGATGGAAGTGCCGTCCCCGTCCGCCGGCGTGGTAAAGGAGCTCAGGGTCAAGGTCGGCGACAAGGTTTCCGAAGGCACGCTCGTGCTCACGCTCGAGTCCGCCGGCGATGGCGCGGCCGCCGCGAAGCCGGCGGCGGAGAAACCCGCTCCGATCCCGGCCCCGGCGCCGCAATCCGCGCCGCGCGCCGCGCCTGCTCCGGGGCCTGTTGCGCAGGCCGTGCCGTCGGCCTCCGCGCTCGCGCCGTCGCCCCCGGGGGCGACGGTGAACGAGGCCGGCTTCGCGCACGCGCACGCGAGTCCCTCGGTGCGGCGTTTCGCGCGCGAGCTGGGCGTGGACCTGGCGCGCGTGAAAGGCAGCGGCCAGAAGGAGCGCGTGCTCAAGGAAGACGTCCAGAACCACGTCAAGAGCGAGCTTTCGCGGCCGCGCGCGGCCGAGGGCGGGCTGGGGCTCAACCTCCCGCCGCTGCCGCAGGTGGATTTCGCGAAGTTCGGTCCGGTCACCACGCAGGCGCTGTCCCGGATCAGGAAGCTCTCGGGCGCGAACCTGCACCGCAACTGGGTCAGCATTCCGCATATCACGCAGCACGACGAGGCCGATATCACGGAGCTCGAGGAATTCCGCAAGATCCAGGTCGAGGAGGCGAAGCGGCAGGGCATCCGCTTCACGATACTGTGCTTTCTCCTGAAAGCCGTCGTGGTGGCGCTGAAGCAGCACCCGGAATTCAATGCTTCGCTGTCGGCGGACGGCGAGAGCCTCGTCCTCAAGCAGTACTTCCACATCGGGGTTGCCGTGGACACGCCCAGCGGCCTGGTGGTGCCGGTGATACGCGACGTGGACAAGAAGGGCCTGATGGTGCTGGCGAAGGAGCTCGGTGAAGTCAGCGCGCGCATGCGGTCGGGGAAGATCTCCCCGGCCGACCTGCAGGGCGGCTGCTTCTCGATCTCGAGCCTCGGCGGACTGGGCGGCTCCCACTTCACGCCGATCATCAACGCGCCGGAGGTGGCGATACTCGGCGTCGGCAAGTCGGTGACGCGCCCGATGTGGAACGGAAAGGAATTCGTTCCCCGGATGATGCTCCCGCTGTCGGTGTCGTACGACCACCGCGTCATCGACGGCGCGCAGGGCGCGCGCTTCATCGCGTTCCTCAGCAGCGTACTGTCCGATATCCGCCGGCTCGTACTTTGAGCAGTTCCGCTCCCATAGGCGTGCTAGGCGGCACTTTCGATCCGGTTCATTTCGGCCATCTGCGTCTCGCCGAGGAACTGTGCGAAACGCTCAAGCTGGGCGAGGTGCGCCTGATACCGAGCGGCACGCCGCCGCATCGAAGCAGCCCGCGGGTGGCGCCCGAGCATCGCCTGGCGATGACGCGGCTGGCGACGGCGGACAACGCCCGATTCAAGGTGGACGAGCGCGAAATTCATCGCGCCGGCCCCGGTTATACGTTCGACACGCTCACGGAGCTGCGCGGGGAAGCCGGCACGGCGTGTCCACTCGTGCTGCTGCTCGGGGCGGACGCGTTTCTCGAGTTCGCCACGTGGCACCGCTGGCACGGGATTTTCGGGCTCGCGCACATTGCCATCGCCCACCGCCCGGGATTCCCGGTCGAGCGCTGGGCCGAACGCATGCCGCAGCCGCTGGCGCGCGAGTACACGGCGCGGCTCATGCAGCAGCCGCTGGCGACCCACCTTCAACCCGCGGGAGGCATCGTGGTGGTCCCGTTCACGGCGCTCGACATCTCGGCGACGGCGATCCGCGACATGCTGCGAGCCGGCGCCAGCCCGCGTTACCTGCTCCCCGCCCCGGTTCTTGACTACATACAATCGCACAAGCTATATACCTAGGAGTTTGATGAGACTCGACAAGCTGGCCAAGACCGCCGTCGCGGCGCTGGAAGACATCAAGGGACGCGACATCGTGGTGCTGGACGCGCGGCGGATGACCTCCCTGTTCGACTGGGTCATCGTCGCGACCGCCGACTCGGCCCGCCAGGGCAAGGCGCTCTCCAATCACCTCCAGGAAAAGTTGAAAGCGCTCGGCGCGCGCGTCCACGGCGTGGAGGGCGAGCGCACCGGGGAGTGGATCCTGGTCGACCTGGGCGCGGCGGTCGTGCACATCATGCAGCCCGCCACCCGCAAGTATTACAACCTCGAAGAGCTGTGGGCGCCACCGCCGCGCGCGCGGCGCCGCCGCGCAGCCGCTGCCGCGTCCTGAACGACCCGCATGAGATTCCTCGTGGTAGCGGTCGGCCACCGCATGCCGGCGTGGGTCGACGCCGGCTTCTCGGAGTACGCGGGACGCATGCCGCGGGATGCCCGCGTCGGGCTCGTGGCGCTCAAGCCCGCGTTGCGCGGCGGGCCGGTGAAGCGCGTGCTCGAGACCGAGGGCAAGCGCATCCTGGCCGCCCTGCCGGCGGGCTGCGTCAGGGTCGCGCTCGACGAGCGCGGGGCGCTTTTCGACACGATGGCGCTGGCGCGGCGCATCGCGCGCTGGCGGGAAGGGGGGCGGGACGTCGCCTTCGTCGTGGGCGGCGCCGACGGCCTGGCGGAAGAGGTGAAGCGGTCCGCCGACCTCGTCTGGTCGCTTTCGCCGCTGACGCTCCCGCACGGGCTCGCGCGCGTGGCATTGGCCGAGCAGCTTTATCGCGCGATGTCGATATTGCACAATCACCCCTACCACAGGGAGTGAAGCATGAGCATCGGCGACCAGCGCATCTATCTCGCCTCGCGCAGCCCGCGGCGGCGGGACCTGCTCAAGCAGATCGGCGTGCCGTTCGAGCTGCTGCTGCTGCGCGAGGACCTGCGGCGCGGCGTCGACGTCGACGAGACGCCGCTGCCGGACGAGTCACCCGGTGTGTATGTCCTGCGCATCGCCCGCACCAAGGCCGAGATGGCCGTGCTCCAGATCGCGCTGCGGGTGCTGCCGCAAAAGCCGGTGCTCGCCGCCGACACCACGGTCGTGTTCGACGGCCAGGTCGTCGGCAAGCCGGACGATGTCGAGCACGCCGCGCGCATGCTGCGCGCGCTGTCCGGGCGCGAGCACCAGGTGCTGACGGCGGTGGCGGTCGCGCTGAGGGAGCACGTCGAGACGCAGATTTCCGTGTCCAGCGTCTGGTTCCGCGAGCTTTCCGACACCGACATCCGGCGCTATTGCGCGAGCGGCGAGCCGCTCGACAAGGCGGGCGCCTACGCGATCCAGGGACGGGCGGGCGCGTTCGTCATGCGGATCTCGGGGAGCTATTCCGGTATCATGGGCCTGCCGCTCGCGGAAACCACGGAGCTGCTGCAGAAATTCAACATCCCGGTCTGGTAGGGCTTCCCCCGATGGCCGTTACCGAGGAAATCCTGGTCAACGTCACTCCGCAGGAAACGCGGGTGGCCGTGATCGAGCAGGGCGTCACGCAGGAAGTGCACATCGAGCGCGCCGCCTCGCGCGGGCTCGTCGGCAACATCACCATGGGGCGCGTGATCCGGGTGCTGCCGGGGATGCAGTCGGCGTTCATCAACATCGGCGGCGAGCGCGCGGCGTTTCTGCACGTCGCCGACATCCGCGGCCATCGCCACAACGGGGCGCCGGCGGTGCCGATCGAAAAGCTCATCGGCGAGGGCCAGAGCCTGCTGGTGCAGGTGGTGAAGGACCCGATCGGCACCAAGGGGGCGCGGCTCTCGACCCAGGTCTCGATCGCCGGCCGCTTTCTGGTCTACCTGCCCCAGGAATCCCACATCGGGATCTCGCAGCGCATCGAGGACGAGGAGGAGCGGGCGCACCTGCGCGAGAAGCTGCGGCAGTTGCTGCCGCCCGGGGAGAAAGGCGGGTTCATCCTCCGCACCGTGGCGGAAGCCGCCTCCGACCGGGAGCTCAGGTCCGATATCGACTACCTGCGACGGTTGTGGAGCGGCATCCAGGAAAAGGCCGCCGCCGCCGCGCCCCTGACGCCGCTCTACCAGGACCTCGACCTGAGCCTGCGGGTGCTGCGCGACTTCGTGCACGAGGACACCGCGCGCGTCCTGGTCGACTCGCGCGAAACCTGCCGGAAGCTGCACGAATTCGGGCAGGACTTCACGCCCAACGTCGCCGAGCGCATCGAGCACTACCGGGGCGAGCGCCCCCTGTTCGATCTCTACGGCGTCGAGGACGAGATCGAGAAGGCGCTCGCCCGGCGCGTCGACCTCAAAAGCGGGGGCTACCTCGTCATCGACCAGACCGAGGCGCTCACCACGCTGGACGTCAACACCGGCGGCTTCGTCGGCGGCCGCAGCTTCGACGACACCATCTTCAAGACCAACCTCGAGGCGGCGCAGGTGATCGCGCGGCAGCTGCGGCTGCGCAACCTCGGCGGCATCATCATCGTCGATTTCATCGACATGGACACCGACGAGCACCGGAACGCGGTGCTGAACGAGTTCCGCAAGGCGCTTGCGCGCGATCGCACCCGCATGTCGGTGAACGGCTTCACCCAGCTCGGGCTCGTGGAAATGACGCGCAAGCGCACCCGCGAGTCGCTGGCCCAGGTGCTGTGCGAGCCGTGCCCGGTGTGCGAGGGGCGCGCCCGGCTGAAGACCCCGCAGACCGTGTGCTACGCGATCCTGCGGGAGCTCGCGCGCGAGGCGCGCCAGTTCAACGCGCGCGAGTACCGCATCCTCGCGTCCCCCCCGGTGATCGATCTGTTCCTCGACGAGGAGTCGCAATCGCTCGCCATGCTCTCGGACTTCATCGGGAAGCCGGTGTCGCTGCAGGTCGAGACCACCTACAACCAGGAGCAGTACGACATTATCCTCATGTAGACGGCGTGGATCGTGGATCGTGGGTCGTGGGTCGCCCCACGGCTAACGCCTGGAGGTTCGCTGCGAGTTCCGGTCCGCCGGTAATTTCCAGCAGCTTGCTGCGGCTCGAGGCTCCGCGGCGGATGATGATCGCGGATTTCGGAATTCCCAGCGCCTCGCCCAAGAATTGGACCAGCACGGTGTTCGCCTTGTTGTCCACCGCGGGCGCGGCGACCTTGATCTTCAGCGCAGCGCCGTGCAATCCAGTGATTTCGCTCCGCCGCGCGTTCGGCTGCACGCGTACCATCAGCAATATCCGCCGGGAGGCGGTGTCGTAGCGCATCCAGTTCGATCCTCGATCCACGACCCACGATCCACGCGCTTTGGCGCTAGAGCAGGCGCGCCAAAGCGCTCTCGGCCCAGGCGACGGGGAGCATCAGCAGGAGCTGGATCGCCACCAGCAGGAACAGCGGCGAGAGGTCGACGTTGCCGATTGGCGGTATCCGCCGCTGGAACACGCGGAGAAACGGGCGTGTCATGCTGTTCGCGAGCGGCATCAACGGGTTGTAGGGGCCCATCCAGGACAACACGACCTGCACGATCACCGCGGCGATCACGATGTAGAGGCCGATCTTGAAGAGCGTGACCAGCGCCAGCAGTACGAGCGCGGCGAACGCGACCCCGGCCTCCGGCCCGAACGCATAGCCCCGGATCTGGAGCAGGATGGCAAGCTCGGCCCCCTGCGCGAGCCACGCCAGGGCGAGCGTCGCGAGGTCGAGGCCCCACAGGCCCGGAACCAGGCGGCGCGCGGGCCGCACCATGAAATCGGTCAGCGCCTGGAGGAACTCGGACAGCGGATTGCGGTACGGCGCGCGCGCCCACTGCAGGTAGAAGCGCAGCAGCAGGGCGACGACGAACAAGCCGAAAACGGTGTTGACCAGGAAGATCAGCGCGCCGGACAGCACCCTTCAGTCCCTGCCCAGCTCGTCGCCCAGCTCGCGCGAGCGCTCGGCCGCGGCGCGCACCGCGCGCACGACCGCCTCCTTCACACGGTCAGACTCCATGGACTCGAGCGCGCGCTCGGTGGTTCCGCCCCTGGACGTAACTCGGCTGCGCAAGGTCTCCGGCGCCTCGCTCGACTGCGCCGCAAGCTTGACCGCGCCGGCAAACGTCTCGAGCGCTAGCCGATGCGCGGCATCCGGCAAGAGGCCCAGTTCCCGGCCGGCGCGCTCCAGAGCCTCGATGAAGTAGAAAACGTAGGCCGGGCCGCTGCCGGAAACCGCGGTGACCGCGTCGAGATCCTGCTCGCGCTCGAACCAGAGCGTGCGGCCCACGGCGCCGAGGACCTTGTCGGCGATGGCGCGGTCGCCGGCGCTGACCGCCGGCGGGGCGTACAGGCCGGAAATTCCCGCGTGCGCGAGCGCCGGGGTGTTGGGCATGACACGCACGACGCGCCGGTAACCTCCCAGCCAGCGCGACAGGTCCTTCACCCGGATGCCGGCCGCGATGGTGACGACGAGTTGCGAGGCCAGCAACGGCTTGAGCGCTCGCGCGACATCGCGCATCTGCTGTGGCTTCACCGCCAGCACGACGCAGTCCGTCTTCAGCGCCTGGGCGCCGGGCGCGGCATGAGCCCTCACGCCGAACTCGCGCGCGATCCGGTCGCGGGCGGCCGGGGCGATCTCGACCACCTGGATCGCCTTGCGCGGCCAGCGCTTGCGGACGAGCCCGCCGATCATGGCGCTCGCCATGTTGCCCCCGCCGATAAAAGTAATCTTCATTCAGAAAGGCGTGAATGGTGAATGGTGAATGGTGAATGGCAACCGAACCCAAACGGAACGCGTATATTATCAGCCGCGCAGCGGCACCGTTCACTGGTCACGGTTCACCGTTCACCGTTCACCGTTCACGATTCCTCGGGCCGAAGATGGCCGTGCCGACGCGCACCATCGTCGCGCCTTCGGCGATCGCCGCCTCCAGGTCGTCGGACATGCCCATCGAGAGCGTGTCGAGTGCGTGGCCGTGCGCGGCCAGCTTGTCCTTCAGCTGGCGCAGCAGGGCAAAGCGCCGGCGCTGGAGCGCGGCATCGCTCGTGGGCTCCGGAATCGCCATCAACCCGCGCAGCTTCAGACGCGGCAGCCGCGCAATCGCCTCCGCGAGCCTCGATTCCCCGCCCGGCGCCACGCCGCTCTTGCTCTCCTCCCCGCTGACGTTGACCTGGATGCAGACATTGAGCGGCGGTTGTCCCTCCGGGCGCGCGTCGTTCAGGCGCGTCGCGATTCTCTCGCGCTCGACGCTGTGCACCCACTGGAAATGGGCCGCGATCGGGCCGGTCTTGTTGCCCTGGATCGGGCCGATGAAGTGCCACTCCAGTCCAAGCTCGCGCAGTTCCGTGATTTTTTCCACGGCTTCCTGCAGATGGTTCTCGCCGAACGCCTGCTGCCCCGCGGCGTGCGCTTCCGCGACGCACCGGGCCGGGAAGGTCTTGCTGACCGCCAGCAGCACGATGTCCCCGGGCGCCCGGCCCGCGGCTTGAGCGGCCCGCGCGATGCGCGCACGCACGGCTTGCAAGTTGGCTGCGATTAAGGCCATAATTTTGCGCTCTACTCCTCACGCTTCTGGAGAATTATAAATGGACATCTCCGAACTGCTGGCATTCGTTGTCAAGAACAAAGCCTCCGACCTGCACCTCTCGTCCGGTCTGCCGCCGATGATCCGGGTGCACGGCGACATTCGCCGCATCAACCTGCCGGCGATGGAGCACAAGGACGTGCACGCGATGGTCTACGACATCATGAACGACGGCCAGCGCAAGTTCTACGAGGAAAACCTCGAATGCGACTTCTCGTTCGCGATCCCCAATCTCGCGCGGTTCCGCGTCAACGCCTTCGTGCAGCAGCGCGGGGCAGCCGCGGTGATGCGGACCATCCCCTCCAAGATCCTGTCGCTGGAGGATCTCAAGGCGCCCAAGATCTTCGCCGAGCTCGCGGACCAGCCGCGCGGGGTGGTGCTGGTCACGGGGCCGACCGGATCCGGCAAATCGACGACGCTCGCCGGGATGGTCAACCACAAGAACGAGAACGAGCACGGGCACATCCTCACGGTGGAAGACCCGATCGAATTCGTGCACGAGTCCAAGAAGTGCCTCATCAACCAGCGCGAGGTCGGCCCGCACACGCTGTCCTTCTCCAACGCGCTGCGCTCGGCGCTGCGCGAGGACCCGGACGTGATCCTGGTGGGCGAGATGCGCGACCTGGAAACCATCCGCCTGGCGATGACCGCGGCCGAAACCGGGCACCTGGTGTTCGGCACGCTGCACACCAGCTCCGCGGCGAAAACCATCGACCGGATCATCGACGTGTTTCCCGCCGAGGAAAAGGAAATGATGCGCGCGATGCTGTCGGAGTCGCTGCGCGCGGTGATTTCGCAGGCCTTGCTGAAGACCAAGGACGGCAGCGGGCGCGTGGCAGCGCACGAGATCATGGTCGGCACGCCGGCGATCCGGAACCTCATCCGCGAGGCCAAGGTGGCGCAGATGTATTCCGCCATCCAGACCGGCCAGTCCTACGGCATGCAGACGCTCGACCAGAACCTCCAGGACCTGCTCAAGCGCAACATCATCACGGTGGACGAGGCGCGCACCAAGGCGGCCAACAAGGACAACTTCCGCTAATGCGGTGAGCGGTGAGCGACGGCGCGCCGCCGCACCGATTCCAGCTACGAACGGAGCCAGACGATGGAAAGAGACCAGGCAGTCAAGTTCATGAACGACCTGTTGCGGGCGATGGTGGCGAAGAAGGGGTCCGACCTCTTCATCACCTCGGGT
>Ga0156023_1089_pt6 | contig 23797 bp, 35 predicted proteins | sample RifCSPlowO2_02_FD_107677 | JGI IMG/M metagenome (GOLD analysis project Ga0156023, IMG submission 107677) | Betaproteobacteria bacterium RIFCSPLOWO2_02_FULL_67_26
CTTTTTTCGTGGCGGACATCCGACCACCTCATTGCACCCGCCCAGGCAATGTGCGCCAGCGCACAGCGGACCCTGGAGCAGGAGCGGACAATCGCAAACGATAGCCTGCGCCCGGTACGAGTCGGGAAAAGCAGACAACAAGGAGTAACCATCATGACTGCAACCAGGACATTGATTCTTGCCGGAATTGCCGCGGCGTCATTGCCGGGTATGTCGATTGCGCAGGATTCCCGGAACCAGGGTTACCTGGTCGATACGTTCGGGAACCAAATCACGACCAGTGGCACGGGTCTGTGCTGGCACACCAGCGACTGGACGCCAGCGCGCTCAGTCGAGCCTTGCGACCCGGTTGCCCGGAGAGCGACGGCGCCCGCGCCCAGGGTGGTGGCCTCTGCCCCGCCGCCGAAACCCGCGCCGGCGCCGGCGAGATTGGCGCCGCGGAAACTCAATTTCTCCTCGGACGCGCTGTTCGATTTCGACAAGTCCGTGCTGAAGCCCGAAGGCAGGGCGATGCTGGACGACGTTGCGCGCCAGCTCAATGGCGCGCTGTACGAAGTGATCTTCGTGACCGGCCACACCGACCGCATCGGCAGCAATGAGTACAACCAGAAGCTTTCGGAACGCCGCGCGTATGCGGTGTCGGATTACCTGGTGAGCAGGGATATCGCGGCCAATCGCGTCAAATCGGAAGGCAGGGGCGAGACGCAGCCGGCCACCCGGTCCGGCGATTGCACGGGGCCGATCAGCAGCAGGCTTATCGCCTGCCTGCAGCCCGATCGCCGGGTGCATGTCGAAGTGACCGGCACCCAAGGCGTGACAACAAGCTCGCGATAAGCAAGGGATCGCGTGATTTGCCACTCCTTACGTGCGCCAACGCACAGCGCATCCTGGAGGCAGGGGTCATGATCGACGTGAGGATAAATGGCCTTCACCGGCCGCAAATTTCCGCTGTCGAGCGCTATTCAATCGGGGTCGGCTTCAATGCGCAAAATGTGGATTACGGTTCTTGCCGCGGGTATCGGACTCGCCGGCCCGGCAACTCCGGCATGTGCGGGGCTGTTTTCAGCGACGCGTGCGGTCATTGCGATACTGGCCGATGACCTGTTCGTGGGTGAGGCCGAAGGCCATCTCAGCGGCGCGGGAACACTCACCATAACGTCACAAAGGAATCCCGCTGTTTCCTGCCTCGGACAGTTCACTTCCACCGCCGAACGGGGTGGTTCGGGGAAGATGCATTGCACTGATGGCACCACCGCGACATTCCATTTTCAGCGTTTGAGCATGTTCCGCGGCTACGGCGCCGGCAGCTTCAGCCGGGGCCCGATGAGTTTTGCGTACGGGCTCACCGCTGAAGAAGCCGGGCCCTACCTGAAGCTGCCCGAAGGCAAGAAGCTCACGCACAACGGAAGCGAGCTGGAGCTGGTCAACCTATAGGAAGGACGAAGGAAGCAATATGCAAAAGCTTATTTTCACGTCTGCGCTGGTGCTGGCAACGTCGGTTGCTGCGCCGCTCTCACTCGCCCAGGACGCTGCGCCGGACGTGCTGGTGAAGACGGTCACTTCGGATGTGCTCGCCATCATCCGGCAGGACAAGGACATCCAGGCGGGTAACCCGTCGAAGGTCGCCGATCTGGTCGAGACCAGGATCCTGCCGCACTTCGACTTCGCCCGCATGACGCAGGCCGCCGTGGCGCGCAACTGGCGCCTCGCCACGCCCGAGCAGCAGGAGGCGCTCACCACGGAGTTCAAGACATTGCTGGTGCGCACGTATTCCACCGCGCTGTCGGGCTATCGCGACCAGGTGATCGAGTACAAGCCGCTGCGCGCGGCGCCCGACGCGACCGAGGTCACGGTCAGGTCCGACGTGCAGCAGTCCGGCAGGGAACGCATGACCATCGACTACGACATGGAGAAGACGCCGGCGGGGTGGAAGGTCTACGACATCAAGATCGCCGGCGTCAGCCTGGTTACGACTTATCGCGAAACGTTTGCCGGCAAGGTGCGCGATGGCGGGATCGAGGGTCTCATCAAGTCGCTCTGGGACAAGAACCGGCCGGGTGGATTCAAGACAGTGAATGTCGCGCGGTAAGCAGCCGTAACATGAAAAAGAGAGCCGACAAGTCCCCGTATTTCGACCGCACCGGCGCGGCGCGGGAGGTACTACCGCTGTTGATCTCAGGCATCGCAGTGATCCTGTTCAGCACCGCCGGATTTGCGCGCATGATGGGTTGGGGCCTGACTTCGACCGGCGATTCCGGCGACATCCTCGCGCTCGCTCAGGCGGCCCCGGCGCCGACGGCGAGCGAGGCTCGAGCCAGGCCGAAGTGCCCCGAATGCGGCGTGATTGTGTCGACCAGGGGCTACGAAATCACCATCCGCATGGCCGATGGATCAAGCCGCGTGATCAACGAAGCATACCCGGCGCGATGGCGGACGGGGGAACGCTTGATAGTGATCGCCGGCACAGACCCGTGGCAGCAATGAAGTTAGCGCCGGTCAGCGCCGCCGGGGCAATGCCCTTGCCCGATGCCGCAGGCGAGCCCTCGGTGGTGTCCGAGGCGCCGGTCCCGGTCGCGCAACCCATAGCCGTTGCGGAACGCAGGGTCCGCGACCGGCACACGAAAGTGGCGGTCGGCGTACTGGCGGTCATCGCGCTCGTCGCCGCGCTGTATCTGGCGCGCGCCTTTTTCGTCCCGTTGTTGATCGGCATTCTCGCGAGCTACGCGCTGAGCCCGGTGGTGGAGTGGCTCAAGGCGAATCGCATACCGCGTCCCGCGGCGGCGGCACTGGTGTTGGCCGTGCTGGTCGGCGGCTTGTCCTGGGTCGCATTCTCGTTGAGCGACGATGCGGCGGCGATGATCGAGAAGCTGCCCGAGGCCGCGCGAAAACTGCGGCAGAACCTGAGCGCCTCGCGCACCAGCGGCCCGACGGCACTGCAGAACATGCAGGAAGCCGCCAAGGAGCTCGAGGGAGCTACTGCCGAGGCCGCCGGCGAGAAAAAAGGGCCGGCCGCACGCGCGATCTCGGCCCGGGATACCGAACCCACCGCCTGGTTACGCGACTATATGCTCATGCAGTCCGCGTTGGTGATCACGGTCGCTGCGCAGACACCGATCGTGGTCCTGCTCGCTTATTTCCTGCTCGCTTCGGGCGGGCACTTCCGGCGCAAGCTGGTGGGCCTTGTCGGGCCGTCGCTGACCCGCAAGAAAGACGTCGTGCTGATCCTCGAAGAAATCGACGTGCAGGTCCAGCGCTATCTGTTCGCCATGCTCGTGTCGAATACCCTGCTCGCCGTAGTGACCTGGCTTGCGTTCGAGGCGCTTGGAATGGAGCAGGCGGGCCTGTGGGGCGTCGCCGCCGGCGTGCTGCACTTCGTTCCCTACCTGGGACCGGCGGTGATCGCGCTCGCCAGCGGCGTGGCTGCCTTCCTGCAGTTCGGCTCGCTGTTCCATGCGCTCGCGGTTGCGGGCGTGTCGTTGCTCGTGGCAGGCGCCATCGGGTTCGTGTTCATGACCTGGCTGCAAAGCCGCTTCGCACGCGTGAACGCCGCGGTGCTGTTCATCGCATTGTTGTTTTTCGGGTGGCTGTGGGGCGTGTGGGGCTTGCTGATTGGCGCGCCGCTGGTCGCCATCGCCAAGGTGATCTGCGACCGCGTCGAATCGCTCAAACCGGCCGGCGAGCTGCTTGGACGCTAGGAAGCGGCCGCAGCTGCAGCTGAAAAGTCTCTTCCTGTGCTCGCTAGCGCACAGACCGGGTCCCGGGCGAGGGTGATAATCGATTCAGATAGCCGTTTCATAACCGAAATATGAGAAAGAGGTATTCCAATGAAAACGATGCATAGGTTTGCAGTCAGTGCGGTTGCCGTGGCAGTGCTGCTCGGCGTGGGTGGTTGTAGCGGGATGTCGGCGCGGGACGAGAGCACCGCGATCGGCGCCGGCATAGGTGCCGTCGGCGGCGCGGTCCTTACGGGCGGCAGCACGGTCGGAACGGTCGGCGGTGCGGCGGTCGGCGCCGTGATAGGCAACCAGGTTGGCAAGAACAAGTAATAGCCTGGCAGTAGCACGCGCGCACGTTTTGCTACGTTCCCGGCGCGTGACGATGCTTGTGAAAAAGGCCGGCTGTTGTAGCCGGCTTTTTCCTGTCGCGCCCTATGCTCGCCAGCGTACAGACCGCGCCGCGAAATAGGCCGATGATCGTTGCTCAGCTTGAGCATCAAGAACCAGGACAGGGTACGACCTAACGGCATTCCAAGGAGACAGCGATGATGAATCAGGCAGTGGACGAATTCGATCGGGCCAGAGTCAGGATGGCCGGTGATCTCAGGAGCGTGATCGCCGACAGCGAGGATCTGCTGAAGGCCGCGGCGACGGTGTCGGGCGAAGGCTTTGCGGCAGCACGGACGAAATTCGAGGAGAAATTGAGGCGCGCCAAGGCCGCACTGGCGGACGCATCGCAACCGGTGCTCGAAAAAGCCAGGCAAGCCGATGGCTATGTGCATGGCAACCCGTGGACCGTTATCGGCGTGGCCGCAGCCGTCGGCATATTTATCGGCTTTCTGGCCTCGAAGCGTTCAGGCGACTGACGGGCGGGACGGCTGAGCCGGCCCATCGTGAACGAGGCGGCCCCCATGAATTCCCGCCGCCGTGTTCGGCATAGCGTGTGGAGAATCTGCGCGGCGGCGTTACTTTGCGCCGCCGCGGGCGTGCCGGCTCAAACGATCTACAAGCAGGTCGATTCAGCGGGGCGCATCACGTACACGGATCGACCCGACACCACACCGTCGCCGCGAGCGGCGACGGTCCCGGCGTTGGACGTGGCGAACGCGCTGGCCAGCAACACCGCCATGTCCTCGCGTCACGCCGCCACCATCGACGCGAACGAAGCGGCGCGCAGGCTTCGGCAGGCTCAACTGGAGCGCGAGCAAGGCGCGGAACGGCTGCCCGGCGAGCAGGCCCACGGTACCGGCGCAAGCGAGGCGAACCGGCGCTACTGGCAGCGCCAGGCAGATCTGCGGCGCGTGGTCGAGCAGGCGCAGCGCCGGTTGGACGAAACGGGCCGGTTGCTGCGCCCGCATTCCTGAGAATTCCGCGCTGAACCGCCTGGCTTGGGGCCACCCACCAGGGAAAAGGGCCCGTGGCGGTGCCTTTCTGATGGCGCACAGGCTATGGCAGGGCTATTTCGTTATATGTACGCTGTCGAACAGAGTATCCCGGCCGCGAAGAGGACAATCGCAATAACCCAAAAAGGAAATGATATGGAAACTCAAGACAGAAAATCCCCCCACACGCTGTTCTGGATCGCGGGCATCGCGGTAACCGTGTTCAGTGCCGTCGGCATTGCGGCCATCATGGGCTGGATTCCGACCTCGACCAGCAGCCCCAACGAGACCATTGCGCTCACCAAACAGCCCACGGCGCCGGCGAAGCCCGCCGCCGCGAGGACGCGTACGGCCCCGGCCAAGGCCCCGGTGCAAGTAGCTGACAGCACACCCGCCAGGTGGCGGTGCGCCGAATGCGGCGTGGTCGAATTGGTGCGCGAGATCGAAACGAAGGGCGAAGGATCCGGCATCGGCGCAGTCGGCGGAGCGGTCGTGGGCGGCGTTCTCGGCCACCAGGTCGGCGGCGGCAGCGGCCAGAAGATCGCCACGGTGGTTGGCGCGGTGGGTGGAGCAGTGGCCGGCAACGAGGTCGAGAAACGGGTGAAATCGAACAAGACCTATGACATCACCGTCCGCTTCGAAGACGGGTCGAGCCGGGTGATCAACCAAGCGAACGCGCCATCGTGGCGCGCCGGCGACCGGGTCAAGGTCATCAACGGCGTGATCCAGTCGAACGCCTGACATCCGGCTGACGCAAACCAAGCGAAGGAGTCTTGCCATGCTCTATACCATCGCTGTCGTCTTGCTGATCTTGTGGCTGCTTGGGCTGGTCACTTCCACCACCATCGGCGGCCTGATTCACGTGCTTCTGGTGATCGCCATCGTGGTCGTCCTGCTCAGGATCATCAGCGGGCGAAAACCCGTTTAATCCTTTTCACCTTACATAACGTAATAGGAGATACACCATGTTTCAAAGAATCTTGGCGACACTGATGTTGTTGGGCATGCTGGGCACCATCGCAGGTTGCAACACGGTTGAAGGCATGGGGAAAGACATCGAACGAGGCGGCGAAATGACGCAGGACACCGCAAAGGACGTCAAGAAAAGCATGTAACGCCTGTGGCCGGCTCCAGGGGGACAATACCCACGACCGATGTCCCGGCGGCCGGACCCCGGGGGCGCATACCCCGGGCAGCGAAGATCTGAACTACCTTACGGTTTGGACCGGGAGCAGGCGGTCCATTTCTTTTTTCACTACCCCGTAGCACTCGCAGACCCGTTTCTCCAGCTTCGGGCGGTCGAGCACGGTGATGTGGCCGCGGCTGTAGCGGATCAGCCCGGCCTCCTGCAGCTTGCCGGCGGCCTCCGTCACGCCCTCGCGGCGCACCCCCAGCATGTTTGCGATCAGTTCCTGCGTCATGGTGAGCTCGCTTGAGACCAGGCGATCCAGGCTCAACAAGAGCCAGCGGCACAGTTGCTGGTCCACTGCATGGTGCCGGTTGCAGACCGCGGTCTGCGTCATCTGCGCAATCAGCGCCTGGGTGTAGCGCAGCAGCATGTGCTGCAGCGGGCCGCCGAGCTCGAATTCCGTTTTCAGAACGGCGGCCTTGAGCCGGTAGCCGTGGCCGGCGCTTTGCACCACTGCCCGGCTGGGCGTGCTTTCACCACCCATGAACAACGCGATCCCGACCACGCCTTCGTTGCCGATGACCGCGATTTCCGTCGAGGCCCCGTTTTCCATGGCGTAGAGCAGGGACACGATGCCGCTGGCGGGGAAATACAGGTGCCGCAATTTGCTGCCGGACTCGAAGATCACCAGGCCCAGCGGCAGTATCACCGGTTCCAGATGAGGCAGCAGGCGCTCGTAGTCCGCGGCCGGCAGTGCGGCAAGCAGCTGGTTTTGCTCGGGTTTGAGGGACGCAGTCATTGCGGGCCGGCGCTTTCCGCCTTCAGGATGCCGTCGCCGGTGCGGCTGAATGCCGCACCTGACGACGGCGACAGGGTTCGAGCGGACAGCATACTCCCTTTAAGTGCGCTAGCGCACAGAGCGATCCGGACCGAAAGCAAATAATGGCGCAAGGTGAACATCAGCATTTTGTCTATTGAGGAGACGGTTATGCGGAAATTGATGAGTGTGATGATGGCGACTACGGCCGTGGCGGCGACTTTCGGTTGCGCCCAGAAGCCGCCGGCAACGATGGCGGTGATCGAGGACAAGGTCTACACGGTGACGCCGGACCAGGTCATGGTGAAGGCCGGGATCGTGAGCGGCGAGGTCACGGAGCTGAAGGTCACCGAGCGCGTCGAGAAGGACTCCGGCCGCGTTGATTCCCCGGCGAAGCTCACGGGGAAGCTCAAGCTGACGAACAGCTCCACCGACCAGACCGTGCGCCTCATCGGGGCCAAGATCCTGTACATCGATGACCAGGGCCAGCTGATCAAGATCGAGGAAGCGCGGACCGAGCCGGCGCTCAAGTTTTCCGGCTCGTACAACTCCACCGACCGGCTCGATCCGGGGCAGGATGCCACCCAGGCCGTGGACGTGGACTTCCCCGCCGAGGCCCTGAAGGCGAAGAAACTGAAGGAAATCCGCATCGAGCTCGTGTATATCCCGTCACCCTACAAGCTGCAGACCGCCAACTTCAGCGTGTCCATCGGCGGCCAGACAGCCATTCAGTAAACCGGGACCTTCAATCATGACACCAGCAGAAGAACAGCAGATGCTTGCCAGCCTTTCCGAGATCTCGAAGGACATCAAGGCGCTGTTGGCGATGCTCAAGGATTCGACCCGGAAGCAGGGCGAAGCCGATGAAAAGGCCTACGGACAACTCGTGAACATAGCGCACAAGCGGTAGCGGGCGCGGAGAAAACCGATATGCAATGGTGGGGCTATAGCAAAGAGCACGGCTGGGTGGTTCTCGACCGGCGGATTCCGGCCAATGTGCCCAATATCAAGACGGACCTCCTGTTTCTGCGCTGCCGGGATGCCGTGATTTTCGGCGCTAAGCGGGAGAACTGGAGGCCGCCTTCGTACCGCTTTGCGCCGAACTACCTACGCGACCTGGCGCCGCCCGCAGCGGAGGAGGCGGCCGCCGAGCTGGAGGGCTACAAGCTTCGATGGCCCGAATTCGAACGAGAGCTCCAGCGCGATCGCCGGGAGACCGAGGAGCGGGCGGAGGCGGTTCGGCTCGACGGAGAAAAGGCCCAGAAGCAGGCGGCATCGGAGAAAAGAAAACAGGCCGCGGCGGCGGCGAAGGCCTGAGCGACAAGGCGCGCTCAGGGTGATTGCTTGCCCTTTTCCAGGAAAGTGATCTCGTCTTCGGCGAATATCACGCCGAAGCGCTTGTTGCCAAAATCCACGGCGTAAGCGTTCTTGCCGTGCGGGCCGCGCGGAAACACGTGCTTGATGATGCCTTCGCCGCGCAGCGTTCGGACCTTGTCCTGAATGCCGTACGCTGCGCGCTTGGGTTTGCGCTTTGCGATCATCGTGCGGGTGGTATACGTTGATGTAAGTAAGTCTAGCTTACCAGCTGGCGATATTGTTTTTCCGGTTGAACCGGGTCGTCGCTGTCTCAAGCCACAGCGGCGACCGGTGAGGTTTTGCGATTTGACTGCCCGTCTTGCGTGCGGTCGTGCACGTTTTTGACGATCTGGTAGCACCGGCAGGAAGCGGCTTCGAGGCCCTTCCGGTCCAGAATTCGGATTCCGCCGCGGCTGTAGCGGATCAGGTTGCGCTGCTGCAGGGTGCCCGCCGCCTTGGTGACGCCGACGCGCCGCACGCCCAGCATTTGCGCAAGAAATTCGTGCGTGAGACGGAAATCGTCCGACCGCATGCGGTCGCGCGTCATCAGCAGCAGGCGGGCGAGGCGCGCTTCCAGCAGGTGGAAGCGGCTGCACACGGCGGTCTGCGCGGCCTGGGCCATCAATGAATGCGTGTAGCGGAACAGGTCTCGCCGCAGCGACGGGTTGCGATTGAATTCGTGGCCAAAGCGCGTTGATTCCATCCGCAGGGCGGCACCGCTTCCCTGCACCAGGGCGCGAACGGGTGAGACGCCGATCCCCAGTGCCAGGGGAACGCCGACCATCCCGTCGCTGCCGACCAGCCCGACCTCCAGTACCGTGCGGTCTTCCACTACCGCGAAGAGGGAAACCAGGCAGTCGTTGGGGAAGTAGGCATGGCGAATCTGCTCTCCGGGCTGATAGAGCACTTCCCCGAAAGCGAGCTTGACCTGTTCGAGGCCGGAAATCAGACGCTCGTACTCGGCGCGGGGCAGGGCGGCGAGCAGGCTGTTTGCAACGGGGATGGGGATCGCAGCCGGCATGACGCGAAGGCTATAGCAGCACTATTCGACCGTATGTGCGCTGGCGCACAGAGCGGCCCGGCCGCGCGGCGGACAATTGCCGGGACGATGCAATACCCTCGCAAGGAGCGGTGACAATGGACAGCCTGCTGTTTTCCGGCGTGTTCGACCTTCCGTGGTGGGGCCACGTGATCGTGGCCCTGGTGCTGACGCACGTCACCATCATCGCGGTCACGGTGTTCCTGCACCGCCACCAGGCGCACCGCGCGCTCGACCTGCACCCGGCCGTGAGCCACTGTTTCCGGCTGTGGCTGTGGCTGACGACCGGCATGGTGACGCGGGAGTGGGCCGCGATCCACCGCAAGCACCACGCCAAGGTCGAAACGCCGGAGGACCCGCACAGTCCACAGGTGCTGGGCATCAACCGCGTGCTGTGGGGCGGGGTCATCCTGTACGTCAAGGAGACTCGCAACCGCGCGACCATAGAGCGCTACGGCCACGGCGCGCCCGACGACTGGCTCGAGCGCCACGTCTACTCGCGTTACCTGAAACTTGGCCTGACGCTGATGGGCTTCACCGACGTGGTCCTGTTCGGCATCGTGCCCGGGGTGCTGATTTTCCTGACGCAGATCGCCTGGATCCCGTTCTGGGCGGCCGGCGTGATCAACGGCATCGGCCACTACTGGGGTTACCGCAATTCGTCCACCCCCGACGCCAGCACCAACATCGTGCCCTGGGGCATCCTGATCGGCGGCGAGGAGCTGCACAACAATCATCACGCCTACACGACGTCGGCCAGGCTGTCGAGCAGGTGGTACGAGTTCGACATCGGCTGGATGTACATCCGCATGCTCGAAGCGCTGGGGCTCGCGACGGTCAAGCGCGTCGCGCCGGTACCGCGTTTCGCCGCGCCCCGGCTGATCCCGAACCTGCAGATGCTGCAAGCGGTGATCACCCACCGCTACGACGTCCTGGCGAAGTACGCCAAGTCGTTGCAGCGCATCGGCGCCGACGGGCAGGACGCCCACGCACTGCAGACGATGCACGCCATGCGCCACGAGCTCATCGCGCTATGGGAGCGCTCGACCGCATCCAAGGAGCAGCTGGTGCGCCGGTTGCAGGACTGGTGCCAGCGCGCCGAGGCGAGCGGCATCCGGCCGCTGGTGGAGTTTTCGCAAAAGTTGCGGTGTTACGCCTAGATTTTTCACTGACCTGAGGGCCTCTCCAGATGTCGATCGATATCATGCAACTCGCGACGCAGATTTACGTTCAAACGGTTTCACCGGGAATCATGGAGCGGGTCGTCCAGGGTTCCAGCCTCGAGAAGCTGTTCAAAGGGGCGGCGGCACAGAGCATCGCCGCGGCCGAGGAATTCGCGCGCGCCTACGAGCAGACCACTCCGCCCGGTGACTAGCCTCGGCGTGTAACCCGGCGTGAGCGAACAGGGCACTGTTGCGAGGACCGCGGCCGCAGCGACCGAGTTGCTATCGGCGGTCCGGTTCCAGGAAGAGCTGCGGCGCGTCGCGCGCTCTCTCGCGCGCGTTCCGATCGGCGATCCACTGGCTGCCGCAGTGAGGAAGATCACGCAGAACCCCGCGTTCACGCAATCCCGCCTGCTTGCCCGGATACTGACCGCGCTGACCTACCAGATGGGCGAGTTCCGGCGCGCGGAAATCTCCGCCTTCGACTCCGATACGCTCGCCATGGTCATCACCCTGATGGATGCGCACGCTGCCGGGACGTCTCCGCGCGAGGAGTGGACCTCCGCCGTGGACGCGGCAAAAGCCGCCCTGCTCGGCGTGCAGTAACGCTCAGTTGAGCGGCCGCTTGCCGACGTATTCCAGCACGTAGAGCCCGCCGCACGCGCGGTCGGCGGCGTAGAGGATCGAGCGGTCGTCCACGAACACGTCGCTGATGCGGCACCCGCGCTGCCCCGCGGGCGTCTCCGGCAGGAACGCGGCGATCTCTTCCGGCCGGTACGGGTCGGCGATGTCGTAGACGCGGAGTCCCGCGCTGAACCACGTGGAAGCCACCGTGTTCTGCAGCTTCGCGGCCCCCGGCTCCGGCTCGTTCTCGTGGATGTTGTGGGCGCCGATGCGGCCGCCGATCCTGTGCAACTCGCCGAATTCGTGCGGCGTCGGCAGGCTCGAAATCATCACCGGGTTCGTCTCCAGCCGCAGGTCCACCATCCAGCAGCGCTTCGGCCAGTCGAGGCCGTGGTCCCCGGTCGCCTCGTCGGTGACGACGAGGAGATCGCGGTCGAACAGCGGCAGCACGGTATGGGTGAAGCCGGGGAACGGCGGGTGGTAGTCGAGGCGGCTCACGAGCTGCGGATGCGCCTTGTCCGCGATGTCGAGAATCACGATGCCGGCGTCGATGTAGCCGATGTAGGCGCGGTCCGGCCGCTCGGGGTAGCAGAGCGTGTGATGCGGCCGCATGGCGAAGTCGAGCGAGGGCGCGACGTGGCGCGGGGGCGCCTGCTCCTTGTCGCCCTTCCTCTGGCCCGGCAGCCACCAGCGTCCGGCCTCGGTGGGCTTCGACGGGTTCGCCAGGTCCACGATCATGTAGAACTGGTTGTCCTTGGGGTCGTTCGGCACGAAATCCGGGTGGGCGGCGCTGATGTGGGCATAGCGGCCGTCCATGAATGAAACGTAGTGAACGCCCACGGCATGGGAATCGGGTGGGCCCGACAGGTCGAAGAACGCGATCTCCCGCGGCTCCGCCGGCTTGGAGACGTCGTAGACCTGGAAGCCCGCGGGCTTGAGGCCGGGCTTGTTCACCTGGTAGGCCATCAGCAGGATGTCGCCGCGCAGCGCGAGGGAATTGCCGCGCACGTTGTGGTGCGGCAGCGGCAGCTGCCACAGCAGCTTCGGGTCGGACGGTTCGGTCACGTCGAAGATCGAGAAGCTCGCCGGCGCGTGCTCGTGTGCGATGTACAGATAGCGCCTCGAATCTTTTATCTTCATCGCCATGCCCTCGCCGAGGTTCGGCGCGCCGCCCGCGGTGTGCTGGGCGAGCAGTTTCAGATTGTGGGCAATCCTGACCGGCATGCGGATTCCTTCGCTCGTGATCCGAAGTGGCGGGGATGCTAGCACACCGCGCCGCTATAATCGCCGTTCCCCATGGCCATCGCGCTCGTCCTGCTGCTTTCCGCCGTCACGTTCGTGAGCCTGAAGGGAAGCCGCGTGCTGATGACGCTGTTCGCGGTCGAGCTCGGCGCCGGGCCGTTCGCGACCGGCATGCTGTTCGCGGTCTACGGTCTGTTCCCGTTCCTGTTTGTGGTTTACGCCGGGCGCGTCGCCGACCGGCTCGGCAACCATACCCTGATGCACGCCGGGCTTGCCGGGTTTGCCATCACGCTGGCCCTGCCGGCGCTGGTGCCCTCGCTCGAGATGCTGTTCGTCGCGGCGCCGCTGGTAGGTTTTACTAGCATGCTCTTCATCGTCGCGATGCAGAACCTGGTCGGGGTGCTTTCCCAGCCCGGCACGCGCACGCGCAACTACAGCTATTACAGCCTCACGGACGCCGGCGGCAACGTCGCCGGGCCGGTGCTGGTCGGGTTCACCATCGACGGGTTCGGCCACGCCATCGCGTACCTCGCGCTGGCGGCGATCGCGGCGTCGTGCCTGGCGTTGTTCCAGTTCGGGCGCGGCGAGATCCCGGCGCGCTCCGGCGCGGCGGAAGCACCGAAGCAAGGGGCCGCGGCGGACCTGCTGCGCCTGCCGGCCTTGCGCAACGCGCTCCTCACCAACGGCATCGTGATGACCGGAATCGATCTCTACAACATCTACCTGCCGCTCTACGCGCACGGCGCGGGGCTCTCCGCGAGCGCGATCGGGCTCATCGTCGGCGCGTTCGGCGCGGCCGGCTTCCTGGTGCGACTGCTGATCCCGCCGGTCACCGCGCGCCTGGGCGAGCACGGCATGATCGCCGTTACGATGGTGGTCGCATGCGCGTCCTTCGTCGTGATTCCCCTGACCGTGAATCCGTGGCTGCTCGGTGCCGCATCCTTCGTGGTCGGGCTCGGGCTCGGCTGCGGCCAGCCGCTGTCCATGGTGCTCTCGTTCAACGCGGCCCCGGCCGGCCGTTCCGGCGAGGCGATCGCGATGCGCATGGCCGTGAGCTACGGCGCGCACGTGGTGATTCCGCCCGTGTTCGGCGCGCTCGGCGCCGCGCTCGGGCTGGCGCCGGTGTTCTGGACCTGCGCGATGCTGATGGGCGGGGGCGCCGCGCTCAACCGCAGGAGCGCGACGGCTGACGACTGACGCTCAGGCGTGGCGCGCGAGGAATTCGAGCGTCGCGCCCGCGGTGGTGTCGGGATCGGTGCCCGCGGCGTGGTAGCCGTCCATCGGCAGGATGGCGAGCTCGGAGTTCGCGATCGTCTTCTGCCAGCTTTCGAACACCGATTTCCCGCGGCGCGCGGTATCGGTGCCGATGACGAGCGTCGGGCACCGGATGCGCTTGATGTCCTCGCGGATGTCGATCGCGCCGACCCAGCGCAGGTAGGCGTGCACGGTCGAGAGCGCCGTCCGGCCCATCATGTCCGACCACCACTCGATGCCCGCTTCGGGCATTTTGCTGCCCATCCGGTCGCGCTGCGTCCGCCGCGCCCAGCTCCGCACGCCGTCGCGCTCCATCTCCTCGACCCACCCGTCGGCCCTGGGCGGCGTGACGGGGGAGCAGGAGACCGTGATCGTCTTCACGAGCTCGGGATGCGTCGCGGCGAGCATCAGGACGCTGATGCCGCCGCTCTTGCCGCCGACGACGTGCACCGGCCCGTTCGCGACGTGGCGGATGACGCGCGCGAGATCGTCCACGAACAGCGCCGTCGTGAGCGGAAAATTCTTCGGCACCGCGCCCGATTGCCCGAAGCCGCGCTGGTCGATGCGCGCCATGCGGTAGCGGCGCGAGAAGTGCGGCACCCACGCGCGCCACGCCTCGGTGCACTCGGTGAAGCCGTGAACGAACAGCACCGTGTCCGGCCGCGTCCACGCGTCGGTGTGGTCGTCTATCGCGTAGTACAGCTTGCAGTCGGGCAGGTCGAGGAAAGGCATCGCTGATGAGTGATGGGTGATGGGTGATGAGTGACCTCAGTCGCTGATCACGCGCTCGGGAACGGGATCGACGGCGGGCCGCGTGCCGGCGGCGCGCCGCTGCCACATCAGCCAGATCGTCGCCGCCGCGGCGAGCAGCAGGAACGGCAGCGAGCCGTAGTTGACCGCGTGCCACCCGCTCTTGTTGAGCAGCAGGCCGGACGACGCGGACGAGACCGCCATCGTCGCGAATACCATGAAGTCGTTCGCGGCCTGGGTCTTGGCGCGCTCGGCCGGCGCGTGGCACTCGGTCAGCAGCGCCGAGCCGCCGACGTACATGAAATTCCAGCCGACGCCGAGCAGGAACAGCGCGACCCAGAAATTCAGGAGCGCGGTGCCGGCCAGCGCCGCCAGGATGCAGACGAACAGCAGCACGATGCCGGCGAGGACGATGTTCAGCACGCCGAAGCGCTGGATCAGCGAGCCGGTGACGAACGAGGGCCCGTACATCCCGATCATGTGCCACTGCAGCACGAACGCCGCGTCGTTGAACGGGTGCTCGTGCGCGCGCATCGCCAGCGGCGTCGAGGTCATGAAGAGATTCATGATGCCGTAGGAGAGCATCGAGGCGAGCGCGGCGACGACGAACACCGGCTGGCGCATGATCTCGGAGAGCGGCCGGCCGGATTCCCGGCGCTCGTGCTCCGAGAGCTGCGGGATGTCGAGGCGCGTCAGCAGCAGCGTGGCCACCAGGCAGACGAATATCAGCGACAGGTACGACCCGAGATAAACGTGATCGGCGAACAGGTGGGCCGTGCGCTTCGCCATCTCCGGGCCGATGATGCCGCCGGCGATGCCGCCGGCGAGCGTCAGCGAGATCGCCTTGGCGCGGAATTCCACCTTCGCCGCGTCGGCGGCGGCGAAGCGATAGTACTTGCCGAACGCCGTGTACACGCCCATCACCGTCATGCCGGCGCACAGCACCCAGAAATTCGCGGCCAGCATCGCGGCCGAGCAGACGGCCGCGCCGAGCATGCCGATCGCGGTCCCGGCCTGGAATCCCGCGCGGCGGCCGATCGCGCCCATCAGCAGCGACGCGGGGATGGTGGTGATGGCCGAGCCCAGCACGTAGCAGGTGAGCGGGATGGTGGCGAAGGCCGGGTCGCTGGCGAGCGCGAGGCCGGCCAGCCCGGTGACCGCGATCATCGTCACGCCGGTCGTCTGCAGCGTCGCCTGGCAGCCCGACAGCACGATCACGTTGCGAAACTGTTTTTCCATCATGCGGACGCTGCCGTTGCGCTATTCACGCCGGCGCGCTGTTCAACCGGCTGCCACTATACCTCGTATGGAACGGGCGGCCGCCGCGCGGGGCGCGCTTGTCGGTAGCCGCCGGTATCGGCGACAATAGTCGCCCGTCGAGCCGGGATGGCGGCATCGGGATCGTCGGAATCGGACAGGAGGGTAAACGCAATGGCAGCGAAGACGGAGCAGGAAGCCGCGGCGAAGCCCGCGGACGGGTTCGACCACACGTTCAAGGCGATCCACGACCACGAGGTGCCGTGGGAGAGCGACGACGTGCGCGGGATACTGAAGCTCCCGCCCGGCGTCCAGGTCAAGGTGCTGAACTACGACCCGGTGATGAAGCGCATCGACATGAAGCATCGCTTCCCGCCGGGATACGTCGAGCCCGCGCACACCCACAAGAGCTGGCACTCGATCCTGGTGACCAAGGGCCGCATGTGCGTGGCGGGCAAGGACCTGCGCCCCGGCGACTACGTGTTCGGCTGGGACATCCCGCACGGGCCGTACGAGTATCCCGACGGCTGCGAGGTGTTCATCGTCTACATGGGCGATCCGACGCACAACTGGGAGAAAGCCGGCCTCCTCAAGCACCAGAACGTCTGGAAGCCGGAAACCGACGAGGGCAAGAAGGGCGTCGAAACGCACATCGAGAAGCGCAAGTCCGGCAAAGTCTAACGCCGGTCCCGTAAAAAACCCCGCCGCGGCGGGGTTTTTTGTTATCCCGTCATCGGGCTTTGGCGAGCGCGAATACCTCCTCGCCAAAGCGCTTGCGCGCCTCGTCGTGCAGCGGCTTGACGTTGCGGGCGAACGCGGCGCGCTCCGCCGGCGTCAGCTCCAGGATCTCGCCGCCGGCGGCCTCGATCGCCTTGCGCGCGACGGCCTCCTCCTCGACGGCAAGATCGCGCTGCGCCGCGATCGCCTCGCGCGCGGCGGCCTGGATGCCCGCCTGGAATTCCCGGGGCCAGCTCTCGAACTGGGCGCGGTTGAGATAGAGGCCGCGCGAGAGATAGCAGTGCCCGGTCACGGTGTGGTAGCGATGGGCCTTGTGGGCGCCGTAGTCCACGGTGTTGGCGAACGGGTTCTCCTGCGCGTCCACCTTGCCGGCCATGATCGACTCCAGCCCCTCCTTGATGTCCACCGAGAAGGGGATCGCGCCCTGCAGCTCGAAGCTTCGCGCGTGGATCTTGCCGGGCATCAGGCGGATCTTCATGCCCTTCAGGTCGGCGGGCGTGCGCACGGGGCGCAGGCGGTTCGAGAGATGCCGGTAGCCGTTCTCGAAGTAGCCGAGGATGCGATAGCCGGGAATGCGCTCTTCGATCCTGTCGCTCAGCCACGCGCCGAACTTGCCGTCCATCGCCGCGCGCGCGTCCTTGAGGCCGTCGAACAGGAACGGGAGGTCGGCAAGCTCCAGCTCCGGGACCCGGTCGGCGAGGTAGCTGGTCGACTGGTAGGAGAGCGTCAGGATTCCGTGCTCGGCCATCCACAGCAGGTCGCTGCCCCTGTAGCCGAGATCCATGACGTTCCAGATGATTTTCACGTCCACGGCCTTGCCGAACGCCTGCTCGAGCCGCTCTTTCATGATCTGCAACCCGCGGCTGCAGGTCGTGGACGGGGGGCCGTAGCCGCCCATGCGGATCTGGATGGGTGTGTTCATACGGGAGTAAACTTATCACGCTTCGCTTTCACCAGTCACTTATCCGGAGGACGATCATGTGCGACGGCGGATACGTTGAACGGCTCCACATGATGCGGCGCATGGAGCAGTTGCGGAAAGAGATGGAGCAGGAAGAGCTGGAGCGGCAGCGCAAGGCCGCGGTTCCGGCAACGCCGGCGAAGGCGGAGACCGGCGCGGTGCAGCCGGAGCCGGTCCCGGTCTAATTCTTTCCGCTAAATGGTGACGACTGACGAGTGACGACTGACGGAGCCGAACCCGCTGCGCGGGTGACTCATCACCCACTACTCATCACGCATCACCGAAAAAAGGGGGGCTAATTCCCCTTTTTTCTAGGCGGCGGCGGCGCCGAGCACGCTCTGCGGCACGTACTTCGCCAGCCAGCGCTTGCGCAGGATCAGGTTTTCCTGCCACACCGCCTCGATGTTCGGCACGGTCGAGGCCTTCACCGCCGGCGCGTTGAGCAGCGCATCGCGCCACGCGGCGAGGCGCGCGAACTTCTCGATGATGCCGAGCGGCCGCAGCCGGTCCATGAACGTGTAGCGCTGCAGGAACGGCGCGTAGGCCGCGTCCACCAGCGACAGCTTGGGCCCGTTGAAATACGGCCCGGCATTGCCGCGCCCGGCGAGCGCCTCGTCGAGCTTGCCGAACGGGCCGGCGATCTTCGCCGCTTTCGCGGTGAATTCCTCCTCCGAGTCGGAATACATCGCGCTCGATATCGCACTGGCGAAGGTCGTCACGTAGTCGGTCCAGGCGCGGTTGCGCGCCCGCGCTATCGGGTCCTCCGGATGCAGCCGGGGCGCCGTGGTTTCCTCGAGGTACTCGGCGATGGCGTTCGACTCGAACAGCGCGTCCTTGCCGTCGATCTGCACCACCGGCACCTTGGCGTGCGGCGAGATCGCCAGGAACCACGCCGGCCGGTTGTCGCGGTCGATGTACGAGATGTCGTAAGGAATCTGCTTTTCCCGCAGCACGATCGCCGCGCGCTGAACCCACGGACAGGTCTTGAAGCTGCACAGCAGGAACTTGGATGCCATTTATCCTCCGGAAATCGATACCAGTGACGATTAAGGGTGACGATTACAGGTGACCCTCGTCACCCGTATCTCGTCACCCCTTCAGGTGCTCTTTAAAGAAGGCGAGGGTGCGCGACCACGCCAGCTTCGCCGCGGCGGCGTCGTAGCGGGGCGTCGTGTCGTTGTGGAAGCCGTGATTCGTGCCCTCGTACATGTACGCCCGGTATCTCACCTTGTTCGCCTGGAGCGCGGCCTCCCACGCGGGCCAGCCGGCATTGATGCGCTCGTCGAGGCCGGCGTAGTGGATCATGAGCGGGGCCTTGATCCTGGCGGTATCCGCGGCGTTGGGCTGAATCCCGTAAAAGGGGACCGACGCCGCGAGGTCCGGGAGCCGCACCGCCAGCAGGCCGCAGATGCCGCCGCCGAAGCAGAAACCCACCGCGCCCATCGTGCCGTTGCACTCCGGGTGCGCCTTCAGAAAGTTCGCGCCGGCCACCAGGTCCTCGATCCGCTTCTTGGGATCCTGCTTGGCGAACAGCGCCCGGGCCTTGTCCTCGTCGCCGGGGTAGCCGCCGACCGGCGTGAGGGCGTCCGGCGCGAAGGCCGCGTAGCCCTCCACCGCGAGGCGCCGCGCGACGTCCTCGATGTACGGGTTGAGGCCGCGGTTCTCGTGGATGACCGCCACGCCGGGCCGCTTGCCGGCCGTCGCCGGCCGCGCGAAATACCCCTTCATCGTGCCCGAGCCCTGCGGCGACGGGTAGGCCAGGGTTTGCGTCCTGATCCGCTGGTCGTTCTTCGCGACCTGCTGCGCCCAGGCGAAATTGGGGCTGAGGGCCTCCAGCATCGCGGCGGCGGTGAAGCCGCCGACCGAGTACATCGCGGCGCGGTCCAGGAACTGGCGGCGGGACAGCCCGCCGTGGACGTAACCGTCGAACAGCCTGAGGACTTCTTTCGGGAAATCGGTTGCTTTCATGCGTTCCATGGCGAGTGCGCCTCCAGCGTGATGGGTGATGGGTGATGAGTGAGGGGTGATGGGGGTCCAATCCCGGCCGAACCGCGAATATAGACCAAATGGGAAACGGATTGTAAGCCGGCTTTATTCCCTCATCCCTCATCCCTCATCCCTCAAAGAGCGGGGCCCGGCCCCGTCGTATCCCCATTTGATCTAGAACAACCCCCCCTGCGCGCGGGCCGCTAGCATGATGGTTCAACGCCATCGCGGTGGAGGGAGTCCCCATGAAGTACGAAGATCCCGCGTGCGCCTACTGCCCGCCGACGGTCCGGGCCTGCCGCCAGGGCGAGGCGGGCGAGCGCGGCCCCGGCTACTGCCCGACGAAGGTCGATCCCGGGTCCCAGGCGGTGGCGCTTGCGCGCTACGACGACCCGGAGGTCCGCAGGATCTCGCGCGAATCGGCGCTGGTCGAGTCCGAGGGCTACTGCAAGTGGACGCGGCTCGAGGAGGTCGTGCAATTCGCGAAGCGCATGGGCTACCGGAAAATCGGCATCGCGAACTGCATCAGCTTCGTCGATCACGCGTACGTGCTGAGCGGCATCCTGGAAAGCCACGGCTTCGAGGTGGTGTCGGCCGCGTGCAAGACCGGCAGCATACCGAAGGAGGACCTGGGCATCGCCGATCACGAGAAAGTCCGCCCCGGGCAGTTCGAGGCGCTCTGCAACCCGGTGTGCCAGGCCGAGCTCCTCAACGAGCACGGCTGCGAATTCAACATCGTGCTGGGCCTGTGCATCGGTCACGACAGCCTGTTCTTCAGGCACGCGAAGGGACTGACGACGGTCCTCGTCGCCAAGGACCGCGTGCTCGGCCACAACCCGGTGGCCGCGTTGCAGCTCGCGGATACCTATTACAGCCGCGTCTGGGGGCCGGCCCGGCCGGCGAAGCCGCCGAAGCTTCCGGTGGCGGGACGGCGCGGCGACAAGCTTTAGGCGGCTGCCGGCGCCGGGCTCTTCCTCGGCCGGCCGCGGCCGCGGTGGCGGGGCGGGGACGCGACCGCGTAGGCCGGAACGGGCTCCCGGACATCGAGCGTGAACGGGCTGCGCACCGTCACGCCGCCGTACAGCGCGCCGTCCTGCAGGTCCTCCGTCAGCAGCAGCGCACAGCCCTGCAATTGCGCCGCCGCCACGATCATGCTGTCCCACCACGACAGGCGCCAGCGCTGCTCGATTTCGCGCGCCCGTTCGAGCAGTACCGCATCGACCGCGTGCGGTTCCCATTTGAGTAGAGTCCTGGTGTCATCCCACGCTTCCTCAGGCGCGACGCGCGGCGCCAGCTTGCGTGTGACGTTGAAATAGTACTCCGACAGCACTTGCATGCTCGTGCGACCCGAACGGTCGCGCCACAGTCGGGCGGTCCAGTCCTCCGCGCGCGCCTGTTTTGCGGGATCCCTCGGGTCGCGCGCGTAAACGAAAACGTTGGTGTCTACGAAAACGGTAGCGGTCATGTGCCGCGTCCGGGGCCGACCGGCCCGCGCGCCCGGTCCACGATGTCGTCGGCCAGCGTCACGGTAATTCTAGTCATGGCGATGCGACGTCATTTCGATCGAAGAGCCGCTCGGTCGTGCAATTCGTCGCGAGTGGCGTAGCGCTGCGGGGCGCCCGTCAACTCCTTGAACGGTCCCCTGGACAAGTAGCGCTGCATGGCTTCCTGGTATTCAGCCGAATCGCGGATGTCCTTGTGCACCAGCTCGCCGATGTAGCGCGACACGCTCATGTCGCGCTCGGCCGCGCGCACGCGCGCGCGGCGCGCGGTGTCTTCATCGAGGGTAATGGTGATGTTCTTCATCGGCCGGCATCTCGCTTGAATTCACATGGCAGTGATATTACACGGATTACGTGTATTTACGCCACTCCGGGACGCATCAGAGGTAACCCTATGAAACAAATAATAGTTTACGTTATCTGATCGTGTTTGTCCGCACTGCGGACGTTGATTTAAGGTCATTCATCCTTCATCCTTCCGCCTTCATCACTGCCTCACTATTCGGAGAAAAAAAACATGCTTCGTCTATACGGCTCCGCCCGATCGCGCGGCCTGCGCGTGCTGTGGATGGCGGGTGAACTGGGACTCACCTACGATCACAAGGACTGGCTGCCGCGCTCGCCGGAGACGCGGACGCCGGAATTCCGCGCGCTCAATCCCAATCTCCGCGTGCCGGTGATCGACGACGACGGGTTCATCCTGTCGGAATCCATGGCGATCAACTTCTACCTGGCGAAGAAGCACAAGAGCCCGCTCTACCCGTCGGACCCGAGGCACGAGGCGCTCGCGCTGCAGTGGAGCCTGTGGGAGACCGACCGCCTCGACCGCCAGCTCGTGAACTACGTCCGGCACAGCCAGGAGCTGCCGGAGGCCGAGCGCAAGCCGGACCTCGCCGAGGCGGCCTGGAAGGAAATCGTGCCGGCATTCGACGCGCTGGAGGCCGCGCTCGCGAAATCGGAGTGGCTTGCCGGTCCCGCGTTCTCGGTGGCGGATCTCAACGTCGCCTCGGCGCTCTACCGCGCGCTGGTGGTCGATCTCGCGAAGTGGCCGCGGCTGAAAGCCTGGCTCCATCGCTGCTGGGAGCGCCCGCCGGCGAAGAAGGCGCGCGCCATGAGGGAAGGGAAGTAGCCGGCTTCCTCCTTCTACGTCGTCAGGCGGTCGATGCAGCCGTGCTCGAGCAGCCTGGCGCCCTTCGCGCCGTCGAGCGTGCCGAAGGGCCCGTCGACGTAGCCGCCCACCGAGCCGCTCAGCCCGAAGCCGGCGTTTTTCGACTTGGCGTCGGTCCGGTTCGGCCCCAGGTCGAAGAGCTTGTCCTCGTTGGTGAAATTGACGCCGGCGCTGTGGCTCGCGGTGATGCCGTCGCCCCCGTTCGCGGAAATCGCGTTGCCGAAGACATCCGCCTGCGAGTTGCGGGTGACGAGGACGCCGCTGCCCCTGTTGTTCTCGATCGTGTTGCCGACGATGCGCGCGCTCGACTGGCGGTTGACCGAGATCCCGTGCGCGCCGGCATTGCGGATCGTGTTGGGGCCGGCGCCCTGCGGGCGGAGCAGGTAGCCGACCCGCGCCACCGAGGCCTCGGCGACGTCGATGCCGCACGCGCGCACGTCCTCGATGGTGTTGCCCGCGATGCGGCCCACGCTGGTGTGATCGAGGTGGATGCCGTGCCGGCCGGTCTTGCGGATGGTGTTTCCCACGATGTTCGCGGAGGCGCCCGAGGCCGATCCGGACAGGTGGATCCCGTCGCGCCCGCCGCTGATGGCGAAGCCCTTGATCGTGATCTCGCGGCCGCGGACGAAGAACCCGTCGCCCTTGGGCGGCGCCTGCATCACGGTCTTGCCCTGGCCGTCGAGCGTGACGCGCACCATCTCGGCGGGGATGGCGACGTTCTCGCCGCAGTTGCCGCTGACGAGTATCGTGTCTCCCGGCCTGGCGATCGCGATCTTGTCCTGGATCTTCTCTCCGGCGTTGCAATCGACGGTGTGCGTGGCGGGCATGGCGGCGGCCTCTCGGCAATGGCGGGAGACCCGATTGTCGGGCAATTCAACCCGTTCGTGCCAGTGTCCCGTGAACGCCGGGCGGTGAATGACCCCCTGGTCCGGCGTAAGATTCCGGCATGGCGCGTATCCTGCCGTTGCTTTTCGCCGCGCTCCTGGCGCAGACCGCCTCCGCGCAGCCGTTCCCCGAGCTGGAATCACGGGCCGCGGCGCTCAAGGCGCTCGAGGACGCCGACGCCCGCTTCCGCCTCGCCGGCGTCGTCTATTTCGGGCGCAACGGCCTCGCCGCCGACGGGCCGCTGCTGGTGCAGCGCCTTGCCGACGAGAATCCCGCCGTGCGCGAAGTGGCCGGGCAGGCGGTCTGGCTCGCGTGGAGCCGCTCGGGCGACGCCGAGACCGACCGGCTGCTGGAAAGCGGCGTTGCGGAGATGGACGCGGGCCGCCACCCGAAGGCGATCGAGATTTTCAGCGCGGTGATCGCGCGCAGCCCGGAATTTGCCGAGGGCTGGAACAAGCGCGCGACCGCGTATTACCTGGCGGGCGCCCTGCAGGAGTCCCTCGCCGACTGCGACGAGGTGGTGAAGCGCAACCCGCAGCACTTCGGCGCGCTGTCCGGCTACGGGCAGATCTACGTCCGGCTGGACGAGTACGACAAGGCGATCGACTACTTCCGGCGCGCGCTCGCGGTGAATCCCAACCTGACCGACCTGGAGACGGTTATCCTGAAGCTCGAGGCGCTCGCGCGCGAGCGGCGGAGACGGTCAATCTAGGACCCATTACGGCATCCGGAGGAGGCCCCCATGACGCTGAAGCTCAACCACCTGCACATCAAGACGAAGGACCCGGAGAAAACCGCGAAGTTCTACGTCGACATGTTCGGCGCGAA
>Ga0156023_1114_pt2 | contig 23746 bp, 24 predicted proteins | sample RifCSPlowO2_02_FD_107677 | JGI IMG/M metagenome (GOLD analysis project Ga0156023, IMG submission 107677) | Betaproteobacteria bacterium RIFCSPLOWO2_02_FULL_67_26
GGGCCGCAGCTGCCCGCCGATGAGGCGCAGCAGCGTGGTCTTGCCGACGCCGCTCGCGCCGAGGATGGCGACCACCTTCCCGCGCGGCACCTCGAGGTTGATGCCGTTCAGGACCCGGTTGTTGTTGTAGGAGAACCGGATGTCCTCGATCTCGATCAGGCTGCCGGCGGCGCTGGAGCCCGTTGCCAACGATGCGTTCACCGGCGCGTCACCGTGTCTCACGCCGACCGGCGCGCCCGCGGCGCCTCGCCCGCTCTCAGGGTATCCATCAAGCTGCGCACGGACTTGAGGTCTTCCAGCCTCGTGATCGCGGCGATTGCCTCCTCGACGCGCGCGCCCGGCAGCACGCTCTTGCCGTAGGCGCGGAACTTTTCCACGATCTCCGCCCGGGTGAGCGGGTTCTCGGGCGATCCCCTGGAGTGATCGCAACGCACCGCAACGGTCCTGCCGTCGGCCAGGTCGGCCTCCACGATGGACTGGACGCCGGTGAGCGAGGAATCGACCTTCGTCTCCACCTGCTCGGCGGCAAAGCGCGCAAGCGTCGGGTCGTTGTAGCGCGCGGGCTCGAACTGCGCAAGCGTCAGCGCCCGGTCGTGCAGGATCGCGGCCGCGCAGTAGTGGGTCGACAGCAGCGCCTCGAACTTGCCCTGGTAGCGGGGGAACATCCCGTGCATGTCCACCCCGGCCTGGTTCATGAAGACGCGCACCTTCCTGACGTGGTCGAAACTCACGCGGTGCTTTTCCACGAGTTCGAACATCGCAGTGGCGAAACCCTGGATGGTGGAGGCGGACGGCCACAGGCGCAGCGCGATCTGCTCCAGCTCCCAGCGTTTTCCGAGTTCCGCCGTGACGAGGTCGGGACGTCCCCCGTTCGAGTAGGTATTGAACAGCCCACCGTCCTTCGCGGTGAGGAATTCGCGCGTGGCCACAAACTTCTGCTGCGCAAGCAGCGCCGCCATCAGTCCCGAGAGCGCGCCCCGGCACTGGTGGAACTTGACGGTCGGCGTGCCCCACGCGGCGAACGTGCCCGCGGACTGGCTGCCCGCAAGACCGTAGGCCCGCGCCATGGTTTCTTCGTCGAATCCCAGCAAGCGTCCGACCGCCGTGGCCGCGCCGAACGGGCCGAGGACGCCCGGTCCGTGCCAACCCCTGGCGCGTGCCGCGGGCCAGTCCATCCCGATGCCGATGCGGGTCATCACCTCGCCGCCGGCGGCGAGGGCCACCAGCAGATCGCGCCCGGACAGCCCGTCGCGCTCCGCGATCGCCAGCGCGGGCGGCACGACTTCCGGCGTGATGTGGGTGAGGGTGGCGCGATGGACATCGCACATGGTGACGGCGGTGATGAGAAAGCCGTTCAGCAGGGTGGAGCCGGCGAGCGACAGCCGGTCGCCGCCGATGATGCTCGCTTCCGTCGACTGGGCCAGCGCCGCGGCGAACGCCGCGACCTGGTGCGTTTCTTCCCCCTGTTTCCCGGCCAGCGCGCACGCCACCGCGTCGAGCAACAGGTTCTTGCAGTGCTCCCGGGCGGAGTCCGGTATCTGGTCGTACGTCAACGTGGCCGCGAATCGCGCCAGCGCCTGGGTCAAGTCACCTGCCATCGGAATCTCCTGGTATCGCCGGCATTTTTATTATCTTACGCCTGTTGCTTGAAGTCGGCCGCCCTGGACGGCTGGGGCCGGGCGCGGCTCGCGGAACTGATGAGCACCCGGTTGCGGCCGGTGGTCTTGGCCTCGTACAAGGCCTGGTCCGCCGCGCGCAGCAGGGACTCGGGATCATCCGCATGGTCCGGGAACAGCGCGACGCCGAGCGACGCGGTGACGCGTCCGAGCCGTCTCCCGCGATGGCCCGGCTCGAGGCGCCCGATCGCTTCCCTGATGCCCTCGGCCCTGCGCCGCACGGCGTCGAGCGTGGCATCGGGCAGGACGAGCGCGAACTCCTCGCCCCCGAAACGGCAGGCGATATCGCTGGCGCGGACATGGGTCTTGAGCAGCCCCGCGACCTCGGTCAGCACGTAATCTCCGGCATCGTGCCCGAAGGTGTCGTTCACCGGCTTGAAGTGATCGAGATCGATCATGACGATGGCGATAGGGCACTTGCGGCGCCTCGCGCGGATCCATTCGCGCTGCAGAAACTCCCACAAGGAGCGCCGGTTCGCGAGCCCTGTCAGCGGATCGGTACTTGCCTGCTCCCGAAGGTCGCGCAGCGCCTGTTCGAGCTTTTCCCTGTTGCGATTGCGCTCGCCTACCGCGGCGCTCAGCATGAGGCCGGTCGCCACGATGGTGCTGATGAACGCCAGAAGCAGCAACAGCGACAGGTTGAGCGTATCCAGGGCGAAAGGGCCCTGTCTCTCGACGGTGTACCACACGGCGATGGAGCACACTGCTGCGATCGCCGTGGTGACCTCGCGCCGGCTGAAGCGGAATGCCGCCCAGATGATGAACGGCAGGATCACGAAAGTGAGCGGCAACGAGGAAAACTTCGGGGTGCCGTTGCCGAAAACCAGGAATGCGGTCAGCAGCAGTGACGATGCGAATCCGGCGGCTTCCCATTTCTTTGCCGGAGACCAGGCAATGTCGTAGCGCACGATCCAAGTGAGGATCAGCGGCGTGACGATGATGATGCCCGCGGTGTCTCCGTGCCACCAGGTTCCCCAGTTCGGGACGAACTCCGGCCAGGGGACCGAGCGCTCCAGCGCGAGCGACCCGACCCCGATCGTGGCGGCGACGGTGGAGCACACGGCCGCGAAAGCGACGAACATGACGACGTTCCGCACGCGATCGAAATAGGGGGGGGTGTCGGCGATGTATCGCCGTACCAGGGCCGCCCCCGTAAGTGCTTCCAGGGTGTTACCGGTGCCAATGAGGATCGCAGCGAATGGCGACGCGGCCACCGTGAGGTTGACGAGCGCTGCGCCCAGCCAGATTCCCGGCCAGCAACGGGGGCCGAGCAGGAGAGCAGCCGCGAGGGCGATCCCCGACGGAGGCCAAACCGCCGTGGCGTAGCCGGGCGGGATGGCGAACATGAGCGAGACCTTGGCCGCCGCGAAATACGCGGCGGCGAGCAGGCCCACCCGCCCGAGGTATGGCAACCATCCAATCGAAGCAATCAAAACGTGCATGTTTCCCCCGAAACATTGAAGTTGCCCCCTGCACATTCCTTGTTCTTGTGATCGCAGACCGATCAAACCGGATAGCGATAGCATCCGCCCGGCGTGCTGTCAGTGGCAATCTTCACGAATGGGGATCAGCGGGTGGGGCCCGTGAACAATGTCACGATTGAATGTCATAATTGCGCACGTCCGTAATCAGCGAGTCCGCATCATGATGAATACCCGCACCGCGCGCATGCTCACGCGCTACAACGCCTGGGCCAACCGGATGATCTTCGACGCCGTCGCCGCGCTGCCCGCCGGCGAGGCGATCAAGGAGCGGCAATCGCTGTTCCGGAACATGGTGCACACGCTCAATCACAACTACGTCATCGACCGGATCTGGCAGGCGCACCTCGAGGGGCGGGAACACGGCTACGAAACCCGAAATACCAAGGACCATCCGCCGCTTGCCGAGTTGTGGCGCCTGCAGCAGGAGATCGACCGCTGGTACATCGCCTGGAGCGACGCGCTGTCGGAGGCCGCGCTCGACGAGAAGGTGAATTTCACCCTGATCGGCGGCAACCCGGGCGTGATGACGCGCGGCGAGGTCCTGCTCCACATCGTCACTCACACGAGCTACCACCGCGGGTTCGTTGCCGACCTCTTCTTCCAGGTGCCCGCGCGCCCGCCCACCACGGACATCCCGGTGTATCTGAGGGAAGGGATGAGGGATGAGGCCGCAGTGTCAGGCCGCGTCCCGTAGCACGCCCTGAGTTCATGACAGAACCAGTCCTTGCCGGCGCGGCGGACCGTGCCGAGCCGCCCTCGTTCGCGGCGCTCCGCCACCCCGCCTTCCGGGTCTACGTCGTGACGACCGCGGCCGCGATGATGGCCGACAACATCGAGCACGTGATCAGCTACTGGGTCATGTTCGAGAAGTTTCATTCTCCGGCGCTGGCGGGCTTCGCGGTGCTCTCCCACTGGCTGCCGTTCCTGTTTTTCTCGGTGTACTTCGGGGCGATGGCCGACCGCTTCGACAGCCGGCGCATCATCCAGGTCGCGATGCTGATGTTCATGGCCGTCTCGTTCGCATGGGCCGTCCTGTTCTTCACCGATACGATCGAGATATGGCACGCGGCCGTGCTGCTTGTCATCCACGGGTTGGCGGGGGTGCTGTGGGCGCCGGCGAGCCAGGTGCTGATCCACGACATCGTCGGGCGCGACCACCTCGTGAGCGCGGTGCGGTTGAACGCCACGGGCCGCCAGTTCGGCATACTGCTCGGTCCCGCGATCGGGGGAGGGCTCATGCTGCTGCTGGGACCGGCGGTGGGGCTGCTGGTGAACGTCCTGATCTACCTCCCGCTGGTCTGGTGGCTGTGGAAAGCCCCGTACGGGGCGCGACGGCACGGCGCGACGGGCAGGCCGGCGCCCGGCGGCGGCTGGGCGGACGCGGTGCGGACCTACCGTGCCGTATCGGGCAACCGCACGGTCCGGTCCATGATCCTGCTGGCGGGCGTGTCCTCGCTGCTCGTGGGCAACGCCTTCCAGGCGCAAATGCCCGAATACGCGAACGACCTGGGCACCGAGAAGGCGGATTTTTCCTACGCCGTCCTGCTGGCCGCCAATGCCGGGGGCGCGTTCATTGGCGGCGTGATCCTGGAGATGAGGGGGTTGCTCCGCTCCACGCCCCAGACCGCGATCGTCCTGACGGTCCTGTGGTGCATCAGCATCGCCGGCTTCGCGGCGACGGACAGCTATCCCGTCGCCGTCGCGCTCATGTTCGTGGCGGGATTCCTGAGCCTCGCATACAGCTCCATGGCCCAGGCGCTGGTCCAGCTCGAAGCGCCGGGGCACCTGCGCGGCCGCGTCGTGGGGCTGTTCCAGATGTCCAGCAACGGCCTGCGCGCGTTCAGCGGCATCACGGTGGGGTTGGCGGGCAGCCTGATCGGTATCCACTGGTCGCTCGCGCTGAGCGCCCTCACGCTGTTCGCCGTGACGAACGTAATGCTGGCGTTCACGATGCGTACGCGGTAGTGCCGTTCCACCGAATTTCGCACGGAAAGAGTGAGAAAATCCGGAACGATGGCGAAGACCCCAAGAGTCGTTGTGGCCGGGGCGGGCCCGGTCGGGCTGTTGACCGCTCTCGCGCTCGCGAAGCGGGATATTTCCGTGCTGGTGCTGGAAGCGGAGCCCGGGCTCACCGTGGACCTGCGCGCGGGCACCTACCATCCGCCTTCGCTCGAGATGATGGCGCCGTACGGGATCACCGACGAGATGCACAAGACCGCGATCCCGGTGCCGCGCTGGCAGATCCGCGACAGAAAAGAAGGCGTCATCGTGGAATGGGACGTGACGCTCATCAAGGACCTGACGCCGTATCCCTACCGCCTGCACCTGGAGCAGCACCGCCTGACCCCGATCCTTCACTCGAAGCTGGCGGAATGCCCGAATGCCGAGGTGCGCTTTTCGCACGAGGTCACCGACTTTTCGCAGGACGCCGGCAAGGTCACGGTGACGGCGCGGACGCCGGGCGGCGTCGAAAAGTTCGACGCGGAGTGGCTGGTCGGCGCCGACGGCGGCCGCAGCACGGTGAGGAAATGCATGGGCGTGGGGTTCGAAGGCTACACGTGGCCCGAGCGTTTCCTCGTGGCGAGCACGACCTACGACTACGAGCCGCACGGCTACACGCTGAACGCCTACGTCGCCGACCCGGTGGACTGGAACGCGATGTTCAAGATGCCGGGTGACGGTCCGCCGGGGATGTGGCGGGTGCTGTTCCCGGTCGCGCCCGAGGAGGACGAAATGGCGGCGCTTTCGGAGCGCAACGTCGAGCGGCTCATGCAGGGCTTCCAGCCGAAGGCGGGAAGCTATCCGATCATGTACAAGAGCATCTACAAGGTGCACCAGCGCGTCGCCAGCGACTTCCGGGCCGGGCGCGCGCTGCTGGCCGGCGACGCGGCGCACCTCAACAACCCGATCGGCGCATTCGGGCTGAACGGCGGCATACACGACGCCATCAACCTCGCCGAAAAGCTCTCCCGGGTCTGCCGCGGGGAGGGGGACGCGGGGCTGCTCGATCTCTACGTGCGCCAGCGCCGGACCGTGAACCTCGAGTACGTGCAGGAATACTCGGTCAGGAACCTGAAGCGGCTGATCGCCAAGACCGAAGCGGAGCGGAGGCAGAATTTCGAGGAGCTCCGGGAGGCCGCGGCAACCGTCGAGGGGCGACGCAATTTCCTGCTGGTCTCCAGCATGATCGCGAGCGTGCGGCGCGCGAATGCCATTACCTGAGCCCTTGCCGTTACCATAGAATATTGAAGTCAGGAGGAGCCATCATGGCGCAAACTGCGCAGCAACCCCCGTTTCGGGCTGATCACGTCGGGAGCCTGTTGCGCCCGCCCGAGCTGAAGGAGGCGCGCGAGCGGGCGAAGCGCGGCGAGATCAACGCCGCGCAGTTGCGGGCGGTCGAGGACAAGTGCATCCGCGACGTGGTCGCGTTCCAGGAGTCGGTCGGGCTGCAGGGCATCACCGACGGCGAATTCCGCCGCGACTGGTGGCACATCGACTTCCTGCGCGGCTTCGACGGCGTCGAAACGGTCCAGGGCGCCACCTTCGGCGTGCATTTCCAGGGCGCCGACGAGCAGCCGCCGCTGATGCGGGTGAGCGGGAAGCTCCGGCGCTCGAAGCCGAGCATGTTGGACCACTTCAAGTTCCTCAAGAGCGTCACGCACCGCACGCCCAAGTTCTGCATGCCCTCGCCGGCGATGCTGCACGCGCGGGGCGACCGTGAGGCGCTCCGGAAGTCCTATCCGGACGTGAAGGAATTCTGGGCCGACCTGACGCAAGCCTATCGCGAGGAGATCCGCGACCTCTACCAGGCCGGCTGCCGCTACCTGCAGATCGACGACACGACGGTCGCCATGATGGGCGACCCGAAGGTGCAGGAAACGTTCCGCAAGCTGGGCGACGAGCCGAGGAAGGACACGGAAATGTACACCGACGCGGTGAACGCGGCGATACGGGACGTGCCGGACGACATGACCGTCGCCATCCATACCTGCCGCGGCAATTTCATGAGCACGTGGCTCGCCAGCGGTAGCTACGACTTCGTCGCCGAGATCGCGTTTTCGCGGCTCGACGTGGACGGGTTCTTCCTCGAGTACGACACGGAACGGGCCGGGGGCTTCGAGCCGCTGCGCCATGTGCCGAGGGGGAAAAAGGTCGTGCTCGGGCTGGTGAGCTCGAAGTTCCCGGCGCTCGAGAAGAAGGACGACCTCAAGCGCCGCATCGAGGCCGCGGCGAAGTTCGTCCCGCTCGAGAACCTGTGCCTGTCCCCGCAGTGCGGCTTCTCCAGCACGCACCACGGCAACAAGATGACCGAAGACGACCAGCGCCGCAAGCTCGCGCTGGTGCTGGAGGTCGCGCGCGAAGTGTGGGGGAGTGCTTGATATGGATAAAGCCCCGCAAGTCAACCTGCAAACGACCGCGAACTTCTTTCTCGAGGGCCTGAACGAGATCGGCATCGAGTACCTGTTCTGCAATTTCGGCACCGACTACGCGCCGCTGATCGAGGAAATGGCGCGCTGGCGCGGCGAGGGGCGCAAGTTCCCGACGCCGCTGCTGTGCCCGCACGAGAACACCGCCGTGAACATGGCGGTCGGCTACGCGATGGCGACCGGCCGCGGGCAGGCGGTGATGGTGCACGTGGACGCGGGCACCTCGAACTCGGCGATGGCGATGCACGACGCCTGCCGCAGCCGCGTTCCGGTGCTGCTGATGGCGGGAAAGGCGCCGTACACGGTGCGCGGCGAGCTGCCCGGCTCGCGCGACACCTACGTGCACTTCATCCAGGAGCCGTTCGACCAGGGCGGGATCGTCCGCAACTACGTGAAATGGGAATGGACGCTGCCGAGCGGGGTCATCACCAAGGAAGTTCTGCGCCGCGCGCACACGGTCGCGCACAGCGATCCGCGGGGGCCGGTGTACCTGATGCTGCCGCGCGAGACGCTCGCCCAGACCTGGGACGCGGCCGCGGTGCGCTCGTTTCCCGAAGAGCGCTACGGGCCCTCGGGCGCGGGCGCGGCGGAAGCGGGCCTGGTTGGCGCCATCGCCGATCGCCTGCTCGCGGCGAAGCACCCGATACTCATCACGTCGTACGCGGGCCGCAACGCCCGGGCGCCGGGACTGATCGAGGCGCTGGCACAGTTCGCCGGCATCCGCGTGTTCGAGTTCAACCCGGTCCATCTCAACATCTCGCGCGCCTCGCCGTGCTTCGGCGGCATGGTGCCGGGAAAGCACGTGGCCGAGGCCGACGTCGGGCTGCTGGTGGACGTGGACGTGCCGTGGATCCCGAGGGACACCCGCGAGAACCCCGATACCTGGTGGGCGCAGATCGACGTCGACGTCGTGAAGGAGCGTTTCCCGATCTGGGGCTTTCCGTCGAACCTGCGCTTGCCGGGCGACAGCACGCTGATCCTCGCGCAGCTCATCGAGGCGCTCAAGGCGAAGGCGACGCCCGCGTTCCGCGATGCGGCGGCGAAGCGCCTCGAGGCCATGACGCGCGAGCGCGGAGAGCGCCGCGCGGAGGCGGCGAAGCTGGCCGCGGCCAAGGGGGCCCCGGGCGCCGTGAACACGCACTACCTTTGCGCGGAGATTGCCAGGGCGCTCGGCGAGAACGACATCATCGTCAACGAGTCGATACGCAACGCCGGGGTGGTGTACCGGCAGATCACGCGGACGCGGCCCGGCACGTCGCTCGGTTTCGGCGGCGGCGGCCTGGGCTGCTCGGGCGGCATCGCGCTCGGCGCCAAGCTCGCCCGTCCTGACGCGACCGTGGTGCAGCTGGCCGGCGACGGCAGTTTCTACTTCGGAAACCCGTCCTCGGTGTACGCCGTGTCGCAGCAGTACAAGATCCCGATCTTCACTGTCGTGCTCGACAATTCAGGGTGGTCGGCGGTGAAGGAATCGACGCTGCGGATGTACCCGGACGGCGCGGCGAAATCGCTCGGCGAGTTCGGGGCGCGGCTCGCTCCCGACGTCGAATTCTCGAAGATCTGCGAAGCGGCGGGGGGCTACGGCGAGAAGCTGACGGACCCGGATGCGGTGCCGGCAGCCATCCAGCGCTGCCTCGCGGCGGTGCGCGGCGGCCGCCCCGCTGTGCTGCACGTAAAGATCCCCGTGCTTTGAACATGGCAACCATCATCGGCGGCATCGGCACCTCCCACGTGCCCACGATCGCAATGGCGTACGACCGCAAGAAGCAGGGCGATCCGGACTGGGCGCCGCTGTTCAAGGGCTACGAGCCGGTGACGAAGTGGCTCGCCGAGCGCAAGCCCGACGTGCTGGTGTTCTTCTACAACGACCACGCGACCACTTTCTTCTTCGACCACTACCCGACTTTCGCGCTCGGGGTGAGCGCCGAGTACCCGATTGCCGACGAAGGCCTCGGCCCGCGCCCGGTGCCGCCGTTGAAGGGGCACCCGGCGCTGGCGCGGCACATGGCGGAATCGCTGGTCAACGAGGAGTTCGACATCTCGGTGTTCCAGGATCTGCCGCTGGACCACGGCTGCCATTCTCCGCTCACCATGTTCTGGCCGCCGGCGCCGGACTGGCCGGGGAAGATCGTGCCGGTGGAGATCAACGTGCTGCAGCACCCGCTGCCGACGCCGCTGCGCTGCTACAAGCTCGGCCAGGCGGTGCGCCGCGCGGTGCTGTCCTATCCCGAAGACCTGAAGGTGGTCGTGGTGGGCACCGGCGGCCTGTCGCACCAGCTGAACGGCGAGCGCGCCGGCTTCAACAACGAGGAATGGGATTTGAAGTTCCTCGAGCTGATCGACAGCGACCCGGGCGCGCTGACGAAGATGACGCACGCCGACTACATCCGGCTCGGCGGCACCGAGGGCGCGGAGGAGGTCATGTGGCTGGCGATGCGCGGCGCGCTCTCCGAGAAAACCAGGAAGGTGCACCAGAACTACTACCTGCCGATGACGGCGGCGATGGCGGTGGCGCTCTTTGAAGAGCCCGCCTGAAGGCAAGGCAAAAGGCATAAGGCACAAGTCACAAGGAGTCATTCAAGGGAGGAATACAATGCTCAATCTGCTTCGCACATTATGCCTTTTGCCTTGTGCCTTGTGCCTTGGGATCGCCGCCGCGAGCGCGCAAGGCTATCCCTCGCGGCCGATCCGGCTGCTGGTGCCGAACCCGCCGGGCGGCGCGACCGACAACCTCGCGCGCGTGATTGCGCCCAAGCTGACCGAGTTGCTCGGACAGACCGTGGTGGTGGACAACCGCCCGGGCGCGGCCGGCAATCTCGCAGCTGAAACCGCCGTGCGGGCGACGCCCGACGGCCACACGTTGTTTCTCGCCGCCGACGGCCAGATCGTCATCAGCCCGCATGTGTACCGCAAGCTGCCGTACGACACGCTGAAGGACCTGACGCCGGTCGCGAGCCTGGTTTCCACGCAGATGCTGCTGGCGGTCCACCCGTCGCTGCCGGTGAAGAACCCGAAGGAATTCGTGGACTACGCGCGCCGCGCGAAGCCGCCGCTCACCTACGCCTCGATTGGCAACGGCAGCCAGCACCACCTCGCCATGGAGCTCCTGAAAAGCCGCACCGGCATCAACCTCGTGCACGTGCCGTACAAGGGCGGCGGTCCGGCCCTGGTGGCCCTTTTCGGCGGCGAGGTGTCGGTGATGTTCGGCGGCAGCTCGGCGGCCCCTCACGTCCGCGCGGGCAGGCTGCGCGCCCTTGCCCTGGCCGGCAGGCGCAACGCGGCGTATCCGGGCCTGCCGGCGCTCTCCGAGTCTTTCCCCGGCGTCGAAGTGAATCCCTGGCTCGGCTTGTTCGCCCCGGCGGGCCTGCCATCGCCCGTGCTCAACCGCCTGCGTGCCGAGGCCGGCCGGATGCTCGCGGATCCGGACACGGCCGCGCGCATCCGCAAGATCGCGCTCGACCCCTTCGTCACCACGCCGAAGGAATTCTCCGCGCTGATCCGGGCCGATTACGCGAAATTCGGCGAGGTCGTGAAATCCGCCGGCGTGAAGATCGACTGACGGATGAATCCGCAACTCAAGGGCATCGAAACGCTTGCCGGGACCTACCTCTTCGATCTCGAGCGGAGCGGCAGGGGGCTGCGGCTCAACCGTTTCCTGCACGGGCTGACCCGGCCCGCGAAGCGCGCGTTGTTCAAGGAGGACCCCGAGGCGGCGTTCGAGGAGGCGGGTCTTGCCGCCGGGGAGCGCCGCATGGTGCGCGAGCTCGACTGGGTGGCGCTGATCCGATACGGCGCGAGCTTCTTCTGCCTGGAGAAGCTCGCGCGCGTGAAGGGGGTCTCGAACCCGGAGATGGTGTCGGCGTTCCGCGGAGAAACGCTCGAGCAGTTCCTCAAGACGCGGAATGTCCCCGGCGCCCGCTAGGGGAAGACGCGTGAATCGTGATTCGTGGATCGTGATCTAATCGGCGCGCTGCTTGAACAGCTCGGCCGTCAGGTGGCCCTGGGTGCCGATGCCGGGCGAGCCATAATATAGGGAGCCGTTTCCGGAAGCGCGGATTTGAGGACCGTGGAATGAGCAGCGTGCGCGAGGTGTTTACAATGGCGCCTGTGCCGAGCGCGATCGCCGAACCCAGGGAGCGGAATTGAACACCACGGGGCTGGTCATGGAACTGGTTGATGCGTGCGCCAGCGGCCGGTTGCGCGTGTCCGATTGCGGCCCGGTCTGGCAGATGGGTGTCATTGCCGTGCTGCTGGTCATCATGGTGGCGACGCTGGTGGTGCTCAGGCTGCACGCCCGCCTGCTCGCCGACAGGGCGTGAGTTTACCCGTCGCGGCCCTCGCGGTGGGCCGGCCGGCTGCCGCGAATGTTAGGATAGCGGCGTGGCATTGAGTCCATCCTTCGTCGCGCCACCCAAGGGCGATCTCGCCCACCTGCTGCGCCTTGGCCGATTTCTGGTTCCCTACCGGTTGCACGTTGCCGGCGCGCTGGCGGCGCTGGTCGTCGCGGCGGGCAGCGTGCTGCTGCTCGGGCAGGGCGTGCGTCACGTGGTGGACGGCGGCTTCGGCAGCGGCGACCCGCGGCTGCTCAACACCGCGCTCGCCGGCGTGGTGGCGGTGTCGATCGTGCTGGCGTGCGCGACCTTCGCGCGCTTCTATCTCATGATGAGCGTGGCCGAGCGCATCATTGCCGACCTGCGCCGGGCGGTGTTCGGCCACGTGCTCACGCTCTCCCCCGCGTTCTTCGACGTGTCGCGCACCGGCGAGATCGGCTCGCGCGTCACCAACGACAGCGAGCAGCTGCGGCAGGTGATCGGTTTCGGTTTCTCGATGTTCCTCAGGAACGCGCTGATGATGGCGGGCGCGCTCGTACTGCTGTTCGCCACCAGCCCACGGCTCGCGGCGCTGATCGTGCTGGGCGTGCCGTTGACGCTGGTGCCGATACTCGTGATCGGGCGCAGCGTGCGGCGGCTCTCGCGCGTCAACCAGGACCGGGTCGCGGACGTCTCCGCGCACGTTGACGAATCGCTCCACGAGATCCGCACCGTGCAGGCCTACGGCCACGAGGACCGGACGCGCGGCAAGTTCGACCAGGCCGCCGAGGCGGCCTACGCGGCGGGCGTGTACCGCGTGCGGGTCAAGGCCTGGCTCATCTCGCTCGTGATGCTGATCGGGTTCTGCGCCGTCGGGGTGATCCTCTGGATCGGCGGCCACGACGTGCTCGCCGGGCGCCTGACCGCGGGCGAGCTGTCAGCTTTCGTGTTTTACGCCGCCGTGGTCGCGAGCGGGGCGGGAACGGTGTCGGAAGTGTGGGGCGAGATCCAGCGCGGCGCGGGCGCGACGGAGCGCCTGATGGAGCTGCTCGATACCCGGCCCGAGCTCGTCACCGCGGCACCCGTCATCACGCTGCCGCCACGCGTGGCAGGCACGATCCGCTTCGACGAGGTCGTGTTCGCCTATCCGGGGCGGCCGGAAACGGTCGCGCTCGGCCCGGTGTCGTTCGCCGTCAATCCCGGCGAGCGCGTGGCGCTGGTCGGCCCGTCCGGCGCGGGCAAGTCCACGATCTTCGCGCTGATCCTGCGCTTCTACGACCCGGTGTCGGGCCGCATCCTGCTCGACGGCGCCGACATCCGGCACTGCGAGCCGCACGGCCTGCGTCGCGCGGTCGCGCTGGTGCCGCAGGACCCGGTGATCTTCGCCGCGGGCGTCACCGAGAACGTGCGCTTCGGCCGGCCCGATTCGACCTTCGACATGGTGCGTGAAGCCTGCGCCGCGGCGCACGCGCTGGAGTTCATCGAGCGCCTGCCGCAGGGATTCGACACCGACCTCGGCGAACGCGGGGTCAAGCTCTCCGGCGGCCAGCGCCAGCGCATCTCGATCGCGCGCGCGATCCTCGCCGACCGGCCGGTGCTGCTGCTCGACGAGGCGACGAGCTCGCTCGACGCCGAGAGCGAGCGCCAGGTCGCGCAGGCGCTCGAGCGCCTGGCGCGCGGCCGCACCACGCTCGTCATCGCGCACCGCCTCGCGACGGTGCGCCACGCCGACCGCATCATCGTCATGGACCGCGGCCGCATCCACGCGGTCGGCACGCACAACGAGCTGCTGCGCGCCGACGGACTCTACGCCCACCTCGCGCGGCTGCAGTTCATCGCCGAGGGCGAAACGGCGTAAATCGGGTATCATCGCGATTCCCTTGACGGAGGACCCGCATGACCGCATCGCGCTTTTTGCGTCGTACTTTCCTGACGCTGTTCGTTCCCCTGGTCGCCGCCTGCGCCTTTGCTCAGGACCGGCCGGCGGGCCAGGAATTCACGCCGGAAGTCGGCCAGGCCGGCAAGGACGTGGTCTGGGTGCCGACGCCCCAGTCGCTCGTGGACAAGATGCTCGACCTGGCCAAGGTCATGCCGAAGGACTACGTGATCGACCTCGGCTCGGGCGACGGGCGCACCGTCATCACCGCCGCCAAGCGCGGGGTCCGTGGCGCGGTCGGCATCGAGTACAACCCCGACATGGTCGCGCTCTCCCGGCGCAACGCCGCGCAAGAAGGCGTCGGCGAGAAGGCGAAGTTCATGAAGGCCGATCTCTTCGAGACCGATTTCTCGCAGGCGACCGTGATCACCATGTTCCTGCTGCCCGACATCAACCTCCGGCTGCGGCCGAAGATCCTCGATCTCAAGCCGGGCACGCGCATCGTGTCGAATTCCTTCACCATGGGCGAGTGGCAGCACGACCGCAGCGTGGAGGCGACCGGCAAGGAAGGCTGCGAGTCCTATTGCACCGCCTATCTCTGGATCGTGCCGGCGAAGGTGGGCGGCGTCTGGAAACTGCCGGCAGGGGAGCTCACGCTGAAGCAGAGCTTCCAGGTGGTCACCGGCACGCTCAAGACGGGTGGGAAGGAAACCGCCATCAAGGGGCGCATGAACGGCGATCAGATCAGTTTCAAGGCCGGCAACGCCCAGTACAGCGGCCGCGTCACCGGCGACGCGATCAAGGGCTCCGTCAAGTCCGGCGGAGGCTCCGGCGAGTGGAGCGCCACGCGCGCCGGCAAGTCCGCCTCCTGAAGGCGGGAAGCGGAACACTGCATCACGTCGTATGACTTGCATGCGGCGCCTGCGCCGGCCCTTCCTGTGGCTGGTCCTGAGCGCGCTGGCGGGCGTTGCCGCCGCCGCGCAGACGTCCCGGCCGCACTTGCCGGATCCCGGCGAGATCGGCAAGGACGTCATGTGGATCCCGAGCGACGACGTCATGGTGACGAGGATGCTCGACGTCGCGCGGGTCACGGCCCGCGATTCCGTGCTGGACCTCGGATCGGGCGACGGCCGGGTCGTCATCGGCGCTGCGCGGCGCGGCGCCCGCGCGCTCGGCGTCGAGTACAACGCCGACCTGGTGGAGTACGCCGCCTGGCGGGCGCAGAAGGCCCGCGTCGCCGGCAGGGCCCGCTTCGTGAAGGGAGACCTGTTCGAGGCCGATCTCTCGCAGGCCACCGTGATCACGCTCTTTCTCCTGGAGGAAAATAATCTCAAGCTGCGCCCGAAGCTCCTTGCGCTCAAGCCGGGAACCCGCATCGTGTCGAACACCTTCGCGATGGGGGGGTGGAAGGCGGACCGCGAGCTGTCCGCGAGCGTCACGGAAGGCTGCGCCGCGTACTGCGTCGCCTACCTGTGGATCGTGCCGGCGAAGGTGGGCGGCGTCTGGAAACTGCCGGCAGGGGAGCTCGCGCTGAAGCAGAGCTTCCAGGTGGTCACCGGCACGCTCAAGACGGGTGGGAAGGAAACCGCCATCGAGGGGCGCATGAACGGCGATCAGATCAGTTTCAAAGCCGGCAACGCCCAGTACAGCGGCCGCGTCACCGGCGACACGATCAAAGGCACCGTCAAGTCGGGCGGCGGCGCGGGCGAATGGAGCGCGGCGCGCGCCGCACGGGCTGCGTCCTGAGCGTCCGCCGGGCGCGGTGCGGGCGGTTCCAGAGCCGGCGGGTCGCGAGGCGCGCGCCTTCGGCGAGCGCCTCGAGCTTCGCCCAGGCGATCCGGGCGTGCCCGACCCGCGGGCCCAGTCCGCAATCCGTCCCGCCCATCACGTTTTCCCGCCCGACCAGGTTGGCGTAGCGCACCAGCCGCTCGGCCACCAGCTCCGGGTGCTCGATGAAGTCGGTGCAATGGCCGACGACCCCGGGAATCAGCGCGGCGCCCTCCGGCGGCTTGACGCTTTCGAATACGCGCCACTCGTGCTCGTGGCGCGGGTTCGATGCCTCGATCGAGTAGCTCCCCGCCCGCACCCGGAAAATGATGTCGACGATGTCCTTGAGGGGGATGTCGTGCTGGTGCGGGCCGTGAAAGCTGCCCCAGCACACGTGCAGCCGGATTTTCTCGCTCGGAATGCCGCGCAGCGCGTGGTTGAGCGCGTCCACGCGCAGCGTGGCGTAGCGCCGGTAGTCGGAGACGCTCATCCCGGGGTACATCTGCCAGCCGTCGGGCAGGTCGGGATCGTCGATCTGCAGCAGGAAGCCCGCGTCCGTGATCGCCTGGTACTCCACGCGCATCGCCTCGGCGATCGCGTGGACGAATGATTCCTCGTCCGGGTAATGCTCGTTGCGCAGCCAGTGCTCGATCGTGCCCGGCGTGTTGGCGGGCAGGAACGCCTCCCCGGCTTTCACCTCCTGCAGCGCCGACTGGAAGCGCTCGATATCTTCCCGCAGCGCCTCGTGGCCGACGTACTGGAGCGGCGCGACGCAATAGACCTGGGGCCGGCTCGGCCCGGCCCCGGCGAAAGCGCCGAAGCCGCGGCCGCCCGTGGCGAAGTACTCCGGAAAGCGGATGCGGTCGCGGCCGGCGATGGAGAGCGGCTCGGGGTCCTGGCCGGGACGGAACGGCCGGGATTCGAACCCCGAGAGGCGCCCGCGGACGTAATGGTTGAAATTGGTCTTGCCGAGCTCGCCGTCGTTGACGCTGTCGATGCCGCACGCGATCTGCGTGCGCACGACCTCGGCGATCTCGCCCCGCAGGCGGCTCGCCAGGGCGTCCCGGTCGTAGGGCCGGCCCTCCGCTTTCGCGAAAATCAGCTGGCGCAATTCATCGGAGCGCGGCAGGCTGCCGGCGTGCGTGGTCAGGATACGGTCCGTGCTTCGCTTCATCGCGGATTCATCTGGGCTAGCCGCATTCTCCCAAATTTGCGGCGCCCAAGGTAGCATATAACCCAAAGTACGGGAGGGCGTAAGAGCGGGAGGGCGGGAGAGCGACGTTTCCATCTCCCGATTTCCCGATCTCCCGATCTCACGTGTTTTTCCCGGAGGGAGAATTTATGATGCGCAAGCTCAGGACGCAACGCGACAATCAGCAATGGATGCTCGACCTCGCGCTCAACATGCGCGGGCGGGTGCAGAATTTCGAGCGCGACGACATCGAGGTGCCGGCCGGCAAGCGCGCGCGCAACTACCGCATGCTGCCCAAGGTGTGGCGCGAGGCGGCGGAGCGGCACGAAAAGCTCGCGAAGCGCGCGCAGGCGATGGGGGCGAACGAGACGGCGACCTACCACTACGACCACGCGATCGAGTCCTATCGCATGGCGCAGCACCCGATCTATTTCGACGACCACCCGGTGAAGCAAGTTCTCCACAAGAAACTCAGCGAGATGGTGGACCGCCGCTCGAAGGTCGCGGCGTACCCGATCGAGCGCGTCGAGGTGCCGTTCGGCGGCGGCAAGACCATCTCCTGCCTGCTGCACCTGCTGCCGGACCGGAGAAAAGCGCCGGTCGTGATCTACGTGCCGGGCATGGACCAGACCAAGGAGGTGTTTCCGAAGGCGTACCACAACATCGCGCTCTCGCGCGGCTTCCACGTGCTCGCGATGGACGGGCCGGGGCAGGGAGCCTCGAACCTGCAGAAGATCCGCGCGGTGAAGGACAACTACGAGCGCGCGGGCGCGGCGGTGATCAGCACTCTGATGAAACGCCCCGAGGTGGACCCGAAGAAAATCGCGATCTACGGCATCAGCATGGGCAGCTACTGGTCGCTGCGTCTTTCGAGCTACGACCACCGCGCCGCCGCCGTGGTGAGCGCGGTCGCGTGCTTCAACCCGAACAACACCATCTTCACGCAGTCGTCACCGCGCTTCAAGCAGATGTTCATGTACATGGCCGGCTATGACGACGAGGCGAAGTTCGACCGGGAGGTGGCGAGCGGCATGACCGTGCGCGGCTACCTCGGCAAGGTGCAGTGCCCGACGCTGCTCGTCACCGGCGAATTCGATCCGCTGTGCCCGCTGGAGGACGCGGTCGAGGCGTTCCACGACCTCAGGGTGCCGAAGGAGATGTGGGTGTTCGAGAACCAGTACCACCCGCTGTGGGGCCTCTCCAACCTGGGCGGCATGGACACGCACGACTACGTGATGGACTGGCTGAAAGGCCTGTTCTCGGGAAAGCGCAAGCCCGGCAAGCGCGGCCGCATCGCCTACATTCGCGAGGGCGGCGACGGGCCGTGGGGGAAATGCGATTGGGTTCCACCCATTAAGCCTGGCCAGGCCTACTTCTAGTTAAATCCGGACGCTGCGCGCCGGTTTAACTCCGCGTGTTCGATCGGACGAGTGGTCCGCTGTTCAACAGGCGGGAGACTCCTCACCCATCACTCATCACCGGGGTAGGGCGCTGCTCGGGCGGCTCTCAGGGGCCCCAACATCAAGACCGTCACAACCTGGAGCGATTCGCGAGGGTGGTCCCCTTTATCTCTTGGTAAGCCCCGGGGCCTCTACCTGCGTTAATTCCGGAAGACGCAGATGACAACGACACATGGACAAGCGGGCACCAACAGCGACGCGTGCAGTAATTCCAGTCGAGCGGATCACGAGGGCCATCTTGTTGATCCGTGGGCAAAAGGTACTACTGGACACGGATTTGGCCGAACTATACGGCGTGGAGACGAAAGCACTGAATCGCGCGGTGAAGCGCAATTTCGGCCGATTTCCCGACGATTTCATGATCCAGCTCACCGCGGAGGAAGCCGAACGTTTAAGGTTCCAAATTGGCACCTTAAAGACCGGGCGCGGGCGACACCGGAAATACCGCCCCTACGCCTTCACTGAGCAGGGCGTAGCCATGCTCTCCAGCGTGCTGCGCAGTGAACGGGCGGTCCGGGTCAACATCGAAATCATGCGCGCCTTCGTGCAGTTGCGGCAGATGCTGTCCTCCCACGCGGACCTGGCGCGCAAGCTGGCCGCGCTGGAGAAGAAGTACGACGCGCAATTCAAGGTGGTGTTCGACGCGATTCGTGAGCTGACGACCCCGCCTGAGCCCACGCGGAAGCGGCGGATCGGATTCATGTCGGACGACTGACGGCCAATCGCTGGGGCGTGGGTCGCATCACCCATGACCCATCACGGGGTTGTGGCGCTGCTCGGGCGGCGAACAGGGGCCCCCGAGGCCACATTCCGTTACCAGTTGGTTATCGTCTATTATTGCGTTCCGCCGTAATGGAATTCTCGCAACGAGCCATATTCAACTTGTTAACTGAAGCAGGAGATCCAAATTGAAGCTTTTGCATCGCGTATTTACTGCATTTGTATTGATTTGCTTCATGTCAGTTGCCGGCGGGGCTATCGCCGCCGAGGCGGCCGAGAAACCGTACGAGCCGGTCGAGGGCCAGGAAGGCAAGGACGTGGTGTGGGTGCCGACGCCGTTCGTCCTGGTGGAGAAGATGCTGGAGATGGCGCGCGTGACGCCGCAGGACTACGTCATGGACCTCGGCTCCGGCGACGGCCGCAACGTGATCGCCGCCGCCAAGCGCGGCGCCCGGGCGCTCGGCGTCGAATACAACCCGAACATGGTCGAATTGTCGCAGCGCGCCGCGGAGCAGGAAGGCGTTGCGGAAAAAGCGGCGTTCGTGCAGGGCGACATGTACGAGGCCGACATCTCACAGGCCACGGTGCTGGCATTGTTCCTGCTGACCGAGAACCTGAACAAGCTGGCGCCGAAATTCCTCGAGCTGAGGCCGGGCGCCCGCATCGTCGTGAACGGCTTCGGGATCGACGGCTGGGAGGCCGATGAGACCGGCATGGCGGACGGCGACTGCGGGAGCTGGTGCACCGCGTACCTGTACATCGTGCCGGCCAGGGTGGCGGGCACCTGGCGGCTGCCGCAGGGAGAGCTGGCGCTCGAACAGAGCTTCCAGAGAGTGTCCGGCGTGCTGTCGTCGGGCGGCGCCGGCAAGCCGATCGCGAACGGCCGGCTGCTCGGGGACCAGATCAACTTCACCATTGGTGGCGTCAAATACTCGGGGCGGGTCGATGGCAACTCCATGCATGGCGACAACGGCGCCTGGAACGCCACGCGACTGAATCCGGTGACGAGATAAGGGTCACTGTTCATTTCCTGCTAGCATGACGGCGTGAGTTGATTGTCTGCAGGAAAGGAAGTGCAAGCATGCCAATCACGGGCAAATGGATCTTCACCGCCGCCATGGACGTTGACCCGGACAAGGAAGCCCTGTTCAACGAGGTGTATGACCAGGAGCACGTCCCGACCCTCTCCCGGGTGCCGGGCGTGATCTCGGTGACGCGCTTGAAGCTCGACACGCTGCGCATCACGATGGGCGGCGAGACCCGGACCATCGAGCCGCAGGGCGCGCCCCGCTATGCCGCGATCTACGAGCTCGAGAGCCCGGACGTGCTGACCAGCCCCGCGTTCGCGCAGGCGGTGGACCAGGGACGCTGGCCGACGCACGTGCGGCCCTATACCCGGAACCGGCAGCATACCTTGCACAAGGTGATGAAGTAGGAGAACACCATGGACACGCCGACGAAAACCGACAAGCTGATCGCGCGTAAAGACGGCGCGATCGGCTGGGTTATTTTCAATAATCCGCAAAAACGGAACGCGATGTCGCTCGAGATGTACGAAGCGACGGCGGCGGCGCTGGAGGAGTACGCGACGGACCCCGCGATCCGCGTCGTGATCCTGAAAGGCGAGGGCGACAAGGCGTTCATCTCCGGCGCGGATATCTCGCAGTTCAAGGACCGCCGCTCGAACGCGGAGCAGGTGAAGTCAGCCGACGCGGTTTCCGAGCGCTGCAACAAGGCGATTCGCGAATGCCCCAAGCCGGTGATCGCGATGATCCGCGGTTACTGCATGGGCGGCGGCCTGGGTATCGCGGTGGTGTGCGACCTGCGCATTGCCTCCGATGATTCCCGTTTCGGCGTTCCGGCGGCCAAGCTCGGCGTGGGCTACCGCTTCATGGGTATCCGCCGGTTGTCGGAGCTGGTCGGCCCGTCGTTCACGGCGGAGATCTTCTACACCGGGCGCCAGTTCAGCGCGCAGGAAGCGCTGCAGATGGGGCTGGTCAACCGCGTTCTGCCGGCGGCCGAGCTGGAAAAGTACGTCATGGACTACGCCGCCACGCTTTCCGCCAACGCGCCGCTCACCATCGCCGCGGTCAAGCGCTGCCTCATCGAGCTGCGCAAGGACCCGGGCGAGCGCGACATCGCGCTCTGCAACAGGATGGTGGACGACTGCTTCGCCAGCGAGGACTACAAGGAAGGGCAGGCGGCGTTCATGGAGAAGCGCAAGCCGGTTTTCAAGGGCAGGTGATGGACTTCACTCCGCTTTTACCCCGGCCTGAATGATGACTTTCTTCCACTGGTCGTGGTCCTTGCGGATCAGCTCGTGGAGCTGCTCGGGCGAGCCGCCGCCGGCGGGGAAGACGCCACTCGAATGCAACCTGTTCTCCATGTCCTTCCGTGACACGATCTTTCGCACCTCGGCGTTGATGCGGTCCACCACCGCGCGCGGCAGGCCCTTCGGCCCGATCATGGCGTGCCAGTTGGTCGCTTCGTAGCCGGGCACGGCCTCGGCGAGCGCGGGAATGTCGGGCTCGGTGGGGATGCGCCGCGCGCTCGTCATGCCGATCGCGCGCACCCGGCCCGCTTTCACGTGCGGCAGCCCCGTCTGCGGCGGCGCGACGACGAGCTGGACCTGGCCCGCGATGACGTCGATCAATGCCGGCCCGCCGCCCTTGTACGGCACTTGCGTCATTTTCACCCCCGCCTTGAACAGGAACAGCTCGGTGGAAAGATGCACGATGGTGCCCTGCCCGCTGCTGCCGTACGCAATATCGCCGGGCCTGGCCCGTGCCAGCGCGATCAATTGCCGCGCGTTCCGCGCCGGCAGCGAGGGGTGCGCCACCATCACGAACGGGCCCTTGCCGATCAGGACGATCGGCGTGTAGTCGTTGAGCGGATCGAATTTCGGCGGCCGGAGGCTCGGGTTGATGACGTAGCTCGGCGAGATCTCCAGCAGCGTGTAGCCGTCCGGCGCCGCGCGGATGGCGACCTCGGTGCCGATCGCGCTGCCGGCGCCGGGCCGGTTCTCGACGACGATCTGCTGGCCCAGGGCTTCACCGAGCTTCTGCCCGACGAGGCGCGCGATGAAATCCACGCCGCCGCCGGGAGCGAACGGCACGATCACGCGCACGGGTTTGGCGGGATAGCCTTGCGCGCCGACCGGCGCGCAAACCAGCGCCAGACCAAGGCAGAAGGCAGAAGGCGGAAGGCAGAAGTAGCGAGGCAAGCTGTTCATCGTTTTTCTCCTCGGTCAGTATGGGTCGAACCACGATCCACGACCCGCGGTTTTGTTATTATCGAGCCATGGACGCTCCCGCGCCACAGGCGATGCAACCTGCCCCCTCGGAAGGAATGGTGACGCTCACCCACGTGCTCTACGGCCTGCACGGCTTCAGCGCGCTGATGGGCATGCTGGGGCCGGCCTTCGTCGTGACCGCTTTCCTGACCGGCTGGCCGTCCATCATCGCGGTGATCATCAACTACGTGAAGCGCGGCGCCGCGCGCGGCACCTGGCTCGATTCCCACTTCGGCTGGCAGATCCGCACGTTCTGGTACGCCGTGCTGTGGATCGTGATCGCCGGGCTGGTTTTCATCACCGTAATCGGCATCCCGTTCGCGTGGCTGCTCGCAATGGCGCTGGGCGTCTGGGTGCTCTACCGCATCATCCGCGGCTGGATCGCGCTGGCGAATGGCCGGCCCATGCCGGTGCCGAATTAGGGATGAGGGATGAAGGATGAGGGATGAGGGATAAGGAGGAATCGCTATGACACTCTTCTGGATCAGATTCATTGTTGCTGCGCTTGTTCCAGTTTGGCTCGCGGCGCCGGTGCTGGCGCAGGACAAGTACCCGTCGCGGCCGATCCGCATGATCGTGCCGTATCCGCCGGGCGGCTCGACCGACCCGACCGGGCGCGCGTTCGCCGCCTGGCTCACCGAGGCGCTGGGCCAGCAGGTCGTGGTGGACAACCGCCCTGGCGCGGGCTCGACGATTGGGCACGGACTCGCCGCCAAGGCGACGCCCGACGGCTACACCATCCTGCTGGGGACTTCCGGCGGCCTGGCATCGGGCCCGGCCCTCGCGCCGAAGCTGTCGTACGACCCGGTGCAGGATTTCGCGCCGATCGGACTCGCGGTATACGCGCCGTTCCTGCTGGTCGTGCACCCCAGCGTTCCGGCGAAGAATATCCAGGAATTCATCGCCCACGGCAAGGCGCCGGGAAGCCGGATCAATTTCGCCTCGCCCGGCGTCGGTACGCCCAATCATCTCGGCGCCGAGCTGCTCAAATCCATGACCGGCTTCCGGTTCGTCCACGTGCCGTACAAGGGCGGGGGCCCGGCGGTCGTGGACCTGATCGCCGGGCGCGCGCAGGCGCTCTTCGGCAGCACGCCGTTCACCGGCCCGCACGCGAAGAGCGGCCGGGTGAGGGCAATCGCAACCGGCCATGCAACCCGCATACGCTCATGGCCCGACCTGCCGGCGATCGCGGAAACGCTGCCGGGGTTCAGCAACACCACGTGGTTCGGGCTGCTCGCGCCGGCCGGCACGCCGAAGGCGGTGATTGCCCGGATCAACGCGGAAATGAAGAAGGCGGTCGCGAACGCGGCGTTCATCAAGCAGCTCGAGACGATCGGGCTCGAGCCGGCGAGCAGCTCGCCCGCGGAGTTCCACGCCATGATCAGGAGCGAGCTCGCGCGCTGGTCCAAGATCATCAAAGCGGCGGGAATCACCGCCGCGACCGCGCAATAACCGCCGTGAGCGCTAATTGCGGGAAATGATGATCGTTGATGCTCAGGTGCATATTTGGGCGCAGGACACCCCCGGGCGACCGTGGCCGAAGAA
>Ga0156023_1051_pt1 | contig 23684 bp, 19 predicted proteins | sample RifCSPlowO2_02_FD_107677 | JGI IMG/M metagenome (GOLD analysis project Ga0156023, IMG submission 107677) | Betaproteobacteria bacterium RIFCSPLOWO2_02_FULL_67_26
GCGCGATCTCGGCGAGCGGCACCAGCACGAAGGCGCGGCCGGGCATCCGGGGATGCGGGATCGCGAGATCGGCCTCGCGAACCGTTTGATTGCCGTAGAGCACGATATCCAGATCGAGCGTGCGCGGCGCGTTGGGCGCACCACGCGCACGGCCATGGTCGCGCTCGACTTCGAGCAACCGCGCGAGCAGTTCGCCCGGGCCGAGGCGCGTTTCGATTTCCGCCACCGCGTTGACGAAATCGGGCTGGTCGAGGCCGCCTTCCGGCGGATTGCGATAGAACGAGGAACGGCGGACGAGCCGTGTTGCGGGCAGCGCGGCGAGCGCGCGCAGCGCGGAGCGCATCTGGGCGGGCGGGTCATCGAGGTTGCTGCCCAACGCCACGAAAGCCGTGACCGGTGATCGGTGACCGGTGACCGGCGCCGGCTCCTTCTGCCTTCTGCCTTCTGCCTTCATACTTCGCCGCCGGGCACGACGCCATGGCCGGGCGCGGCGCGCGGCCCTCGGCGGCGCCGGCGGCGGCGCTTGCGCGGTTCGGCGTCGCTCACCAGCATCTGGGCCCGCTCGGCCTCGCCCGCATGCTGGAAGCGCTCCCACCACTCGCCCAGCGCGGTGTCGATCTCGCCGCTCTCGCAGCGCTGGCGCAGGAAATCGAAGCCGGCGCGGAAGCGCGGCAGCTCGAGCAGGCGGTACGGACGCCGGCCGGCCCGCTGCAGGAAGCGCGGCTGCATCGCCCAGATCTCGCGCATGTCGGCGGCATGTCGGTGCGGGATGGCGAGCTTGCCGGCCTGCGCGCGGATGACGTGATCCATCGCCCGGTACAGCGCCGGGATGGGCGGCTCGCCCTTCTCCACCAGCACCTTCCACTCCGCGTTCACTTCGGGCCACAGCAGCGCCGCGAACAGGAAGCCCGGCGACAGGGATTTCCCGGCCCGCACGCGCTCGTCCGTGCTTTTCAACGCAGCGATGACAAAGCGCTCGCCCGCGGCCCTGCCCATAGCGGCGTCCAGCAGCGGCAGGACGCCGTGGTGCAGGCCTTCCTTGCGCAACTGGGCCACACCCTCGGCGGCGTGGCCGGAGAGCAGGAGCTTCAGCATCTCGTCGAGCAGGCGCGACGGCGGAACGTGCGCGAGCAGCCCGGCGAGCCGGCGGATCGGCCGGCGCGTCGGCGCGTCGATCTCGAGCCCGCGGCTCGAACCGAGCCGGACCGCGCGCAACATCCGTATCGGGTCCTCGCGATACCGCCGTTCCGGGTCGCCGATCATCCGCAGCCGCCGCTGCTTCAGGTCGGCCACGCCGTCGTGGTAGTCCCAGACCTCCTGCGTGGCCGGGTCGTAGAACAGCGCGTTGATCGTGAAATCGCGGCGCGTGGCGTCCTGTTCCTGCGTGCCGAACACGTTGTCGCGCAGGATCCGGCCGTGCTCGTCCGCCACGTGCTGGTCGCTCTCCTCCGCCGGGTTGGCGCCGCGGAAGGTGGATACCTCGACCGTTTCCGGGCCGAACATCACGTGCACCAGCCGGAACCGGCGGCCGATGATCCGCGAGCGGCGGAACAGCTCCCGCACTTCCTCGGGCGTGGCATTGGTCGCGACGTCGAAATCCTTGGGCCGGCGGCCGAGGATGAGGTCGCGCACGGCGCCGCCGACGACGAAGGCGACGAACCCGCGGCGTTGCAGGGACTGCGTCGTGCGCAGGGCGCCGGAGCTGATCGCCCCGCGGTCGATGCGATGCGTGCCGTGCGGGATGATCTTCGGCTGCGCCGGCCGGAACAGCCGGCCGGAGAAGACCCTGCCCAGGAAACGCCTGATCATTTGAACGTAATACCCATAACCTGCTTAGTCGAGGCTGATGATCCGCCAGCCGTTGCGCCCGGCATGCGCCCGCAATTCCGCATCGGGGTCCACGGCGACCGGGTGGCTGACGCGCTGGAGCAACGCCATATCGTTGTGCGAATCGCTGTAGAACCACGACTCCGGGAACGCGGACAGCCGCGCGCCCCGCCCCGCCAGCCAGGCCTCCAGCCGCGCAACCTTGCCCTCGCGGAAGCAGGGAATGCCGGACACGCCGCCGGTGAACTCGCCGTCCCGCTGCTCGGGCTCGGTCGCAATCAGGTGGGCGACGCCGAATTCGCGTGCGATCGGCGCGGTGACGAAGCTGTTGGTCGCGGTGATCACGACGCACAGGTCGCCGCGGTGGCGCTCGATCAGCGCGCGCGCGCCCTTGCGCACCATCGGCCGGATCTTGGCGGCCATGAACTCGAGGTGCCAGACCTCGAGCTGCGCGCGGGGATGGCGCGACAACGGCTTCAGCTGGAAATCGAGGAACTCGTGGATATCGAGCGTGCCCGCCTTGTACTCGTCGTAAAAAGCCTGGTTGCGCGCCTCATATACCTCGCGGTCGAGCACCCCCTGCTCGATCAGGAATTGCGCCCACTCGAAATCGCTGTCCCCGGACAGCAGCGTGTCGTCGAGGTCAAACAGGACCAGTCGCTCGCTCAATCCCCGGTCCTCAAGAAATCCCCCCGTGCCACGCACGATCCATCACGCATCGCGCCGGCTCGCCGCCTGCAGCAGCTCGCGGGCGAGCGGCACGGTGACCGGGCGCTTGGTTTCGAGCGAATAGCGGTCGAGCGCGTCCAGGGTCGCCACGAGCGAGGCGAGGTCGCGATTTGCGCGCGTCAGCAGATACTCGCTCACGTCGGGCAGCAGGCGGAATCCGCGGCCCGTGGCGTAATCGGCGAGCGCCCGCGCCTTCTCCTCGTCGGTGAGCGCATGGACCTGGTAGACCAGGCCCCAGGCAAGCCGGGTCACCAGGTCCTCGCGCAGCGCCAGCTGCACCGGGGGCGCCGCCCCGGCCGCCAGCAACGCGCCGTTGCGCTCGCGCAGCCCGTTGTACAGGTCGAACGCGGCGATCTGTCCCGCGCCATCGAGCCGGTCCACGTCGTCGAGCGCGACGCAGTCCATGCGCTCGAGCCCGTCGTCGAGCCGGATCCCGGCGGCGCATGCGACGAACACCACGGCAGCCCCGGCGCGCTGCAACTCCGCCACCGCCCCCTTGAGCAGGTGGCTGCGTCCGCTGCCGGGCCGTCCCCAGATGTAGAGAAAGCGCTCCTGCGCCTGCCGCGCGGCCAGCCGCTTCAGGCTGGCGAGCAGCTCGCCGTTGCGACCCGCCACGAAATTTTCGAGCGTGGGCAGCGGCGGGGTGGCGAAATCGAGCGCGAGCTGTTTCATGTAAAATTTCAGCCCGAAGTGAGGGAATCGGCAAAGGGAAGCGGGATGGCGACCTTTCCGCGCACGTATCTTAGCCCAAAACACCCTTCCGCTCGCGATCGATGCGCCCACGGAAACGCCGCTTGAAGAAGCCCGCTACCCCGCCCGTCCTGACCTACCGCGATGCCGGCGTGGACATCGACGCCGGCGACCGCCTGGTCGAGCGCATCAAGCCGTTCGCCAGGAGGACGCTGCGCAAGGGCGTCCTCGCCGGCATCGGCGGATTTGGCGCCCTGTTCGAGATCGCACGCAACCGCTACCGCCAGCCGGTGCTGGTGGCCGGCACGGACGGCGTGGGCACCAAGCTCAAGCTCGCTTTCGAGCTCAACCGGCATGCCGGCATCGGCATCGATCTGGTCGCGATGAGCGTCAACGACATCCTGACGCACGGCGCCGAGCCGCTGTTCTTCCTCGACTACTATGCCTGCGGCAAGCTCGACGTCGCGGCCGCCGCCGAGGTCATCAAGGGCATCGCCAGGGGCTGCGAGCAGGCCGGCTGCGCGCTGATCGGCGGCGAGACCGCCGAGATGCCCGGCATGTACCCCTCGGGAGAGTACGACCTTGCCGGCTTCGCCGTGGGCGTCGTCGAGAAGAGCCGCATCATCGACGGCACCGGAATCGCCGAAGGCGACGCCGTGCTCGGTCTCGCCTCGAGCGGCGCGCACTCCAACGGCTATTCGCTGATCCGCAAGATCATCGCCGTGCAGGGCGTGGACCTCTCCACCCGCTTCCACGGCAGGACGCTCGCCGACGCGATCCTGGAGCCGACGCGCATCTACGTGAAGCCGATGCTGAAGCTCGCGAAGGCCGTAACGATCAAGGGACTCGCCCATATCACCGGCGGCGGCCTCGTGGACAACGTGCCGCGAGTCCTGCCGGATCGCCTGGCGGCGCGCATCGACCGCGCGGCGTGGCCCATGCCGCCGCTGTTCCAGTGGCTGAAGGAACGGGGCAACGTCGCCGACGCCGAGATGTACCGGGTCTTCAACTGCGGCATCGGCATGGTGGTGGTGGTGAAGGCCCCCGATGCCGGCCGGGCGCTGAAGGCGCTCAAGGCGGCCGGGGAAACCGCGTGGCGCATCGGAGGCATCGTGCGGCGCGGGAAGAACGCGCCGCAAGTCGTCATGGTCTAACGACACATGACCGACAAGACCCTTGTCATCCTGATCTCCGGCCGCGGCAGCAACATGGAAGCGCTGCTTGACGCGCGGTTGCCGGCGCGGGTCGCGGCGGTCGTCAGCAACAACTCCCAGGCGCGCGGCCTCGGCGTGGCGCAGGCCCGCGGAATCGCCACCGCCGTCGTGGACCATCGCGCATTTCCCGAGCGCGCCGCCTTCGACGCCGCGCTCGCGCAGGAAATCGACCGGCACCGGCCCGACCTCGTCGTGCTGGCGGGCTTCATGCGCATACTCACGGCGCCCTTCATCGAGCGTTACCGCGGTCGGCTGTTGAACATCCATCCCTCGCTGCTGCCCGCGTTTCCGGGACTCGACACCCATCGCCGGGCGCTCGCGGCCGGCGTTCAGACCCACGGCTGCACGGTGCACTTCGTGACCCCGGCGGTCGACGGCGGCCCGATCGTCGTTCAGGCCGCGGTGCCGGTGCTGCCCGGCGACACCGAGGAGCGTCTCGCCGCGCGCGTGCTGGCGGAGGAGCACCGCATCTACCCGCAGGCGGTGCGCTGGTTCCTCGAAGGCAAGCTCAAGCTGGAAGACGGCCGGGTCGCGATCGACGAATCGTGCCGCCACCCGGAAACGGTCGTTTCCCCGCCGGGGCGCCCGTGAGACGCCTCGCCGCGCTGCTCGTCCTGTCCGGCATCGTTCTTTGTGCGGGGGCCGCGCCGCCCACGCGTGTCGAGCTCTCATACGCGATCATGATGGGCAGCATGCGCATCGGGGAAGGCCGCGACGTGCTCGAGCACGATGGCCGGCGCTACCGGATCGTGAGCGAGTCCAGGCCGAAGGGAATCGCAGCCCTCTTCATCAACGATCTGCGGCGCGAGAGCCGCGGCAGGGTTCATGACACCGGGCTGCGGCCCGACCATTTCGAGGAAACCGGGCGCAGGGGCGGGACGCGCGCGGCAACATTCGACTGGGCCGCCGGGCAGCTTGCACTGATCAATGGAAACAGCGCCCGCAACGTGGCGCTCCCGCGCGGCACGCTGGACCAGACCAGCCTCGCCTACTCTTTCTCGTTCCGGCCCGTTACGGGCGAGGGCTTCGCCGTCCACGTGACCGATGGACGCGGCGTCAAGCAGTATCGCTATCGTGAAATCGGCCGGGAAACGCTGGTCACCCCGCTGGGAGAGATCAGGACACGGCATTTCGAGAAGGTGCGCGGCCCCGACGACAAGCGCGGATTCGAGTTCTGGCTCGCGCCCGACCGCCACCTCCTCCCGGTGAAGCTGCGCTACGTCGAGAAAAACGGCGACGCGTTCGATTCGGTCGTCACGGACATCAAGGCCCAGTAGCTCCATGCGGCCGACCGCGGCGTCCCTCGAGGCGGCGGCCACCGCGTCCGCCCTGGCCTGCCGGCTCGTACAGCCGGCCGACGCCGTCCTGCGGGAGTTCTTCCGGTCACACCATGAGCTCGGCAGCCACGACCGCGCGCTGGTCGCGGAAACCGTATTCGCCGTGCTGCGTCACAAACGCCTGCTCGAAGCGCTCGTGCCGGACCCGACGCCGCGCCGGCTCGCACTCGCCAGCCTGGTCAAGTTCGGCGGCATCAGTATCGCGGCGCTGAATTCGCTGCTCGAGCGCGACGACCATGAATGGCTGATCGCCGTAAAGCGCGCCGCCACGGAAACGCTGCCGGCGGCGGTGCAACTGTCGCTTCCGGACTGGATCTGGGAACGATTGGCTGGCGAGCACGCCGAGCAGGAAGCCGTATCGCTCGCACGCTCGCTGCTCAATGCGGCGCCGCTCGACCTCCGCGTCAATACGCTGCGCGGCAATCGCGACGAAGTGTTACGAACCTTTGCCGCGGACGGGATCGCCGCCGAGCCTACCCCCTATTCCCCGGTGGGAGTACGCCTGACGGGCCGGCCTGCGATCAACCGCCATTCCCTGTTCACGACCGGCGCGGTCGAAGTCCAGGACGAGAGCAGCCAGCTGGCCTGCTATCTGGTGGCGCCGAAGCGCCACGAGATGGTGGTGGACTTCTGCGCCGGCGCCGGGGGCAAGAGCCTGATGCTCGGCGCGCTGATGCGCTCGCAGGGCCGTATCTATGCCTTCGACGTGTCGGCGGCCCGTCTCGCCCGCTTCAAGCCCCGGCTCAAGCGCTCCGGGCTGTCCAATTTGTACCCCCATCCCATCGCAAACGAGAACGATTTGCGCGTGAAGCGGCTCGGCGGCAAGATCGACCGCGTGCTCGTGGACGCCCCATGCACCGGGCTCGGCACGCTGCGCCGCAACCCCGACCTCAAATGGCGCCAATCGCCGCAGTCGTTGGCGGAGCTGAAGCTGAAGCAGGCAGCGATACTGCGGGCGGCGTCGAATCTCCTGAAACCGGGCGGCCGGCTGGTCTACGCCACCTGCAGCCTGCTTGCCGCGGAGAACGAGGACATCGTCGCCGCCTTCATTGCTGACCGCGGAGACTTTCGGAAACTCCACTGCGGAGAACTGCTCGCGCAACAGGGGATCGCCCTCGACACGGGCGAATGCCTGAGGCTGGCCCCGCACGTTCACGGCACCGACGGGTTCTTCGCTGCGGCCATGACTCGCTCGTGACCGGCGGCGGGCGGATGTCTTGACCGTGGCCCACGACACGCCCGGCAAAACCGTGTAAAGTGCCCGCCCAATACAGTACGCGCGGTCATTCTCGGGGGAGAAACCGTGGCAACGAGGGAATGGTACGAGTTGAGGGTTGCCGGCAGCGCCGGCACCGCCGCCGGCATCGCCGCGGGAACGCATGAGGGCATAGCCGTCGGCGAGAACGGCCGCCTGTGTTCACTGTCATCCGGGGGCGCGCGGCGCTTCGAATCGAGGCAGCAGGCGATCGACTATCTCGGCAAGATCAAGGTGTCCGGCGACTACCAGTTCGAAGCCGTAGTGTGCGGCACCCGGGCCGCTGCCTGACCACTCCGGCAATGCAACGACCGGCCTGTGGCCGTCTCAGGCCCTGGCCAACAGCTTCATGATCTCCTCGGGCGGCATCGGCTTGCCGTACAGGTAGCCCTGCACTTCGTCGCAACGCAGCAGGCGCAGCAGGTTGGCCTGCTCCTCGGTTTCCACCCCTTCCGCGACGACCTTGAGGTTGAGCGCACGCGCGAGCGAGATCACCGTCGACACGATCGCCATCTGCTCGGGGCTTTTAGGCATCTGCGTGATGAACGAGCGGTCGATCTTGAGCGAGTCGATCGGCAGCCGCGCGAGATAGCTCAACGAGGAGTAGCCGGTCCCGAAATCGTCCAGCGCGACCTGCAGTCCCATGGCCTGCACCGCCTTCAGCTTGGCGATGCTGCCGTCGATGTCCTCCATGAGCATGCTCTCGGTGATCTCGATGTCGAGCCGATCGGATGCCCTTCCCACCGCGGCCAGCGCATCCTTCATGTAGTCAACGAAATCCCGCCGCCGCAACTGGACGGCAGAAACGTTGACGGCAATGCGAGGGGGCTTCAGACCCGCGTCGCTCCATCCGGCGTGGTCGAGCGCGGCCCGCTTGAGCGCCCAGCGCCCCACCTCGATGATCATCCCGGTCTCTTCCAGTATCGGGATGAATTCTCCCGGCGCCACCATCCCGCGCTCGGGGTGCTTCCAGCGAATCAGCGCCTCGAGCCCGGAGATCCGCCCGCTGGCGAAATCGAAGCGCGGCTGGTAGTAGAGCACGTATTGCTCCTGCAGCAAGGCGTTGCGCAGGTCGTTCTCGTTCTTCAATTGCTCGGCGACGCGCGCGTTCATCTGGGGGGCGTAGAACAGGTAGCGCTCGCCGGAGGTCCGGGCTTTGGTGAGCGCCGCCTCGGCGTTCTTGAACAGCGTGTCGGCGTCGTCGCCGTCCGCGGGAAACACGGCAACCCCGGCCCTGGCCGTGGCGCGCAGCTTCTTGTCACCGACTTCGAGCGGCTCCTCGAGGCAACCCAGAACCTGCTTCTCTACGGCGTGCGCGACTTCCGCCGCGTCCCGGACGCCGCGGATCACCACGGCGAAATTGTCCGCGCCGAAATGTGCGAGATTATCCTTGCCACGGAATGTGCGTTCCAGCCGGCCGGCAATCTGCCTGAGCAGCTCATCGCCGCCGTGACGGCCGAGCGTCTCGTTCATGTTGCGGAAGCGCTCGAGATTGAGCAGGATGAGGGCGACCATCCGCTCCTCGCCCTCGCGCGCGCGCATCTGCTGGCTCAGGCGGTCGATGAACAGCTGGCGGTTGGGCAGCGCGGTCAGCGTGTCGTAGTACGACAGGTATTCAAGCTTTTCCTGGCGCGCGATGGATTGCAGCGCGAACGACACGTCCGCCGCCACTTCCTCGAGCAGCGCAAGCTCGTCGCGATCAAAGAATCCCTGCCCAGTCGCGAACAGCCCGATGAGCGCCACCACGCGGCCGTCCACCAGTAACGGCAGGGACACATTGGAACGGCATCCCCGCGCCAGCGCCTCCTGCCGCAAGCGCCCCGCGGCATACTGGCTCCCGATATCGTTACGGACCGACGGCTTCCTGGTCCGGATCGACTCGCCCAGCGTTCCCTGCGCGGCGGCGATGCTCGCCCAGGTCACCGCTCGCGCGGCCTCAGCCGAGAATCCGCTCCACGCTACCGGCTTCACTTCCTTTTTTTCTTCGTCCAGCGCCGCAACCCAGACCAGCTCGAATTTCCCGCGTTCGGCGGCGATGCGGCACGTTTCCTCGAGCAGGCCGTGGCGCTCGCGGATGCGGACGATGGCGGCGTTGATTTCACCCGATACCGCGCGGATGCGCGACAGCTTTTCGAGCTTTTCCTCCTTGGCGATGTGCTCCAGGGCAAAGGAAACGTCCCCCGCAAGCTCGGCCAGCAGCCTGAGTTCCTCCTCATCGAAGAAGTTGAGTTCCCTGGCAAACATCGACATGGTCCCGAACACCTCGCCTTCGGCGATCAGCGGCAGGACGACAACCGAGCGGTAGCCGCGCCGGATCGCTTCCGCGCGTCGCCTGCCGCCTGCATCCGGGTCGATCGTAATGTCATTCTCGAACACCGGCTCGCGCGTCTTGATGGCCTGGGCGATGACCCCTCGGCCCTGGGGGAGATCGTCGCGGATGGTGGATTTGACGCCGCCCAGGAATTCGGCGGCTTCCAGCCCCGCCCACGCCACCGGCGTAACTTCCTGCGCCGCCGCGTCGAGCGTGCCGATCCAGGCCATGCCGAAATTTCCGTGCTCGACAGCGATGCGGCACGCTTCCCTGAACAGCTCTCCGCGGTCGCGTATGCGCACGATGGCGGAGTTGATGCCGCTCAGGACCTCGTGGATCCGGCTCAGCCGGGCGATCCTGATCTCCTGGCTCTTGCGCTCGGTGATGTCGGTCGCGACGCCGAGCACCATGTTCGCCTTGCCGTCCGGGCCGACGATCGGACGCTTGACGATCTGGAACCAGCGCTCCCGGCCCGACGCGTCGACGATCCGGTCCTCGGAAATGAACTTGTCGCGCAGCGATTCCATGACTTCCAGATCGTCGGCGCGCAGGCGCTCGGCCTGGGCCTGGTCGAGGCCGAATTCGTCCAGCGTCTTGCCCAGCATGGCCTCGACGGAACTGCCAAAAAGCTCGGCCACGGCCTGGTTGACCAGGACGAACCGGCCCTGATGGTCCTTGGCGAAGATGAGGCTGCGGTCGAGATCGATGATCTGCCGGAGAAACGCCCGCTGGTGCTTGATCTCCTCCTCGGCCCTGCGGCGCGCGGCGTGAACCTCCTTTTCCTGCAGCGCGCGCTCGACCGCCGACGGCAGCCGCACCAGGTTGTTCTTCAGCACGTAATCGGTCGCGCCGTTCTTGAGCGCCCGGATCGCGTATTCCTCGCCGATCGTGCCCGAGACGAAAAGGAACGGCACGTCCGGGACCAGCTCGTGCGCGAGCGAAAGCGCCCACATGCCGTCGAAATGCGGCATGGAGAAGTCGGAGATGATGAGTTCCGGCCGGAAGTCCCGCAGTGCCTCGCGAAACGCTCCCTCGGTCTCGACAAGCCGATGCACGACGCGCATGCCGGCGCGCTTGAGCTCGCGCACCTCGAGCTCCGCGTCGTGCTGCACGTCCTCGATCATCAGCAGTCGCAGTTCCTTATCCACGCTTTGGATCCCTGACCCCTTTGGTCCCGGCTACGGCGTCTTGTTGACCAGCATCCAGTACAGGCCGGCCTTGGCGACGGTATCGCTGAACTGGGAGAACTCGACCGGCTTGACGACGTAGCTGTTGACGCCGAGCTTGTAGCTCTCGGTGATATCGCGACCCTCGGCGGACGAGGTGACCATGACCACCGGGATGACCTTCGTGCGCTCGTCCGCCTTGATGCGCTTCAGGACCTCGATCCCGTCGACCTTGGGCAGCTTGATGTCGAGCAGGATCAGCCGCGGATACTGCTCGGGACGCCCGGCGTACTCGCCGGTGCGGAAAATGAAATCCAGCGCCGCCGCGCCGTCCTTGAGCCAGGTGATGTGGTTCGCGAGATTGCCCTTCCGGAGCGCGCGCATCGTCAGCTCCGCGTCGGCCGGATTGTCTTCAACCAGAAGGATGTCCACTTTTTCAAATTGGTCCATCAACCCCTCCATTCGGCAGCGAGAAATAGAACTCCGCGCCTTCGTTCACCTTGCCCTCCGCCCACACGCGTCCACCATGCAGGGAAACCACGCGCTGTACGATAGCCAGGCCGACGCCGGTGCCGGGAAAGTCCTCCGTCGAGTGCAGCCGCTGGAACACGCCGAACAGCTTGTTGTAGTACTGCATGTCGAATCCGGCGCCGTTGTCCTTCACGCAGTAAACGTTCTCCCCGCCGTTCTCCCTGCCGCTCACCTCGATCACCGGCTGCTCGCGCTTGCTGCTGAACTTGACCGCGTTCCCCAGCAAATTCGTCCACGCCAGCTTCACCAGCGCCGCATCGCCGCTCGCTGGCGGGAGCGCCCCTATCTCCAGCCTGGGAAGCCTCTTCCCCGGCACCTGCAGGCTCCCCATGACTTCCTCGACTTGGCGCCGCATGTCGATCGTGGTGTTCGAGAGCGACTTGCGACCCAGACGCGAGAACTCCAGCAGATCGTCTATCAGTTCGCCCATCCTGCGGCTGTTGGCGCGGATGACGCCAAGCAGGCGCCGGCCCTCGTCATCGAGTTTCCCTGCACAGTCCTCCTCCATGATGCGGGAGAAGCCATCGATTGCGCGCAGTGGGGTGCGCAGATCGTGGGATATGGTGTAGGTGAAGCCCTCCAGCTCCTTGATGCTCGCCTCCAGCCGCGCGGTGCGCCCGGCCACCCTGCGCTCCAGGTCCGCATTGAGCTGTTGAATCACGTCCCGCTGCGCCTGCATCAACTCGAAGGCGTGGTCCAAGGCCGCCATCAAGCCCCCGATTTCTCCGCGCGGGTAGGGCTGGCCGATGCGCGCGCCGAAATCTCCCCGGCTGAACCGCGCGACGGCCGCGATGATACGCGCTGACTGGCGGCGAATGCCCAACTCCACCAGCGCCCACCCGCCGGCGAATACCAGCAGCGAGACAACGGCCAGGATCGCGAGTCCCTGATTCAGGTTTCGATTTGCAGACGCGAGCAAATCCTTCCTCGCCACCCCGACCAGGACGTGCAGCCCCGCTTCGGGGAACTCGGGTAATGCACTGGCCGCCCAGATCCGGGAGACTCCGCCGGCCTCGATATCCTCCCGCACCTCTTCCCCGTGGCGCTCCCGGGCAAAGCGAAACAACGGCGAATCGGCGATCGACGTGCCGCGCAGTTTCTCTCCATCGGGATGCCAGGTGAGTATCGTTCCCTTGCCGTCCATGAGCGCGATCACCGCGGTTTCCCGCGGCAGGGACGTCGCACGAGGCTGCATGTACTTTTCCAGGTTCAGCGATGCGAGCAGCACGAACCTCGGTTCGCCCGTTTCGCGCCGCGAGGCGTAGGCGACCTGCAGGACCGCGATCCCGGTCAAGCGGCCGAACGCCGGCTCGACGGCGAGCGGGGTCTTCGAATTGAGCGCGCTCTGGAAATACTGACGATCGGTCAGGTTCAACGCTCTGCCGGTGCGCAGGGAATCGCAAAACAGGTCGCCCTTCGGCGTTATCGTGAGTATCCCGGTGTACTGCGGATGCTCTTTCAGCACGTCGGCAAGGAAGGCGGAGCAGGCGGCCTTGTCCTGCGTATCGAGATCCCGCGCCCGCGACAAGCCGTAGTGAAGTTGCGCCGTCGCCCGGACCGTGTCTCGCAGGACTCGCGCAACGCGTTGCGCCGCGGCAGCCAGATCGCGCTGCGCGGCGGTGATCTCGGAGTCGCGACGTTCCAGAAACTGCATCCCGCCCACCAACGCGGGAATAAGCGTGGCGAACAGGATAAGCAGCAGGAGCCGGGCGCGGATGCTCATCCCCTGTCCCTTTTGGGAAGCGTGAAGTAAAACGCCGCGCCTTCGTTTAACTTCCCTTCCGCCCACACCCGCCCGCCGTGCCGCGAGACGACCCGCTGCACGATAGCAAGCCCGACGCCGGTCCCCTCGAACTCCTCAGTGCTGTGCAGCCGCTGGAACACTCCAAACAGCTTGTCGTAATACCGCATGTCGAACCCTGCACCGTTGTCCTTCACGCAATACACGTTCTCGGCGCCGTTCTCGTGGCCGCTCACCTCGATCACCGGCTGCTCGCACTTGCCGCTGAACTTGATCGCGTTGCCCAGCAGGTTTGTCCATACCACCTTCAACAGCGTCGCGTCGCCGCGCCCCGGCGGCAGCGCCCCCAGCACCAACCTGGGCGGCTCCTCGCTTGACCCCTGCAACTCCCCGAGCGCTTCCTCGACCACGCGCTTCATGTCGATCGCGGCGATCGAGAGCGACCTGCGGCCGAGCCGAGAGAATTCCAGAAGATCGTCCACCAGCTCGCCCATCTTCCGGCTGCTATCACGAATTACCCCGAGCAGTCGCCGCGCCTCGTCGTCCAGTTTCCCCGCGTAGTCCTCCTCCAGGATGCGCGAGAAGCCGTCAACCGCGCGCAGCGGCGCACGCAAGTCGTGCGAGACCGAATAGCTGAATCCCTCCAGCTCCTTGTTGGACGCTTCGAGTTGGGCAGTGCGTTCCGCGACCAGGCGCTCCAACTCGGCTTTCATCCTGCGGTCCTCTTCGCCCCGCCGCCGCTCGATGACGATCCGTGACGTCAGGTACGCCGCGAGGATGCAAAACAGCCCCGTCAGGCTGTAGGCCAGCAGCAGTTGATTCAACTGCTGGTTCCTCGTCGCGAAAGCGGTACGCGCGGGTTGCTCGGCGACGACCGCCCAGCCGTATTTCCGCACCGGCTCGTAGGCCTTGACGATCTCTTCGCTCGCGCCCGGGGCAGCCGTGACCTCGACGCCCTTCCGGCCTGCCAGCGCCAGGCGAACAGCCGGTACAGCGGACAATTCGATGAAATCCCCCTGCAGCGGCAACCGCGGATGGAAAGCAACCCTGCCCGTCCGGTCGACGACGTAGAGGTGGCCTTGTTCGCCGATGTTGACGTTCCGGGTCCATTCGAACAGGGTGTCGAGCCGTATTTGCAGCAGCAGGGTTCCGAGCACCTTCCCGTCGTCGTTCCGGATGGGAACGACAACGCCGAAAACATTGAGTACAGGCCCAACCAGCCTCCTGTACACGTTGGACACGTAGGGCTTCCATTCGCGCGAAACGCCTTTGTACCAATCACGGTCAGAGAAATTCCTGCCCATGGCCTCAGGCACTACCGGGATGTCGGCCCTGAGCGTTCCTTTTGTGTCATTCAGGGTGATACGGTCGACAAAGGGAAATTCCGTGCGCACGCGGGCCAGGATATGGCTTGCCTCCACCCATTTCCCCTCGCCTATGAGCTGGCGAAAGCGAACGCGGTCGGCGAGCGAGACACCGATATCGACGAGGCGATCGAGTTTCTCCGACAGCGTGACGGTTGCAAGCTCCACGAGCGCGGCGTTTTTCGAGAACACCGCTTCAGTGAGTTCCCGGTCGATCGAACGGTAGCTCTGCACGGCGGCCACGACGATCGCCACGAACGCCAGCGCGATCATGGCCGCGTAATTCCAACGCGCGCCGGGATAAAACCCGAACAGCCGGCGTTTCGTTGCCGTGTTGATCGTTTCGGCCTCAGCCACGCGGCTCTCCATGCGGCAGCGAGAAATAGAACGCGGCGCCCTTGCCGACTTCGCCCTCCGCCCATACGCGTCCGCCATGGCGCGCAACAACCCGCTGCACGATCGCAAGGCCCACCCCGGTACCGTCGTACTCTTCAGCGCTGTGCAGGCGCTGAAACACGCCGAACAGCATGTCGTAGTAGCGCATGTCGAACCCGGCTCCGTTGTCCTTCACGCAGTACACATTTTCCGCATCGGTCGTGGTACCGCTCACTTCGATCAGCGGCTGTTTGCGTTTGGCGCAGAACTTGATGGCGTTTTCCAGCAGATTCGCCCACGCTTGCTTGATCAGCACCGCGTCGCCATACGCGGGCGGCAGCGGCCCGAGCGCGAGCTTGGCCCGCCGCCCGCTCCTTGGCTGCAACTCCCCAAGCACCTCCTCTACGAGGCGTTTCGTATTCATCGTGGCCATGGATAACGGCTTTCGACCGAGCCGGGAGAACTCCAGCAGGTCGTCTATCAGCTGACCCATTTTCTGGCTGTTCTGCCGGATAACGTCAAGCAGGCGCAGGCCTTCTTTATCGAGTTTGTCGGCGTAGTCTTCCAGCAGGACGCGGGAAAAACCGTCTATCGCCCGCAGCGGCGAACGCAGGTCGTGCGAAACGGAGTAGCTGAAGCTTTCCAACTCCTTGTTCTTCCGTTCGAGCTCACCTACGAGCGCGGCGCGGGTCTCGGCCACCTCGCGCGCCGCCTTGGCCTCCGCGGCCTCCAGCTCCTTACGCATCAGTTCGTCGCGAATGCGGCGGTTCTCGTCTTCGAACTGTTTTCTTCGGATCTGAGCGCGAACCCTTGCCTTGAGTACGTCGAATTCGCCCGACTTCGAAATGTAGTCGTCCGCGCCGGCACCGAGGCCGGCGATCATCGCCTCCCGGTCTTCAAGCGCCGTCAACATGATGAGTGGAATGTCGCGTACGACCGCGGCCGACTTGATCCGCCGACAGGTTTCCTGACCGCTCAGACCCGGCATAAGCAGGTCTAGCAGGATGCAGTCGACGAGCTGCACCGCCAGGAGATCAAGCGCCTCCTCACCTGAGTGGGCGAGCACGACGTCGTAGCCTTCGCCTTGCAGCGCTGCCTCCAGCTCATGAAGATAGGTGAGGCTGTCATCCACGGCGAGAATTCTCTTGGGTCCGAGCAGACTTCTTGGCTCTCCCGTAAGCGGCTTGCCCGTTTGCCGCAGCACCGCGGCAAGGCGTGCGAGAATGACGCTGATTTCCTCGTCCTTGCGCACAAAGGCGTCCGCTCCCGCATCAAGCGCGAACAACTCTGCGCCCTTGTTCTCCGCAGCGGTGAGGAGCACGCAGGGAACGCCGCGCAGCGCGGCATCGAGCCGGAGGCGCCGAATCACGGTTGCGCCGTCAATCCCGGGCAGCGTCCCGTCCACAATGATTGCGCTCGGCCTCTCGTCCGCCGCGACGCGCAGCCCTTCCTCGCCGCTCACGGCGGTGATTACGGCATAACCCTCCGTCTCGAGCGCGCCACGAAGTTCCTCCCTGAAGGTGGCGCTGTCATCAATGACAAGGATCTTCGCCTCGTCCCGCATGCCGCCAGCGCGTCGTTCGCGAAGAAGCTCCCGCGCCTTCGCCACGACGTATGTCGCGTCGTAGGGTTTGCCGACGTATTCGTCGGCCCCGGTCTGCAGCCCGCGGATCCGATCCTTGACTTCCGCTTCGGTGGACAGCAGCAGCACGATAGCCGACGCCCCCTCGGGCGATGCCCGGAACTCCTTCAGGAATTCGATTCCATCCGCGTCGGGTAGAAGCACATCCAGAACCACGACGCCGACGCGCATTCGGGCCAGTGCCTCGCGCGCCTCGGCAGCGGTCGCGCAGGGGACGGGCCGAAAACCGGCCGCCGCAAACACCTCGTTCAAGTCCATACGGACCGTCAGACTGTCGTCAACGATGAGAACCGTGTCAGTCACAGCTTTTCCTCGACCCTGGCTGGAGCGAGAGAGGCGAGCATGGACCCGATCTCGCCGAGCGGCAGCACGCGCTCGGCGGCTCCGAGCAGCGCCGCCTCCCTCGGCATCCCGTAGACTACCGACGTCGCCTCGTCCTGGGCGATCGTGAATCCGCCCGCCTGTCTGATCTGAAGCAGGCCCGCCGCGCCGTCTCTTCCCATACCGGTGAGAAGACACGCCGCTGCGCCCGGACCGAATTCCCCGGCCATCGATTCGAACAATACGTCCACCGACGGCCGGCACGAATGCCGTTCGGGATCGCGTGTCAACCGCAACCGGCCTTCGTGCACCACGAGATGGCGATCGGGTGGCGCCATCACGACGCAACCTGCGGCCGACATCACGGATTCTCCGTCCCTCGCATATGCCGCCGGACGACCAATCTGACCGTCCAGCCAGTCGGCGAACGCGGTACCGAACGGCTCGCCGATGTGCAGCACCAGCAACACGGGAAGCGTGAACTCACGCGGCAACGCACCGAGCACTTGCACGATTGCAGCCGGCCCTCCCGTCGAAGTCCCGATCGCCACCGCGCGATAACGCGAGTCCGCCGCCGTTGAAAGTCGCGCCGGCGGGACCGGCGCCGCCTGCGGCCGGCCGTAGGCACCCAGGCGCGCCCGCGGATGCGTGATCACGCGGATGCGCGAGATCAGCTTTACCACCGAGACCAGGCGCCGTTCCCAATCCTCGTCGCGCTCGTCGCCAAGCGGTTTATCGAGAACGTCCAGCGCGCCTGCGGCAAGCGCCTCGTAGGTCCGGAACAACTCGCCGCGATTGGTGGAAGCCGACACGATGAGGATCGGCGTTGGGCAATGGGCCATGATGTACTCGGTGGCGGCGAGCCCGCTCATCACCGGCAGCATCATGTCCATCGTTACCGCGTCGGGTCTCAACGCGCAGCACAATTCGATGGCGCGCTTGCCGTCCGCGGCCTCGCCGATCACCTCGATCCCGGGATCGGACGCGAGCACTTCGCACAGGCGCTTGCGCACCGTGGTCGAGTCTTCGATAACGAGGAGGCGTACTTTCGTCATCGTCATCCCACCAGTTCGCGGATGCGCTTGAGCAAGTCGCTCTGATCGAACTCGCTCTTCACGACATAGGCATGCGCGCCGACCTCTTCTCCGCGCCGGTGATCCTCCGGAGAAGTGCGCGACGTCACCAGGATCGAAGGCACGCCGGCGAGCACGGGATCCGCGTTTGCGCGTTCGATGAAGGCGTAGCCGTCCATGCCGGGCATTTCCACATCGACAAGGAACAGCGCGTATCGCCTGCGGCGGGCCATGTCCAGGGCTTCCTCACCCGAGGTGGCCACGTCGACCTCGTACCCGGCGGACTCGAGAATGCTCCGCTCGAGCATGCGCGTCGTCAGCGAATCGTCGATAACCAGGACCGGCATGCTCCGCGTCTCCGGTTCAGGTTGCACAGCCGCGACACGCCCCGCCTCGGCAACCAGGGCGTCCGGATCCAACAGGAGTTGCGGATTGCCCTCCTCATCGAGCGACGCACCGGCGACCACAGGCGCCACCGGCACGAGGTCAGACAGGGGCCGCAACAGCACGCTCACTGTCCCCAGCAACCGCTCGATGCCGACTGCCGCGACCCCCGCTGCGCTTCGCACGACGACCGCTGTCCACGGCCTGGCCCCGCGCGCCGGCAATGTCCCCCGAGAGAGAGCGCGCGACAGGGGCATAAATGGAATCACCTTCCCCTCGTGCGCGAGCGATTCCCCGCCCGCCGTCCGGGTCAGGTCGCCAGGAAGGACCCGCAGCGTTCGCTGCACGGCATCGAGTGGAATCGATGCGGAGACGCCGGCGTCCTCCATGACGAGCGCTTCGAGCGAAGCGAGCGAAACCGGCACGACCAACTCCACCGTCGTGCCGCGGCCCGGCTCGGTGCGCATCGCCACCTCTCCGCCCAGGCGTTCGACGATCTCGCGTACCACGTCCAGGCCGATGCCGCGACCCGAGACTTCGGTCACCGCGTGCGTGGTGCTGATGCCGCCTTTTAGCAGCAAGGACATGAGGTCTTTTGCATCAAGTTCCTGAACTTTGTGCGAAAACGCGTCCTTGCTGCGCACGGCGCGCCGTACCGCCTCCAGATCCACGCCCCGGCCATCGTCGATGCAAACGAACGCGATGCGGCGACGGCGCCGCACCACGTCGAGCACCACGCGACCTTCGGGAGGTTTGCCCGCCGCCGTCCGTTCGGTTGCCCGTTCGATTCCATGCGCCACGGCGTTGCGAACGACGTGCTGCAGTGCGCCCTGGACGGCGGCGAGCACGTGGGCATCAAGCCGTACGTCGTCGCCCCGACCCTCGAATACGACGCGTTTGCCGAGCGCCTGCGCGGTGTCCCTCGCCGTCCGCTCGAGGGACGTAAACGAGTTCCCAGCGGGCACGAGCCGCAACCGCTCTGCCGTATCGCGCACTTGCCTGAGTTCGCGGTCGATCTGTTCGACGCCCGATGCCAGTTTGCGCGCGAGATCACCGTGGACGCTCCGAAGTTCCTCGGCAATCAGGCGGGTCCTCTCGTTCGCAAGCCCGTCGCCGATCTGGACGGCTCGCGCCCGGGGGGCGCCGAGTTGCCCAATCAGCTGCTCGGCGAGCTGCCTGCAGCGTTCGGCCCCGCCGATGTGCTTGCGCAATGTACCGAGCCAGGTGTGCGACTCCGCGATGCCGTCGAGCAGGCTGTCTATCTCTGCCACGTCAGCGCGTACGGTGCGAAAAACCTCTTCGGGCTGCGCGCGCGCCGCGGCTGTGCCTGCGGGCGTCTCAGGCGCAGGAGCGAGCGCCGCCAGGCGGGCGGCGATCTCGTCCAGGTTCCGGAGCACCGCGTCGATGCGCTCCCTGGGCACGGCAGCCGGCGACTCTCGGTACGGCGCGAGCGCGTCCTCGATCGCGTGCGCTGAATCGGCGATCTCGCGCTGCTTGACCACCCTCGCCGCCCCCTTCAACGTATGAGCAAGACGCAGAAGCCTGGATACATGCGCCGGTGCAGGATCTTTCTCGAGATCCAGCACCGCTTTGCCCAGCTGATCGAGCGACTCGCTCGCCTCGATCCGGAAATAACGGTAGGGATCCGGGGTCATGTCAGTGCGCCGAATGCACGATCGCCTGCGGCTGCACCAGGCGCAGCAGCTCCCGCGACAGTGTCGCAAGCTGCGAGGCCGTTTGTAGTGTCTGGCCCGAGCTCGCCTCGGTCTCTTTGGTCGCCTGCGCCACGTTCGCGATCGCGACATTGACCTGCTCGACCGCGGTGCTCTGTTGCTTGGTCGAGAGTTCAATCTCGCGCGCGGCCTCAGTGGTGGTGGAAACGAGGGCAACGATCTGCTTGAAGGACGCGGCCACCTCTACGAACTGCCGGCCGCCCGCGTCCACCGCCTTGGAGCCGGTCTCTGTCTGCATCACCGTGGTGTTGACAGCGCCACGCACGTCGTCGATCAACCCGCGGATCTCCTTGGTCGAGCCGGCGACCCGATCCGCGAGCTTGCGGATCTCGTCGGCGACAACCGCGAACCGCTTGCCGCTGTCGCCGGCTCCCGCGGCCTCGATGGTCGCGTTGATCGCCAGTATGTTGGTCTGCTCCGCGAGTTCGGAAACGATGTCGAGGACGGCCCCGATCTGCTGCGATTTCTTGCCCAGTTCGAGCATGTGGCTGACGATGAGATCCACCTGCCGCCGAATCGCACCGATCGCATCGTTCGCCTTCTGCACCGTCAAGTCGCCGGTGCGAGCCGCGCCGACGGTCTGCTCGGCTACGCCGGCCACGCGCTGCGCGCTCTCGGCAATCTGGCGCGACGTAGCGAGCAACTCGCTGATCGTGGTGGTGATCTCGTTCATCGCCGTCGCCTGCTCCTTCGCGCCAGTTGCCTGCTGGTTGGCCGCCGATTGCAGCTCCGCCGAGGAGCTTTGCACCTGGCCGACGGCGGTGCCAATCTGGCGGCCGAGCGAACGCGAGAGCGCGACCGCCACGACGATCGCGAACAGCACCGCGACCAAGGTGATGATCGCGAGCAGCACGATAGCGTTCCTCGCGGCGTCGGTGGCCGCCTGCTTCTCCTGTTCCAACTGCCGCTGCTCGTGCGTCACCAGCGAGCTAATGCTGTCGCGAAACCGATCGCGCGCGGGAAATACCTTGTCCTCGAAAACGCGTTCGATGACCTCGGCGCGAGCATCCGTGCGCCCCAGCATGATAATTTCGTCCGTAACCTGCCGATGGGTTTCCGACGCACGCTCGACGGCACTCAACAAACGCCGCTCCTCATCGGCGTCGGCCAGGGACTGTAGGCGGCCGAAGATCGTGGTGAGCTCGCTGCGCGCGGTGCGGAGCGAATCGAGCGATCTCTGCTCGCGAGCGATCAGATATCCCCGTACGGCCGAACTCGCCGCTTCTGATGCGGCCTGCAGCCGTTCCGCCTCGATCAAAACTTGCGCGTCGTGGGTGATGACCCGGTCCTTGCTCTCCACCACCGCGCGCAACGCGTAAACCGCAATCACGCTGACGATGATGGCGAAACCGATCATCACCGCGTAGCCACCTGCCACTCTCTGGCCAAACGTCCAGTTGTTGATCATGGCTCAAGCCTCCTTCCTGTTGGAACGGGTGGCTTCCACCCGCTTGTGGATGTCGTCCAGCACTGTCGGCAGATGCACGATCGGGCGCAATCCACCAGCCGCCCGCACGGCGCCGCGCTCACGCGGGCGCTCGCCGGCCGTGGAAATCGCGTCCTGCAGCGAGACGACGAGTTGTCCCTCGAACATGCCGAACGCCAGTGCTAATGCCTCGCGCGAGCGCGCAAGCACCATCCACCGGGCCTCCGCGCGCGCCGGGTAACCGAGCAGGGCCGCGAGGTCGTAGACTGGAACGATCGCGCCACGCAGACCCGAGACGCCGAGCAACTCCGGCACTGCACTCGGCACCGGCACCACCGCCTTGTCCGCGAACAACCCCGCGATCTCAGCCACGCGAAGCGCGTAGGGATTTCCCACGACGCGGATGGCGAGCAAGTTCTCGGTCCGAACGGCCTCGAGCGCGGGCGGCTGCGCGAACGAGCGGTCGAAAGCCTCCCGCAGCGCTTCCGCCCGGCCGGTGAGTTGCGCCTGATTACCGCTCATGGCCGCGCCCCTATCGCCGCCAGTTCTGCACGACACAACTCGATCAGTGAATCGCGCCCGAACCCACCGCCGAACAGCAGCAGCCGCGATGGGTCTTCGCGTTGCAGCAGCGAAAGCGCGAGCTCCAGTTCCCCGCGCGCCGCATCGCGGTCTCCGCACTTGCGTGCGAGCAGGCCAAGGTGCAGGTGCGGCATTGCGAACCCGGGGTCCAGGTAAGCGGCGACCTGATCGTGGTGGAGGGCCCCTTTCCGGTCGCCCGCCCCTTCCCGGCACAACGAAAACACGTAGTGAGCGCCAGCATTGAGCTCGTCGAGCTCGAGGAGCTTCCCGCACCATTCTTCGGCCTCGGACAGCCGGCCGCGGTGGGCCAGCAGCACCGCGTGCAGCAGCAGCACGTCCGGATCGCGCGATGCCTCCGGCGCCAGCGCCCGGATCTGCTCGAACGCCTCGGCAAATCGCTCTTGCCGCAGCAAATCAAAGACTGCGCCGAGATCCGGCTGCTGCGCCAGTGCTGCTGCGGGCATCGCTGCGCGGCGAAACGGCGATTCGGCAAGCGCCTGAATACGCTCCGAAGCAGTCCGGATCGCCTCCACCCAGCTGTCGGAATCATCAACCGCCGCGACCAGCGGCACAGCGGCGGCGAGCGCCGACGGAGCCGTCGGCGGGCAAGGCGGTCGAGCATGCGGATCGTTATCTTCCCTGCGCTGGTAGTAGAAGGTCTCGTGTGTGTGCCGCAGGTGGAAATCCTGCGACAGTCGGTGCAGCGTCTCGGCATGTCCCAGGAACAGGTATCCGCCTGGCGCGAGCGAGCGCGAGATACGATCGATCAGCGCCTGCATCTGGCCAGGCGTGAAATACATCATCACGTTTCGGCAAAAGACGACGTCGTATCGCGCCGGCCGCCAAAGCTCGATGTCGTCGTCGACCAGATTGCGCGCTTCGAACTTGACGCATCTCTGAATCGTGTCATCGAGCTGGAATTCCCTCCCTGTCTGCCGGAACCATCGGCTGCGGATTTCGGGCGGCGTCTCGCGCAGCGCCCATTCGGAGTAGCGTGCCTTCGCCGCCCGCTCGAGTGCGGCAGGGTTGACGTCCACCCCGAGGATCGTCACCTCCCAGGCGGGGTCCGGCAAATGCTCGCGAACACCGATCGCGAGCGTGTAAGCCTCCTCGCCCGATGCGCAGCCTGCCGAAAGCAGGGTCAACTTGCGTCTGCCGGCCCGGGCATGCACGCGCTCGGGGAGACACGCCTTTGCGAACGCGCGAAACTGGTCGATATTGCGGAAGAAATAGGTTTCACCCACCGTCAGCTCTTCAGCAAGCGCGAACCATTCCCGCATCGCCGCCCCGTTCTCGAGATCCGCCAGATAGATTTCGCAATCGACGCTTCTCGCTTCGGTCTTGCGGTGGAGGATCTCCGACAGAAAGCCCAGCTTCGCATCCTCGAAATACAGCCCTAAGCGCCGCGCGATGGCGCCACGGAAACGCTCGACTGCGCCGCGCTGGACGGCGGGAATCATCGCGATACGTCCTGCGATCCGACGCTCGCCCAGACGGAATCGGGCACGATCCGCGCGCCGCGCAGCACGAGCAGAAGCTCCGCGTCGAACGTGCCGATTGCTTCGACCACGTCGCCTCCCGCTTCTTGTAGAAGCGACGGCAGGTCTTGCATCGATTCGGCGGGAAGCGCCCGGATGCCGAGGACTTCATCCACCGCAAGAGCGGCCCGGCGATCGGCGACTTTCAGCGAAATGAGGCGCGTGGGAGTGGATTCCTCACGTCCCAGCAGTAATCCGGCATCGACCACCGGTACCGCGGCGCCCCGGATCACAGAGACACCAGTCACGAACGGCGGCACCCCCTCAAGCGCCTTGACCGGCAGCGGGCGCATGATTTCCTCCACACTCGCAAGGGGCAGCGCGCAAAGCAACACCTTCGTACGGAAAACCAACGAAGGCCCTGCTGGTCGCTCGCGCGCCAATTCTTGTTCTTCATTGATCACGTTCGGCGGCCTCCTCGACACGCGACGACGTGAGGCAACAT